>Ga0209541_10008875_pt1 | contig 16437 bp, 17 predicted proteins | sample RifCSPlowO2_01_FD_184027 | JGI IMG/M metagenome (GOLD analysis project Ga0209541, IMG submission 184027) | Groundwater microbial communities from Rifle, Colorado - Rifle CSP2_plank lowO2_0.1 (SPAdes) (version 2) | ecosystem: Environmental > Aquatic > Deep subsurface > Groundwater | place...
ATCCCAATGAAATTCGCGCCTCAATGACTCTGCCTGCGGGACAAGTTCTTCGTTCTGCCGCAACTGGGACTGGATTTGCTCTTTGACCACGCGCAGCTCGCCGGAACCTTCATTGGGATCAAGCAACGATCCCGGTTCCACCAGTTCCTCGGCCGGCGCGTCGGTCTGGGCGTGAACGTCAAGGGACACCAGCGATATCGCCGCCCCTAATATAAAGATTATGATTATTTTCTTAGGCATGGTTGTTGTTTATTATACAGACTCCTCTTAACTGCGGCAAGATGAAAAGCGGCAGATTTCTAAGGGCGAGACGGGGTACATTAATTGGGGAAGTCCTAATGCTGCAGGCCGAATTTAAATCCGTATTCGGTCGTGTTATTGTCCGGCTCAAGGCCGCTAACGGCGGCACCGTTACCGATGGCGGCGGTCACTTCTACAAATTTAACATTCCTTCATTCTCGCGAAGCCAGGTTTGGGCATTTTTGTAATCCGGATACATCGTTTTCACCTTGTTCCAGAAACGCCGGGAGTGGTTCTTGTGGGGAAGATGGGCCAATTCGTGGACAACCACGTAATCGATCACCCGCATCGGCGCCATGACCAGCCGCCAGCTGAAATTTAAACGGTCATTGGGCGCGCAGGAGCCCCAGCGCCTGTTGGCGCAGGTAATGTTGACCGAGTTATACGCAAGGCCAAAGCGTTGCGCCCACCATTCGACGCGCGCGGCGATGATCTTCTTCGCCTCCTTTTTGTACCATTCGATAAAAAACGCGCGGCCGCGGCTTCGCTGTTTCTCATTCAAGATAAAACCATCCCGCAAATCAAGCGGCTCCTGGGTGTCATTTTGGACTTCCAGCGGGTAGGATTTCCCCAGAAAAAGGAACTCCTCACCGCTGACGAATTCCTTTTGCTTTGCTTGCGGCCTTTTGCGCAATCGGGCAAGGGTGCGCTTGATCCAGCCGGTATTCTTGCCGACAAACTGTTCAATAGTATCGAGCGGGGTATGCGCCGGAGCGCGGACAACCAACGTGGCATCGGAGCCGATCATCAGGGCGATCGTCCTGCGTTTTGACCGGATCAATTTGTACGGCTTAATGGCGGGATTACTCAATTGTATATATTCTTTCTGTGACCAATGCGCGCGATGATAATAAGGATTTCTTTTTCGGCTATCTTATAAATGACCCGAAAATCTCCGATCCGGTAACGCCATAATCCCTGGAATTCACCCCCCAAAGCTTTGCCTAAACCTTTGGGGTCTTTGGCGAGATATTTTTCGATCTTATCAAGGATCCGTTTGCACGTTGGCCGGGCGACCTTTCCCAGGTCTTTTTCCACGCTGTCTAAATAAACGACCTTATGCACCTAAACGCTTCCTCATTTCCTGGCTCGAAAGAACTTTACTTTTAGGATCATTGAACCGGTCTTTGGCAATCTGGGCATCTTCGTACTCCGTAAAATAATGTCGCAGCGCTTCTTCGACATAGAATTTCTCGGCGCGATGCGTCCCTTTCGCCAGCTTGGTCAATTTTTCCACCAAGGATTCATCCAGGCGGAATGCCTTTAATATATTCATTCATCGCTCCTTTCGTTAAGGTTAACGCTTTCACTACACCCTAAGTATAACATTGTATAACAAAGTAATCAATATATAAATAGCGGGTAAATAGCGTGTTGATAAAGGGAGAACCGAGCGGCGGTTGAAACCAGAACTGCCGTAGGGGAATTGCCTCAAAGATAACCGAACGAACTTAAACTGTCAAATGCTTTTCAGCGAACAACTAACACCTATCACCTGTCAGCTATAACCTCTCTACTCGTTCTCTTGACGTACATTCACCGAAAACTCTCCGAGTCTGTCCTTGCGCACCGTAAAAACGATCGGCCGGCAACAAATCTCGCAGTCCTCAACATATTCCTGCGACCCGGCGGAAGCGTCGATGACAACCTCAATTGCCTGGCCGCAGTAAGGACAGAAAACTTCTTCAGTATCGCCCATCAATATTCGCGGTTAAATTGTTCAAAAAATTTTAAAGCTTTCGTAACATTGGCCGGGTTCTTGTGAAATCCGCCGTGACCTGTGGTCAAGTCCTGGATAAAAAGCTCGACGATCCCGCCATTGGCCTCGATCCATTCTTTGGCCCTGGCCATGCCTTCGCATCCGTCCCGGTCGGGGTTCGGGTCTTTTCCGCCGCAAAATAATATCCAGTGGGTCCCGGTGAACGGTCTATGGCCGAATTGTTCACGGTCAATGGCGCGGTTGACGAGAAAATCCCGGGAAGCGCCGCCGGCATTGGCAATGATCAAAGGGAAAAAATTGTTTCGCGTATACCGGTCCAGGGCCACGACACCATAAATATTGGCGGCGCCGCGGCTGAAACCATGAAACAAAAGTTTTCTCTGTGTCAGCCCTTCTTTACGCAAGGCATTTTCGATCACGGCGTATAATTCCTGCGGCGAATAATAGTCTTTCGCCTCATCACCCAGGCCGAACCACCATTGCACGGCCAACAGGCCAAAGCCTTTGCGGGAAAGTTCCAGGGACCAGGCCGCGTAATCCTTAAAGGCCCAGCCCGCGCGGCCGTGAAGAGAAACCACGACCGGAGCATTTTCCTGCGGGGAAAGAAAGAGGTAAAAACTCCGGCCGTCAAAGGTCTCGACGACCTTTCCGCCCTTGGCGATAAAATCCTGATATTCTTCCGGATTGACCCTTTGGGCCTTCGCGATAAGCTCCGTTGCTCCCTTGCCCGCGGGATCCGCCGCGGCACTGGCGCTGACCGCCGCCGCCAAAAACACCACAAGTAACAATTTCATGCGCATATAATTCGGGTTACGGTGGGTGTCTGGAGATCTTCATGTCAGGGCCCAGTCCAATTCAACCGGCGCCGGTTGAATTCCGTCGGCACCTAATTAGTTGCCTGTGTAATTGTTTGGTGACCGGGCCAGGTTCGCCGGTACCGATCGGTTTTGAACCAAGGCGGGTCAAAGGCATGATTCCGATGAGCGCGTTGGTGAGGAAGGCTTCGTCCGCCTCAAAAAGATCCCGCGCGCTAAGCGTTTTGGCCGCGCAGCGCAACTTTAGCCGGCGCGCGCGCTCCAAGACCATTTGCCGCGTCACCCCGGGCAGACAGCCGCTTGTTACCGGCGGGGTGAAAAGACAATTATCTTTGACCAGAAAAATATTGGTGCGGCTGCCTTCGACCAGCTCATTTTTGCGATTGACCAGAAGCGCTTCGTCAAATCCGGCCGCGCGCGCCTGCCGCAGACGTTCGCGAAAAATCGCGTAATCGAGCGATTTGATGGGGACCGGCGTTTGCCGACGGTGGCCGTTGGCCAGGATCGCTTTGAATCCTTCTTTGTATTGCCGGGCGGTGGGCGGTTGGAGCGGCTCGCAAAGAATCGCGCAGTGCACACGCCCCGCCTTTTGCCACAGCATGACCCGCACGCGGGCATCAGTGGAAAGATTGACCCACAACAATTGCCGGATATTCGCACGGATCGTTGGATACGACACCGGCCGGGTGAGATTCAAAACTTTCAAACCGCGCGACATTCGCTGTAAATGAACTTCGAGCAGATCGATCTTACCCTTTCGCACGCGCATCGTCTCAAAAACACCCTTGGCCTTAAAAACGCCGGGGGTGAGCGATTCCAACAGCGAAGGTTTCGCTGCCACCCATTTACCGTCGAGCCAAATGATTGGTTTGTGCATAACTCCTTTGTTTCTCCAGGCACATTCGCAGAGCCCTGGCCTTGACGAGCGTCTCCTCATACTCGCCCTCGGGCGTTGAATCGGCCACAATGCCGCCGCCAACCTGAAAATGGATCTTTTCACCGCAATGGAGCAGTGTCCGGATCAAAATGTTGAGGTCCATATTTCCCGCGAAATCAATGTAGCCCATTGAGCCGGTGTAGGGCCCGCGGTGGGTGGGTTCCAGCTCTTCGATAATTTCCATCGCGCGGATCTTCGGACAGCCGGTAATGGAGCCGCCGGGAAAACACGCCTCGATTAAGTCAAAACAATCTTTGTCGTGGCGCAACATGCCTTCCACGGACGAGGTCGCCTGAAAAACGTATTTGTATTCTTCGATCGCGCGCATCTCTTTAACGCGCACCGATCCGTAATCGCACACCTTGCCGAGGTCATTGCGCTCCAGGTCCGTGATCATCAAAAGCTCGGCCTTGTCTTTGGCGCTTTGCTCGATCTCGCTGCGCAGGCGCCGGTCTTCGGAAAGCTCCCGGCCGCGCGGCCGCGTGCCTTTCATCGGCCGGGTCTGGACTTTGCCGTCACGCAAACGCAAGAACATCTCCGGCGAATTGCTGATGAGCTTCAGCGCGCCCGCGTCAAAATAACCGCCGAAGGACACGGGTGACAACTGGCGCAAGACGCGGCAGATCTCCAGCGGGTCCGCGTTCTCCCCGGCCGTGTCGCAGGTGAATCTTTGCGAGAGGTTCAATTGGTAAATGTCCCCGGCCGCGATGTGATCCAAAACTTTTCGAATGGTGGCGAGGTATTCGTCTTTCGTAAAATTCGACGCGAGATCGCCCGGGCTCTTAAAGGGGGACACAATACTTAATTCATCGGGAATTAAGTATTGTGTCCCCCTTTTGAATGGCCGGGCAAGGGCGCGCTCGATATCTTCCAAACGCGCGGCCGCGCGCTTTTCCCGCAGCGCTTTATTTTTCTCCGGTAGTCCGTTGGAGGTCACGTAAAGTTTCTTGTGCAGATGATCAATGGTCAAGACGCGATCGTAAAATCCCCACACCGCGTCGGGCAAGTTCAGATCGTCTTTGGCGCGAGCAGGGATCTTTCCCTGGTACAACCCGTAATCGTACCCTAAATATCCGACGATGCCGCCGGCAAAAGGAGTCAACGTCTGCTGGCTGGCTTCAGAATATCGCGCGTAGCGCTTCTTCAGTAAACTCAAAGTATTTTTGCCGCTGGCCTTAAATACTTCAAAAGGATCAAAGCCGACAAACGAATACCTTCCCTGCCCCTGATCGAAACGAGAGCTGTCCAAACAAAACAAATACGGCTCTTGTCGAAACCGCGCGCACAATTCCAGCGCGTCACCGGCAAAATCGTAAGTTTTGGTGAGCAGAACCGACATTATTTCCCTTTGCGAGTAATTACGTAGGACGGCAGCAACGCCACCGGCTGAAACGACATTTTGGTCCGATGAATATTCTCCAATTCAAAATCATCCATGACGTTAATAAATTTGCGAGGCGCGAGCGCGGCGTCGCGGCAGAATTCCCGGAAAATAAAAACCCCCAGGCCGCTGCAGGACAAATCAGCGATCTCAAAAAGGACGCAGAAGGTTTCCGTATTCAATGGGTAGCCAAAGGTGTAGGCCTTGATCTTGCCCTCGACGGTCACCACCCGCCCGGTCAAGCCCAGATCCCGGTAATGGCGCAGCGCGAGCTGGTGCACGCCGGCGTTTTCCTCGAGCATCTGCAGGGAGACCACGTTGTGGGCGTACACCGGCCGGCGGCTTTGTGCCCAATCCTGGTAAAGCGCGGCACACTCCGCGAGCATCGAATCATCGTAGGGCAGATATTGAAAGGTATAATTCTTGACAAAGTGATTGTACGAGGAGCGTTTGGATTTGTAGGGATTTCCCGTCAGCGTGGCGAGGTCCTTGCGGTAATAGCAGTATTCGTAGCCCTTGTTGTAATGGCAAAATTCTTCGGCCGGAAAAAGCGGCAGCTGGTGCGCGTGGACGTTTTCAATACGACTGACCCCTTTGTTACGGTTGGCCTTGTCCATTCGTTCAAAGCAAGTTTGAATTGTTTTGACGGAAACATTCTTGCCCAACGGCGGCAAATAAAGAAACACGCCCGCGTCGTGGCGCGCGAAGACGCACAGATTCCCGTCGATTACTTCGAGTTCGAACCGGAAGAACTCCTGCCAGGTGAAGATATTAATGAAAGAGAAGCTCGACAACAGCCCCGGCGCTTCGCGCAAATATTGCTGGATCAATTCTTTTCTCTCCAGGAGCGCCGTGGTCATGCCGGCTCCAGCGTAAAAAGCTCTTCGATCTCGTCGCGATATTCGCCGTAATCGCCGACAAGGGCGGGATTATTTTGAAGGAAGCGCGCGCGCTCCTCGCCGGAAAGATACGCCTTTAAAACGTCCACGTGCTTTTCAAACTCGGCGGAATACCGCGATTGCTGGACGTACAGACAGCTCAAATGGACGCTCACCGTAACGCGGCCGTTTTCTTTAGAACGAGTCAATAAAAACGGGTACAGCCGGCATTCGAAAGGCCGGCCGGAATAAACACCGCATTTGTTGGTCTCCAAATTCAGAAAGGCGCAGCGATTCTGTCCCTGCTCTTTACGACCGAAGGGAGTCCCCGACAGAGGAACGGTTTTGAGGTAACCGTCCTGACCCAGGGCCCAAGTGAGGTCTTTTTTGTGTTCATTGTCCTCGAGCTCCTCGGGCCGCCCCAATGGGCGAGCCTCGCCTCCGGCGGGCGCCACCTTCGGACGCCAGACACTTTCCGCTTCCTTGTAACGGCAGCATCCCTGGCAGGAGAGACAAATTTTGGGGGGAACTAATTGAGGAAAGTCTGAGAATAACACGCATTTTCTCCTTACTTCTTACTTCTCACCTCTTACTTGATCCCTCGCCACAGCTCAGGATTAAATGAGTTTTTCTCCCATTAATAAGGATTAGAGGTAAACCTCATTTAACCACACTTCCCAACGCCACCTCACGGTCCGGCGACAAAACCGATATTCCGCCCTCATCCGAAGCCGCCAGGATCATCCCGCGGGACTCTTCGCCGCGGATGGTGGCCGGGTCCAGGTTATTGACCAAAACAACGCGCCTTCCCACCAACGCTTCCTTGGTGTAAGACGAACGAATACCGGCAACGACCTGGCGTTCCTCTTTGCCCGTGTCGACTTTAATCACATAAAGCCGGTCGGCGTTAGGATGTTCCTTGACTTCCTTGATCTGCGCGACCACCAGTTCAATTTTGCGAAAATCTTCGATTGATGCCATTGATTCTCCCATTTTTGTTGTCCCTGCCCACTGGCAGGGACTTTCAGTCACTTTTCTATTTATACGAGTTTAAGGGAAGGTGACTGAAAGCCATTATTCCCCTTTAATAATTCGGTACCGGTAAAGGCAACGAAGCCCGTTTCGTATTACGGTTACGTCAATCGGCAAAAACCGTTACCCTTTGACGTTAGACGATACGGGCATCGTTACCGTAATCCCTAAACGAGACTAATCTTATCAAACAATCTCCAGTTTGTGAAGCACGCTGGATTACCCCCTCGAAGCGCCAAAAGAGATGAAAAAACAATAGGACTTCACCCAAAATCCCATTATTATATTTTTAATACTCATCATGACGCCTGAAACGAAAAACAAAATATTCTTTTTTCTCACCCTTTTTGCCGGGATCTTTATTCTTTACCCCTTTCTGGATTATCAATCGGTCATGGCGACCGGCGACCACGGCCGCGACCTCTACGCCGCCCGCGTCGCTTTAGAAGGCCGCGTCCCCTATCGGGATTACTGGTGGGTCTACGGCCCGCTGATGCCTTACTACTACGCCTTTTTCTTTAAATTCTTGGGTATCCACGTCCCGGCGCTGTTGACGGCAAAAGCGTTGTTGGCTCTTTTGAGCGCCCTGCTGATGTACGGCGCGCTCGTCACGGCAACGGTCCCCTGCGGACTTAGCTTTATCGGCGCGACATGGCTGCTTGTCTTTTTCCCGGAATTTTCCATCACCTACAACCATATCGGCGGCACGATGTTGTTATTGGCCGTCGCCTGTTTCATCCTGCGCTATCTGGAGCGTCAAAAAATTTCTTTTCTGTACTTTGCCCTGGGATGCGTCTTTCTTCTTGCCCTCGTTAAGATCAATTTCGGGTTGACCACGTTTTTTTGCCTGCTAGCCGCCGTGTTCGGCATCGACCGGATCTACAAAAATCCCGTTACCCGGGAAACGAAGATCTTTTATTGGGCCGCGCTTGTTCTGCCCGCCCTCGTTTTCCTTATTTATTGGTGGTTCTTGCGCGGACTTCCAATTCACGCTATTCGCCAGTGCCTGCCCTATCTGGGCGACGACCAGCCGTATCACACACCGCTGGCAACAGGCATTGCGATGTTAGCAAAAACGATTCTGCACAATGTCACCGCAAGCCGGGCGGATTTCCTGTTCGCGATGGTGGTCACTGGCGCGGCCATTCAATCCTTCCGACTGCTGACCTCGCAAAAAACGAATGACCGCTGGCGGATGCACGCGCTCTTGGCTATCGGTATTTTAAGCCTTTTCTATGTGGTCAACCTGCAGGAATTTTTGGTGAGCGGCGTTTTCTACCGTTCACTATGGGCGAAACCCTTCGCGTATTTACTGATGTTCATCGTTGTCGGATTAGGCATCCAGCGTCTGCCGCGAGGCATCCGCGTTTTGCTCTATATCGCTCTCGGGTTGATCCTCGGAATGCAAATGATGCGCGTGCACTCCTATGTTAACTCCATCAAAGTCCCTTCCCAATACCTGGGCGTGGAAAGAGGAAAGGTCTTTTTGGGCAACGAGGCGCCCTGGATAGATACCGTCACAGAGACCGTTTCTTATCTGGAGAGCAACCTTCGAAGAGATGAATTATTCTTCGCCCTGCCTTACGACCCGCTGTATTATTTCCTGACCGATAAAGTCAGCCCCACGCGTCAGTTGATCTTCTTCGACCACATCAAGATATCCCCGGAGCAAGAAAAAGAGGTGATCGCCGAACTCGAAGAAAACAAGGTCAACTGGATTCTGCTTAGCAGCCGGCGGAACGCGACCAAAGAATACGGCCTCGGTATTTTAGGGAAGACCTATTGTCCCTTGATCGGAGAATACATCGAGCGGAATTTCACGCCGGTCGCGCAGTTCGGAGATTGGGTCAACGAGCCGGGGTGGGCATGGAATCATGGGACGCGGATCTTAAAAAGGATCGTTAAGTAGGACGCGGCAGTTCACCCGGAGCGCCACGAATAAATTTCTTTACAAACATTCTTTTCAATATTAAAGTATATTTCAAATTTTCCACATCGGGGGCCGTAGTGTAGCCCGGTTAACATGTCAGCTTGTCACGCTGAAGATCGCGAGTTCAAATCTCGTCGGCCCCGTCAATTTTCAATAATAAAAAAAGCTTCAACCCGAATGGGTGAAGCTTTTTTTGTTTATTAAGAAAAAATTGACAGGGCCCTTTGAAGTCTCCCGACTTCAAAGGGCCTGTTACTAAAACATGGGCGGTGAAGGGATCGAACCCTCGGCCTTCTGAATGTAAATCAGATGCTCTAACCAGCTGAGCTAACCGCCCGCATCTCGACACTCGATCCTGGATTCTGGATACTCGTTAAAATTGGTAAACGTCGAGCATCAAGTATCGAGCATCTAACATCGAACATCCTCAATAAATTCTAACCCGCCAACACGTCGATCTTGCCGAGCAAAAAGACCATCACAAACAGCGCCACGGTCTCGATGATACCCAGCGCGATCAAATAGTTGGTAAAGCCTTTGCCCGTTTCCGCCAGGGCGTCCGCGCCGCTGGCGCCAATTTTCCCCTGATAAAAAGCCGACATTCCAATCGCCGCCCCGCCGAAGATCCCGACCGATGAAAGAAAAACCCCCTTGGCAACGGCTTCGGCGATTTTATTCATGAGGATCATTCCGTAGATCGTCTGCGACAACGGCGCGCCGATAAAGACAATGAGTAAAAACGGCGCCATTCTGTTCTGGGCGTAACATTTCTTCCACGCCCCGACCGCCGCCATGCCGGCTACCCCGATTCCCAGCGCCGATCCCGTCGCGGCCAGCCCCAGCGCGGCGGCAACTCCCAAATCTTTAAATTGAACCAACGCACCCGCTTGATCCATGTGATTCTCCCGTCATTTTTCTTCATTTCCTTTTTTAGAAGGAAATGACGAGGCTCGTCTCGCCCACCAAAATCATAGATTTTGGTGAGGCGGACGGCCTTCTCGTTTTGTGATTATGATTGTTTTATCTTTTTAAACGGTTCGTACTTGAACCCTGCCCATTCCAGACCCAAATGTCCCGAAAATTCCAGGACGTTCAATCGCAGGCCGTGCACCAGAACGCCGAACCCGCACAAGACAATGTTGAACGCGTGTCCGACGACCAGGATAAGCGCTGTGATGGTTCCAGAGACGATGTTGTTAAACCCGGCACTTAAGGCCATTTGATTAAAGGCGTCCGCCACTGCCGTTCCCGCCAAACCCACCGCAAATAATCGCACGTAAGAAACGATATCGGTAAACGCGCTGATGATGCTAAAAAGCAAAAGCGCGATCCCCACCGGGATCTGGCCCTTGGGCCCGCGTGCGATGTCATAAATGACCAGAGCGACCCCCGGGACCATCATTTTCAAGGCGTTAAGGATGACCGCCATGTCCGCTTGCCCCAAGACAATCATCGACCTGACCAGACCAAAAGACACCCCCAGGATCCAGACCCAGCCCAACTCCGCCCAGGCTCCGGAACCGGGCCATCTTCTCACGCAACGCCAAAGGTGCGCGAGGATCAGATGCGCGGCCCCGATGGTAAAACACAAAAGCTGGACGTTTTTACTCTCCGTGAGCCACCCCACGACCGGCTTGAGCTTGGCGCCCAACAAAACCGTCCCGAGGAACGTCCCGGTCAGCGCGCCCCAGGTGATAGTCGCAGCGCTTAATACATACATGAGAATAAAAGGCGCCGCGTCTTTGACCTTGTGTTTCAATTTATTGTGGAAGATCAGGGTCAAGATCAAGAAAACGGAACCATAAGCGGCGTCGCCGATCAGGATACCAAAGAAAACAGAAAAAAAGATCAGAAAGACGGGACTGATGTCCACTTCCCGGTAACCGGGCAGAACATTGATGATGCCGAAAACGGGTTTGATCATCTCTACCCAGCGCGGGTTGCGTAAAAGTGTGGGAACGCTGTCCTCTTCGGAAGGGTCCTCAAACAAAACTCCCCATTGCTCCTGTTTCGCCTTCGCCGCGATGGCCCCGCAAGCGTCGCCGGGGCAAAACCCTTTTAATAAGGCGAGCTCCTCTTCCGCGCGCATGCCCTTTTCTACCTCTTCAAACTTTAAGACATTCTCACGCTCGACCATTATCTTTTGAAACGAATCCCAAAAACAGCGCAGCTCAGTGATTTTCTCCTCGGCGCCCCGGATCCTGGCCTGCTCTTCGATCTGCATTGTTTTCATTTGGCCAAGACCTGACGGAGGCGGCGCGGTCACATCAAAGGGAAGCTCGGCTTTTCCGCGGCAAATGGCAAGGCACTTATAAGTACCCGACGCGAAATGGATTTTCTCCAGAATAACATCTTTGGGAACGAGGGTTTCCTGGCCCGCCGGTACTTCGCACAGCTGCACGTAAATTCCACGTGCGGCCAATGCCTCGATATCCTGGGGGTCAAAGTCCCCCCACAGTTCCCATTGGCGGATCTGGACCGCGCGCAGGGCGATCGTTTCCTGATACTGCTCGATCTGGGCCCACAATCCCAGGATCTCGTTGACGGTGTCCGTCCAATCACTGGCCTCTTGCTGCGCTACCTTGACCTTGTCTTCAAAGCGCTGGAGAATATCCAAGGCCTGCGTGAGCATCGCGACCTCTTCCCTGCGCTCTTCCAGCTGATAGCCGGATAATTCTTCCTGGTGTTCGACATGCACGATCCCCAACTCGCGCAGGATCTCCAGCGAAGAAACGATGTCCTTTCTCTGGACGATCAAATGAAGTTTTTTCATCGGGACAATCATGCGGCCACTAATTCTAAATCACGGACCTCAATTTTCTTTTTCGCGACTTTGCTCACCCCCACCGCGTTGGCCTGCTGGTCACCGAGATAAATGCAAATCTGCCGAATATTTTCCTGGCACTCGGGGATCTTGACCTTCTCGAAGAGATTGACCCGCTGGGTGGTGATGCGCAGTTCCTGCTCCAGAACCGCGATGCCTTCCTTGATGACCACAAGCTCGGCGAGCAAGGTCACCATCAGCCGGAGTTCTGCAATGCCGCGGTCGATCCACAAGGGCGTCGCATACAGATCATACTCGGCCTGCGGGAAATGGATGTCGTCGAATACCGGGACATTCGCGCCGGCGATGTTGACGGTCTTGACAAAAACGCTTTGCGGTTTGACCCACGCGCGGATATCAATGGACGAGTCCCCCAAAAGGCCGACCCAAGGGTCAACCTCTTCAAGTTTCTTGTTGAGGACCTTTTCCCGTTCGGCGTAAAGCCGACGGGCCTCGAGGATCTTCACCTGCAGCTGCTGTTTCTTTAAAAGCAGTGTGGGCAGATAATGACGGTACTGCTTGAGGCTGTCGCGCTGGCGTTTGAGTTCGCCTTTGGTGAGCTTGATTTTTGCCATTTTTTCGTATCTCGTCGCTCGTATCCCGTATCTCGTCGAAATACAAAATACGAGATACGAAATACGATTATTATTTTGCTTCCGCTTTTGCCGGCCAGTACTGCTTGACCAACACGTCTTTGATCCCTGTTTCCGCCGGTTCAAAAATGTCCGCCAGGATCTGCCAGCCGCGGTCGAGCGCCTCTTCGAGAGGAATGTTGACGGACAACTCCATCAATTCTTCCTCGAAACGGTTCCCGTACTTCAAAAGTTTCTCGTCCCACGCGCTCATCTGAAAACCCATTGAGCGTTTTTCCAGCGTGCTGCGGTAATCCGCGAAAAGCTGGATCATCCGGTCCATGATCGCGCGATGGTCCGAGCGCGTCTTGTCGTTGACCTGCTGTTTCAAACGGCTCAAACTGCCGAAGGGCTCGATGCGCCCGCCGCGCAAATAAAACTGTCCTTCGGTAATATAACCGGTGTTGTCGGGAATAGGATGTGTGACATCGTCCCCAGGCATGGTCGTCACCGCTAAAATCGTGATGGAACCGGCGTCCGAAAAATCGACCGCCTTTTCATAGCGGGCCGCGAGTTGGCTGTAAAGATCACCGGGGTAACCTCGGTTCGAGGGGATCTGTTCCATCGTGATGGCGACCTCTTTGAGCGCATCGGAAAAGTTCGTCATGTCCGTTAAAAGGACCAGAACGCGTTTTCCTCCCAGCGCGAATTGCTCGGCGGCCGCCAGACACATATCCGGCACCAGCAGACATTCCACCGTCGGGTCGGAGGCGGTGTGAATGAATAAAATGGAGCGCGACAAAGAACCCTGCTTTTCCAGGGTGTCACGGAAAAATAAATAGTCGTCGTACTTTAGACCCATTCCGCCAAGAATAATGAGATCGACCTCGGCCTGCATCGCGATGCGGGCGAGGAGCTCATTGTAAGGTTCCCCGGCGACCGAAAATATAGGAAGTTTCTGGGATACCACCAGCGAGTTAAAGACATCGATCATCGGAATGCCGGTGCGGATCATGTTCTTGGGGACGATCCTTTTGGACGGATTGACCGATGGCCCGCCGATATCGATCATGTTGTCGGTCAGCACGGGGCCGTTGTCGCGCGGCAAGCCACTGCCGTTAAAGACGCGCCCCAGCAGATCCTCCGAATAGGAAATACGCATCGGGCGCTTCAAAAAACGCACCTTGTCGTCCGTTGAAATCCCGCGGCTTCCGGCGAGAACCTGAAGCGACACCCTTTTGCCGTCTAAACGAATGACCTGTGCCAGCGAAATGCCGGCGGGCGTGCGAACCTCCGCCAATTCCCGGTAGCTGACGTCTTGCGCTTCAACAACAATGACGTCTCCCGCGATCTGTAAGATTTGACTGTGGACTTTTTGCATATGATTTCCTTTTATATTTATATTTTCCCGTTGGATATTTTGTGGCGGATGTCCTTTTCCTTATTTTTAAAATCTTCGGATTGGAACGCCGCGGAGTTCCAGTTGACGAACGCTTGCCGCAATTGCTGGAAGAATCGGCGGGCGGCGTCTTTGTTCTCGAACTGGAATTCCCGGTCGATAATCTCCGTTATCAGCCGGTACACGTGCTTCTGCCGGTCGGCCGCGGTCGCCTCATCGGTCTTGTCGAAGGCGTTCTGTTGGAGATAAACGGCGTCGAAAAAATCGCCTTTAAGATAGTCGATAAATTCCTGGATGGAGACGCCTTCCTCGCCGACGACCTTCATCATCTGGTTGACGCTGTTGCTCTTTTTTAAGATCGTGGCGCCTTTGCGGACGTGCTCGGGCTCGATAAAGCTGGTGTACTTGCTCCAGCTGTCCAACGGATCAATGGAAGGATATTTACGGGCGTTGGCGCGGTCGCGGGACAACCCATGAAAGGCACCGACGACCTTCAGCGTGGCCTGGGTCACCGGTTCTTCAAAGTTGCCGCCCGCCGGGGAAACCGCCCCGCCGATGGTGACCGAACCCATGCTGCCGTCGCGCAACTTCACCAATCCGGCGCGCTCGTAAAAGTTCGCGATGCGCGATTCCAGATACGCCGGGAAGGCTTCTTCGCCGGGGATCTCCTCCAGGCGGCCGGACATCTCGCGCATGGCCTGCGCCCAGCGCGACGTTGAATCCGCTAAAAGCAAAACATTGAGTCCCATCTGCCGGTAATACTCGGCCAGCGTCACGCCGGTATAAACACTGGATTCCCGGGCCGCGACCGGCATCGAGCTGGTGTTGCAGATAATAATGGTACGTTCCATCAGCGCCCGGCCTGTGCGCGGGTCAACCAGATGGGGAAATTCTTCCAGGATTTCGACGACCTCACCGGCACGCTCGCCGCAGGCCGCCACGATCACGATATCGACTTCAGCATGACGGCTCAATAAGTGTTGTAAAACCGTTTTACCCGCGCCAAAAGGTCCCGGCGTGCAAAACGTCCCGCCAATGGCGACCGGCACCAAAGTATCGATGATCCGCAGTTTCGTCACCAGCGGCTGGGTCGGTTTTAATTTCTGGGCATAAGCTTTAATAGCCACCTTCACCGGCCAGTTCTGGACCATTGCAGCATCATGAAGTTTACCGGATGCGTCTTTAAGCTTTGCGACAGTTGTACGAATCGCGTAGCTTCCTTTCGGGACAATCTCTGTGACCTCCCATTCGCCCTGCAGGGCGAATGGGACCATGATCCGGTGCTGAAAGATCTTTTCAGGGACCGTGCCGAGTTTGTCGCCGGCACGCACCTTATCGCCTGCTTTTACGACCGGCGTGAATTCCCATTCTTGCTTCTCATCCAGGGCCTGCAGGTAAGCCCCGCGCTTGAGGAAAAATCCGTGCTGCTGGGCCAGTTGCGGCAAAGGATTCTGCAGGCCGTCAAAAATTTGTCCCAAAAGCCCGGGCCCGAGCTCGACGCTCAAAAGTTGTCCCGTAAATTCCACCGTGTTGCCGATCTGAATGCCGCTGGTATCCTCGAAGACCTGCAATTCAGCGCGTTTCCCCCGCACGCGGATGACCTCGGATTTGAGATGTTCCTCACCGACACGCACGTAAGCGACCTCGTTTTGCATGACGCTTTGCGCAAATTCAACGCCGACCATGTTGCCGTTAACGCTGATCACTTGGCCTGCTCTGGTCTCTTTGCTCACTTCCTGCTCCTTTATTCGATCAAAATGATTTTAGCCCGCCTTTGCCATAACACAGCTCTCGGGCAGCGGCATTGTTTTTATTTCCTGCAAACGATTACGCCCCTCCGGCGAACCATACTCCTGGTGACGTTTCAGAATTTCCAGCTTTAAATAATAAATGAACACGCTCTCAAAGTCGTAATAATGCCCCATTCCCAGTTCATCAAGGAATTGCCAGCGCGCCTTGCTTAAAATCTTTTCGGCCTCCCGAAGATCATCCATTTTCAAAACCCGCTGGATATCTTTAACGCACGAAGACACAAGCGTGCGTGCCCCGCGTAGATACTTTAAGGGGTCCTTGTTGAGATGACCGGCGCGGTACCAGGCTAATTCGTTGCGGAATCCACGGTCGAAATGAAGCCACACGTCGAGAACGCGGTGACCAGTTTCGGGAGGAGTTTCATCCGGCGCCCATAATTGTTCCATCAGGGCGTAATCTTTTTCAGTCAAAAGTCTTCGACAATCTTCCCGAAAAGCCTCAATGGTCAGGGGTATTTTGCCGTCAAAGAAAAGCAGGGGCAAACTCGCTAAAAGATAGTAGTATGAACTTCCCATCGGACTCTGACTGCGGTCTTTCTGTGATCTATTTTAACAAGGCGGCTAATTCTTCGTTAAGGTAAACGCTCAAATATTCAGTCAGGGCCGCTTCACTGAAATCAAAACTGGATTTTCCCTGATCGAAGCTGACCGTGAACCCCTTGCCGATATCTTCTGAAGCCTGGAAATGGACCGGGCGCTTGAACTGCTTTTGCAATTTCGCGAGAAAACCGTCGCGCAATTCCTTGAGATCTTTCGGGCTTAACACCACTTCGACCCCCGCGTCGGCCGATTTACCGTCGATGGCCTCGTGGGTGACCTGCGCGATGATATCGGAGAG
>Ga0209541_10008876_pt1 | contig 16437 bp, 14 predicted proteins | sample RifCSPlowO2_01_FD_184027 | JGI IMG/M metagenome (GOLD analysis project Ga0209541, IMG submission 184027) | Groundwater microbial communities from Rifle, Colorado - Rifle CSP2_plank lowO2_0.1 (SPAdes) (version 2) | ecosystem: Environmental > Aquatic > Deep subsurface > Groundwater | place...
CTAACGGCGTTTCAAAAATTTATTGCATAGATGGTGGTTTAAGAAACGCCGTTAGTTTTAAATTTTCCAAAGATGAAGGAAAATTATCCGAAAATATTGTTTTTGTAGATTTAATGAGAAAAAACAAGGATGTTTATTATTGGAAAGGCAGAAATGAAGTTGACTTTGTTATAAAAAATAAAGATCAGAGTTTAACAGCAATAAATATCTCTTATACAGATGAAGTTGATGAAAGGGAGGTTAATGGTCTAATGGAGTTTAAGGAAAATTTCAAAAAAACGAAAGAGTTAATTTTAATTACAAGGGATTTAGATAAAAAAGAAAAGGGCATAACATTTATTCCGTTATGGGCGTGGTTGTTAAAATGAATACAAAACAAAAAAAGAAATTATTGAAGTTCATAAAAGGACTGGAACAATTCAGAGGAAGACATACAGAGTTAGTCTCTATTTATGTTCCAACTGGTTATGACTTGATTAAAATTATCCAGCATGTCCAGCAGGAGCAGGGAACTGCACAAAACATCAAGGATAAGAATAACAGGACAAATGTCATTGACTCTCTTGAAAAAATAATTCGACACCTGAGATTATTCAAAAGAACTCCGGAAAATGGATTGGCTGTTTTTGCCGGTAATATCTCAGACAAAGACAATAAAACTGATATTCAGGTATTCAGCATTGAACCTCCAGAACAAATTCAGCTGAGAACTTACAGATGCGACCAGACTTTTCTCTTGGATCCTTTAAAAGATATGATTGAGGAAAAAGAAGTTTATGGCTTAATTGTTGTCGATAATCGAGAGGGGAATGTGGGATTATTAAAAGGAACACAAATAGTTGAGATTTCAAGAATGACTTCCGATGTCCCAGGAAAAACAACCAAGGGCGGACAGTGTTTAAATAAAAATTCAGTTGTTCAAATCAATGATGGAGATATTGAGAAGATAGGAAATTTACATAATCCTTATCTTATTAAAAGTGCTGATTTTAATAATGGGAATTTATTAGATTCTAACATTGTTGATAAATGGGATACAAAAAAAGATGCATATAAAATTATAACAAAAACTCCAAGACTTGAGATAGAATCTTCCAAGGACCATATCTTTTTTGTAAGAGATGAATGCATTACTGAAAAAAGTGTAGGAGAATTAAATGTTGGAGATTATCTTTTAATGCCAGAGAAAATAAATGTTAAAGGGAAAATACAATCTTTAAATTTTGAAGACATTAAATATTTGAATGAGGAATTTTCTCAGTTTTTAGGTTATTTTATTGGTGATGGAAATTTGGATACGAATAGAATTGTTTTTTCTGAGCAGAATAAAGAATTGGCTGATTATTATAAAAATTTTTTTCATAAATTATTTAAATTGGATATTAAATCTAAACTAAGAAATAATAAAAATTATTATGAAATTAGAATTTATAGTAAAATATTGCATAATTTTATTAAAAATGAATTTAAAGAAATAAAGAAATCTTTAGATACTGAAATTCCTAAAAAAATATTAAGAAGTCCAGATAAAATTGTTGCCAGATTTGTCAATGGCTTATTTGATGCTGAAGGATATGTTACTAAAAATGAGCTTTCTATTGGGATGAATAATAAATATCTTATTCAACAATTACAGATGTTACTTTTGAGATTTAGTATAATTAGTTCTTTTTGCGAATATGATAATAGAAGAAACAAGTATAGCAATAATTTTAGATACACATTAAGAATTACAGATATTGATTCTTTGAATAATTTTAAGAAAAATATTGGTTTTAATTTTAGTGAAAAAAGGAATAAATTAAATAATTTAATCATAAACAGAACTAAGAGAGGATATAATAGACAAATTTTTCATAATGGAAAAAATATAAGGAAAATTATAGAACAATATGGTTTACTTAAAAAAGACTTTCCCCAAGTTTCTAATTTTTTCTTTAATAAGAGACAAATGAGTAAAAATGTATTTAAGGATTCCATTCTTAACAGAATTAAAAATAATAAATCTTTGTATTTGAAATTAAAAGCTTTGATGGATTATAATTTAATTCCTGTTAAAATAAAAGAAATTCAGAAATTAGGCAAAATGGAAATGAGCGATATCTCTGTAAAGAACCAAAACTTCATTGCTAATTGTGTAATTGTTCACAACTCACAAGGTCGTTATGAAAGAATAAGAGAAATTGCTGCAAAAGAGTTTCATAAGAAAATAGCTGGTGTTGCAAACAAAGAGTTTTTAGAAATGAAAAACCTTAAGGGAATTCTTGTTGGGGGACCAGGACATACAAAAGAAACTTTTCTTGATGGCAATTACCTTAATAATGAAGTTAAAAAGAAAATTATGGGTGTTAAGGATTTAAGCTATACTGGAGAATTTGGTTTAAGAGAGCTTGTTAGTAAAAGCAAAGATTTACTTGCTGAACAAGCCTCAATAAAAGAAAGAGAATTACTGAATAAATTCTTTACTTTACTGGCTAAAGATCCAAAAAAAGTTGTTTATGGCAAAACAAAAACCTTGAAGGCTTTAAGCATGAGCGCTGTTGATACTTTAATATTAAGCGATGATTTGGATGACAAATTCGTGGAAGAGATGGAGGAAGAATCTGTTAACTATGGAACCAGCGTTGAAATTGTTTCTGCAGAGACTGAAGAAGGCAATCAATTGAAGGAGCTTGGAGGCATTGGGGGAATATTGAGATTTGAGGTTCATCTGTAAAAACATTTAAAAATTAAGTTATTTCTTTAATTTCATGCAGGATATTAAAAACAGAGTTGAAGCTATTTTGTTTACCACAGGGAGATATGTTGATGTAGATGAACTATCTGAATTGACTGGGATTGCTTCCAAAGGAAGTTTAAGTGATGCATTGAAATTTTTAATTGAAGATTATAAAAAAAGAGAAGGTTCTTTGGAGGTTGTTGAGGATAATGGAAGATTCAAATTAAACATAAAAAAAGATTATTTGTATTTGACCACTAAATTATTGGATCAGACAGAATTTGACAAGCCAACACAGGAAACCTTAGCATTAATAGCTTACAGGAATCCCTGTATGCAGTCTGATGTAATTAAAATGAGGGGCAATGGAGCATATGACCATATAAAAAAATTGAAAGAGATGGAATTTGTAACTTCTGAAAAATCTGGAAGAACAAGATTGCTGAAATTAACACCAAAATTCTTTGATTATTTTGATGTTGTTGGCGAAGAACTAAAATCAAAATTGGAAAATGAAGAACAAATATCTTAAAATACTGTTTATAATATTTTTTTTAAGCCTGTTTTTTAATTTATACTTGAGTTTTTCAAGCCCTTATCTGAACAATGACAAGAGTTATTTTAATTTAAGGGTTATTGACAACATAAAATCAACTGGGCTGCCTATTTTTTATGATAATTTAAGTTATGGCGGAAGATACTTGCTTATTCAACCATTGTTTTATTATATATTCACAATTCTTTCGTTTATTCCTTTATGCTTCAAGATATTCCCTGCTTTACTGATAAGCTCCTTAGTTATAATAAATTATTTTATTGCAAAAGAAATTACAAATGATGAAAGATCATCCCTGTTTACTGCTTTGCTTTCTGGTTTTATCCCAATATACTCAAAAGTTTTGATAAATCAATTTTCGGTTTATAATCTTGTTCTGCCTTTAATTGCCTTTATGATTTTATGCTTCATTAAACTTGAAAACAAAAAATATCTTAAATGGTTTATTCTTGGAAGTTTTTTACTGCCTTTGGTACATTCATCCTCCTTCTTGTTTTTGTTTATTCTATTATTTTATATCCTATTAATGAATGCAGAAGATCTGAAATTAACCAGATTAAAAAAAGAAACTTTAATCTTTAGTTTTTTTCTGATTTTCTTGATTAACATTTTATTCTTCAAGAAAGCATTTCTTCAGTATGGTTTTTCAGTAGCATACGGAAACAATCCCCTGAATTATACCTTTGATGTCTTTCAAATTATTTATCTTCTTGGAATTATCCCATTGATTCTAGGAATCTTTGGATTATACCAAGGATTCTTCAAGTTAAAAAAAGAACCAATAATCTTAATATCCTCCATGATTCTGGGCGTTTTATTTTTGCTGTTGTTTAATATTATAACTTTTGAAATTGGACTGCTATTCCTAAGTTTTGGATTAGTCATATCCTCCAGCCCGGCAATAAAGAATTTATTTATTTATCTTGATAAAACCAAAGCAAGCCATCTGAAAAAATCAATAACTGTCTTGTTTGTTTTATTATTTGTTGTTTTATCCCTGATTCCAACTTATACAGGTTATGAAAAAGAATTTGTTGAATTGAGCGATTTTGAATGGATTAAGGAAAATTCCAATAGAAATGATGTCATATTAACTTATTTGGATCACGGGCATCTGGTTACTTATTTTAATGAAAGACAGAATTTCATTGATGATAATTTTCTGCTTGCACCTGATCCACATGAAAGGCTGAATGATGTAAACCTTATTTATAGTGGGTGGTCTTATAATAAGGCTTTAGAAATTCTTCATGAATACAGCGTAGATTATATTTATATAAATGAAGATGTTAAAAAGTTTTATAATATTGATGATTTAGAATATATTCAAGATGGAGAATGCATCAGAGAAGTTAAAAGGAATATATACAAGGTTGTTTGCTAATAAATATTATATCTTTTTATTTGGCTTTATAATTATCACATTGCCTTCTTTAATCAGGGGTTTTTACCTTCATGGTCAGGAGAGTTATTTTTATTACAGGATCTCTGATTTTATCATAAATAATGGAATACCCAATTATGATTTTTTGAGTTTTGGAGGCAGAGCTTTTCTCTATAATCTAGGAAGTTCCTTGTTTCTTGTACTAACCAATCTTTTGGGCATTGGCCTGAATAATTTACTGGTCTTTTTGCCCTTAGTATTTGGATTTTTATCACTTATTTTATTTTATAATATCTTAAAATTCTTTAAATTCAGCAATAACATACTAAGTTTTGCTTGTTATATACTAATACTAAGCCCTGCTTTTCTTTATACATTCACCCAATTCACATCTTTTACAGTTCCTTTATTTCTTAATCTTCTTGGATTCTTTCTGATCACAAGAAAAAAAATAATATTTCATTATCTTGCTTTTGTTGTTTATTTGATTTTACCCATGTTTAGATTTGTTCATATATTATTTGGATTATTAATTCTTTTATTTTATTTTTACAAAATCGAAAAATTAAAGAAATTTCTTCCTTATTCAGCAATTATCCTACTAACAATATATCTTAATAACTTATTTGTCGGTTTTGGATTGGATATAATTCCTCATAGTTTTTATGAATTATTCTTTGACTTTGGTGGAACTTACGGATTGAGCATATTCCTGTTGTTCTTAGCATTTTTTGGTTTAACAAAATTATGGGCAGAGAAATATAAACACCTTTTTTACTATCTATTTTTTGTATTGAGCATACTTATCATAGCCCTAAATATAAAATACCTGATTTATTTTAATCTAATACTATGCATTTTGGCAGCTTTGGGATTGAGGCACATATACCAATTAAAATGGAGCTCTAAATTAATCAGAAACCTTACTGTTATGTTATTAATAATTGGTGTCTTGTTTTCTGGATTGTCTTTTTTAATTGAAAATTCCAAGAAGGATGTTGATGATAATCTTTATGATGCTCTTATGTTTCTAAAAAGCAGAACAAGCCCAAGGGGGGTTATCTTTTCCCATGAGAAATATGGGATTTATATAAATACAATTTCACAAAGAAAGAATTTTATTGATTTCAATTATGCTTATGCCCCAAGACTTGATTTGAGATTATTTTATCTGGATAAAATCTATTATTCAAGAGACCTTACAAAAGTTCTGGATATCTTTAAGGAATTTAGAGTTAGCCATATCCTAATAACACCTGAAATGAAAGATGGTTTGGTGTGGAATACAAACAACAATGGATTATTATTTTTACTGAAAAACAACCCGGATAATTTCAATTTAATTTACAATAATAATGGTTATGAAATTTGGGGCATATCATGATATATTACGTTTTATGGATTGTATCCTTTGTAGGTTTGATCCTAGCAGTGTTTTGGCTGAACCTTTTATTTTTCAACGAAGGCAGAAGAATCAAAATAAAAAAATTACCTCATGTTTCTATAATTATTCCTGTTCATAACGAGGAAAAAACCATTGAGAGGACAATCAGGAGCCTGTTGAATTCAAACTACCCAAAAAATAAACTGGAAATTATTGTTGTAAATGATGAGTCCACAGATAATACCTTTAATGTTGTTAAGAAATTTAAAAATATTATATTGATAGACAATAAACACAAAGGAATTGGAAAGGCTTCAGCAGTGAATGCAGGGTTAAGGATTGCGAAGGGTGAATTCTTTGGTGTATTGGATGCAGACTCTGAAGTTGGAAAGAATTCCATAAGAAACATTCTTACTTATTTCTCCAAAAATAAAATTGGGTGCGTTATCTCTGCATTTAAAGTTTTGAATTCAAGGAATATTTACACTGGAATACAGAAAATAGAATATGCCTTTACTGTTATGATAAGGGAATTCATGTCCAGAATAAATACATTGTATTACAGCCACGGAGTGTTAAGCGTTTTTAGAACTGATTTAATCAAACGATTAGGATATTTTGATGAAAATAATCTTACAGAAGATCTCGAGATAGCCATGAGATTAAAATCAAAAGGTTATGAAGTTAAAATGGCCCTGAAATCTATAACTTATACAAGAGTTCCAGGAACATTCAAGGACTTATGGAATCAGAGAGTTAGGTGGTACAGGGGATTTCTTAATAATTTGATTAAATACAAATATGTCATTTTCAACAAAAAATACGGGCTTTATGGAAATTTTCAGCTTCCCCTGAATATTTTCAGTTTAATAATGCTTGGATTGGTTTTCATCCTATTTTCCTATGAAATAATCAGAAACTTATACAACTGGATTTTAAAAATTATTATATTAAAATTTGAAATTTTTTCGATAGGTGATTTGCCATCCTTGAAATATCTCTTATTAACCATTGATATAAAATATATTTTTCCAATAATAATTGTTATTCTGGTAAATTCTTTCCTGTTGTATAAAGCACATAAGATAATCAAGGAAAGAACAAGGCTTTTTACCTTAAATCTTTTTATATATTTTTTGGTGTTTCCAGTATTAACAATGTTTCATTGGGTGACTGCATTGTTTAAGGAGATATTCCAAACAAGTAAAGAATGGTAAAAAAGAAAAATTTAACCAAGGCTTTTTTTGTAAGTTTCATCATAGGCACATTAATCTTTTCTTTGGGTTTATTTCTTGGTTATGGCCTGGATGTGTTAAGAATAAAAGATGCTTCCACTTCCATAAGTGATATAGAATTGGAGACTTTAAATTACATAACCAGCAATGAGTTCATAGATGTTTTTGGCGGAAATCATTGTGATTTAGTAAATTCCGAGCTTGAAGGTTTATCGGTTCAGTTATTTGAGATAGGACAGACATTGGTTAAATACGAAAAAAGAAATATCTTTAGTGGTACAGAGTATAAATTGTTGAAAAGCAAATATTTCCTGTTGGAAGTTAGAGCTTATACCTTATTTACCAAATTAAAAAATCAGTGCGACTCTGATTATGATTTGATATTGTACTTCTATGATCAAAACCAAGATGATTCAGAAAATCAGGGTTATATACTTGATAAATTAGTGAAGTCCGACAATGTTACTATTTTTTCTTTTGACAGAGATTTTGAAATCATAAGTTTTCTGATAAACAGATATGACATAAAAAAATCTCCAACAATAATAATAAATGAAGATATCAAATTTGAGGGTATCACATATCTTGGAGAGCTAAGAGAAGCTGTAAATCAATAAAACTTATAAATTTTTTATTATATAGAATTATATGGGAAGTTGTGAAATTTGCGGCAGAAATTTTGGAAACCTTGAAAAAGCAATTGTTGAAGGCGTTATTATCAATGTTTGTCATGATTGTAGCAAATTTGGAAAAATCCTTGCAATCAGGAAGCCTTTGATAGAGCCACAAAGGGTTATTCCTGTTAAAACCAAAGAAATTAATGAAAATATAATAAATGATTATGCTGAATTAGTCAAAAAAGCAAGAGAAAGGAAAGGGCTTAAACAGGAAGAATTAGCCAAAAATATTGCTGAGAAAGAATCTGTTATTCACAAGGTTGAAACTGGAAGCATGAAACCCTCTTTTATTCTGGCAAAGAAATTAGAACAATATTTGGGCGTTAAACTAATTGAATTTCAGGAAGAGCGAAAAGAAGTTAATTTGAATTTGAGGGATAATGGATTGACTGTCGGAGACCTTTTGAAGCTCAAGAACAGAAAGGTTTAAAAGTTAAATCTTTTCTACTGAATCTATGGAAATTAGCATTCTTGAAAAAGACAAAGGAAAATTGGAGATTGAAATTATTGGCGGAGATCATACTCTTTGCAATGCTTTGAGAAGTGAGCTATGGAATCATAATGTTGATATTGCCGCCTATAATGTGGAGCATCCATTAATAAGCAATCCGACAATGATGATTCAGGGCACAGGAGACTTGGAAAAAAAATTTGTTAGCGCCTCTACTTCTTTGAGAAAATTATTCAAGAGTTTGAAGGAAGAATTTGATAAAAAAATTAAATAAATCAAAAGTTATTTAAATAAAAACACTGTTTTCTTTTCATGGAGAGTGGAAAAAAAGAGGCATCTTATCTTGTATTTGTTGGTTTTGTTTTATTATTTCTGGTCTTTATGGTCTTAAATCCAGGTAGTAAAAATACATCAAATGCCATCATTGGTTCTTCTACATTGGGAGAGAACCCATCAATTATTACTTTAATGGTGTTATTTGTTATTCTGATTGTTGTACTTGCTGTCGTGTTTATTATTTTCAAAAAAATAAAAAGCAAAAGGAAATCTAATGCCAACCCACCAAAACCATCTGACTCTCAATCTAAAATGAGTGATAATAAAGTGGAAACCGAGTTGGAGGAGAAGAAGGATTCAAGAACTGAACTTGCAGAAAATGATATAAATGAATTATTCTCCTCTGGAGGAACTGAAGAGAAAGAACAGCCAAAACCTGCAGAAATGCCTAAGAAGGAGCCAATGCAGAATACTATACAACAGAAACCTACAGAGAAAAAAGTTATGACAAATCTTCAGGATTTGAAAAATAAGGTTAAAGGAATGTTAAGCCAGAGCTTTACAAAAGATCAAATCATTGGCAATCTTAAGTCGCAGGGAATTACTTCTGACCAAATCAGCAAAGTTATAATTGAGGTTAATATTGATAATTTAAGAGAATATGTTAACAATGCATTGAAACAAGGCTATACAAAAGACCAGATTGTAAGAGATTTGATGGCACATGGATGGAAACAGGAACAAATTTCTAAAGTTATATAAAGAATTTCTTCTAATTTTTTTCTAAATCATTAATCAAAAGTTTTTTAAACTATGCTCTTTTGAATTAGTTTCAAATGTTAAAAACATTTAAGAAAATCTGGAAATTTATATGGTATGATAATTCTTTACTTTCATGGATTATCAATGTAATTCTTGCTTTTTTGATTGTTAAATTCCTGCTTTACCCTGGTCTGGGCATTGCACTGGGAACTACACACCCTGTTGTTGCTGTTGTTTCAAGCAGCATGCATCATGATGGTGACTTTGATCAATGGTATGATGAAAAGGGGGGATGGTATCAATACAGCAGGGAAGAGATAATGAAGTGGCCTTTTTCAGACGGATTTAATAAGGGAGATATAATGGTATTAAAAAAAGCCAATGATGTTGATGTGGGAGATGTCATAGTATTCAATGGCAACTCAAATAATCCAATAATTCACAGAATTGTATTTATAGGAGATGATTACTATCAAACCAAAGGGGATAATAATATTGATTCTTTTGAGCAACTTGGCGAGACAAATATAAAACAAAACCAAATTCTTGGAAAGGCTGTTATGAGAGTGCCTTTATTGGGTTATGTTAAGATTGTATTCAATGAGATTATAGGGGGAATTGTAAAATGATGTTCTGTCCTAAATGCGGAAGCATATTATTTCCTGACTTGGAAAAAAAAGGAATAAGATGTAAAAATTGTAATTACAAGGAAAGCAAGAGTAAAAGTATGATAGTAAAAGAAAAGATAAATAACAAAGATAAAATAAAAATCATTGACAAAAATATAGAAACATTACCAAAGACACAAGTTGACTGCCCAAAATGCGGCAATAACCAGGCTTATTACTGGCTTGTTCAAACTAGGTCAAGCGATGAGGCTGAAACACAGTTTTTCAGGTGTGTTAAATGCGACCATCAATGGAGGAATTATTGATTTTTATATAGATATTAAATTATAGGAATAGTTAAAAAGATTTTATCACTGTTTTTAAATCATGAAACTAACCTTAGCTGAACCAAGATTCTTCAAGGAACCGGTTGTAATCATATCTGAACTAGTCAATGAAGTTGTTTTCAGAATTGACAAAGACAAGCTTGAGTTAATTGCCATGGATCCTGCAAATGTTGCAATGATTGTCTATAAATTGCTGGGGAGTGTCTTTGTTGAATATAACATCAATGAACCAATTGAGATTGCAGTCAATCTTGATAATTTAAAACAGGTTTTGAGAAGAGCAAAACCTTCTGACACATTGACTTTGGAATTATTGGAAAACAAATTAAAGATTACACTTAAGTCAAGCTCCACAAGAATATTCACTTTGAGCCTGATAAACATGGAGGAAGAAAGACAGAAAGTTCCTGAACTGGATTTCAAATGCATGATTGAAATGCCTTCGAATATGTTTGATGAGGTTGTTGAAGACATGGACGTTGTTTCAGATTCTGTTGCTTTTGAAGTCAAGGATGATATTTTTAATATTCAGGCTGCAGGAAATATAAGCACTGCAAAGGTTTCATTCAAAAAAGACGATTTCGTCAAGATAAATTCAAAAGAAAATATTCGCTCAAGATACTCTGTTGAATATCTGAAGAAAATAATCAAGGGCGGGAAATTGAGCGATACCCTTACTTTGTGGCTGAGCAATGATTATCCACTGAAAATTGAATATAAAGTTATAGATAAGCTGAGCTTAACAACAATTCTTGCTCCAAGGGTAAATAATGATTAAATTTATATAGTATTTTCATTTTTATTTTATGATGAATAAAAGAGGTCAGGTTACTATTTTTATCATTGTTGGAATAGTTATTGTAATAAGCGTATTTCTTATATTTTATTTTTTGGGTGATACTCTAAAAAGACAAAGTACACCTGAAGTTGTTCTGGAAGAATCAAGTTTAGAGCCAATCACAAATCTTATTGAGGAATGTGTAAGCAATGAAATTGTTAAGGGTGTTGAATTAGTTGGTTTACAGGGAGGATATAATAATCCGCCAGTTTATTTTCAGATTGGAGACTATAAATTATCCTATGATTGTGACAAAGATGAAAGCGGAATTTATATCAACAGATTGCCCACCTTAAACAGAATTTCTAGCGAGATTGAAGAATACACTTCTGACAACATGAATTTAATTGAAGAATGCATTGATAATTTTAAGACTTACAAAGATCAAGGTTACAAGATAAATGATGGTGACATGAATATTAATGTTGAGATAAGCGATAGCATTCTTGTAGATGTCAATTATCCTGTTGAGGTAAATAGGGGAGATTTCACATCCAGCTTTAATAATTTTGAATTCAGCATTCCTTCAGGCTTGATTAATGCATACAAAGTCGCTACAGATATTGTTAACGATGAATGCACTGGAACCATATTTAACATTGATGATTATATAATCAGTAATCCTCCATTGTCATTTATTGAAAGGCAGTTATCATCAGATGGAAAATTATTTTATTATTTAACAACAATACCACAAAGCGGGGAGGATGCATACAGATTCCATTTCATAGTTGAAAGATGAAAAAGATAATCAGTTTGTTCATGATAGCAATTTTGGTTTGTGTTAGTTTTACACTTTATTCTCCTCAGGAAGTTAGCGCAGCTGCCGTCAACACATGCGCCCTTACAAAAGATGGAAATTTTTGTGTTTTTGGCGAGGATGTGGAGTCAAATGATTGCGTGGCAGGGCATTTCTATACTGGAAAGACATTAAGCCAGGTTGACGAATGTAAATTAGGGACATGCATTCCTCAGGAAGGAGAATGTTTGGCACAAAAACCACAGATTGAATGTATTAGTAATGAAAATAAAGGAAGATGGGATCCACAACCAAAAGAAAGCATACCTGAATGTCAAATAGGATGCTGTAACATTGCTGGCTCTTTATGTAGCTTGGAAGAAAAAAATTATTGTGTAAATACTTTGGCTGGAGGGGATGCAAGTTCTTTCAATTCTGCTATTACTGACAAAGCGAGCTGTGATACAATCTGTAATGCTGCAGTTCTTGGATGTTACAATAACAATGGAGTATGTAATTATGGAACTCAGGAGAATTTTTTGAGCTTACCTGATTTTAATCCAGGAAATTTTAAAGCAAATACTTTTTGTAAAGATGTTTCTGGTTGTTTTGCTGACAGTCAAGCATACAAATCATGTGGTGATAAAACGACTAATGAAGATTATTTAGATGTTTACTGGTATGATAGTTCAGGCAATAGAGAAGAAATTTTTGATGATTGTGGTTATCCTGATGAATTTTGTTATGATGAGGATGATAAAGGAGGAATAAATGCCGAATGTATAATTAGCGACTGTGTCTCTGGTTTGGATCAGTATGCTGAACCTGGTGAATTCAAGGCTGGAGAAAGCATATGTGTTGGTGTTAGTAATTATCATTATACAAATGAGGGAAGAAGCAAGGAAATTAAACCTTATATTTTAAGTTGCCAATTTGGTGAAATAAAAGCTGATGATACTTTAGATAGAAATGTCGTATGTGTTGAGCAAAAAGACGGTGAAGGAAGAATTCATGCACAAACTATTGATAATAAAGAGGATAAATGTAATCCATGTGGTCTTGGTGGGGGTCTTTTAGGACAAGCAGGGGATATTTTTGGTTATTTTCCTCCTGGAATAAATTCTATATTTTTATTAACAACTGAACCTTGTAAAGGAGATAGCGATTTTCCTGTTCTTAACGGAGACAGATGCGATCAAAAAGGTCAGGTTACCCTTGAAGACGGACAAGTTATTCAAATGTGTGGTTATGGTCCTTTAGATAGCGATAATAGTTATGATAATGATGTTTGGGATCCTGTGGGTTCCTGTAATCCTATTTATCCCCCATCTGATACTACAAGATGTAATTTATGTGGTGAAGGAGGGGATGGTATATTAAATGTATGTACTGTTGACGAATGTAATGCTTTAGGCGATTGTAAATTTTTAAAAGATAATAGAGTTATTAATGCCGGTACTGCTGTTGCAGGAGGAATGTGGTTAGGCACTTGTATATCTGGAGCATTACTTTCTCAGTATACTCCTTTGCCTGCAGTAAGAGAAGGTCTTTTGGCTAGTGTTGTTGCAACATGTACTGGAACAGCAGGATCTTTGGCTTTTAGTATTTATGCTTCTGTAGTTATGTTATCAACGAGCATTGCTGCTTCTGCTAGCACCCAAGAAACACAGGATGATGAAGTTAAATTTGAATTGACTAAAGAAGGAAAAATTAGGTTAGGAGATTTGGCTACTTTACAAAAGACAATTTCTAATGGTGCTAAAGATACAGATTATTCTGGACTTGGATTATCTATTGGTGGTCAAGCACTTAGTTTGGCATTTGCTTCTGAATCATCAAGAGAATTTACTCTCTATCTTGCTAAACAAATTGTAACTTTAGGGGGCACTTTGAAATATAAATTTGTGGAAAAATGGTATGAATGGTGGATAAAAAAAACCGTTGAGGGTAATGCCCGTGCAGCATTGAAACTTTATCTTCATAAAAATCTTCCTGAAGAAGTATCTAAGAAATTTACTGAAAAATATGGAATAAAATTAATAACCGAGGGTAGGGTAATTACAGAAGACAGTTTGAAAACTATTTCAAAAAGAGCTGGTGAAGAAGCTATTAAGGAAGAATCCGCTAAGAAAACAATATCAAATATTGCTTTGAATGTATTTAATGTTCTGCTTACTGTTTATAATATTTATTCTACTGGACAGTCATTTAATACAGGGCAATGTGTTCCTGAAGATGCATATACAAACAATAATAAATGTGAACTATGCGGTCCTGGAGAAGGGCAATGGTTCTGTACACAAGAAAGATGTAATATTTTAGGACAGACCAATGGCCATTGTAAATGGATATCAAAAGACGATGCAACCAATGACGGCAATTGCATTCCAGTTGATGTCAGTGACGCAAATCCCCCAATAATAAATAAAATCAATGCAAAAATTTATGACAATAACAATAATTTTGTTGGTGAAGAATATGAATCAAGTAAAAAAACTCTTGATATTGATTTGACAACTCTAAACAATGCATGGAGAGCAACAAATGTTACAATAAACTTTGAAACAAATGAAGATTCCACATGTATTTACACCAAACAATCCAAACAAACATTTGAAACTGATTCTTTTGGAGAAGAGAATGGATTTTCAAAACAACATAAGTTAAGTGTTGATTTCACAGACGGAGATAAAACAGCAGGAACACTGCCCATCTATCTAAAATGCATGGATGTTAATGAAAATATTATCAGTGATGATAATAGTTATGTGAAAATAATATTCCCTCCAAGACCAGATACTGAGCCACCAGTTGTGAAATACATTGATCCAATAAAAGTCATGCTTCCAGAAAATACCAGACAACTTAATGTTCAATTAATTTCATATGATGAGAAATTGGTTACTGGATGTAAATATTCAGAATCACAGTCAGATTATGAAAGCATGGAAAGTGCATTTGCTTCTGCAGGAAGAATTGATTGCCCTGATTTAGTTTCTGGGAATAATAAGTGCAATATATTCACAACTAACTTGGATGTAAGCTCTGGAGGAACACAAATAAATTATGATAATATAAGAAGCCAGTATCCTGATGCTCCTGAAGAAGTTCTTACAAGCCTTGAAGGAATGAGGACTTACTTCTATAATATATCCTGCATAGATCCGCAGGGAAATTCAATAGAGGAGCCATATAGATGGAGTTTAAGCGTTGTTCCTGGATTTGATATAACTATCAATGCACCTAATGTAGATGTTTACAATAAAATTATGTTTAACATAAGCACTGGAGGAAATCCAACAATATGTAGTTATTTCATTGATAATAATCCAACCCAATATAACTTTACAGATCTTTTTGCTTATGACCATAGCGTCGAGCATGATGGTTATTTAAGTGAAGGTTCACACACCGTAAGATTTGAATGTCAGGATTATCCTGGAAACAAAGCAACAAAAGAATCCACATTCAATGTTATTGTTGAGGATTTAATTATAAATTCGATTACTCCAAATGATGAAACTATTTATTCTGATACAATAAATCTGGAAGTCAAGACGCAAGGCGGTTTATATGCAAATGGAAATTCAACATGCACTTATGATGGGAATGAAATAGAAGACAAATTTACCGTAGGCAATGAGACAACCCATACAATGGAAATTACAGGATTGACAAGCGGAACTTACAATTATGACATTGTGTGTGTTGATGATGCTGGAAAAAGAGACAGCGAAGAAATAACCTTCAGGATTGATTTGGCATCAGTTCCTGGATTGACAGCAGTCTATACAGAAGGAAGTTTATTATCAATTGAAACAAGCTCGAACAGCGAATGTAAATACTCTGATTCCAATTTTGATTATGGTGCTGGGGGAGTTTTAATGACATCAAGTGATGGATTTAAACATCAGGCTGTTTTACAGGATGTGTTCTACATATACTGTAAGAATCTTAACAATGACAACATAAACTTACAGCCATTTATTATTTATCCATAGATAAAATGAATTATAAAGTTTATTTATATAATTTAATAGAAAAATTTATATATATCATCATTATGATAATAGTTATCTCTATGGTGATAAAAAATGAGCATAATTGATGTACTCAACAAAAAGAATAATTTGAGAAAAATATTTGGGGAAAGAGAACTTGTTATCATAAAAAAACAGCTCCTTGGAGTTCAATTAAGCCCATCTGAAAAAACAAGACTTTCCAGAGATATAAAAAAGAAATTAAATGCTGTAAAAGAAATATCCAGGTTTAATTTTGATTTTGAACTAAAAAAGGGTTCGGAGATAAAAAGAATAATAGAAGAGACTAAAGAAGTTATTATAGAAAATAAAATGTTTTCAAGAATTAAAAGAATTTTCCTGTTTGGTTCTGCTGTTGAGAATAAACTTAACCTGAACTCTGACATAGACATTGCTGCTGAATTGACAAATGTCTCCAGAG
>Ga0209541_10008877_pt1 | contig 16436 bp, 15 predicted proteins | sample RifCSPlowO2_01_FD_184027 | JGI IMG/M metagenome (GOLD analysis project Ga0209541, IMG submission 184027) | Groundwater microbial communities from Rifle, Colorado - Rifle CSP2_plank lowO2_0.1 (SPAdes) (version 2) | ecosystem: Environmental > Aquatic > Deep subsurface > Groundwater | place...
CCGTGCGACATTGGAAGCGTGTGCAAGCAAGGTGTTTGTTCAAAGATTTCACGGCAATTAGAACCGGTTTCGGAATCCGATCCGATTTTGTGGGTTTCGATCGGCGTGATCGTGCTGGCATTGGGTGCGATCGGATACGAATATTTCAAAAAATAACGTAGGGCTCTGTGGCAAGGGCATTTATTCTTTTTCTTTGGTTGTTGTATATATGGTCTTGTCGATTTTGTTTGTTTCGGGAAACGAGTACAAATTCCACGAAGTGGCATCGGTGTTGGCGCCGGAAATCGTCGTGTCGCTTGCCGACTGTGATTTTTTCGAGGATTCGGAACAATCGATTGAGGTGATTGCCAAGGAAAAAGCGCGTCAGGCATTCGAAAAATTCAAGTGTCCGCTGATCGTTGAAGATACGGGTGTTTTTTTCGAGGCGTTTCCGAATTTTCCCGGGGCCATGGCCAAACGCATTTACAATGCGATTGGACAGGAAGGTCTTTTGAAGTTGGTGGAAGGAAAAAGCCGAAGGGCTTTTTTTGAAACCGTTTTGGTGTTTACGGATGGAAAGAAAACCAAGGTGTTTTCCGGAAAATCCTTCGGGTCTTTGCTTGACAAGCCCGCGGGTCCGCATGAACGCTTCAAACTGGGATACGAGCGTTTGATTGTTCCGGATGGTTTTTCAAAACCCTTAAGTTCGTTTTCAATGGAAGAAAAAAATTCGATTTCGCATCGCGCGAAAGCCGTGAACGGTTTCAAGAAATGGTTTTTGGACCGCTGATTATTTTTCTTCAAAGCTTTCGGAAAAATACAATTGGATTTTGAGTCCCGGTTGTTTCCATTCGTTTTTTCCAAGCCCCGCTTTTTGGCATAATTCCGAGAGAAATTCTTCGGATGTTTGGATTTCTTTCCATACGCTGGGCAGAAACGTCGCCGAAAAAGCGTCTTTGGATAGGATCACGCCGGGTTTTTCGTTTTCAAGCTTGTGCAAGAGTTCTTGAACCGTGTAAAAAAAAAATGGTTTTGGCGGGGATAACACGGAAATCTGGATTTTAAGAAGGGGCACTTCGTCGGGTTCCACCGGCGAAAAACGCGAATCGGAAAACGCGGCAAGCAACGCGTTTTGTTTTACCTGGTTCCAGATCGTGCGGCTTGGGCCAAGGCTTCCGATGCATCCGCGGAGTTGCTTGTTTTTGGTGAGGGTGACGAAGACGCCGGATTTGGCGTATAATTCCGTCGGAATTTTGGTTTCAAACGGCATTGAAACGGGTTCGAGAAATTCTTGGATGCTGTTTCGGGCCAGTGTCAACAGCAGTTCTCGGTGTTCCAACGCGATCATTTCGGTTCCTCCCAGTACGCGATGGCCGCGTATCCCACGACTCTTTTTTTTTCTCCTGCCGTGTCTCCGGAATTCTTGTATTCCAATAGTTCGGGAGTCCATCCTTTTTGTTGGGCGATTCGCATCAGGATCAAAATCGGGTTTTTTCCGCAGGCATCACCGGTTTTTTCCATTTGCGGAATGTCTTTTTCGACAATGGACTCGATCGTGGATTTGTCTTTTTCAATGGCTTCGTCGTAGGACAGATAATGGCTTAAATCGCTTGACGCGATGACCACGGTTCGGTTTGAAAGCAATGGTTGGATTTCTTCGGCGAGTTTTTGGGGGTCGATTTCCCCGGTCACGATCGGAATAATCGAAAAATCCGACAAAGCAATTTGCAGGAACGGTAGTTCGACTTCCAGGCAATGTTCTTCTTGATGGACTTTCGGAATGTCCAAAACGATGTCCGAGAAAAATTCTTTTGATCGTTTGCTTATCGGAACCAATCCGATGGGGGTTTGCCAGGCGTCGTCGCTTGAAAGGCTTGCGCCTTCAAACCAAAGGCAGTGGCTTGGACCCAGCAACAGTAATTCGATTTCTTTTTCACGGAATTGGTGTTGGAGGCGTTTGATTCCGGCGGCTGCCACGGAGCCGGAGTAAACGTATCCGGCGTGCGGCAAGATGAGTCCGCGCAACAACCGGTTTGTTTCGGGGGGATCCGGCGCGCCGGACAACAGCGCGTTGACTTGTTCTTCGAGGCGGCGAATCGTCGCGGGATAAAATGCGCCGGCAACGGCAGGAAGACGGATTTTTAGTTCCAGATTCCTGGAATCGTTTGATCGCATTTTGGGCACCGGTCGCCCAATAATTGGTTTTCCGAAATATTAAATCCTTTGCGTTGAATCAGAATCGTTTGACAATGCGGGCAAACGGTGTTTTGGGCTTTGGACTCCATGTTTCCGATGTAAACGAATTCCAAACCGGCTTTTTTTCCGATTTCAAACGCGGTTTCAAGGGTTTTTCGGGGAGTGGCTGGAACGTGGTCCATGTGGTAATCGGGATGAAAGGCGCTGACATGCCAGGGAATCAACGGGTTTTGGCTGGCAATAAATTCGGCGATTTGGGCAAGTTCGTTTGAAGAATCGTTTTCTCCCGGAATCACCAACGTGGTGATTTCAAGCCAGGTGTTGCTTTTGGCGATTTCTTCGATGCAGGAAAGCACGGGTTCGAGCTGCGCATGGCAATTTTTTTGATAAAATTTTTCGGAATAGCTTTTGAGGTCGATGTTGATCGCGTTCAAGTCGTTTCCCATTTTTTGAAGGGCTTCGCTTGACGTGTATCCGTTGGACACGAACACGTGTTTGAGGCCGTGGGTTTTTCCCAGTTTCATGGTGTCAAAGGCGTATTCGAAAAAAATGCCGGGTTCGTTATACGTGAACGCGATTGAGGGAATCTGGTTTTCAACGCAGCAATCCACGATTTTTTCCGGGGGCCAATGATGTCCGATGTCAAACAAGTCGCTGGGCGTTTTTGCGGGATTTTCTTGGTGGTGTTTTCGCACGGCTTGCGAAATGTCCCAATTTTGGCAGAATTCGCAGGCAAAGTTGCAGCCGAGTGTTCCAAGCGAAAAAATGTCGGTTCCGGGCAGAAAATGGAATAATGGTTTTTTTTCGATGGGGTCGACGTTGATCGCGACGGGTTTGGCGTAGGTTTTGAGGTAAAGCGAACCGTTTTTGTTTTCTCGGATGCCACAGACACCGGTTTTTCCGTTTGGGATGGAACAGTACCAGCGGCACGCCGTGCATTTCACTGAGTATTCGGATTTTTTTTCGAATAAAACAGCGGGATGCATGACTATTGAATGGGGGAAAAAAACCTTAAATGGATTCGAAGGGTTTTTTTGGTTGGGTGAAGCGTTTAAAAACTCAAAACCGCATTATTTTTTCGATCGAATGTCTTATACCAAGCCCGTGGGTCCTGCGGCCAAAAAAGTCCTGGAGGCCGCATTGTTCATGTCTCCGAAAGCCTTGCCGATCGAGGAAATGGCCAAGGTCATTGAAAACGAGTCGTTGCTTGAGACCCATCGGATCGCCAAAGAATTGTTAACCGAGTTTAACGGCAGGGATTCGGCGTTGGAAATCGTGGATTTGTCAGGTTCGTTTCAGATGAAAGTGCGGTCCGATTTCGAGGAAAACGTCCAGCACATGGCGGCTTCAAGCGAATTCAACAAGTCGGTGCAGAAAACCTTGGCGTTGATCGCTTTTAAGCAGCCGATCAAACAATCATTGGTGATCAAGTTGCGAAACAACAAGGGATACGATCATGTTCATTTGTTGCTTGAAAAAGGATTGGTTTCAAAATCGCCTTTTGGCCGGACGTTTTTGCTTAAAACCACGAAAAAGTTTTTGGAGCAGTTCGGCAAGAACGCGTTGAAAGGAAACGAGGAAGCGCTGGCCAAAGAACTGGGCGCGCAGTTGACACAGGAAACCGCTAATTTTGACGATTCGGCGCTGGATGTTCCGGGCAAACCATAAGGTTTATTTGACCGCGATCGGGTTTGGGCGACTCGGATTTTTTTTCGGAATCGTGATTTCGAGGATTCCGTTGTTGTATTCGGCGTCGGCTTTCTCGAATTCGAGTTCTTCCTGGAAACGGATGCGCTTGTAATAGTTTTTCGTCGTGTTTTGCGTGCTGACAATCAGTTCGTTGTTGTCGCCGTTTAATCGGATGCTTTCTTTTCGCACGCCGGGCATTTCGATCGTGATGCGAAAATCGTTTTTTTGGTTTTGGATTTCAACGAACGGCGTGGGTTGCGCGTCCAGCAACGATTCGCCGGATTCGGGGGGTTGTACTTCGACGAATTGGGTGTCTCCATTGGGATCGATTTTGATGGAAAACCCCATGACGAGCGGCTGGTTTGGATCGAAGTTTTCGTTGTCTTCCATGCGCGTAATCATGTTGTCGACCATTTCTTCGATTTTGTCAAAATCAAGAAATATGTCCGGAAATTTTTGGTTTTTTTTCGCCATGTCGTTCATCCTTATTATTCATTAGGAATGAAACGTTTTTTATTACCTGCGAGGAATTCAGAATAGCTTGGTTTGTCGTCGATTATTGAGGAATCGCTGGCTGGTTTCCCATTTGTGCCGGCAGAACACAGGTAAACTGTTGTGTGTGGTGACAAAGTCGGATAAAAAAGCGATGGTTTGGGGATCGTGGCTGTATCCGGAGCCGATGGATCCGTTTTGGGCGGCGATTTGCGAAATGGCATTGTCGCGTTCGACTTTGGCGAGTACCGATGCCGCGGAGCACACGGGATAATTGATGTCCGCTTTGTGTTCGGTGCGCAATTTACAGGAAAACGAAAGGTATTTTTGAATGCGTTTACCGAACGCGGACGCAATCGGATCCGGCGAATCGATAAAAACGATTTCGGGTTTGTGTTGTAATCGGTTCAAAAGTTCCCCGATTTTCATGGCTTCGATTTCGTTTAGGCTTTTGCGGTCCATGAGGGTATCCAGTTCGTTTGCTTCGATGTGAATGGTGCCGTATTCCACGGCCGCGGCTTTGATGGGTTCAAACTGGGCTTCGCGCTGGTCTTTGGTTAATTGTTTGGAATCCTTGGCTCCGATTTCAACCAGTTTTTCCTCGTCTTGTTTTTCAATGACGACGACTCCGATGACCAAGGGGCCCAAACACGGTCCGCGTCCGGCTTCGTCGACTCCGGCAATCAGCATACAGGTATTTTTGGGATCGAAAAACTCTTAAATAGACAAAACAACCTGTTGTTTAATGAAAAAATATTTTTTGTTTTTTTTCGTTTTCTTGTTTTTTACTTCGCATTCTTTTGCAGGGAATTCGTGCGGGGATTCGAATCACGGTGTACGCGTGTTTTGCAGCAACGAAAACATGGTTCCGAATTTTGGTCGCGTGGGTGGCCATCGGCTACGAATAGTTCAAAAAATAGTTAAATGAGCCGTCGTTCGGCTACGGGTTTTGGGGGAATCAATGCGCGTAGTTCGTTGGCGACGCGGGATTCTTCGCGGTCGCATCCGCGGCAAATCGGGATTAAATCCATGCAGAAGTATTTGTTTTCTTTGGCGTTGGCGACTTGGGTGTCGCTGGTTCCGACTCTTCGGCGTAATTCTTCGAATTCGCTGGTGTAACCGCGTTGCAGGTCTTCTAGTCCCGCTTCGACGTGTTTTCGGTACGAATTGTCGTGGGCTTTGAACATCCGGTAGGAATTGCATAGTTTGCAGGTTTTTCGGATATCTTCAATCATTGCTTGGGTCATACGATGAATCTATACTGCTTTTGGAAAATAAAAGACTTTATGTCTTTTTTGAAACCGGTTTGGGCTTGTTTTTCTTCAAAAACAGGGTTTTGGGAGCAAAAAACTATATATATTCATTTAGCAATTCTTTCAAGTAGGGCCAAATGAATTCGAAAATCGCGGGTTTGATGTTTTTTTTCTTGTTGGTTCCAGCGATCAGTGTTTTGTCCCAGGTTTTCGAGTCCACTGCTTCCGATCCGAATGATTTCGAAGCATTCGACGGTTCGCTTTCGGCTTCGGATGTTTTCGTTGAAGTTAGAAACGCGGGGCGTTTCGAGTCCGAGCGCGGATTGATGAGCGTGTTCGTCAAAACGACCGGCTTTTCCAATTCTGATTTTGACGTGCGATTGGAAGTGAACGGAAAAATCGCGAGCGGCGTCGTCACCAAGGGAACGGTGTTGAACCAGGGTCGCTTGTTTGAAACGGTTCCGTTTGATATTTCGGAAAACAGTCCAAGTGTTGTGCTCGTCGTGCGAATCACGGATCGTTCTTCGAATCAAGTGGTGTCGAATCAGCAACACACCGTGATTGTTGCGGGGGCCAAAGAATCCCCGAATGATTTTCATGCGTTTTTGCCTCCCGAATCCCCGCAAGACGACCCGTTGAAAAATCTGGGGGATTCGTGGTCCCGGTTCGTGGCGGGTGCCGCGCAAACGTGGGATCAGTGGACGGTTTCGCTTAAGCCCAAACCGCGTTTTTCGGAAATCAAATTGCTTTCCATTGAAGGCGATCCCGTGACGGAACTGGATCCGTCGTCGTTTGTTTCGTCCGACATGTATTTGGATTTGCGTTTGGATGTTAAGACCGCGAACCTGGATCCCGACAAGGATTATTTTCTTTCGGTAACGGTCAACGGCACGCCGTTAGCCAAGGAAACCCAGCCCGGAATCGTTTTGAACAAGGGGGATATCCTTTGGTTCTCGCCGCTTTTCCAGGCGGTCCAGCCTAAAGCGAACAAGTATTCGATTGAAATTTCTTTGACGGCGGAAGAAAACGGTCAAATGCAAAACGTGGCGTTCGGAATAATCGAAGTTCCGAATGCGTTTGTGGGTCCGCCGCTTCCCGAGCCGGATGTTTTGACGGTGTCTCCTTTTGTGATCGAAGTGAATCCGGATTCCGGGGAAGTGTCGGACGAAACCCTGGATTTTTTGTTCCCGACGTTTGATCCGTTCGGAAAAATATTGGATTCGCCGGTGTACGCGACGGCCACCGCGTGTCCGTCGCCGGCAAGTCAGGCTTCCGCGGGTGTTTGCACGCGAATCAGCGAAAATGTGCGTGAAAAAATTTCGGATAAAACCCGTGAAATCAAAAACGTGTTTTCGAGTCCGCAGTTCAAAAAAATCTTGGACGTGTATCGGCAATCGCTTAAAAACGGCGAGACCGCGCCGCAAGACGTGAAAATCGAACTCGTGAATCCGGTGGAGAACCGCCGCGCGACCGGAGTGATTCGGTTGGTTCCGATGAACGATTCTTTTGTGATCGCGCCTTCGTTTCCGAAACTATCCATTGGAATTTATTCTTTAAAAACCGGTTCTCCGCGGCTTTTGTCCCGCAATACGGTGATTGATCTTGGACTGAATTTGGGTCAAGCGCCTCCCGTGTATTCCGTTCAACCGGATGATTTTCCGTTGGTGTTAGGCTACAGCTGGTCGGGGCTTGGAAACGACTGGTTCAAACCAGGGGATTTTTATCCGCGGATTTTCGTGAATCCAACCACAAACAAAGAACCGGTTTTTGATGGCTTGTTGGTGCAGGAACCCGACGTGATTTCGAAAGTGGTTTCGCAGCAAGGCGATTTTTTCTTTGATCTGGATCCGAAATCTTCGCGCGATTCGACATTGGAGTATTTGTCTTCCTTTGGAAATCCTGAAAAACTGCTTGAAAGACCCGCACCTTTGCAGGATCCGCGTCGTTTTACGTTGACGGGTTGGGCGGGAAAAACGAATCCGTTCGTGATTTCTTCGGGCGACATCGATATGGTGGTCGAGATTCGCTCCGCCATGACGAATCAAACCATGGCGTTGGGTTCGGTGAGGTATCGGTTGCCGGACCCGTTGCAGGCGTCTCCTCCGGTGGTTTTGACGGATAAATCCAGCGAGGCTGTTGAACCCGTCGAGTGGAAAATTCCGGAGTCCTGGAAAGAATTTTTCAAGAAAAACAAGAACGCGGTGGTATCGTATTGTTCTTCGGCTGCGGACGTGACAGCGGGGCGTTGCGTCGAGATTTCAACCGAGCTTGGAACCGTGACCAAAGATGGCCAGGAATATTTGTTGTTGGGAAAAGACGGTTTGCAGCGTTTTTTGGAAAAAGCGAAAACCTTGTGGACCGCTCAAAGCGGGTCGGAAATCAAGGTCCAAATCGGGGCGACGCGTCCGGATGGATCCACGGTGACGTTGGATTCCTTTTTGGTGTCAACGGTTCCGGATAATTTGCGGGAATCGCTTGCGCGACTGGGGAAAAAAATCGCGGATGAATTGAACGCCATGGCTGTTGAACTTCCAAAGCCAGTGGATTCCGCGCCGCCTCTAACACCCGTAACCATCAAAGTGTTTTTCCAGGACGGCTGTTCGGATTGCGATGATTTGAAGCGGGGTTTGTTGGCGCTTGGCTTAGTCGAAGGAAAAGATTTTGTTGTTTTTGATATTGGAATCGACCCGGATGCGAAAAAAGAAATTGCCGCCCGGTTGAACAAGGATCCCGCCGAAGCGATTTTGGTTCCACAATCCCTCGTGGGAGACGGGTTGTTTACGGGCGGGGATCAGGCATCTGCGATCAATCAGGCGTTTCAAGCCGCCAAGAATTCCGTTTCGTCTTCTCCGTTGGCGTCCGAATAGGATCCTTTGTTAACCGGTGATTTCAAGAATGTTTTTTTCTGGCGGGGCGAGTAACTGCCTACGCGAACGAGATTTGTGGGGGGCTCGATCAGTTGGAAAACGGAGAACCGTTGTATCCACATTGGTCGTTGAGTCCCGTGGGAATCGGAGACCTGGTGCTTGGTCGAATTCGTAGACTCGGTTTGAAAGCATTGAACATAGTCGTTTCCATCGGGTTTTGGTTTTAGGCCGCGGGAACGTTTTCGTTAAACGCGTTGATGCGGGCAAATTCGGCTCTTGCGTCTTTGATCCGGCGTCTTTTAATGAAATCTTCCAGTTTGACAAAACTGCGTCGAATCTCAAGTAATCGGTACGCGTTGTCGACGCCGTGTCCGTGGGATTCCACCGTGATTTTTCGTTTCAGTTGGTCAAAATGGGTTTGACCAATCCGCATCGCGGGTCTTGCCGGAGCCGTGTTGTTTTGTTTTCGAATGGCTTCAAGTTGTCGTTGAAGCGGTTGTTCCAGTGCTTCGGTGTTTTGGCTTACTTTGAATAATTCCATGCGCATGCGTTGTAGTTCGAGGTTTTGCACGCCTTTTGCTCGTGTGAGTTGTTGGTCGAATTGAACCGCGTATTTTCCTTGCTGGATTTCAAGCGCGCGTTGGGTTCCTGATACGCGTTTGAGTTGGCGACCGCTTTCTTGAACGATTTTTCTTTCTTTTCTTTCCAGGCGTTTGGAAAGAAGCCATCCCACGATCGGGATGCGTCTTGCGCGGGCGTTTCCGAGTTTGGCGGCATTGTTTAAGCTTTTAATGTCGATTTTGTCGCGTTTGCCCGCGGCGGTTTGGTGTCGTTCAAAGGCTTTTCGCGTGGTTTTTCCCGCGACCACAAAGGTTTTTTTGGTCATGGCGTCAAGGCGGGCTTGTTGTTCTTTGGCGGCGTCGCGCAGTTGGGCGGATTCGCGGGCGCGTCGCAGGGCTTGAATTGTTCGACGGGGCAATAGTCGGGGTGCCATGGTGACCGTTATACAAATAGGTTGGGATGTTTATAAACCTTGTTTTAGGGTGCCGCGGGGGTTGGTGATGGCGGCGGGGTTTCGCGAAAATTGATGAGCCGTGTTAATTCGGTTGCTTGTCCGGCGACATCGGCCGGGTTTTGAACCATTGCATTTTGCAATTCATCCAAGGCTCGGTCGATTTCAAGTATTCGGAAAGCGCCTTGGCGTCCGTCGCCGTTAACGACTTCGCGGTTGAGTTTTTCGCGTAATCGCACGAACAGGTTCGGGTTTAGCGGCACGGGCGCCGGAGCTCCAGGTGCCGCGGGCGCGCGGTTTGTATTGAGGGCTTCAAGGATTTGAACTTTGGGTTCGACCAATCGGGCCAATCGCGGTCGCGTGGTCGCGAGTTTGTTTAATGTGCGGTCGAATTCGGCGAATCGATTGTCGACTTTGGCTTGTCGTTTGTCGACTTTGGTTTGGTATGTGGTTTCCATGGCGGCTCTACGTTGGGCTTGGTAGCTTTGGGCCGCGGTTAATCGTTGGGTTTTGGTGGCCAGTCGGGCGCTTGCGCGTCCCAATCGCCAGTTCCAGAAGGCGCGTCGAAGTTGTCGGATAATGGGCCAGCTGTTTTCGGCGCCTTGAATATTGGATCGGATGCGCGCCAGTTTGGCGTTCAGTCGTTGAACGTTATATTGGGCGTTGACGACTTTTTTGTTGGCACGCGCCATGAAACTGCGGGATCCGGCAAACGTTTGGCCGGAAACATGGGTGGTGAATCGTTCCAGTCGGTTTTGGGCGCGGTTGACGCGTCCTGCTTGCAGGTTGACAACGCGTCTTCGAATGCGGGTGATCACCATTTAGGTCACTTTCATACTTTTGTATTTAGAATTAATAAAGCTAACTGCGACCGGTGTCAAAATCAACTTCCCGATTAACCGCAACAAATAAAAACTACTAAAAGCATCTAATATGCAAAAAAGGATCGATTTTCCTTGAAAAACACCACTCGATTGCTTGCAATTCTTGTTCTGGCGTTGGTCGCGGCGGGAGTCTGGTTTTGGTGGTCGCCGTTACAACCCCCGGTACAATTTTCCTCCGATGAATCGCCGCTGGAATCTTCGACGATTTCAAGCGGTTTTATTTCCGAAATTCAAAGCCTCACAAAATCGCGAAACATCGATTCGAATCTGTTGCATTCCAATCCCGACGCGTTGTTGTTGCTGGATAAAGAAACTCTTCTGGATTTGAAAACCGATCTTGCGTCCAAGAATGCGGTCGCGGTTTCCCGGTCTGAAAAAGACTTGGTGGCGGTCTATGAGCGTTTTTTGATTGCTGTTATTGAATTGAAAGAATTGGATCGTTTGTCCGAAAAAGTGAAATTCGTGTACGATTTGTGTGACCAAAAAGCCGACGTATCCGAATTCAATACCCAGTTGGAAAAAACCAACGAGGCGCTTAAATCATTGGGGGACAAAACCGCGGCTTTTTCTTCGAGTTTTGGCGTCGAAGCGCAATCCATTGGATTGTATCCTTTTCAAGGCAATTTCCAGGCGGCGTATAACGAAAATCTGGAACTGATCGCCGAAAACGAATCGGCGTTGAGGTTATGCGGATGAATCAAAGATTTGTTTTGGCATTGGTGTTGTCTTTCGCGTTTTTCACGTCGGTTTTTTCCCAAGCCACTGCTCCTGCGGATGTTTTTTCGCAAGCGGAATTCGACAATATGGTCAAAGCCAACAACGCGATTCGGATTTCGTATCTGGACACGGATGGCATTGACGAAACCGTGGATAACTGGTTCTATTTTAACAAAGAAGGGGATCGATTTGTCGTGGACGTGTCCAACAATCCGTTTGCTTTGAATGTGGATTTAGCGGATTATTCCAAGCGCACGATCCGAATGGAGTATTTGGGTGAGACGTTCGAGCTTATTTTCGGGCGCGTGAACAGCGCTCGGTCCGTTATTGGGAAGAAAAACGGGGTGGATTATTGTCACGGATCCGAAGGAGTCGGCGTGACAATGTTTGGTTTGTTGAAAGTGAGAGAGCACAAAATGCCCGATTGCGGAGTATCATTTTTTTATGATTACGTGACCGCTGGAACCACGGACATTCACATTAACAAATTTTCCTTCGACGAGTCTTTTTTGATGGGCCCGATCAAGAACACCTACCGTGAATTCAAGGGCAAACGCGGAATCTTCGAACCCGAAAAAATCGCGGATGTCGCGGAACAATTTTATCACAAAATCGTGGTGACGTATCACGGAACCGATTGGACGGATGACACGGCGTTCCGAAACTACGATGTCGTGCGCATGATGGATAACGGAACGCCTTTTTTTCATGTCTTTATGAAAACCCCGTCCGGAAGCGACGATGTCATGGATTTCGATCATGACAACGAAAAACAGAATAATTTCTCGATTGATTATTTGAGTTTGCGATACAAAATCGTGATCACCGAGGGAACGCACGGACAAAAATTCTGGGTCGCCAAAAACGACGCGCCGTGCGGTTCGTTTGACGTCGGAAGTTTTGAGGATCCCGTGTGGTTAAGCGGAAAATCCGAAATCTGGAATCAATGCGGAATCGATTTGCGGGTGTGGAACGCGGGGGTTTTCAATCCGGGAGTTGACTTGCGGGTGCAAGGAATCCGTTTTTCCGAAAAAACCGTTCTTGAAGCCGCGTCGAAGACATTGGCCGGTCGAAATCCCGCCAAGGTCGCACAACTGGTAGGTTCTTTGCGCGAGTTAACGAACCAGTTCAATTACGTGGATATTTTCGATCCCGTGTTCCAAGGCGACAAATTAACCAAGTTTTATACCGGCGATTATATTTTTCTGGAGCAGCAAGGCGATGGAAATCCCAAGGACCGGTTTTTTTTGATTACTGCCAACAAAAAAATCCTGTACGTATTATACGCGTATGAAGACAACGACACCGGTTATTTTGTGGATAGCGCGGCGTTAGGCCTTCGAAAACCGACCGAAGCGTTGTTTATCGACAAAATCAATATGGCGGATTTTGAACGAAAGTTTGCGGGAATGCCCGAAACCAGTCGGGAAGAAATTTCTTCGTTTGATATCGCGAATGGTGGCGTCGGTTTCCAGCGCCAACCGGATGCGTTGCAGAAAAAATTCTTGATCAACAATCCAACGACGCTCTCCGAACTTGGGCTTGAAGGTCTCAGAGTGGGCGCTGATTGGGTGGTGCCGCCCGTCATGGTTGCGTCCGGTGGCATCGCGGTGGCCAGCGCGTTTCGCGATGTGGGAACCGGCGGACTTGGAACGGTTCTTCCGAATATGGGTGCCGATGCGGCCGCGGGCGGAAGATTGATTCTTCAAACAGGCCAGTCCGCCGTAACGACGCCTGCTTCTGCGGTGTGGAATCTTCGGTTAGGCCGCGATGTTCGAGTGGCGGACCGGTTCATGGCGGAAGCCACTGCGTTATCCAATTTTCATCCCGCGGGAACAAACGAACCCGCGATTCAACGGTTATTCGAACTGGGTTCACGTGCGCAGCAAGAAGCACAGTATGCGCGAACCATTGCGCAGACGCCTCCGGCAATCACGGGCCGGACCGCGCGAAGCATGTTGCGCGCGCGTTCGTTGGGTCAGGCAAGCCAGGCTTTGACGGAAACAATTGACGCGTCACGCGTGTACGCGGAAGCGTTTTTGCGAAACGAAAATTTTGCGCGTTTTTCGCCGGAGGTTTCCCAAAATCTTCGAACTCTTTACGAAGCCTCGCCGTCGTTTAGACGCGGAGTGGAACGCGCGATTTCGGCAAACCCCAGCCAGTATTCCGCGCTTGCGGAGCATCTGCAGACCTCGGCGCGGTTGCGTCGAACCGCTCAGATTGCCGAGGAAGCCGCGCGGCTTGGTTCTTATGCGTCGCGTGTTCGCAGAGGCGAACGCCTGTTACATGCCGGCAGTCAGATTCGCCGGGCCGCAAGCGCGTTGTGGCGATTGCCGGCGGCAACCCTTGTCGGAATCCGTGGATTGTTGATTCCGGCGGGTCCCGTGGGTTGGGCTGTTTTCATTGTTGCAACAGGCGTGGATGTCGGAATGACGATTTATCATTATACCGGTACCGCGACTTCGGCGTTTGATTCGTTTCAAGTGGTTTCGAATTGGGATCCCGAAGCGTGGACCAGCGCGGACGTGAAAGTGAATTATTTGTTTTTGAATCTGAAAGAAGATCAATACGCGGATTTGGCCAAGGATTTGGAGCATTTTTCGTTCGTGACCGTGAATCCGAATGACATCGCGTATTTGTCGGTGTTTTTGGAGGATCATGGCACCTATTGCGATTTGAAATACTTTTATTCGTGTTTGCTTGAAAAAAAGGTTCTTTCGATCCAAAAAGTGGACCAAACCGGTTCTCCGCTTCCCAACCAAACGGGTGTTTTTGAAGTAAATCAACTGGTCGGAGCCGACAACATTGCGGTCGGAGAAATTTTGGTGTTGAACAAAGTGGTTCCAAACGACGCGTTTTTACTTACGCTGGACTTGTCTTCGATGGGCGGAGAAAAATTGGATGCGGTTCCATTAGTGGTCGGGGATTCGGATGAAGAAGCCGATGACATTCCGTTGTTTACGGAGGTATTGGGATGAACCGTATTGCCACCGGGTTGGTTTTGGCGCTGATGCTTTGTTTTTTCTCATCCGGTTGGGCCGTGACGGTTCCGATTGGCGGGGAAATTTCCGCGTTTGAGATTCCGCAATTGCTGGCGCCACCTACGTCGGATGGCGCGCCGCCAGTCCCATCAGACGGATTCAAATTGTCTTTGATTTCGGATTCAACCGTTGAAGTGGCCCAAAACGGGTCTTATTCGGTTTCCAAAAAACCTTTTTCTCTTAAAGTGTCGGATTTCGTTCCGGGAAACACGTCCAAAACTTTCACGGTGTTGTTTGCGACGCCGGAGGTTGTTGCGTGGCTTGCGACCAATCCCACGGACTCGGCTCCGGCGGGTTACGTGGGTTCCAACGAAGGCGATTCGCTGAAAGGATTGCGTTACTTGTCCCAAAAAAAAGAAACCGTGGTGTTCGTGTTGGATGACATGGGCTGGGGTTTTTGCGTTCCGGATGGATTGGCGTGTTCGATTTCCATTCAGGGATTGGTGTTGGCGGATGGCACCAAAAAAGAATTGAAGGATGTTTCGGAGCCATTGAAAATCGCGGTGTACGCGGACATTGATGGCGATCGAAAAATTTCGAACAAAGAATTCTTCGTGTTTACCGTGACCTTGGCGGATGTCGTGCCGCCGGATTCGCAGGGCTTGTGGTTTTGGAAAGTGTTGGTGGGTGGAAAAGACAATCCCATCGAAAAAATCGGTTCGGATTACGCGTCAAAACTTGAAACGGCCCAGGCGTTTACGTTGGAATTGGATAAAATCGATTCGGACGCTCCGTTGTATTTTGTGGTAAGCGTGCCCAACAAAAAGATTTCATGCAATTTGATGGAACAGCATTTGAACGGAAAGCTTGAAGCCTACAAAAAGAAAGTCGGTGCGGAAGAATACGGCCGACAGTTTGCCGAATGGGTGAAAGCCGCCGGATCGGGCATTGGAAGCGCCGGAAAAACCGCGTGGAGCGCCACCAAGGCGTTTGGAACCGGCGTCGTCGAAGGGTTTACCGGGTCGAGTCCAACGGTTCCGGGTCCGGATTTTATTCCGGATACTGTTCCGGATACGGGTAACGATCCCAGCGGGTCTTCCACGGGAAAGGCTTTTTCGGTTTCGTCTTCGGTTGAATTGCGGCGCGTGTATGCGGTGAATCCAGCCGAAGTGACCGCTAAAAAAAGCCAGTGGGCCATTCGTTCGATTGATAAAAAAGAAATCAATTCAACGAATTTCAAAGGTGAAAATTATTACGTGTCCGCGTGCCAGTTTTTCCTTCGGTCCGACGGATATCATTTATTGAATACACAAGAAGCCTACATAACGATTGGGCTTGGGGTTCCACGCTGCGCGAATCTTTTCGAGTGTCTGGGCCGCATCGATTGGTTTATTGCGGACGCGTTGAAATCCCTTTCAAACCAGTAGTTGGTTTTCGAAACCTTTTTATTCTACTTTCTTCCTCTTGATTGAATTATGGTGACCGAATTTTGATGTTTGACGATGCCAAAACCGAAGCTGAAAAAGATTTTTCGTTTTTGGCGGGTTCCACGGGTCTTCAGCGAGACGAATTCGACTGGTTGGGCGAAGCCCTCAAATGCAATTGGTTGCCGGACTCGTTGCTTTCGGGTCTTGGAGACCAAGTGCGGTTGGTTTCGGGTCATCGGGAAATTGAAGGCCGGATGTACGAGTTGTTTAACCGCTGTCAGAAAGAATTGCACGTGTGCACGCATCAGCCGTATTTGTTGAATGAGTTTTCGCAAATCAAGCAAATGAGCGTGGGAACCAAGAACCCGCCGTATTTGCCGTATTTGTTTTTGTATACGGCTGACGATATTGTGGCCAAAATCGGGTTTCAATTATCCGATATTTTGAAAATCGTGGACATCAAGAAAACGAATTTTCATGGTCATTTCGTGATTTTCGATTCTCATTCGGCATTGATTTTTTTGAATCAGGATGCGGCGTCGGCGGACAAGTTGCTGCATGTGGAAAGTTCGTTTGCCGTGGACTACTTGAAAAAACTCTTGTGCAAATAAGCTTTTTTTTATACGGCGAGTGCGTGAAGTCCGTATCCGATTCCGATCAGAGGAGGATTCCAAGGATAATCAAACGAATGCGCATAATGATTCCTTTTAACGGTTGGAAAGCCAGGCCGGGCGTTCTTTTTGACGGGGTTCTCCGCCGAAAGCCGACACGGCCAAGAGCAATAAGAGGATGAGAATAATCAATCCGATGAGAAACACGTTTTGGTTTCCAAACGTTACGAGGCTTGACCAAAACGAGGATCCCGGCGGATTCGGTTCGGGGTCGTTTCCGGGGTCTGCTCCGGTTTGCCGCGTCGTGATTTCCGCGGTTTGAGTGGTT
>Ga0209541_10008879_pt1 | contig 16434 bp, 28 predicted proteins | sample RifCSPlowO2_01_FD_184027 | JGI IMG/M metagenome (GOLD analysis project Ga0209541, IMG submission 184027) | Groundwater microbial communities from Rifle, Colorado - Rifle CSP2_plank lowO2_0.1 (SPAdes) (version 2) | ecosystem: Environmental > Aquatic > Deep subsurface > Groundwater | place...
AACTTGAACCCGCCGCTCGTGCCTATTCCCCGCACTATGTGAAAAAATCCAAAGGATTTTTCCATCACACTCGGAAAATTTCATTTTCCGATGAAGTGCGGGGTTTTTACGGCACTCGCTCAGAAAGGCGGGTTCAAGGAATGGAAAATGCGCGCTTCATCCCGCGCCCTAAAGGGCGGAGTCCAGAGAAAAACTCTGCGGAGTTTTTCTTGGCCAAGAAAAATTGCACTGCAATTTTTCTCTGGTTTCGCGCATTTTTTCATAATAATCGAAAGATAATCGAAAGTCGGGAGATGAAAAACTAATAGCTAACAACACTCAATACTTTTAAGCTATGGAATATCTTTTCGCCTTAACTCTAGCCATAGTTTTACTGCTGCCGCGACACCCGTTGCGCCAAGCAGCACTGCTAGCATCCAGCTAGGCGGCACCACAATTACGGGCTGCCTTGCGCGCTTTTCTGGCACATCACTCCTTTGCGCCTGCTTTATGGCCTGGCTGAAATCTGAATCAGGCAACGTAATAAATTCTGTTGTCTTGTTGCCAATTTTTGCATCTATGTTTATCGTCTGGATGCTGCCGCCACCAAATCCAGTCCAGTTTGGAGTAACATTGATTGTATCACCGTATCTTGCGTGCAGATGGCGGAGCGTAAAATTCTGGTATAAGCCGTTGCCAATGCCAATAACATGACCTGTAATGTTAAAGTCTTCGCCGGTTTCACCGTTTAATTTTATAGTTGGAATCGCTACCTGATTTGAAAGCAGGTAACCAACCTCGCCATTTACTGCAGATTGTGGTATCTGCCAGCTTGTTTTATCAGATGATTTATTATTAAGTATAAAAGATAAATCCGCAGCAGCTGGCTTGTCTATTGAGATGTAAGTTAAATACAGATTTTTGGGCTTGATTGCCGTGATTTTGTCAGGGTCGTTAAGTTCCGGAATAAGCCACGGTGCAATAAGCCATGGCGACATAACATTGTTTGATTTTGCGGACAGCCATGCCTGTTCGTTAGTATTGTAAAGGCCATATTTATCTACATTATGATTGGGCTCTTCCTCAATTGCTTTCCGGTCGTACAGCACAACACCGTTAAACATTCCGCCGCCTTCTTTGCTGATAACTGGCCCAAGCCCGTCCCTCCAGAATGGTGGGTTTGGATTCTGAACTAGCCCGAGGCCTGCGGAGCGCCACTGCGCATAAGCCACCAGCTCTGATTCGTTTTTAACATCTTTCTGTATCCAGGCATTGTCAACAAAAGGCAGCGCCTGCTCGCGGACAGCAAAGTGGAACGGCTTGCCGGTAGTTTTGTTTACCCACACCAGCGCAGCCTGATAGTCATGCTCGTGCGTCACATTTTTGGTAAGCGGGCCAAAACCCGAGCTAAATGCGCGGTAATACAAAAATTCCTGCACCTCAAAACTCCCGTAATCAAAGACTTTGTAAAATACTGGCACGCAACTTGCTGCTGAGAAGGCCGGCGCGCCGACTATGTTTGCGGACTGCCTATCATACTTCACGGAAAAATCGCTGTCAAAGTACTCGTGATTGTTGCTTACAGCATCGTCATCACCAAGCCTGTCTTCCAATGTGCTAACGCAGATATCCGAGCTTTGGGAGTGGGGTTTAAATTGCTTGTCCAGACTCCGCGGGAATACCGGATAATAGAACAGAAAATCTTTTTCCCTTGCGTCTAAAGATGCATTTCCAAAGTAAAGGCGCTTGTCAAATATATACTGGCTTCCGCCATCCGGCCTGCTGTCATAAACTATCTTCGGAACAAAAAGCGGCGCTTGCTTTGGCTTTGGCGGCGGGGGCAGGATAGTGCCATTCACAAGCTCAATCGCCTTCTGCAGCGGCAGAATATAAACGCCGGTTTCATTGCTCCATACAATCATGTTTTTATTTATTGCGCGCTGTCCTGTGTCGCTGGAGAGCCTTATTGCTTTATTGCCGTCCACGAAGAACAAAGGGCTATTTGTTTCATAATCCCCATATTCATCGGGTCCGGTTTTGTTTACACCTTCAAATATGAACCTGCTGGCCGTAAGCGGGTCAAAGCCATATGTCCTGTTATCCACCAATACACTTCTGTCTGTTGCTACATCATATTGTGTTAAATTATTGCCAGAATCATCGGAGTCTTCAAGCCTCAGCAGCCTCCTTCCATCAAAAAATGCCCCTGAAAACAAATTGCCCGCGCCAAAGCTTTTGGCTATTTTGCTGTTTGCGAAGTCAAGAAGCACTGTATCCCGGGCCTTTAGTATATCGCTTAAATTAAGATAGCTTACAAGCGCCAGATTATTTTTCAGTGACCACACTATTAAATTATAATCAGATTGCATTGCGCTGATTTGAGTAACCTGCGCGCCGTCATATTTGTATAACCTCAGGCTATCATCTTTCCAGCCAACAAAATTCAGGTTGCCCTGTTCATCTGTCTGCTTTGCAGTCCCCACATAAAGCGCGGTTGCAACTGATGGCATGTCTGCGGGCGCAGCAACATCCCTCACCTGACGCGAATTTATATCAAACGCCTTTAATGTGACATTTGATGGCTTGTTCGGCGAGTTCCAAAACTCAAATAGCAGGTTATTTTTCTGCGGGCCAACGAAAACATACATCTGCTTGCTGCCATTGCTTCCCAGCCACGGAAGCCTGCCAAGCAAAGTTCCTGATGCGTCAAATATAAAATAATCAAGATTATTCGGGTGGCTTTCATTTGCTGATGTTACCATAAATGAATTGTCTAGAAGTATGCTTAACAGAAAACCCAGACCGCCGCAACCGTCAATAAGAGTCCTGTTTGTGTTGCTTGCGATGTTGCCAAGCAGAGTCTTATTTTCCGGCGAGCAATAAACTATCTTGTCGCCCATGGGCGCATCACCCGGAAAAAGAGGACCGAGTATTGAGGACAGCGAAGAAGGGTTTTTTAATAAAAATTTTGCCGCCGGCTTGCCATCCATATTATATGCAGTTACATTCCCCGGCGAGCCGTACCGGACATCTTCTGTTAAAAGAACAAAGTTATCAGACAATACTACATCATCAAATTCTTCTTCCGGCTGAAAATTTACTAACAGGTCTTCCAAATCTGGATCGCTTACGCCAAGCTCTTCTGCAATCTGGCTTGCAATCTCTCCTTCCTGCCACCCAACATCAGATTCCGCATTGGCTGTCCAGTCATCTTCATGCACAGACAGGAGTGCGCCAACGCCTGCCGCGACAAGCAGGCCTGCTGTAGCATAACTACCCGCGCGTTTGAGAAAACCCGGACTGCTGTCTTCAAACATGCCTTCGGGCTCCTCCGGAATTTCTGAGATGTGCCGCACAACACTCTGAAGCGTTTTGTGTGGTGTGCCATGCCTTTGCAAGTAATTGGCTTTGGCCAGAAGAACTGCGCCATAGGTTTTTGGCAATTTCCGTTTTAGTCCGGCCATAACCCCATACCATTTTGATTCGTGTTTGGAGCTTAATGGCTCTGTGAGTTTGGCAAAAACTTCAAGCAGGCCATCTTCCAAGGTTGCAGTATAATTTTGCGTTACATCTAAAATTAAATTTGGCCTTGCAATTGCTGCACGGATGCTGCCTGCGATATCTGCCAAGTCTCTCCCTGCCGCTGCAGCATATCTTTTAATAGATGTAAAGTCGCCATATTCAGAGTCATGAATTATAAAATCTATTAATTTTGCGCCGCGGGGCGCGGGCGCAGATAAATACGTCGCACATACTGTAGCATCGCCTACCTCGCACCTGCTCTCAAAAATTCTGGCCCCTCGTTCCACTTTGTTCTGGACATGGCGATATTCTTTTGCAGCTGTCTTCAGCGGATTTAACGGGCTATGTGCTGCAAAGTCTAGATGCAAAGCTGCAAACGCGCTCATAAATGCAAATTTATGCAAATAAACTTATAAAGGTTGTGCTATTAGTATGTTCTGATTTCTGGTTAATAGTTGTTAGTTATGAGTTTTTTTGTTTTTAGTCATTAGTTATTCGTCTTTCGTCTAACGAACGGTTTTACGTTAAACGTTTCACGTAGCACGTTTTACGTTTAACGATTAACGATTAACGATTAACGAGAGACAGTCGGTTCCACGTTCCACGTAATACGAGAAACGAAGAACGAGAAACGAGTAACTAATACCCAAGACTGAAGACTGAGTACTGAAGACAAACGCCAGCGGCCGGCTGCCGGCGGCTATGGCGGCAGGCAATATTAATTAACACAGACCTCAATGCCCAAGACTGAAGACTGAATACTAATAACTAATAACCAACCACCGCCACTAATCAAACCACGCTTATCGTCGTCTCGTAAATATTATTCTCTTCGTCAGTTTCGCCAAACCTGTTGTAAAAATCTATCTCTGCTTTGATTCTGTAGGTGCCTGCCTTTGGCAAGTCTAATGTTGGAAGCTTGACTTTGTTTTCCCCGGAAAATAGGGTTGTGGATGTGCCATCCGCAAGCCTGTAATACTCAACGCCGCGGCTGTCCCAGACTCTGAAATCATAAATTACGCCAGTCGCTGGAAGGCTGCCTGTGTTTGTAAAAGTAATCACGCCATTGAACTGTACATTTGCCTGCATTTTCGCAGGGAATGAAACGCTGCTGACATAAAAGTCTCGCGTGTTTGAAGTTGCGGCGCCAGTGCTTGCCCCAAGAAATCCAGAGCCAGCCACGAAAGACAATGCCACAAGGACTGCTGCAATCACTGCAACATTTTTTTCACTGCACATTTTGCTCTCTGGTTTTTCGTTGTTCGTCTCTCGATTTTCGCAATTAGCTCTTAGTTATTAGTTCTTGGTTATTGGTTTCGCTTTTAGCTATTGGCCAACGACTAAGAGCCAGCAACTAACCACCAACAACCAAAGACTATAGACGATTTACGAATTACTGCTTTTCACACAACTTTTATTGTTGTTGTGTAAACATTGTTGCCTTCGTCAGCTTCTTTGAATTGGTTCAGGTAATCAATCGTAACTTTTACTGTGTAAGTACCTGCACTGTTAACTGATGTTTTTTCCAGACTTGAAGTTGATGTGCCGCTTGGCAGCTGCACGGCTGACGGGCCTTCCCTTACCTGAAACTGTACGCGCCCCTGCACATCCATGATTTTATAATCGTAAGTTACGAAGGTTGCCGGAATCGGCCTTGTATTTTCGAATGTTGCCTTTGCTGTGAAATCATCCCACCTTGAGATTTTCGCTGGAAATTCAATACTCTTGACTGAAAAGTCATACGCATCTACTGTTCCTAATGTTGCTGCGCCAGTGCTGCTTCCAAAAAAGCCAGAGCCTGCCAGAAAAGACACTGCTACCAAAAGGGCTGCTGCAATTGCTATTGTTCTTTCGTTTGTGGCCATGCCCAACACTGGATTTGGGGCTTTATATTACTTGTGTAGTGCTGAAAGGGGAATAATTATTTAACCAAGCCGAACATCCGCTTCGCTGCCATGCTGATTGTCAAGCCGCACCGCCCTGTAAACCAAAATCCCGCTGTCTCTGCTCGCTTTGAATTTTATTTCATGCCCGCCGCGAGGCAAGTACGTGTGAAACGAATACGACAGCCTTGAGCTTCTGAGTTTTTCAATTATGGCGTGGTCCCAGTTATGCCCGATATCATGATTGCTGTACGCATAGCCTGCATGAAAACAGCTTGCCAGAATATTTCCCTTAGATGCTGCAAGGACTGCAGTCCCAGTTTCTTCGCGCAATTTTTTGTTTTGCAGAAATAAGTCAATTAAGTTATTGTGGTGCTGGCGGGCCGCGCTTGTGTTGCCATGGCCGATACAGGCAAAAATTTTCCCATCCTGCAGCGCCAGATACATCTGGTGGTAGCTCCATCTATTATAATCCAGCAGGCATTTTTGCTTCCTGCGCGATGGCGGGCCGACTGGGTAGAGATGGACTGTTATCTTCTGCGCTGTGCTTTCCATGGCGCGGACAATTTCTTCAGGGCTGAGAAAGCTTATAGCATCTAGTGGCCTTCTTAAGATATATTCCAAATCCCATTGGCTTGAAAGCCGGATTTTGTTTAGGTCCATCATATATTGTGGCTGGAAACGATTTTAAGGATTTTTATGCGACATCGGACACTCGGGCGTAACCCTATTATAAATCCAGTTCTTAGAATTAGTTAGAAAGCCGGGGTGTCCGGCTATCCATTCATGCTCTTTAGCTTGGTTTGCTTGCAAGCCGCTAGATTGAGGGTTGGTTGCCTAAAACCAACTAATGGGGCAAAGCCCCATTTTAATTCAAACTGGGGGTGTTTGAGATGAGAAAAATAAGAAAAAAGCAGAAGCCTGCAGCAGTGCCAGCGGAGCCAGCAACGGCCCCGCACCCTGCCGTTAATATTGGAGTGCAAAAATGAAACGGACACTGGAAAAGCTGATGATACTTAATCAACTGGCCGGCAAGTATCTCGTTATAAAAATGCCAGAACTCAGGACTGAAGACTCAGAACTGAAAACTGACAAAGACTGGTTCAAAAAAGTCAGCTACATCGCGGAAGACCACAATTCCATGCCAATGGGCTTGGTTGAAGAGGTTTTTAGCAGGTTCTTACGGCAGCTTGGTTAGGGTGCTAGCACCCTAAATTAATTATTTTCTTAAATCAGTGGCCATGCAAGCCACCAGACAAGATGAGGTGGCTTACCTCGCGCTCAATACATCACGACATCTTCTTTGAACCGCACATTAAGAACTCAATTGGACTTTTACTGGAAGGCGCACATTTATATTCTTTTTTCCGGCCAGCCTTTTCCTGAAACTAAAAACTGCAAAACCCTTTACCTTACGCGTCTTTTCATCAATCCTCTCAAAAACACCATCGCTTATCTCTTCGTAATAAGAAGGTGTCAACTCGCCTATCTGTATCTCTAAAAAATCCCCTTCATCGTCGTAATATATATTCATCTTGTCTTTCATTTTCTTATGTTTTTTGTATAAATGCTGGTCAATACAAAACCCTCGCCGTTTAAATACTTTACTGCTACCATTAAATATCTCTTTTTAACATTATTAAAACGATAGTAATACATTAGGAGCGCATCAAATTTGTCTTGTTTGATAATCAAAGGGCCCGAAACTGTTTCTTGAATCTCATACGTGCTGGCAACTTCGGGATGCCTTGCCGCAATATGTTTCCATCGCTCATCTGATAAATATATTATTTTGCCTGCCTTGTCTTTAATTTCAAAAAGCCTAGCCATGCAAAATACATACATAAACCGCTTATAAATTTTCTGTGCTGAATGGCATACGAGCCATCAGATAAGATGAGACGGCTTAACTCCTTAACTCTGTATTTTCCTCATCGCCGGCAGAACATCAGGCTCTCCGGATTTTACAAAAATATCAATCGCTTCCCCTGCCTGCGGAAAAACCCTTGCCAGCCTTGCCTGCCCGTAATACGCAAACCACGCCCTGCCCTCAACGAACAATTCTTCTCCGTTTTCATCAAACGCTGCATGAGTCATGTAACGCTTCCCGTCTGCAACAAAACGGATTGGCAGCGGCCACGAGCCGCTTGAAACATAAACCGCGCCGGAAATTTTCTGCTGCTTTGCGTAATTCAATGCCTTGCGCTCAAAGGTTTTTTTTGGCATGTCAATGACTTTTGTTGCTTCTATCTTCCAACCGCCTTTAATTCTTTTGTAGCCTTTCTCTGCGGCTATGCTTTTCATTATGCCTGTCTCATCAGAATCAATTGCGCTGTCTGAAATTACCAGCGCATACGGCGGCGCGCCCCTTGCCAGCCAGTCAAGATGCTTTTCTTGGTCTTTCTGCCAAGACTTAAATTCTTCTTCAGCATTAATTGGCCCGTCTTTTCCGCTGCCCCATTTTATTGTTTTCTTAAAATAACTACCAAGCACAGTTTCAACATCTCCATATCCAAACTCTGTGCACTCAACAGTCAGGTGTGTTTCGTCCCAAACCTGCGGAATAACTTTTCTTATTTTGAAACCATCGCCGCCGATGGCCAGAAGGCGAAAGACTTCCCCATTTGCACAAATGTCGTCAATGCTGTCTGGCCCATAACCCGGAGGATAGCCAAGCCCATAATATGCAGCCGAGTGAAAAAATATTTCCCCTTTCGGATGCCTTGTACATCTGGCTGGCTCTTTCTCCACCACTTTCTCAACCATGGTGTTTATTGTTAGGAAGGGATTAAATAGCTTTTGCTGCCTGCATGAAACTAGTTTCAAACAGCAGCCTTTTCTTTCTTCTGCGGAAAGAAAAGGCTCCTGGGAATCCAAAAGAAAGAAGCGGCGGGATTTGAAATCCCACTAAACTGAAACTAGTTTCAACTAACCTATAAGTTAAATACTATTACATTATAACGCCTGATTATAATCTCTGCCCCTGCGGCGCACGTTAGCGTTTGACTGTTTGTAATAATCTGCAATTCTTCGGTGTTCCTCGCGTTCGTCTGGGCTGCCCCCGCCACTATAATACCTGCTCCTGTCGCCGCCCTGGCCTTTTCGTGCAAGGTAGTTGGATGAGTCCAAATCGCTTTTAAGCGATGCCGCAAGGTCTTCCAGCTCGCCCCTCTTCGCATCTGCAGGGTCAAAAACCTTTGCGGGATCAAACGCGAGCATCTGCTCCTGCGGCTTTTGCTTTTTCCTTTGGCGTACTTCCTGTTTCATGCTTTGTTAAGCCAGCATTAGCTTAAAAATGTTTTGGCAACATATTACTGGCAAAAGCATTACGGCGCTGGATTAGCTACGTGATTGGCACCGCAAAAACTAATTTGTCGCCTGCTGTTAGTTTGTGCTTCTTCACAAACCCATCCTTTACTTCGAGGACATATTTTGCTTTCTTGTCTGTGGCATAGAGCTTACAATCCAAAAAGCAAGGCCGCGCGTTTTCAACAACGTAAACAATTTTCTTTTCCGAAGAAAGCCAGATAATGTCAATCGGAAAGCTCACGTTCATCATCCAGAAACTGTAAATATCTTCGCGCCCGAAAATAAAAAGCATGCCCTCGTTCTCCGCGAGTGGCTTGTGGAACATCAGGCCTTTTGTTTGTGTCAGAGGATTGTCTGCGATCTCTGCTTTTATTTTCGCGCCGGCAATTTCAACTGTCGCAATCTTCTTTGGAAACGGAAATGCAAAAATAAATATTACTATTGCAACTGCAACGATTAAAAAAATAATCTCTGGTTTCATAAAAAATAATTCATTATCAAATATATAAAACTATCACTCAACCACTATTTTAATATCTTCGCCTTCGACCTTTACTGGAAAGGATTTTACTTTTATTGAATCGACTTTTGTATTAATTCCGTTTTTAACATTAAAAGTCCACGCATGCAACGGGCAAGCCACAACATCACCGCTCAGCTCGCCTTCTCCTAATAGCCCGCCCTGATGCGGGCAGGTGTTTTCAATCGCATAAAATTTGTCAGCTAGATTAAAGACTGCAACTGGAATCCCGTTTATGTCAACAATTTTTCTTTCTCCCTGCGCAATTTCAGAAACCTTTGCAATAAAATATTCGACCATTCATAAACTAACAACCAAAAACATTTTATACCTTTCGGCAGGCTTTTAAAACTGAATTAACAAAGAAAATTATGGACATTCAATTAAACCACAAAACCCTTGGCATAATACTGCTAGCCCTCTCAATAATATTAATAGCAACTCTCTCATTCGCGAAAATAAATACTGACAGGCAATCTGCAGTCCTGTGCGAGAAATTTTCTGAAACAGATGACATGGCCAGCTGCCCTGTGCACAAGAACAGTATTTCATGGCTCTTTGTTCTGGCATTCGGTATCGCCTTCTTAATTCTCGGGGCAGGGACTTACCTGATTTTCATGCCAACCGAAAAACCGCCAATAGTTATTGAAGAAACAAAAAAAGAATTCAAGCACGTTGACATAGCAAAGCTGGATGAAGATGAAAAGAAGGTCTATGAAATAATCAAGGCAAAGGGCGGCTCGGCATACCAGTCAGACCTTGTAACTGAAACTAGTTTCACAAAGGTTAAAGTAACGCGCATACTGGACAAGCTGGAAATGATGGGCATTCTTGAACGAAGGCGCAGGGGAATGACGAATATTATTGTTCTCAAATGAAACTAGTTTCAGTTTAGCGGGTTCGCAGAACCCGCCGCCTCTTTCTTTTGGATGCAAGCAAAATCCCTGGGATTTTGATGCACATCTGAATTTTATTCAGATTGTGCCCAGGAGCCTTTTCTTCCCGCAGACGCAAGAAAAATCCTTGCGGGATTTTTCTGCGCCTCACCGAACTTTGTTCGGCGTTGAGAAAGAAAAGGCTGCTGAAACTAGTTTCACCAGCATTTTAATAAGGTGTTTCATTCTTAGGTTTTGTATGAAGGTGAAAGTATGACTTGCTGTGAAGGACATAAAGACGGCCATTCTGGCCACAAACATGAAAACGTAAAAGAAACAAGGGGCGGAAAAGAAGCGCCGACCAGCCTGATTGGCATCTTGATTGTAGTCGCCGCGCTGCTGCTGGTATTCAACCAGTACCAAATCTCGGGCGTGCAAAAGGCAATCAGCCTTGGCGCGCTCTCAGGCCAGGAAAGCACTGCCGCGCAGACTATAGTAACAGGCGCAAGCGTGATTCCAACGGGCACACCAGCAGTATATGGGAGCGAGCTAAAAATAAAATACGATGACATCTCGCCGAGCAATGCGAAAAAAGCTGATGCAACAATTTCAGCTTTAGGCAACTATGACAAAACAATAAAGCTGTCAGGGCCTGCACTTGGCAGGTATGTTAAAATCGCGGGTTCAATCTCCTGCGAGTATTGCTGCGGCGCTGCTTCAATAATCTTTACAAAAGACCAGGGCGGCTACAAGGCAGGTGATGCTGCGTGCGGGTGCGCGCACAGCTTTGCAATGCGCGGGCTTGCAAAATACCTGCTGACAAAACATCCTGACATAAGTGATGATGCTGTCCTTGAAGAGCTTGGCAAGTGGAAAACATTATTCTTCCCGGGAATCATGCAGCAGAAGGCAGACATCATGCGCTCGCAGGGAATTGAAATGAATTACATAAACCTTGCGTCAAATAAATACCGCGGGATTGAAAAAGGAGTGCAGGGCGGTTCAATGGTAGGAGGTTGCTAAGATGAATAATGAAAATTTAATTTTGATTGGCGCGATAATTGCCCTGCTTATCTTTTCAAGCGTGCAGGCAATTCAATTAACAAGCATCAAAGCGCAAATAACCGGCGGCGCAACTGCCGGAAGTACAGCAGGCGCAGCAACGCTTGACACATCCGGCTGGACAGCGGATGAAATAATGAACTACGAGATGCACGGGATAATTCCAGCAAGGGCAGGCGGCTCATCAGGCTCGCCCGGCCAAATGGTAGGAGGTTGTTAAGGAGGTAAAATGGCAAAAAAGAAAACAGAATTTACAAATGGCTTGATTGGTGCAATAATAGGTGCTGCGGTTGTTTTGGTATTTATGGCATTCCTCAGCGCGCCAAACAGCTTTGGCTACAAAACAACGCAACTAAGTGGGATGCATAGCGCGATGGCTGGTGGCGGGCAAGCAATGCCCAGTACCATGATGCACAATATGATGATGGGAAACAGCATGATGCCACAAACACAACATACTGATGCAAACAATGATGGCAAATGCGACATGTGTGGTATGCGCCTGGATGATTGCAAAAGAATGATGGGAGGAATTTAGAATGGATAAAATGCATTTAGTAATAACAGTGCTGCTTGTGGCGCTGATTGTTTTTTCAGGCGCGCAGGCAGTCCAGCTGGCAAACATAAAAGCACAGGTTGGCGGTGCAGCAATTAGCACAGGAAGCGCATACCAAACGCAGGCGCCGGCACAGCAGCAGGCAAGGCCAGCACAAACACAGTCGGCAATGGTCGGCGGATGCTAGCGAGTGATTGAAATGAATAAAAAATTTCTTTTATTTGTTCCATTTTTATTATCTTTAACTAAAATAGTTCATGCACACTGCCCACTATGCACTGGAGCAGCAATCGGCGGCATTGCACTTGCCCGCGTGTTCGGCGTGGATGACAGCATTGTCGGCATCTTTGTTGGCGCGATGGTTGCATCAACTGCGCTGTGGTTCAGCAAATTCGCAAGGAAAAAAATAAATTTTCCGCTACAAGATGCTGCTTTTGTTGCCGCATCTTTCTTGCTGACCGTCATCCCATTCTATTCCGCAGGCATCATTACAAACTTTGAAATGGTCAAGAGCATGCCAGAGCATCACGCAATGCTTGGCCTCGGCATCTTTGGTGTTGACAAGCTTCTGACTGGAATTCTCTTCGGAACATTCGGAGTCTGGCTTGCCTTGTGGCTTAGTGGCGCGATAAAAGAAATCAACAAGGGAAAATCAATAATTCCATTTCAGGGCGTGGCTTTTGTGGTAATCGCAAGCATGGCAATGTCCGCGCTTTTGTGGGCGGCGATAACATGGACATAATATGGTCTGTGCTGGCAGCGATTGCCGGATTCTTCTTTGTCTGGCTCGCTGCAAAGCCGGCAATTGATAAAAAATTCAAAATAAAGTTTTGTGCAGTCTGCGCAGCAGTTGTAAGCACTTGGATTATTTTGCTTCTGCTTAATATTTTTGCTGTTGTGAAAACACAACTGCTGCTCGCAATCCTAATGGGGCAGAGCATTGCAGGCGCAACATATCTGCTGGAAAAGAACGAAACACTCAGGGGATTCAAGATTGCATTTATTATCGGAGGGACTGCGATTGTTTATTATCTGTTAAAATGGATTGGTTAGTTAAGTTAAAAGAATGGTTGAAGAATTTGTGGGAATCAATAAAAAAATGCTGCGCTTAGACAAGAATGTTGGCGTAGTAAATGCTGCAACAGGCGGAATGAGCATAGTCAGCTCTTATAATATCTGCCACTCAATATGCACTGCGGCAATCGCCTTGCTTTCTTTTTTCGGAATATTTATTACAGGCATGCCCCTGTTCTTCCTGACAAAATACCAATTATATTTCTGGTCAATCGGCATAGCCATCCTGATTATCGCAACTGTGCTTTATTTCAAAATGGGCAAGTGCATCTCAAAACACATGCTTCTGGCAAACTTTGGCCTGCTGTTCGCGGGCTTTCCCTTTACGAAAAGCTACTTTGCGTTTTTTATGGTGGCAGGGCTTGCGATTGTTGCAGCGGCAATCGGTTTATATTTCGCGGAAAGGAGAACGCATGGAAAGTAAAATAACTTTTGCAGTAATAATTTTTGTCGCTGTTTTTCTTGGTTTTGTTGCTTATCAAATATACCAAACTGAAACTAGTTTCAATTCTGGAAGATACCGAACGGCAATCACCGCTGAAAACCCTAATAAAAACTCGCCACTCGGAGCCTATCTGCGGACTAACCAGAATCCTGCAAGGATTGTGGGCGTAGGAATTGCGAAGCAATTCTGACCAAAGTCCGCAGTATTTGCGGCTCCGCGTCATGCAGGCGAGTTTTTGAATTGTGAAGCGCACTACAAGAGAAAAATCCGCAGATTTTTCTATGCCAAGAAAAAAGCAGAGCTTTTTTCTCTGGAAGTGCGGGGTATCGATTAAAACCCTTTGGGTTTTAAGCGTGCTAGAAAATTCCCGACGGAATTTTTTACATAAACCCAGCGCTTCACAATAACAAATGCATTACGCCAGCCGGCTACACAGATGAAAGCTGGCGCGAGCACATGAGCCACCATCCGGATATGTACAAAGAGTGTTTGGGAGAAAAATAAAATGGTTATTGATGTGATTTGTAAAATGAATGTAGACGAAAAGGCTGCTGCAGCAAAAAGAAACTATGAAGGCAAGACATTTTACTTTTGCAGCCAGCAATGCGCAGAAACATTTGATAAAAACCCCACCGCTTCGTGAAGAAGTAAACATTTTAACTGCCCGAAACAGAAATTTTCATGGCACGGCAAGCTGTAATCAGGAAACATCGCGAGAGGCAGATGAATTATTTTGGCTCGCGCCTTCGTGATTTTATTCTGGGCTGGCAGGACGGCTTGGTTAATGTGCTTGGCATTACGCTCGGCGTGGCTGTTGCCACAAACGAAGTCCGCATCGTAATCATTGCTGCAATCGCCGCGGCGTTTGCAGAGTCTGTCTCAATGGCCGCAGTTGCATACACTTCATTCAAGGCCGAGCGTGAGTTCTATTTGTCAGAGGTTGCGCGCGAGAAAGATGAAATAAAAACAATGCCTACCGCAGAGAAAAAAGAAATTTACGACATCTATTATAAATTCGGTTTTCGCGGCTCCTTGCTGCAAAAAATTGTAAGGCGCATAACATCAAACAAGAGGCGCTGGCTTGCAGTGATGATGCAGCAGGAATTAAAATTATATCCGCAACGGGTTTCGCCGGCAAACATTGCTGCAGTTGTCGGCATCTCTGCGATTGTCGGCTCATTCATACCAATTGTGCCATTCTTTTTGCTTCCGATAAAATCTGCGCTCTGGGCTGCGCTCATAATTTCAACGGCGGTTTTGTTTTTTGTTGGCGCATACAAGGCCAAAACGACGGTGGGCAACCCCTGGAAAAGCGGAGCAGAGATGGCTGCAATCGGAATGCTCGCCGCGTTAATCGGGTATGGGATTGGCGCCATTCTCGGTATCGCTATTGTTTAGTTTTAGAACTAGCCAAAGGTTACAAACATTTAAACGCCCAGAGATTGAAAATTTACCAGAGGCAAGAAATGGCACTCACATTAAACGAAAAACAAACTGCAACCGCATTAGGAACATTTGCCGCACTCGTGCATGTCGTATGGTCTGCACTTGTAGCAACAGGTTTCGCGCAGGGCTGGCTGAACTTTATCCTTGGCCTGCACTTTTTGGAAAGCCCGATTACAGTTGGCGCGTTTAACTGGACAACGGCACTGACATTAATTGTCGTAATATTTATTGTCGGCTATGCCTTTGGCTTTGCCTTTGCCCGCGTGTGGAACTGGGCAGGCGAGCAGAGGTATTTTTAAATGGCGAAGCTTGACGAAAAAATAACTGCATGGACTTTTGTTATTTTTACTTTTCTGATTTTTGACCTGCCCGCATGGGTTTGGCATGGCCTGCTTGGCCAGCCTTCAATCCTGCCCCTGCTCTATCCGGGCTTCTGGCAGAACACATACCTAATGGCAATGGCGCTGGCAGGGAGTTTGGCATACGCATACATCGCGGGTGTTGTGTTTGCAAAATCATGGAATTGGGTTTCCAAAAATAAAAAGAGGCTTTGGTAATGGCTTGGCTTACGGAACTAGCAAAGGTTTTGATTGGCGTGTTCGCGGCGGATTTTGCTTTTCATACTGCCCTTCTTCTTGCAAAAGAGCAGCCACGCATTCTTGGGATTAAGTTTTCAAACAAGATGAACGGCGCTGCGGTTGCGGTGAATATTATTTTGATTGCCTTGCTGGCGTGGCTGGCCTGGTTTTGAGTAAGAAAGTAAGGAGCGTAAGAAAAAATAAAATGACAGAAAAGATGAATGTGCGACGCTGGATTTTAAGCATGGGCGCCGCCAGTTCAGCATTATATTCTTTCTTTGTATCGTATGGTTGGAGCATTCTGCCGGTGCCAAATCCCGAACTGCACCGCGCCCTTCTTGAAGGGCTTTTAATTGGATTCAAATGGCTGACATTTGGAAGTTTCATCAGCGGACTGATACAAGCCTTCATTTGGGGCGGGGCTTTTGGTGGCGCATTTGCGAGCACATATAACTTATTAGCAAAATATAACTATTTTAAGTAAGGGAGGAAAAAATGAAAATAATAAAAACTCGCTTAAAAGGCGAGTTTTTGAATTGTAAAACGCACCAAGGTAGGGGGTTCTAAACCCATGCGTTTTACAATAAAATGGAATGCGTGGAGCATCTTAGCAGCAGTTGCAGCGATTTGCGGCGGGCTTGCCTACTTTATTGGCTGGACTGCGCTGATTACTGGCACAACAATCTGGATTGAAACGCAATTCTGGTTCTTTGATGCAATAACATCGGCGCTGTTCGCGATATTTTTCCTGATGTTGTATAAAGAAAGTTAGGGAGTGGAGAAAAACAAAATGGTTTGGGATGGATGCAGTATGATGGGGTTTAGCTGGATGAGCAGCATGATGGGTTGGGGCGGCTTTAGCCTGCTCAGCCTGATTGCGCTTGTCGTTGTTTTCTGGGCGCTGATAGACGCGGTCAACAGCAAAAGCTTGGATACTGGCAAGAAGATTGCTTGGGTTTTGATAATACTTGCCGGCTGGTTCCTGCCTTTGTCGCTGTTAGGGGCAATAGCTTACTTTGCGGCTGGGAAGAAAAGATAACAAAAACTCGCTGCTCGCATCTATCCACGGGCTAACCAGAATCCCGCAAGGATTATGGGCGTAGGAATTGCGAAGCAATTCTGACCAACTGAAATCCCGAAGGGATTGCAGGCGTAGGAAAGCTATGCTTTCTGACCAAAGCCCGT
>Ga0209541_10008880_pt1 | contig 16433 bp, 14 predicted proteins | sample RifCSPlowO2_01_FD_184027 | JGI IMG/M metagenome (GOLD analysis project Ga0209541, IMG submission 184027) | Groundwater microbial communities from Rifle, Colorado - Rifle CSP2_plank lowO2_0.1 (SPAdes) (version 2) | ecosystem: Environmental > Aquatic > Deep subsurface > Groundwater | place...
GTCAAGGGTGTGGAACAGATTTTGAGAGAGCTTTGAAATATGTGGAAAATCAAGAGTTGCATCATTATTAGGACGCCGTTGGCTTTAGCCAACGGAGGATGTCACACTTTGTATTAAATAATACTTGTTTATTTAAAAGTAGATAAATGTCTATATCTAACATTTATTAATATATTGGTCTAATTATTTTTTATATTTCTCTCTTGACTTATTTAATTCATTTATTCTTTCTATCTTTAATCTTGAAATTTGCTCTTCAATTTTTACTACCTTTCCACCCCTAAATAATTTTGTTTTCATCTTTGGACCACACCGATCACCAAATCTATTGAACCCACCAGGAACACTTTTCAAATGACTTGACCTTTCAATTAATAATTTCTCTATTTCTTTATTATATTTAACTTCTATTTCATACCTTTCTTTTTCATAATCTTCATAAGCTTTTTCTTTTCTTTTCATCTCAGATTGAGATATAAATTCACTCCCTGTGATTTTACATAATTCTTTTTTTAGTCCATCTATCTCATAATCGTTTAGTGAAGGGTGACTTAAAGCAGATCTTATTTTTTCAGCCATTTCTTTTTCATTTTCTACCTTTTTTAATATATCATCAATTGCCATAGTTTATTATTTAATTTTAATAATATTTAATTTTTGTTATTATTAAATATACACATTAATCTAATCCTAAATTTGTTAAAAGTTCTTTTTTATTAAAAGGTTCTAAATCTTTGTATTCTTGTCCAACTCCTAAAAAAAGAATCGGTTTTTTTGTTACATAACCAATTGAAATCATTGTGCCACCTTTTTCATCTACATCTGCTTTTGTTAAAATTGATCCGTCGATTTCAAAAAAACTATTGAATGCTTTGGCTTGTTCTACTGCGTCATTCCCAGTTATAGATTCTGCTATAAAAATTTTTAAGTCAGGTTTGCAAACACGGATTATTTTTTCCATTTCTCTCATTAAATCAGATTTTGTGTGCATCCTTCCCGCAGTATCAATTAAAACACATTTTATTCCATGAGATTTAGCGTGACTAATTGCATCAAAACCTACTGCTGCTGGGTCGGAACCATATTCACTATGAACTAATTTTACCCCTAATTTTTCTCCGTGCATTTTTAATTGTTCTATAGATGCTGCTCTAAAAGTGTCTCCTGCCGCAATCACAGAGGTTATTTTTTCATCTTGTAGCATTTTTGCAATTTTTGCAATTGTTGTAGTTTTGCCTGCACCATTTATTCCAAAAAATAAAATTACAAATGGTTCCTTTTTCTCACGAATTTTTTTCACAATATCAAATGGGTCAATCAGAATTTTTTCTAAGGATTCTTTTAGGGATTTTTTAATTTCTTCTTCAATTTCACTTTTTTTAATTTCTAAATTAATAAGGTCTTTTTCCATATCATTTTTTATTTGGTCTACAACTTCTAAAGCAACATTATTTTCTAAAAGTAAAGATTCTAATTCTTCGAAAAATTCGTTGAATGTATCTTGATCTAATTTGGCTGTTTTTAATTTGTTCCTTATTTTTGTCAAAAAACTTTCTTCTTTTTTTGGCTCTTCAAAAATTTTTTCTTCAACTTGTTCTATTGCTTGTTCCAATTCTTCTGTGTTCTCTTCTTTTAATTCCTCTTTTATTAAAATTGTTTTCTCCAACTTTTTTTCTTTTTTTAAATTTCCTTCAACTTTTCTTGATTCTTCACTAAAATCCTCTCTTGATTTTAATTTCTTTTCAATTTCCTTTTCAGGAGTTTCTTTATCTAATTTAGGTTCTTCTTTTTTTGAAAAGAATTTCCCAAATTTTTCTTTTAGTGATTTAAACATAAGAGTTTAAGTTATAGATTGCTTATAAAATTTATGACTATTGGTGTCCCTGTAGTTCTAACAAATAGGGTTATGATTTATAACCACAATGGTTTTAAATTTGAGTTTCATTTTGCATTTATGGTAAGTTACAATGATTTGTATGAACTTTTAAGAAAAGAGAGATATTCTGAACAATTGCAACCTTTGTCCAAGAAATTTGTTTCAGATGTTTCTAAATATATTGGTGAAAAAAAAGAAGCGACCAAAAAAGAGGAAGATTTTTTCTCAGATGAAATTGTTAAAATAAAAAAACAACTTGAGAATGCTAATTCTATTTTTAAAGAATTAATGTTGTTAAGAAGAAAAAAATTATTAGGTTTAGTTTTTGTTGCTTCAGAAACAGGCATTAATAAAAGAGATTTTGAAAATATGCTTGATTTTGAAAAAGAATTGTTTGATAATATTATGGCTTCTATGGAATATGCTGAAAAAAGTTTGAATTCTGAGTTTCTTAATGGAGGATTTATTCCTGAAGAACAGACAATGAAGCTTGTTTTATTTTTAGATGATATCGACGAATTTTTAGATAGTCAAGGTAAATCTTTAGGTCCTTTTAATAAAGATGATATTGTTAATTTGCCCAAATCTGTGGCTAAGATTCTCGTTGATGGGAAAAAGGCGGAAGTTGTTTTGGAAGATTAAATTTATTAACTTGATTAGAATGTATTTTTATGGTAGATTATTTTAGGTTTTGGGCAGGAATTGTTGCATTAGTTTTAGGAATTATTTTGATATTTGTCGGATTTTTTACGTTGTTTATTAGTTGGATTTATGGGATTCCTATTTTTATTGTTGGGGTGCTTTTACTGACTAATTTTGGAAAAGAGGATAAAATAGAAAAGGTTAAAAAGAGAGGCAAATAAGTTTTAATATGGAAAATATAATTATTAGTTCGACAGATGAAATTCCTGGGAAAAAAATTGTTAAAATTTTAGGTATTGCGAAGGGAAATACTGTTCGAACGAGAAATATTGGAAGAGATATTGGGGCTGGTTTTAAAAGTGTTATTGGTGGAGAAATAAAAAGTTATACAGAAATGATTTCTCAAGCAAGAGATGAAGCATATAATCGAATGATAAACCAAGCAATTGATATGGGTGCAGATGCTATTGTAAATGTTAGGTTTATGACTAGTTCGGTTATGGCCGGTGCTTCTGAATTATTGGCTTATGGAACGGCTGTTAAATTAAAATAGTTAAAATGAAATCTTTATCAAAATATTTAATAATGGGAAGTTTAGTTGTTTTTAGTGAAGGGTGCACAACTTTCTCTGAACAATATGGAGCTCCAAAAGGATTTATGGAAAAAAATTATTTTGAGGATACACGGAATAATTTAATTGAAAATAGTTTGACTGAAGAAACAAAAGAGGGTTTACCTGAAGAAAATGTTTTTAAGAAACCATTTTCCTCGATTAAAAAAGAGAGAATAACAAAATTTGAAAAAAAGTACGATAGAACTGACTTTAGTGATTAATTTTTTGATAATTTTTAGATTGTGAATGGAAGGTATAATGATTCAAGACTTACATATCTATCTCTTTCTGAGGAAATAACTTTCCATACTTTGAACACTTGTATTTTCTTCGATGTTCATGAAGGACAAGAGTATAATTGCAGTTGGGACATTTTGCCATGTAGAATTAAGTTAATGGTAGATTAAATAATTTTCTTATCTCGCAAAAAGTTAATATTTTTATAGGTGCTATTTGTATCTTATTCATGGAAGACAAGCCTTTGATGTTAGATGGTTTAGATGGTTATCAGTTTGAGGAATTGATTGCAAAGATCATGAAGAAAAAAGGGTATAACCATATCAAAGTTACTTCTAAGAGCAGAGACAAAGGAAGGGATATTGTAATGAAAGGAGATAAAGGTGAAGTAATTCTGATTGAATGTAAACACCAGAAATTTGTTGGCAGACCGATTATCCAAAAATTACAAGGTGCTATGAATCATGTAGAGACTCAACAACCAGATAAAGAAGTTGAAGGAATGATTGTCACTTCAGGAATTTTCTCAGATGAAGCATTAGAGTATAATAAAGAGATTGGACATAAGATCGATTTAATCGATGGAAAAAAATTGAAGGCTCTTTGCAAAGATTTACATGTAGTTATTCTAAATGGCAAAGTCCAGATATTGGCTAATAAGTCATTCAGGAATATTTCTGAACAGGAATCCAAAGATCTTGCATCAAGAGGATATGGCAAAATTTATGGACATGCAGACCATAAACCCAGCATAAAATCCGAGATGAGATTCCAACCAGCATGTTTAATAAAATATAATGTGAACTTTGATACGCATACTTCTGTAGGTTGTGTAGATAGTTACAGTGATTCAGGAGAAATAATTGTTGATGGTGTAACTGGAAAAGATTTGGAAGATGAAGAAAAGAATTTTTTCTTTTCCAGCAGAATAGATAGCGAAGACATCAAAGACAAAGAAACTCACCTGAAGACTCCTTTTGAATTTACTGAAAATGATATTGAAGAACATGCTATTAATTCCATCATCGAAGAGCATACGCATGATGTAAGTTATTCTGGAAACAATAATGTGAGTTATTCGAAGACCTGTTGTCCAAAAAGAAGAGACATCGACATAAAACAATTTCTTCCATTATACTTGCCTACTTGGACGAATGAAATAAAGATTAAGAAATATGAGTATAAACAAAAGTTTTATGCTAAGGGAAACAATAAGTTATTTACTATAGATGATTTGAAGACATGTAAGATCTGCGATTCAGAGCGAGGTGAATATGAAGATATGAGTATCTGCCCTGAATGTGGAAGGATTGTTTGCAGTAGACATGTTAAGATAGATTACCTCGATAAGGAAACTCCCATCTGCACAATTCATGCAAAACCATTCAAGCTCTATTTACAAAGCAAATATTTTGCTACTCAAGATAACTTAAAAGAATACAAAAAGAAATGGGAAGCAATGAATTTCTTCAAGAAACTTTATGAGGATAAGATTGCTTTCGGATTATCTATGGGGGGATTAATCTTTTTAGGGTTTATTGTTATATCTGCTATCGGAGCTTAGACTCTCAGGTATATTTCTTATAATCATTCTCCATCTTGTAAGTTTTCTATCTCAGTCCTCTGAATACTTCATTATGGTGCAGGGTAGTAAGGGACATGGAGGAAATCTTGTGACCCTCCAACGAATTTATTTTATGTTAAGTATAAGAGTAAATTAATTAGAAACAATTATTTATAATCTTGCTAAAAAAATACCCTTAACAGAAAAGCAAGAAGAAGCTATAAAAAAATTATTCAAAAAAGGAATATGGATAATTAAATCCCTAAACTTATGCCATTTATTCTTTAAGCCTCCAGAGGGATTCAAACCCTCGACCTACTGCTTACAAGGCAGCCGCTCTATCACTGAGCTATGGAGGCGTGTATAAATTATTTAGAATAAGTTGCTTTAAAAAGTTTTATAATGTTTTGGACGCGACCTTTGGTCGCGTGGATTGGAAAAACAAAAATTTATTTTAATATTCTTCCTTGACCTTTGATATAATCCTTCACTTAGAAACTATTAATCCTAAAAATTTTATATATAGAAAGGGGAAGATGATTATTAGATAATTAAAAAATTGAGAATTAAAATTAATTGTCTAGTATAAAATTGAATAATTGGAATTAGAAAATATGTTCTTCGTGAGATAATTTGTAGTCGTGAATTTCATCAATTGAAAACCACAAGGCTAATTCTCGTTTTGCAGCATCTTCATTTTCTGAAGCATGAATTAAATTATGTCCTTGGTCATTCTTTTTTGCGTATGCTTTACTTGTATGATTAAAATCTCCTCGAATTGTCCCAATATCTGCTTCTCCAGGATAAGTCGCCCCAACAATTTTTCTTACTATTGCAATCGCATTTGATCCTTGAATAACTATTGCTATTACTGGTATTGAAGTAACAAAATCTACTAAATAATCTAAAACTCGTTGACCATATTTTTCAGCAATTTCTTCCCCATAGTGTTCTTTTGCTTGATCAGAAGTTGCTTGAATCATTTTCATTCCCACAATTTTTAATCCTCTTTGTTCAAATCTTTTTAGAATTTCTCCAATTAATCCTCTTTGAATTCCATCAGGTTTAATTAAAACGAGTGTTTGTTGAATCATTCGAGACACTTATGGTTTCTTAGATGAAACTTCCTTTTTTTTGAAAGATTCATCTGAAACTTCATTTAGATTTTTTTCTGATTTTTCTTTAGACTCTTTCTTCTTCAAAATTATTTTTTCTTGTTCAATATCATCATATTCCAATTTATCTTTTCTTTCTTGTTCATATTTTTCATGTTCTTTTAGATTTTCAATTCCGACGAATCTTATTTCACAAAGACCTAAAGGATAAATTTTTTTAAGAGCTGGGAGAATGTCTTTTTGCAATTTTCCGTTTAATATATCTTTAACTATTATTTCAAAAGATTTATCTTGGATATATTTGTTTATTTCTTCTTTAGCTTTTTCACGTAATCCCCTTAAAACTTGATTTGAAACTCTTTTTCTTGTTATTAAAAATGGTTTTATTCTTAACCGGTTATCTTTGCATTGCGTTAAGAAAGAATCTTCTACATAGTCTGTTCCTTTTCTAAGCATCCGTCTTATGTAAAAACCATGTAAATATAATTGTTTAGGAATTGTTGTTATTTTCCCATCTTTTTCTTCAATTAAAAAATTTATTTCTAATCCTTTTCCTTTGAGATTATTTGTTAAATCTAATTTTATATGTTTTCCTGAGAATTCTCCGTCTCTTCCATATAATTCTATTTCTTTATTTAATAGTGGAACTTCAACCACATAAAATTTTTTCTTTTCTTGTATTTTTGCCATTAATCTTTCCTAATTTTGTTATTATTCAGATTTATCATTCTAATAACATTTTGCTGGCACGAATGCCTTTTTTAGATTGGTGAGATTTTTTACAAACTTGACATGTGTAAACAAATGCGTGTTTTTTAGTATTTTTTGTAATTCTTTTCCATTTCTTAATTGGAGGTTTACTTCCATATCTTCCCTTATTTCCCATTCCAGGTACGCTTCCTCTTTTTTTAGCTCGTGGAATAGACCCTCTCGTTAAAGAACCTCTTTTTGTTCCAGTTGAAACTAACTTTACTTTATGTTCAGACTTTTTTTTACAGTTTGGACAAAATCTATTTGTAATTTTTGGTTTTTTCATATTAACTTAATAAATTTATATTATTACCCTCTTTTCCCAGTTTAAAAACCTTTTTATATTGTGGTCCCGCAGTTATTTTATGAGAATAAAATTTTTAGAAAAGAATGGACAGAAAAAATTTCTTAAAGAAGTTTTAATTAGAACTAATTGTTCTTCTATTCATAATTTTGAGCAATTTGGTTTTGATGTTCCTTATTCCACTTTGAAAAATTATTTTTCCGAGATTAGACTTTTACCAAAAGATTTTTTTGATAAATTGTGTTATTTGGCTAAGATTGATTCTTCAAATTTTAAAATTGAATTTTTGGATGATAATTGGGGTAAGTCTAAAGGTGGGAAGAAAAGTAGGAGAAGTTAAAAAGTTAAAATGTTTCACCTACTCCGCCATCTAGTGTCGTCGTATGGTCCTGCCAAGAATCGAACTTAGGTTACATCCACGTCAAGGATGAGTCTTAACCACTGGACCACAGGACCTTTATTTTTTAGAATCTCTGACTTTTTATTTGTTTTACTTAGTAACTAACTTATTAAGTTATTAACTTAATAAGAAACATTTATATAGCAGAAAATATATTTTTGTGTGAGAGTTGATTTATATGAAGAAATACTTACTTCTTATTGAAGATGAGAAACTTTGGGAGAAGTTTAAATCTTTTACAAAAAAAGACATAAACACAGAGATTATGGAATTAATAAAAGAAAAAGTAACAAAAGAGGTAAAGAATGGAAAATAAAAATCGAAAAGCTCAAACAACCATTTTTATTATTCTTGCAATTGTTATAATTGTTGCAATTATTGGTTTTTTTATTGTAAGAAATGTCATCAACTCAAATTCTTCAACAAGTTCTGTAGAGGTTTTTGATTTTTTTGATTCTTGTATCGAGGATAAAACGAGAACTGCTTTAAGTATTGCTGGAAGTCAAGGAGGTTATATTGAAAATCCAGATTTTGAACCCGGAAGTATTTATGCACCATTTTCTAGCCAATTGGATTTTTTAGGAATTGGAGTTCCATACTGGTATTATGTTTCTTCTAATGGTCTTGTAAAAGAACAAGTGCCATCAAGAGCAATTATGGAAAATCAAATTGAGGTTTTTTTGAATGATGAATTACACAATTGTGATTTTAATTCTTTTAGAACCATGGGATATGAAATTAATATGGGAGATATTGTTAGCGATGTTAAAATTTTGAATAATGAAGTTAGAGTAAATGTGCGAATGGATCTTAGTTATAAGAAAGCGGATAAAATTTCTCGTAAAGTTAATCACGATGTGAAAGTTGTTAGTGATTTCGGGAATCTTTATAATTTAGCGAGAGAAATTTATGATAAAGAAAAAAATGAGGCATTTTTAGAATTATATACTCAAGATGTGATTTACAATTATGCTCCTGTTACTGGAAGTGAAATTAGTTGTAGTCCTTTGATTTGGAATGCTCAAGAAGTTAGCGACGATTTGAAAAAAGGACTCGAAGCAAATATTCAGGCATTGAAAATAGATAATGGGAAATTTGAATTACAAAAAGAAACTAGCGATTATTTTGTTGTAGATATTAAAGGAAATGAAAATGTTAGATTTTTATACGACGCTGATTGGCCTTCGCGTGTGGAAATCTGGCCCGCTGAAAATTCTTTACTTGTTGCAGAACCAGTTGGACTTGAAGAAGGATTGGGTGTTTTAGGATTTTGTTTTGTTCCTTACCATTTTGTTTATGATGTTTATCATCCTGTTTTAATTCAGATTTATAATAATGAAGAAATATTCCAATTTCCTGTCGCGGTTGTTATTGATAAAAGTGTTCCAAGAGATTCAATTTCTGGAGAAGAACCGGTTGAATCAAATTCTCTTGATAACTTTTGTGATAATGCAAATACTGCCGTTAGTGTAAATACCTTTGATTATTCTTTGAATCCTATTGAAGCAGATATAAGTTTCGAATGTTTTAATGAAGTTTGTAATATTGGAAAAACAAAGTTTAGTTCTGGCGAGGCTGTTCTTAATACAGATGTTCCTCAATGTGTTAATGGAATTTTAACTGCTAAATCAGAAGGGTATGTTTCTGGAAAACAAATTGTATCAACTAATGAAAGAACAAATTCAAATATTATTCTGAATAAATTGTATAGTTTGCCTGTGAGTTTGTCTTTGGGAGGAATTCCTCTTGAATCAAGGAATAATGAGGGTATTGCAATTGTTAATTTTATTTCTGAAGATTATTCAACGACACTGATTTATCCTGAACAAAGAACAATTAATTTGGCTGAAGGATTGTATAATGTTTCAGTTCAAGTATTTTCTGGAAGTAGTTTAGTGGTTCCTGCGACTACAAAAAATGAATGTGTGCAAGTTCCTAAAAAAGGATTGTTAGGATTTTTTGGAAGCACCTCTGAAGAATGTTTTAGTATTGAAATTCCTCAACAAACTTTAACTAATGCGTTAAGTGGTGGAGGGAATAATGTTGAATTAATTTTAGAAAGTGATTTGCGATTTGCGAATGGAGTTAAAATAGATGTTTCTTTACTTCCTACACCAAATAGTTTAGAACAGCTTCAACAGAATTATGTTTTAATAGACGGTCAGAGTGTCTCTGTAAATTTAACATGAAAAGAAAATTAAGTTTAGGTTTTGTATTTATAATTTTGTTAGTTGGAGGAGTATTTGCTCAAGTTGCAACACAAGGAAATGGATTTTCTCAAGGGCAAAATAGTTTTTCTTCATCTAATGTTCAACGCAGTTCTCCTGGGTTTTCAACATATCAGAGAAGCGTAACCGACACAGATTTTTTTGGTTTAGATCCTCGAACATCTTTCCAAATTTGTCAAGAAAGACAAGATTTTATTATTCAAATTGCACCCAGTGGTTGCACTCCTGGAGTTGTTCGGAGTGATTTATTGGCAGAGCAAAATGTTCCAGTATTTTGTCAGCTACAAGCTATTCAAGTTAATCCTACAATTGATACAAGTTCTATCCAGAATATTGTTTTAATTCCGGAAGGCGTTAAACCTGCGGGAATTTTAGGAATTAGTTATCAAAGGCCTAAAAGTGCGTTGAAGCCAGTATTTAATCAAAGACAGGGATTTGCGACGGTAGAAAATATTGGTTATGCAATTATTCTTGTGCAAGGTGGAATGGCTGAAAGAGATATGCCTGAATTTCTTAATGGAACAATTAGCGCACGAATTAAATATGACGCGACTAACGCTTTTGGTTTTGGTTTGCAAAATAAATTTCTTCCGGTATTAACTGATGAACAATGGAGACAAGATTATCTTGAATATAGTTTTTTTGATGGGAATGGATACGCCAGATTGGAAAAAATTGACGGAGATAAAATAACTATTGGAATCTATTCAGATGTTAATACACGAGTAGATAGTTTTGTCGTCGCTAAAGGAGAGACATCTTCAGAAAGATATTTATCAGGATTCCAGTGCAATGCAGGTTATTCTGTGAGTTATTTGGAATCAAAAAAACCTCAACCTAAGGCAACAATTTTATTTGACTACGATGAATATGAAGTTTATCAAGGGGAAGAATTTGCTGATGGTTTATGTAAAGTCGGAAAAATTGAAGCAGTTGGAGGAGATGTTGGAAATGTTGATGTCGTTTGTAAAAATGAAAAAATAAATTTGAATTTGAAAACTCGTGATGTGCAATTAGATATTAAAAATCAAGAAACTAAATTTTATAGTGTAGGAGATGTTTTATTTAATTTTGAGGAAGATGGTAAACCAACAAAACAAATTTATCTTTCAGGAGTTGGGAGGTATTTAATTGATGATAAAATAGGAACAGCTTTTATTGTTATATCTGAAAATGAAAATTTAGATTCTGGAATAATGGATAAAATTAGTAAAGGAACTGTTGGACAAACTAATCGTGATTATCAAATTTTAGATATGAGAGGAACTGACTCTATTTATGGAAAAGAGATTAAATTTAATTCTTTTCAAAATATTGAAGATTTGAATACAGGCAATGTTGATTTTGAGAAATATTTTCAAAATGCGATTAATTCTTATAAAGAAGTTGAAGATACTTACGATGCTAATGAGGCTTATACAATTCAAGACAATAATGAAAAAATAATTTTTGCAGGAGAAAAAGCATTACGAGATGCAATTAAATTATCAGAAGAAGTTCATAAAGATAAAACTTATAATGAATTAGTTGAACAATTGAATACTAATGGAAATTATAATTCTATTGAGAGTAGAAATTTAATTTTTAATCGCGATAATGCAGAACATATTTTCGAATTTGATGGAGTGCAACATGTTGTTAGTTTGAAAAATGTTAATCCTGTAAATAAAGAGGAAAATTATGTTAAAATTAAATTAGATAATGAAATTAAATTCATTTATGATGATGGAGAATATCTTATTTCACCAGAAAAAGGAAAGTCAAGTATTCAAGTTGAGAGTTTTGATGAAACAGGTGTTAAGTTGAAAGGAAATTGTGTTAATGATGTAGGAACTTCAATTCAGCAAAGTGAAACTATTCCAGTTAGCCAACATAAACCTGTATGTCTTATGAATGTAGAAGTTCTTGAAATTAAAATTGAAAAAATGGCAAAGATTCGTTTGAATCCAATTAATCGGCATGTTGGAGGTGTTACTAATTTTTCTTATGGTGTTGGTATTGAAAAGAGAGCAATCCAATTATCTCCTGAAAAAGCTGCAGAGAGAATTGAAAAGTTAAATAAGAGTATAGAAAAATGGGAAAGTATTTCGGAATCTTTGAATAGCGTTGTGAAAGGATTTAAGACAGCGTGTTTCGCGACGAGCGCAGCATTACAAGTTAAAAATTTATTTAGCAATCTTGGAGGAAAAGCTATTGCAAGAACAATGGTAATGCAAGAAAAATGGAACGATAAATGTGTTGATTATGCTAAACAAGGATACAATTCTTTAGACCATTGTTTTTCAGCAAATTCTGGTGCAATAGAACAAGATGTTAATGCAATGACCTTACTAATTGAAAAACAACAAAATGAGATTAAACTAAATGATAAAGAATTTGAAGGAAAATCAAATGGATTTTTAGGAGGAAAAGTATTTGATTATGAATCTGCATTTGAAAAATATAAAACTAAAGTAGAAACAAATTATGGGTCTCAAGAAATTTTAGATGAGAAAGGAAATAAGGTAAAGGTTAGTGATGCTTTGGAAGGAGTTAGTGATTACGAAACTCTCAGAAGAATTGATTTGAATTTGCGTGCGCAGACCGAATTGCAAGATGATGATTTGAAAAAAGTTTTGAATGAAAATCTTTATGATGATTTATCTCAAGCAAAATCTTCAATTATTAATTCTAAGGTTACAAGTGATTATTCTGATAAACTTCTTTCAAATGGATTGGTTTGGGGAGGGGATAGTGTTCAATTCTTTTCTAGTGAGAATTCTAAAGCGAGAGCAGTAAGTTACAGCGGAGGAATTGCTGATAAGGATAATAAATATAATTTGGACCTTGCAACTCCATTTGAACCGGTTAAAGTAGATGGGAAAGATTACATAGTTGCCTTAAACAAACTAAATGAGAATCAATATTCTTTAGATAAAATTTATGATGCAGATGGAGGAGGAGAATTAACTAAGGAGAATAATGTATACACAACTATTTTAGAAAGAACTGGTGGGCAATTTATTAAATTTTCTTCAAGCACTTATTCAAATAAATATGAAAATCCTTTAGTTCGATATTATGAAACAGAACCTTACAAAGGAATGCCTGCTGTTGTTCCTTTTGACGTCGATAAAGGATGGTATAGTGCGACAAGACAAACTCTGCCTGTTTTTGGAAATACAAAAACTTTTGAAGATTCTGGAAGAGTTAGTAGTTTTTGGGTTTGTAATGTTGGTGAAAATGGAAGAGAAGAATTTAATTCTGGAATTGGAGATGATATTTGTCAACAGATAAATTCCTTTACTGGTCAGACACGAGATAGATTCCCTGGATTAAATGATGATGAAGCTAAAACAATTATTTCTCGAGGATTAAATGCTTTGGAAAGCGCATCTTCCCAATATGGTTCTAAAAAAATTAAAATTGAAAAATATAATTTTGATGTCGGTGACCCTCAAGCGAATGTTCCGGAATTGCAATGTCAAAATTTTATGTCACCAAAAGATTGTAAAATTTTGTTCAATGTTTGTGACCCTGTTTTATGTCCTTCATCTCGATGTAATTTGGGAGGAAAATATTATGTTGATAATGTTGTGCAAACTGGAATTATTGGAAGTGCATTAATGTGTTTACCAAATGTTAAGGAAGGAATTGCTGTTCCTGTTTGTCTTACTGGTGTTCAGGCAGGAGTTGATAATTATGTTTCGATTCTTCGCGCGTCAAGAGATTGTTTGCAGGAGAGTATTGATAGCGGAAGGTATGTTGGAATTTGCGATGAGATTACTGCGATTTATCAGTGTGAATTTTTCTGGAAACAAATTTCTCCGGCGGTTAATGTTTTAATCCCTAAACTTTTAGAGGGATTTACTGGGCAGGGAACTCGGGGTGGAGGAGAATATTTGAATGTGCAATCTGCGTGGGAAAATATGCAAAAGAGTATTAATTATTTCAAACAGAGTTATGGAGAGAATGCGTTTAAAGCGTATAATGTTCGTTCGACCGCTGAAGTTGGAACTCAAATTTGTAAAGGTTTTGTTTCTACCCGTTATCCTAATAAATTCAAGACATTAATAGAACCAGATTCTCCTGCACAATACAGCGCTTGGTTCGATGAAATTCCTGGAAGCGACGCTGTAACTCCTGCAATTTCACATTACAAAGTATTTTATCATATTTTTGCAGGCAATGATATTGGAACGCAGTATATGATTTATTTGAAAACTCCCGAGGGTAGTTCATTTTATCAGAGCTCAGGTAATTTAGTTGTTGATACTGGTTTTATTTCGAAAGGAGGTTATGCCGATGAAACAAGGGATTTCACAGCACCTTCAGGATATAGAGAATTGTGTATTAGAACTAATTTTGATGAAAAATGTGGTTTCAAACAGGTCTCGACATCTTTTGCTTTGAATTATGTAAGAGATAAATATGTAGCAAGTCAATTAGAAGAAGGAAATATTGATAGTGAACAAGAATGTATTTCTGGGACTTCTGTTGTGCAAGGCGGTAGTGCTTTGTCGTTGGTAAATCCTAATTTGCAAAGTGGTGTTGAAGATGCAACTATGCCTAAAATTTATGAAAGAGGAATTATCAGAATTTGTAGCACGGAAAATCCTGGATTAGGAAATGATGAAAATCGCTTTATGAAAGTTGGAACTTGTGGGGATGTAAAAATAGGATGTTGGTTGGATAGTGAAAGTGTAAATAGGGCGATAACTCCTGGGAATAAAATTTCTACAACTATTTTAGATAATTTAGTTGCTGAAAATATACAAAAAGAGCAAGCGGATTTCGTATTAGTTGAACCTTCTGAAATTTCAGAACTTAAATCAGAAGTTAAAGAATTAAATAATAAACCTCTTAATGAAGCTAAACCTCTTGGAGATGTTTTAATCGCAAAAATTAATTTATTAAAAAATAAGGGATTGAATTTTGAACAACAAGTAGCTGTTGATTTATTGCATGCGGAAGTTAATGCAGTTTTAGCTAAACTGGCTTGGAAAGAATTTAGAGGAACAAAAACTACTCCCGAAGAAACTGAATCTCCAACAAAAGAAACTGGGACGACTGGAGGAAATACAGGAGATTTGACAAATGATAATAGACCACTTTCAGAAGGAGAGATAAAAAAATTATTTAACGATGTGGGAATAAGTATTTGTTCTAGTCTTGAAAGGTTTGAATGTACTAGCCTTGATTATTTTCAAGTTTCTGGAAATACTTGCATTGGAACTTGTTTAGCTGGTTTGCAAGATGAAACTATTTTTGTGATTTATCAAATTGGAAAAAGTAATAAGGGATTACAATTAACAGGGGCTGCTGAAGATGAAGGACATGGTGCTAATTCTGCTCATTATGAAGGGTTGGCTTTTGATTTAGATGATAATCAAGTAGCTAAAACTTTTGCAGACGAGTGGTTAGATAGTGAAAATAGTCTTAATTCTAACGGGAGATTTATAACTATTATTTTATCTTTGTTGGGTAGAGATGTTTCTTTATCTCCTGCTGATGATTTTGAAAGTAAATATGGTTTTCCAAGTAATGCTATTTCAATTTTATATGGGGAAGAAGGGAATGAATTGATATATGACAGGAGAATCCCAATGTTGAATCGAGATGGTTATCATTTTCATATAGCGATTATTGATAAAACTAAGATTGATATTGGAGAATTTTTTTCAGAAAGTGATACTGGTTCAGAGATTGTCCCTGTAATTTATAATTCAAATACTGGATTGAGCATTAGTGCTGAAGAGAGAAGATATAGTCCAATAGTTTTAACTGTCTCTAATGAAGTTGGTGTTGACTATGATTTTTTGAGAGCTATAATCAGGCAGGAAAGTGATAATAGTTGGAATCCAAATGCATTAGGTAGAGATAATGATTATGGTTTAATGCAGGTTAGAGATACAGCTTATAATGATGTGATTAGTGGAAATTGTGAGGGAAAATTTACAACTGTTTGTGATGCTTCAAATTTAAATGGATGGAATAATGTTAATAATCCTTCTGATGAAGACATTAAAAATAATGTAAGAGTAGGAGCTTGTTATTTAAAATGTTTAGAAGAGGTTTATGGTTTTAGGGATAAAGATGTTTTAGCTTCTTCATATAATCTTGGCCCATCTGCTACTAAAAAACAATGTCCTTCAAAATCTCTTGATTCTAATTTGTGTATGCTATCTAATGAGAATTATTATAACAACGTAATTAATTATTATCAATTTTATCAAACTAATTCTAACTTAGCTTAATTATTTCCTTCAAAACACAAACCTAAGGTTCAAATCAATTATGCGGGAGAAATCAAATTCTTTATAATTTTCAATCTCCCTTATTTTATGCGGGAGAAAGGATTCGGCGTCGGATATGAAATCCTCGCTGCGTTCAAACAAGTTGAACACAAACCTTTCGGTTCGAATCTTATCAGAATTATAATCTAAAGATTATAAATGCGGGAGAAAGGATTCGAACCTTCGTAAGCACTAAGCTAACAGATCTTGAGTCTGTCCCGTTTGACCACTCCGGCACTCCCGCTTAGAATGGAGAAATTTAGATTACTTAAAAAACTTGCTATCTAATACTTATATAGGTTATATCTTTTTTAGTTGTAAAATTTTTTGCTTCGCAAATCTTTATTGCTACGAGCCAGACTTTGTTAAGGCTCTTCACTGAGAAAAATTATTAATGGGGTAAATTTTATCGGTTTATTTAAATGAGAA
>Ga0209541_10008884_pt1 | contig 16427 bp, 17 predicted proteins | sample RifCSPlowO2_01_FD_184027 | JGI IMG/M metagenome (GOLD analysis project Ga0209541, IMG submission 184027) | Groundwater microbial communities from Rifle, Colorado - Rifle CSP2_plank lowO2_0.1 (SPAdes) (version 2) | ecosystem: Environmental > Aquatic > Deep subsurface > Groundwater | place...
ATGATAGTATTTTCCTTCATGCTTGAACAATTCAAACTCCTATCAAAAATACAGACAAAACAAGCACAACAGACGATAACGACCTACTCCAAATGAATTTGGCAATTGCCTCGGCTGCATTCAATATATTTAACCACTAAATAGAGACTACATTTTAGATAGATTTATATACTAATAAGCCAATTCCATAGATATTATTGGTAAAGGTGGTAATAATGGATCAAGTTCCAGAATCTATTGATGGCAATGTTCTAAAGGCTTTAAGAGAGTTATTTGCATTTCCCAAAAGCTGTTTTAATCCACAGGGCATGATAACTAAGGCGTATTCTCAGACACAAAAATTGTATGTTGGAACGAAAGGCCATTTCAAAGTCGAGCCAGCTTCAGCATGGCCTCCGCAATATGATCAAAACACTCATCAAAGGGTAAGCCCAGATATAACCTGTTTCAAGGCTCCTGATGGAGTCTGGTATTTTGCAGATGGCAGAAGGGATTTATCAAGAAGTCCAAAAGAGGCATTTCAGATTTATAATCCAGACAACAAAGATTTAAAGGATATTGTTTATAGGCAAGATGAACTAACGAATTCTGTCACAACATCAGATCCAGATGAGCGATTTGAACAAGTACCAGATCCAAATCCAAAAATCTTGACAAAAGAAGTGTTTCGTGATCATTCTCCACCAGAACCTAAAGTTATACAAACAGAGTTTAGGCATCCAAAAGAGTTGACTGACAAAATTTATGCGAAATAGGTAATTTATTTTTCACACAGCCTTAAAAGCCTCTGCAAAATTGATCACTGGCTTTTGGAATTTGTCATAATCATCCATAATTCTAGGGCATGCTGTGTTTACAAAGCATTGCACAAATGGAAAATTTTCCATGTCATTGAAATTTAATGTGTCAAAAACAAGTATGTATGCCTTTTTCTCTTTTTTCTCTAGTTTTTCCTTGAGAGTCAATGCTTTCCTCAGATTATGCTGGCCTTCTTTTAATGAAACTAGGATTCCTATCCGATCAGCGCTTAAAAAACTGATCAACGCCCCTTTTTTTCTTTTTTCAAGCAGCTCAACTTGTTTAAGATCTAATTTATAGAATTTTTTTATGTAAGGATTATAGCAAAAAACATTCTTGTTCATTGAGCCAAGCCCTAATGGATGGAATTGGCCGTCTCCGATATACAAGAATCCGTCAACTTTGTCTTTTATCTTGCTTGCAGAGCTCACATCGCAGCCGAGCAATTGCCCTTTTTGCGGTTGAAATCCTTTTTCCAGAAAAACAGATATCCCATTTTTTTCGAGCTGCTCTTTTATTGCAGGCAATTGGTGCACAAACTGTGCAGTTCCAACTAATCCAACTTTCTTTGGCAGTTTAGATATTATCTGTTTGCCAAGCTCTATCTTGCCTGCATATCTTACCAAGACAAAAAGGTTTTCCATATGATTAGTTATCCTGTCTGACTTTAAAAAGGTTTTCTTGCAGATTCGGTAGTTGAAATAAAAGATAAGCACTGATAGAATAATGTCTTGCTCATCAAGTGAGCTGGATTTTGCAAGAGTTGTAAATTTATAATTAATGATCACTAATTATTTGTAGTTTCTCCTCAGAATTATTGTATTAATAGTAGAATTATTTATCTGCTTGCATCTGCCTGTCTTTCAAGCTCGACTTTCTTTGCTATTGCGCCTGAATTGGAATTCTTCTGATAAGCATTTATTATCTCTTCAGCAAGAGCTTCTTCAATTGGCTTCTTTGAATTAAAGCTCTTTTGGTATGCTCCTTGTGTAAAATATCTTAATACGATGTCAACTCTTCTTTGAGGCGCGCACTCAACCGCTTTTGGGTATTTTGCTCCGCCATATTCAATTGTGATGATTTCCTCTCTTGGAGCAGCATATTCAACTGCTTTTGCCAACACTTCAACAGGATTCTTCTTTGTCCTCATCTCAATTAGCTCAAATGTTTTTTCAACAATTCTATATGCTGTAGATGCTTTTCCTGTGCAGTGGCCACTGCTTTTGCTGTGCTTTTTTCCTTTATGGCCGACAACCATTAGCTTATTCAACAATCTCTCAACTATGAATGTTTTTGATTTGCGGAATTTGCTTCCAGCATATCTTGCTCCTGTCCTTGGGACCAGATGAGCCTCTAGATTTATGTAGTCAACTAGTCCAGCATCTTCAATAGTGATGTTGTCTGATCCCCATCTTCCGAAAACTTGTATTTCTGCCATTATCTTCTAGCTTTCTCCACTTTGCCTGACAATAATGCGTCTAAGCTTTGGTCATTGACTTTGATTACTTGCCATCTTACTCCTGGAATGTCTCCTTTTGACCGTCCCATTCTGCCGCCAATGCATTCAATAAGCACTTCATCGTGTTCATCAATTAGCTTTGTGGCTCCGTCCCCAGGAAGAAATGCCGTAACCTGTTTGGCATTTTTTATTAGTTGGCATCTGACACACTTTCTCATTGCAGAGTTTGGCTGCTTTGCCTCAAGCTGAACCTTTTCAAGGACTATAGCTTTAGCTTGTGAGCTTCCTTCCAACGGGTCAGATCTTTCTTTCAGCCTCAGTTGTCTCCTGATATAAGGCCTATGGTTCCATCTGCCAGTAGCTCTCCTCTTAACAAGCTTCTTTGCAGCATTTAATCCGCGTGTTTTTTTTGCCATTTTTGATGATTATGATAATATTCTGGTAATATCCTGATTGTATGTAAAAGGTAACTTTGAAGGGTTTTTAAAGGTTGCGGAAAAGCAAAGCTTTTTGCAACCACAAAAATTCTTAGAGAATTTTTGTAGGTTACTAAAATGCTCTGCATTTTAGAACCTCAAAAAAGCCTTTCGCTTTTTTGTTGGTTGTGGATTCCCGAAGGGAATCTGGAACCATAAAAAAGCTTTTCGCTTTTTTGTTGGTTGCGTAATTCCATGAATTCCGCACCTTAGGAAATCTTTGATTTCAGTAAGGTTACGGATTCCCGAAGGAAATCTGGAACCTCAAAAAAGCTTTTGCTTTTTTGTTGGTTACTATATGGGTTAAAGCTTATATGACCTTTATCTCCTTCACTTCATAATATCTTCTCACTATGTCTTCAAGCATTCGAAGATTTGTAGCATTCCTGCCTATTATATAGCCCCTCGTCTTCAGGTCATTCGCCCTTATTTTGATGATCTCCCCTTCATCAGCTATCTCAAAACCAGTCGCAGGATGCAGCAGATTTGCAAGGAATTTTGTCTTTTCCGAGCTGAATTCAACAATCTTGATTTTTCTTTTAAAAAGGTTTTCGATTTTCCTGACATTAGAGCCTTTTTTGCCGATTGCTTTGCCCATCTCTAAAGGCTCAACAATAAAGATAAGCATCGTCTCAACATCAACGCAATCTTTGACTTTTGCTGTTGTTATGTTCTCAAAAAGCATTATTGTCTTCATCAGTTTTAAGTCGTATTTGATGGTCAACATAATCACTTTAGAATCCCGATAACAGAAATAGAGAACGTTTTTTTGCAGATTGAGCCGATCTCGTCATTTGCCTGCGTCAATTGGACAATTTCAGCGTTTCCAATCTTTCCATAATGCGTAATGTCTTCTTTTACAGATGATGGGCAGTTTGAGCTTAGGTAGACCTTTTTTATCTCTCCTCTCTTTAGGTTTTTTATGGTCGTGCTTGTGCCTAATAAAAGCTTCTTTGTTCCGAGCAGCTTCTTTATCTCAGCAACTCCCTTTCCAGCTGTTTTTTTCTCTGCCATTTTAAGTTAAAAAATCACTTTGTGCTTAAAAATGTATGGATTATTTCTTGATTTTGGTCACTAATCCAGGCAGTCCAGTCCCGATTGGCACTGGCTGGTTTATCATGACATTTTCAACTACAGAATCAAGCTCATCTACCTCTCCAACTAATGCGGCATTCACTATATGCCTTATTGGTGTTTCAAAGCTTGCCCTGGCTAAAACGCTTGATTTATCGCTCACAACACCATATCTTGTGATTCCTTTTATGCTTCCTGATGAGCACATTGTGTCTGCAACAAGCATTATGTGCCTTACATCAACATTTAGTCCTTGACTTTCAATAACTCTGAATACTTCATTGATTATTGCCTGCCTTGCAGCCTCAATCCCAAGGACTTTTCCAATCTCGAATATGTCATTAGATATTGTTTTAGTAAAATCCACAAATTCAAGTTCCATTATGTCCTTAAGATTTGTTCCTGCAGTTATTATGATGAATTCTTCTCCTCTTTTGATTGGCAATACTTGTGATACTCCTTTTATTCCTTTTAAATACATGTCTTTTATTTTTTCCTTTGCCTTGTAGACATCATTTAGGCTTTCATCTTTTGTTTTTACCTTAACAACAACCATATCATCTTTGACTTTGGCAGTTAATGTCTTGAATTCTTTTGTGATCATCTTAGCTATTTGGTCATCCTTAATGTCCAAAGCATTTAGCTTGTCTTGGTTTAGCCTGATGTCAATTGTCGATTCGACAATGTTGATCAGGAATTCACTTACAACTTCTTTTAATTTAGTCTCTTTGATAGACATTGCAATCTCCCTTATATCTTTTCCTTTGTTGTATGGTGACTTTAGCGATATTTCCATCATAGGAGTTGCAGGATTTTTTCTTCCATCAAGGATCTCAATAATTCTAGGCAGTCCTAAGGTGACATTCATCTCAGAGACTCCTGCAAAGTGGAATGTGTTTAATGTCATCTGTGTGCCTGGCTCTCCGATTGACTCTGCTGATACTAAACCAACGCATTCGCCTGGGCTCACTTTTGCTTTTTGGTACTGCTCAACTACCTTGTCAAAGATCTTTTTGCCTCTTTCTACTGCAATGTCTGCAATTTTTTCTTTGACTTCCTCAAAAAGTTTTTCTGGCAGTATTTCCTTGTATTTTTCGTATGTCATTTTGCACCTTAGGTAATCTTTTTCCCAGCCATGCTTTGCATCCGGGCTTTAATATTAAATTAATACATATTTTATATCTTATTTCTCATCTCATCAATCTTTATTTTTGCCTGGCCTTTCATCCCAGCTTTAATATTTGTTTTTTATTATCTTTTATTATCCTTATAATTTCATCAAATATTGATTATCCTTAATTTTATCTTGTTGTCCTTATTATCTCATCAACATTTATCTTTCCGCCTTCTGATTTTGAAACATCAATCGAGTCCTCTCCATAGCTGAATTGGATGATTCTTGATGCTGCATCTCTTACAGTGTCATCATATTCGACTTTTAAGTCCTGCATTGCGTTTGCTAATCTTCTGTATAAGTATCCAGATTTAGGTGTTCTTAGTGCAGTATCCATTAAGGAGTCTCTTCCTGTCATTGCGCCGAAGAAGAATTCCCATGGCTTTAATCCCTGCTTGAAACCATGCCTGATAAATCCGTGCGCAGAAGGCCCAAGATCATTTTTCTTGAAGCATGACAATGTTCTTTGTGTGTATCCTGAGTCAATTCTCTTTCCTCCTAATGCCTGCTGTCCTACACAAGCTGACATCTGTGAAAGCTGCAATACTCCTCCTCTTGCTCCTGACTGCACCATTACCATAGTATCAGTGTTTTTGTCTAATTTTTCTGAAATAAGTTCTCCAATCTTGTTTCTTGCAGTATTTAATAATTCAAGTATCTTGAGCTCTAATGTCTCTTTTAATGATCTGCCTGGGAAAGTCTCTAAGTTTCCTTTATGGAATTGCTCAACAAGAGCATTTACGCTTTCTTCAGCATTTTTTAGTATTGATTCGATTGTTGCCTTAGACTCATTGTTTAAGTCTGTGTCCGATAAGCTTGATGTGAATCCCCTTATCTGAAGGACTTCACTTCCAAGCCTGAAAATGTTTTCAAGTATTCCTAATGTGATGTCTGGGCCATATTTTTTGTGGAGGTTTCTTAAAAGCAGTCCTTTTCCTACTCCAAGGTTTGATGAATCCAAAAAGCCTTCTTCAAGGATTCCTTTTTTGATAATTACCTTTTCTCCTGTCTTCGTTTTTCCTACAAAATCAAAATCTTCTGGTATTAATGCGCTGAATATTTCCTTTCCGGTTATTTTCTGCTTTCTGTGTATCCTTGAAAAGTCGTGGAATCCGATGTTTGACAGCACACTAACTGCTTGATCATAACTAAATTCCATCTCTTTTGTCAATAGGTAATTGCCTGAGATCGAATCCTGGATGCATCCCATCACGCTTAAGCCGTATCTTGGGCTGATTAATTGTGTCTGGACTTCCATCAGTATTTCTGCTTCTGCTCTTGCCTCTTCTGTCTGAGGAATATGAAGGTTCATTTCATCTCCGTCAAAATCTGCGTTGTAGGGATTGCAGACGCTTGGATTTATTCTGAAGGTTTTATAAGGCAGCACTCTGACTCTGTGGCACATCATTGACATCCTATGCAAGGATGGCTGTCTGTTGAATACTGCTATGTCTCCATCTAGTAGATGCCTTTCGACAGTGTATCCTGGCTGCAGCTCTTCTAGGCTTGCTTCCTTTGTTTCATCTGTTATCTTTTTCTTTTTGCCGTCAGGCCTTATTATATAGTTTGCTCCTGGATAATCTTTTGGCCCTTTCTCGACAAACTTTTTTAAGTATGCAAAATTCCACTCATTTACTCTTTCTGGGACAGTGAGATTCATTGCTATCTCTTTTGGGACTCCAACTTCATTTATTCCGATCATTGGGTCTGGGCTGATTACTGTTCTTGCTGAGAAATTTGTCCTTTTTCCTGCCAGGTTATGCCTGATTCTTCCTTCTTTGCTTTTTATCCTTTCAGTTATGGTCTTCAATGGCTGTCCTGACCTGTGCCTTGCTGGAGGAAGTTGAGGGACTTCATTATCAAAGAACGTTGTTATGTGGTATTGTAGGAGATCCCATAAATCTTCAATAATTATTTCAGGTGCTCCTGCATTGATGTTTTCAAACAGCCTTTGGTTGATTCTTACAATATCTCCCAGTTTGTGCGTTAGGTCATCTTCTGACCTTTCTCCAGACTCCAAAGTTATAGACGGCCTCATTGTAACTGGAGGTATTGGCAATACAGTAAGTACAGTCCATTCCGGCCTGATTGATTTCGGGTTTAATCCGAATATTTCCAAGTCCTCATCAGGTATTTTTTCAAGCCTTGTCCTGATTTCTATAGGGCTGGCTCTTTTCTCGTTCTCGATAAATGTAACCGGCTTTTCAAGGCTGACCTTGTACTGCTTTGCTTTACAGTAGGGGCATTTATTGATTGTCCTCAGTGCAGTGATTATGTCATTGACTTTATCCCTTCTCGCTTCCAAGCCCATCTCTTTTTCTATAAGATCAAGGACTTCCTTGTTTGAGGTAATCTTGTTTTTTGGGATTTTGATTCTGCCGCAGTCTCTGCATGTCCCTCTTAGCAGGTCAAGCATGACTTCTATGAATTTGATATGAATAATAGGTCTTGCTAATTCTATGTATCCGAAATGGCCGAGGCATTCCTTTATCTTTGATCCGCATGTCTTGCATCTTAAACCTGGATCTATCACTCCCATCCTTATGTCCATCAAGCCGCCGTCAACAGGATACCCTTCCTTGTCATAAAGTTCAGGCGTGACTATTTTTGCAGATGCCATCTGCTTGATCATCTTTGGAGAAAGTACGCCAAAAGTTATGCTCCTCACTTTCTTGAAGGTTGGCTGCTCATAGCCTTCAATCTTTTCAGGCTCTTCTTCTATCTGCGATTCCGATTTGTCAACTACTTCGTTCCTTGACTGCATAGGCTCTTCTTCCTTTATCTCTTCCCTGGTTTCATCCTGTTCGGTTATTTCGTCTTCTGCCATTTTGTTTGTATTTTTTTGATTTCTTAGTTTTTTAAGTTTAAATTTTGTTTTCCGGTGCTCTTTATTATTATTTTTGTTTTTTGAATTCTTTGTTGATTATTTTTGTTAATAATCGGATCTTCTAAATTTAATGTTCTGCTTCCTTCTAGTTTTCACCAAAGAGTTTGTGCGGTTGAAAACTATACTTATTTGATTTTGATTTATTTTTTATTAATAATCCAATTTTTCTTAGTTATATGTTGTGCTTCCTTGCGTTTTCACCAAGCATTATGTGCGCTTGAAAACGTAAATTATTTTATTTATAAATTTTTGATTTATTTTTTGTTCGTGATTTGCCCAAGCTAATATTTGTTCTCAAGCTCCAATTTTGGATATATGCATAATGATTTGAACTCATCTAGTATCAGCTTGAACGCATATGCTATCTCGATATTGCTTATCTCAACATTCTCGCCATAGATTGGGCAGTAGCTCTTGTTCTTGAATTCATCATAGACTGCAAGCATTCCCGACATTTCTGAGATTGGCACAATTGTCCTGTCTGAATCAAACCTTTCTTTCAACAGCATTGAGGCTCCATGTGCGACGAATGTGTCTTTTTCCATCTCTCCTAGCCTTAGGCCTCCTTCTTTTGCCCTTCCTTCTGTTGGCTGTCTTGTCAATAATTGTATTGGTCCTCTTCCTCTCGAATGGATCTTGTTTGCGACCATGTGTTTGAGTTTCAAGTAGTAGATGTTGCCTATGAAAATTTTTGCCTCAAATTTCTCTCCTGTTATTCCGTTGTACATTGTCTCCATTCCATTCTCCCGAAATCCGAGGCTTTGGAGCTCTTTTCTCAGGTCTTCTTCTTTTTCGGCGCTGAAAGTTGTTCCGTCAACATATCTTCCTGCCAATGCACCAGCTTTTGCGCCTACCATCTCAATCAAATGTGATATTGTCATTCTGCTTGGGATTCCATGTGGTGAAAAAATCAGGTCTGGCACGATTCCAGATGCGCTGTATGGCATGTCTGCTTCTGGGACTATCAGGCCGACAACTCCTTTCTGTCCATGCCTTGATGTGAATTTGTCTCCGACTTCAGGCACTCTCTCATCCCTTACTCTTATCTGGACTAATTTATTTCCTTCTTCATTTTCTGTTACTAATACAAAATCGATAACTCCTTCTTCCCCATGCTTCATTGAGACTGAGCTCTCTCTTCTTATGTTTGAAGTCAAGCTGTATTCATCAAATCCGCTTAAGAATCTTGGTGGTGATGTTTTTCCGATTACGACATCTTCTTCCTTGACTTTTGCCTCAGGGAAGATTACTCCGTCTTCCTCAAGTAGCCTGTAATCTTTTTCTGACTTGTATCCTTTGACATCTTTGTCTGGAATAGAAATATTATCTACTAGGCCGCCTGAATACCTTAACTCTTCTGCTACGCTTGGCCTGTAATATGTGCTTCTTGCAAAGCCTCTTTCAATTGAGCCTTTGTTCAAGATTACTGCGTCATCCATATTGTATCCTTTGTAGCTCATGATGGCAACAATAATATTTTGTCCTGCCGGATGCGCATCGTAGTTTGAGATATCGTGAAGTAATGTTTTGACAACTGGCCTTTGCGGGCTCTGCAGAACATTGACATCCATGTCCATCCTTACTGGAAAATTTGCTGCATATAATCCAAGTGCCTGCCTCTGGTTTTTTGATCCGATGAGAAGCCTTGCTTGTTGTGTGTAGTTTCCGAAAGGAACCAGGCTTGTCACTATTCCAAGCATTGCAACTGCGCTTATCTCTAGATGTGTGTGGTCAGGTGTCAGGTCTGATTTCTCGAATGCAACCAAAGTATTTTCTTCCTCTGCCGCATCCAGGTATTCAATAACTCCCTGCTCAATCAAGTCTTTCAAGGTTATCTCATTTTTTTGGAGCTGAGTCAGATGCTTGTCTGTCAATAAAGTCTGCCCGTCTTTGACTACTATTAGCGGCCTTCTTACTCTTCCTTTTGAGCTCTCGATCCATAGCTCATCAAGCTGCTTGTCAAAATAAAAATTAACATTTGAATGCACTGATCCTTTTCTTCTTTCCTCTGTCAGGTTCTTTACAAAGCTTTCTGGCTCGTCTATTGTTCCAAGGAATTTTCCGTTCAGGTATGCTTCTGCCATTTTGTTTTGTGTTTTATTGATTTTTTTGTTATTTTTTTATATTGATTTCGATCAGTTCACTCAAGCTGTAATTGTGCTTCCTTGCGTTTTCACCAAGCATTATGTGCGCTTGAGAACGTAACTTATCTGTTAATTTTTAATTTATTTTTTTGTTATATTACAATCTGCAAATCATGATTGATCAGTATCTTATTTCAGCGTCTTCAAGCCAAGATTCTTTAATGACCTTATTACTTCATCTTCATTTGAATCTCCTGTCACAGTTGCCAATATTGCCAAATTTTTCCTTAACCCAATATTTGTTCCTTCAGGAGTCTCGATTGGGCATAGTCTTCCTAGATGTGTGCTGTGCAGCTTTCTTGCTTCAAAATTTTCCTGTGTCGCTGACAATGGGCTTACTACTCTTTGCAGGTGGCTTACTGTATCTAGGAAATTGATCCTTGCAATCCTTTGGCTTATTCCTTTTCTGCCCCCTACCCAGTTTCCTGTTGCCATTGATGAATAAATTCTTGATGTCAATAGTTTATCCCTTATTATTACTTTTATTGATGGAAATTTTCCTCTTTTTACAATTCTTTGGAAATTGTACAATAAGTCTCCGATAAGGATTTTTAGGTTTATTCTGAACAGGTCTGCCAATAGGTCTCCGCTTAGTTTTAGCCTTTTATTCATGTAGTGGTCTTTGTCATCAACATGGTCTTTTCCGTTCATCACATTGATGTATTGCTTGACCAGTTTGCATAAGTTGTATGCTTTGTAGATCCTATCTTCTTTTGATACTCCCAAATGAGGCAATAAGTATTTGTCAAATATCTCCAGCATCCTCTCTATCCTTATTTCCTTTGACTGTGTTATCCCTATCTTCTTTGCTATATAGTCCAGCGCTTCTTCTTCTGTTTTTATTTCGACAAACTCATAAAGGTTTATCAGCACTTCATCATACTGCTTGTCTTCTGAGATGAATTTCATTATTTCTTCGTCTTTTAGCAGCCCGAGTGCCTTTACTATTATTATTATAGGGATTCTTTTTACTCTTGTAAAGCTTAGATAGAATATTCCATCATTCATCCTTTCAATTGTGTGTGGTATCTTGAATGATCCCCTTTCTGAAAATAATCTTCCTGTGAATTCGCTTGGGCCTGTCTTTTGCTTCTCAACAAGCATCCTGTTGGGGCACAGGTCTTCTACTTTTATCAGGACTTTTTCGGTCCCATTGATTATGAAATATCCACCTGGATCATCAGGGTCTTCCCCTTTTTCTATCAGCTCATCCCTTGTCATCTTGTTCAGATGGCAGTATTTGCTCTTCAGCATTATTGGCAGGTTTCCTATTTGTGTCACAAAGCTTTCCCTTTGGACTCCGTTTATGTGTGCGCTGACTTCTATAAAAACAGGAGCTGAATATGTTATTTTTCTTAATCTTGCTTCAGATGGAAAAATATTTCGCTTTGATCCATCCGCTTCTATTATCTCAGGCTTTGTCACCCAGATCTTGTCAAATTTGATCTTAAACTCATCAATATTGTGGGGTATGATTGTCGGCTCGATGTCCTTGTTCTCTTCGATTATGTTATCAAGCTCTTTTTCTACAAAATGGTTGAAGTTTTCAATATCAGAATCTATGAATTGTTGTTCCTCAAAATATTTTTTGACAAGAAGGTTTGAGTAATTATTCATCAACTACCACCCTATAAAATACTATTTTGCCTGCAGTTGGGCTATCTCTAAGAATCTTGATTAGCTCTCCTGCTTTTGCATCCATTCCCTTCAAGGCAGGATCCTTCTTGTTTATTTTTGGAAGTTCCTTAAGAGTGATGTTATATCTTTTCAGAAGGTCCTCTTTCTCTTTTTGGGAGATTTTTACGTGCTTTGGCACTAAGATATGCTTTGTCGTATCCAAATTCATAAAATCCATCCTTTGTGTGTTGTAAAAAACGGGCCGGACGAGACTTTCATTGCTGTTGGTCAACATTCCGTTCGTGGGCTTATGCAATTAAATCCACAATCTGCTGGCTGACTATGCAGCTGTTCGAACTCGCGACCACCTGATATCCTCTTCGGATTAAAAGTCAGGTGCTCTATTGCCCCATTTTGTCCAGGCTGAGCTACCGGCCCATTGTTGATCATAACGCCCTGGCCGGGACTTTCTATGCTGAAAAATCATTGACTTAACAGCTGTTCGAACCCGGGTCGAAGCCTTTATGCGACAATAATCTTTTTATTGCCCCGACAGGGCTTCATGATAGTTCCTGCAGCGAAACCTAAAGTTTTCGTTGGGCCAGCTACACTACCAGGGCATTGATAGTATTATTTCTATACCAAAATAAGCCTAATTAAGCGTTGTTTTCGATATAGAAATGGCTCTGAGCATAAAATCAGGGGTTATGAGGTAGTTTATAAATGTTGTTGTTTTTATATATCAACTTCTATTAAGATCAAGAGCACATCTACCTTGCTATTTATCCATCACTTTGACAGTTGTCACTTTGCATTTTTACCAATTGGCAAAAAACTATATAAATCTTTTGGTTGATATTGGTTTTGTTATAAAAATGTTGAATATATGCATATGGTTTTAGTATGCTCTTGTTTTAACCGCGCAAAACCCCTTTTCTGATATTACCTCAACCGCGCAAAACGCAATTTATAGCAATAAAAACAGATTTCTTTCATAAAACAGCTGCGCAAAACAGGTTTAAATGAATAATAAAGATGGGTGATAGAAAACATCATAAAGATATAAAGAGTTCAGTGAATAAGATGAGCTATAATTGGGAGTTTGTAAGGGAAATAAGGGAAAACCATTACATTAATTGGATGGATGGAGTCCTGAAAAATTTCAAAAACCTCGTATTAGGTCTTGCAGTTTGTTTTAGATGCTGTTTATAGAAGTTCTCAAAGTCCAGTAGAATGAAGAATAAAACTTTTCATCTATGATTAATTCACATTTGGTTGATTTTTTCAAACATTTTCACACTTATTCTCAACACACTTCAAATCAAAATCGCCTTGGCACGTTTTGCACAACAAATGCATAGGAACATTTGGAAAAGGGCAAAATTCTTTCCAATTCTTATTAACAGCTTCTCCACAATCGCAATAGCTGCATGTTGTTACCTTATTCATGCAGTCTGTATCTACATTGCAGCTTTTGTCTGGCGTATTAACATAATCATTTAGAAAAAAGAATGCTCCTGAAAAATTCAGCAATATCAATACCAGGATAATTATCCCACAAAGGATTATTATTAATTTTTTGCCCATAATCTAGGTTTAACAAATGAATTATATAAACTTAGCTATAATTTCCATTTACCTATCATTTATCTTGACAATTGGATGAAAATCAACCTGATATTCTGGAATACCTAAAGATAAGCCATATTCTTTTGCCTCGTCATATTGCTCCTTGTTGGTCCTGTCGATCTTGAATACTTTGTTCCTATAGATTATATAATGGATTTCATCAGTTTTAAAATCTGCATACCATGAATATTTTTTATCAAGCGCTTTGCTAATTTTTTCTGCAATCTCACCAGCTTTTTCATATGGTATCTCAACGCTGTGAAGTGTCCATTTCTTAATCCAGGGAGTCCTATGTTTCTCAGTGACCTCTTCTACCTTTGTTTTTGTAATTTTGAGTTCATTCAGGATTTCATTGTTCTCAAGGCTCTCTTCAATAATAGTTCCAATGAATTTATTTGACATATAAACTAAAGAATGGAAGTTATTATTAAATTTTGTTATACCCATCCCACCATAAATTTATATACCAAAACTCAATTTTTCCTGGTATGGCTGATAAAGGCAAGGATGAAGATAAGGGCATAACAGCAAAAAAAGAAGATGACATGCCAGAATGGTATGAGCAGGTCTGCCTTAAAGCTGAACTCGCTGAATTTTCAGATGTCAAGGGCTGTATGGTTGTGAGGCCTAATGGCTATTCTATCTGGGAAAAGATCCAGGAGCATTTCAACAAGGTTCTTAAGACAAGCAACACAAGAAACGCTGCATTCCCATTATTCATTCCAGAGCATTATTTCAAGAAAGAAGCAGACCACGCAAAAGGATTCTCTCCAGAAGTTGCCTGGGTTACTCATGCAGGTTCAACAAAGCTTGAAGAAAAATTGGCAGTGAGACCAACTTCAGAGACAGTCATCTGTGAGTCCTTTAAAAAATGGCTGAGAAGCTATCGGGATCTTCCAATTAAGGTCAACCAATGGTGTAGTGTAGTCCGCTGGGAGACCAAGCAGACAAAATTATTCCTGAGGTCTAGGGAATTCTGGTGGCAGGAAGGTCATTGTATCTATGAGACAGAAAAAGAGTGTGTTGATGATTGCTTATTTTACCTGAATGAATACAAAAAGCTCGCTGAAAATTTGTTGGCTGTCCCTGTCTTGATGGGGGTAAAAACGCAAAAGGAAAAGTTTGCAGGTGCAATTGACACTTATGCTGTGGAAAGCTTTATGCCAGACGGCAAAGCTCTTCAGATGGGCACTTCCCATAATCTTGGACAAGGCTTTATGAAAGTTTTTGGAGTCAACTTTGTCGGAAAAGATGAAAAAAACCATCTGCCTTATTACAATTCTTGGGGTATCTCAACAAGGCTTCTTGGAGGGCTTATAATGGTCCATTCAGATAATAAAGGCTTAGTTCTTCCGCCAAAAGCTGCAGAAAACAAGTTAGTCATAATCCCGATATTGTTTGAAAAAACTAAGGATAAAGTGCTGGAAAAGGTTGCAGAGCTGGAAAAAGAGCTGGAAAAATTCGATCCGTTGGTCGATGCCCGCGAAGAATATTCTCCAGGCTGGAAATTCCATGAGTGGGAGCTTAAAGGCATCCCATTGAGAATTGAGATAGGCCCTAAAGATTTAGAAAAAGATCAGGTTGTTGTTGCCAGGCGTGATACAGGCGAAAAAGCTTTTGTGCCAATTAAAAAGTTGCAGTCAGAAGTCCAGATTTTGCTAGATAAGGTCCAGCATGATCTTTTTGCCAAGGCAAAAAAATTCCTGGATGAGAGCATTGTAGAAGTTTCATCCATGAAAGAGCTTCAGGATGCAATTAAAAACAAAAAGTTGGCAAAAGTCCTGTTCTGCTGCAATCCTGGCTGTGAAGATGAGATAAAAGACAAGACTTCAGGAGCAACCTCAAGATGCATCCCTTTCGAAGATTTCGATAAGCACGATGGAAAATGCATCCATTGCGGAAAAGAAGCAAGAAGCAAGGTTTTCTTCAGCAAGAGTTATTAGTTTGATGTAGCCGGACGAAGAATTATTTCATCATCGTTATTAAGTGTGAATTCCAGATAACCTCCTTTTTTAAGATTTATAGCATCACTAACCTGTTTTGGAATCCTTAAGATTAGATTGCTCCTTACTCTTGTTAATTTTACTCTGTATTTCATTTTTTTTAGTTTATTAAGTATTAAAATTTTTTCTGCCTTTTCTGGGTTATAAAACTCTTCACCGCAATTCTTGCATCTCCATCCATCAATCTTATACCTGTTAAACCTTAAATTATCTGTATATTCAGCAACTTTTCCGCAAACACAAACTTGTCCGTTCATTTTCTTGAAAATCTCCCAATGTGGGTTATTAAATATATATCTTCTCTGAAAAAGTGGTTATAAAGGCGCACAACGACAATATTATAAGTTTTATCTCCTTTATCAAGCCACTTTTCAATCGTCCCTTTCTTCCTTTTTCTGGGGCTGTATCCATCGATTAGTATTCTTTGGCAATTGTTAAGCAGCAATCCATACTTGATTAATTCTGCTCTTGCGGATTTTGAAGGAACTAATCTTAAGCCTTCATACCTGACAGTCAACATATCTTCATAACGTATGTCATTGAAGTATGTCATATTATTTAAACCTTCCGATTTCATAATTATTAATATATGCTAAAATTAGGCATTTATATGCATTTACCAAGTTTTTCCGAAAAGTTTTCGGCTGCATTAGATTTAAAAATAAGTTAATAATTCTGTACCTCATGAAGTTAGCATATGTTGATATAAGATATGACAATGAATTATATATTGAGCCAATTATGCTTATTGGAGAATTGGAATCTAGGGGTTTTGAGGTCTCCCCGTCTTCCAGTATTGACGATTTTCTAAGCGAATATGGTGATCTTTCCAATTTTGAGGGTATACTATATAACCCAGGAAAACTGGAACAATGGAGAATAAAGGATATTCCTATTAGGTTTCCTTCTCTTAAATTTGCAATGGTTGATTTGGAAAATGGCTCAAGAAACGGCCTTCCTGTATTTGACTACTCCAATATTCATGGAATTGTTAATTTCTTCAATTCTGAGAGATAACTGATGGCATGATTGGATATTAGCCTCAACTATATTGTATACAGCGGGTAATGTCATTTTAACGTCATCTCTATTTTTCTTGCGTGTGTTATGAGACTAAGTAATTTGTTCTGTCCGAGGTCGAGTATTATTCCAGCAGCTTCTGCTGG
>Ga0209541_10008885_pt1 | contig 16427 bp, 14 predicted proteins | sample RifCSPlowO2_01_FD_184027 | JGI IMG/M metagenome (GOLD analysis project Ga0209541, IMG submission 184027) | Groundwater microbial communities from Rifle, Colorado - Rifle CSP2_plank lowO2_0.1 (SPAdes) (version 2) | ecosystem: Environmental > Aquatic > Deep subsurface > Groundwater | place...
GCGGTTTTCTAAAATATGGTTCGAGCCGATGTTTTTCAGAAATGTTGTCATTTCGGGATAGTTTTTGGTGGAAAGCAATTTTTGGGCTTGATTTAACGACAAAACAAACTCACGAGCCGGTTCGAGCCGCGATAAACCTTTTTGTTCAAAATCTCCGATTTTCTCCCCAAGCTCGATTTTTTGCGTGAGTAGTTTTTCTTTTCTTGCCTTGTAGTCGGTAGCGGAAATTATTTCACCAAGATAAGCGTCCAGTAATTTTTCGAGCTTGGTTTCTATCTCGGATATTTCTGTTTTGAGACTTTGAACAATACCCACAGATTTTTCTTTTTCTTTCGTCTCATCCTTTTGAAACTCGGCTAAAACTTTTTTCGTGTCGCGGCTCGATAAAGAAACTTTTTGAAGAAAACTATTGATCTGCTCAACCAAACTCTCCTCACGGAGATAATGTTTTTCTTGGCACGGTCCTTTCTTTTTCGTGCAACGATAGTAATTATGGCCCTTCTGTTTTTCGGCGGTAATTGAGCAACCGCAAGAGCCACACATCATCAAGCCAAGAAAAGCAAAGTAATGTTTTCTGATTTCTTTTTGTTTTCCTCTCTTGTCCATTACTTCTTGGCATTTATCAAAAAGTTTCTTTGAGATTAACGGCTCGTGAGTTGCTAAATGATATTCGCCTTTGTAAATCATGGCTCCGTAGTAGAGATGATTGGCGAGCATATTTTGCACCATTGAGATACTGATTGGCCTATCAGTATTTGAGCGAATATCATTTTCTCGCAAGAAATTCCGTATTTGAAGCAGGGTATATTTTCCGGTGGAATATATCTCAAGGGACTTTTTTACAAAAGAAGCTTTTACTTTGTCTACAACAATTTTTCTGGTATTCCGGTCGTTGAGATAACCCAATGGAGCTTGGTGTGGCCACTCGCCTCTACGGACTTTTTGGCGGAGACCCCGCTTTACATTCTCGCGCAAAGAATCAACGAAATACTTACTTTGTCCAAAAGCAATACTTAACATAAAAAGTCCTTGAGGTGTGGGTTCAAACCAGAACGTCGGAAACTTCAATGCTTTGATATATCCCTTGTCCACGAAATGGATAATCTTTCCTCCGTCCACAGAATTTCTTGCGAGACGATCCGGATGCCATGAGATAATCCCATCTGCTTTTCCTTGTTCCAAAAATGACAACATTTCTGCGAATTTCATTCGTCCAGGTTCTTTGGCAGTTTTTGCTTCCTGAAAGGAAGCGACAATTTCAAGTTTTTCTTTGGCGGCAAATTCTTTGAGCTCAACAAGTTGAGCTTCAATCGAAAGAATCTGTCTGTCCTCATCTTCGGTTGACTTACGAGCGTAGATTACATAGCGCATAGTTTTGTTTGGCTAATTAGTATGTGAAAAAATTTTCTTTTCCCACCGAAAACCGCCAGTTCCGTTTTGAGCCCAAAAATCCGTACGATTTGGTGGCCGAGCGGCGCGGAACGCACCGCGAGGATTTGACTTTTCCTGATTGGTGCGGAATACTTAAAATAGTTCGAACGCATTTCGCCGCCACAGGCGGCGAGGAAATCCCCCCGCGAAAAATCCGAAACGCGGCAAAGCCGCACCGATAAAAACTGCCAAAGAACCTGTTAAAAACATCGGCTCGAACCATATTTTTGGGAAAAGAAAATTTTTTCATACTGATTTCTTTCAAGAAGCGGCCAAAACGCCGCTTCTTGACTTTTATGTGTGATTATGCTGTATTTGACTGCATTAAGCTAAATCGGCTTAATTTGTACACAACAACCTAATAAGGAGGTTCGGCCATGCACCTTTCTCTGCATCGCGACGCGTACGAGCCGGGCGTCGACATGACGCTCTCCGTCATGATCGGGTACGACGAACAACGCAACCCGATTACCGACACCTTCAGCATCTCAGTTGACTTCTTCCTGAAGATCATCGAGCGTCTGAAGAAACTGCCTGCGGGCAACCCCATGAACGACTCCATCGGCGTCGACGTGGAGTTGAGCAAGGGTCTCGTTCACTTCAGGTCAACGACGCTCTACGTCGGCCCCGAGGGCTCCTCGAAAGAGGAGATCGAAGGAATCACTCTGACGCTACGCGAGCTGATGATGATTCCCGAGGAGGACTTGGAGAAGCTCACCTACATCAACGCCGTGAGCGAGTACAGGAAGCAGATGTTCCCCGACGGCGAGACACTGACCCTCGACGAGACGAGGAAACGCTTCCCGTGGATCTCGGGTCGCCGACACGTCGTCTTCACTGACGAGAGTCGTGTGGAGGGCGCGAGAATCACGATCGCTCCATCGCAGACGGACAAAGTCTTCTACTTCAAGCGTGGCGTCGCTTCGAAGGAGGAACTGCCGCGTGCGATCACCTATGCCCAGAAGCGGCACGGCCTTCACGACTGCTACGTCATGGACGGCGAGGGCAACGAGATGGCCTGCCTCTCGTTCGACGGTTCGGAGATGACCAAGTTCGGCAAGAAGAAGTACGAGTCGGGCGACTGGGAGAAGGACTGGGCGACAATGGAGCGCGACGCGCGTTTCCTGTTGCTCCGAGACTTCGCAGACGCGCAGCGCGTGGTCATCTACGAGTTCGAGCTTTCGCAAGCGGCGTGATCTCCGGCGCAAGCGATCAACCAATGGGTTTGCCAGTTGTCCCCAACAACTGGCTTTCTTTTTTACAAAGAACAAAGAATTTGCCGCCAAAGCTGAAATTCGCTAGAATTTCAGTAGTTCGCTCCGCGAACCGAAAAACTTGAAATTGTCATCGGTGCGGCTCCGCCGCCTTTCGGATTTTTCGCGGGGGGATTTCCTCGCCGCCTGTGGCGGCGAAATGCGTTCGAACTATTTTAAGTATTCCGCATTTGTAAATTTCGGGGCGGTTAGTTCAATGGCAGAACGTCGCTTTTACACAGCGAAGGCTGTAGGTCCGATTCCTACACCGCCCATTAGTCATGCATCTCATTAAACTAAAGAATAAAAAAGAAGTGGCCCGTGAAACAACGGCCTTCTTTTTTGAGAAACCAAAAAGATTCAAATTCACTCCGGGGCAGTTCATTGAAATTCATCTCAATAAAAATCTGGTCCATTCTTTTTCAATCGCTTCCTCGCCAAAAGAAAAAGAACTAATAATCACAACCAGAATGAGGCCATCGGCGTTTAAAAATTCGTTGAATAAATTAAAAATAGGCAGCCAAGTAAAAATTGACGGGCCTTTTGGACAGTTCGCGCTTCATAAAAACAGAAAGATCCCGGCAGTCTTTTTGGCTGGCGGAATTGGGATCGCTCCTTTTCGCTCAATAATAAAAGAGCTGCCGAACCGTAAAATCACTCTTTTTTATTCTAATCGAAAGAAAAAAGATGCACCGTTCTTGGAAGAACTGAAAAAACTAGAAGGCAAAAACTTCAAATTAATACCTGTGATGACCAGAGAAGACGAAAAACGAATCAATCCGAAATTGATAAAAGAAAAAGTAAAAGACTGGCAAAAAGCGATTTATTATGCTGTCGGTTCAACCGGCTTTATCCAATCAATGGCTAATATGCTTTCGAAAATGAAAATCAGACCGGAGCAGATAAAAACCGAGAACTTTTCAGGATATTAAAAAAGAGCTAAAATAAAAATATATTATGACCGACCATATCCTTCACGACGAAAAACTGAAAGACTTGGAAGAAAAAGCGATGAAAATTCGCGAGCTTATCATTGAAGAGCTGGTGGAAGCAAAATCAGGTCACACGGCTGGGCCGCTTGGCATGGCTGATATTTTTACGGCCCTATATTTCCATATTCTGAAACATGACCCTAAAAACCCGGAATGGGAAGAAAGAGACAGACTCATTTTATCCAATGGCCATATTTGTCCGGTCCGTTACGCGGCCATGGCCTTAGCCGGATATTTTTCGATTAAAGAATTAAAAACATTAAGAAAATTCGGAACGCGGCTTCAGGGCCACCCGGAACGTGAACGCCTTCCAGGCATTGAAACAACTTCCGGGCCGCTTGGTTCTGGCCTTGGCCAGGCCTCTGGCTATGCTTACGCCGCCAGAATGGACAAAAGACAATTTAGGATTTACTGCATTACATCAGATGCTGAGCATGAATGCGGAAACCATTGGGAAGCAGTAATGTTTGCCGGAAAATATAAACTAAGCAACCTAACTACAATCATTGATCGAAATAATATCCAGATTGACGGAATGACCGAAGACATAATGCCACTTGAACCGCTTGAAGAAAAATACAAGGCTTTTAACTGGAATGTGATTAATGTAGACGGCCACAACATTAGAGATTTCATTGACGCGGTTGAACAAACCAAGGCAATAGTGGAAAAACCAACAGTCATTATTGCCCGCACCATTCCGGGCAAAGGAGTGCCGGACATTGAAGGCGATTTCAACTGGCACGGCATTCCGCCAAAACCAGACGAAGCAAAACACTTCATCAATGATATCAGAACTCTTAAAGGAAAAATTAAAAGCGAGCACGAGTGAAAGCATTGCTAAATAACTGAAAAAGTGTAAAATATTAAGGTAATTTGCCGCCTTAGCTCAACGTCAAAGCAACTGCCGATGAAACTTAAAAATACATCCACTTATAAACTTTACTTTGGTCTACAAATCATATATGTCTAGTGTATGCCAAACCCTAAAAAACCAAGAACAAAATGTCCTGTTTGCGGTAAAGAACCAGAACGTTCCTTCTATAAATACTGTAGTAACAAATGCCAGCAAGAGTATCAACACCAAACTCTTATTAAAAAATGGCAAAGGAGGGAAATCAGTGGGATAAATACTATTGGTACAGTTTCGTCTTATATTAAAAAATACTTACGCAGAAAGTTTAATAATAAGTGCTGTTTATGCGGGTGGTCAAAAGTTAATCCTAAAACAGGTCAAGTTCCTTTAGTTGCCGATCATATTGACGGTAACTGGAGAAATAACATTGAAGATAATCTCCGTTTGTTGTGTCCAAACTGTGATTCGTTAACGCCAACATTTGCTGGGCTAAACAGAGGAAATGGAAGAAAAAACCGAGTTTTAAGTAAGCGGGTCAAAGAGGGACGTTTACTCGTTAGATAATATGCCCGTGTAGCTTAGTGGCAAAGCAACGGTTTCGTAAACCGTGGACGGAGGTCCGATTCCTCCCATGGGCTTTTAACAATAATGTTGCCGGAGTAGCTTAATGGTAAAGCAAGCGCCTGAAGAGCGTTTGAAGGCAGTTCGATTCTGCCCTCCGGCATTTAATTTTTATCCACAAAGTGTTCTTTTAAAAATTAGAACCATTTGCTAAAATAATATTAGGAATAGACAAGAGTTCGAAAATGAGAAATGATAAACATTTGGCGATAAAGTTGAGAAAAAAAGGTAAAAGCTATAACCACATAAGCAAAGTTTTAGAAATTCCCAAAAGTACAATGGTTTATTGGTTTAAAAGTGAAGCATGGTCAGAAGAAATAAAAAAAGAACTTACGAGAAAAGCAAATTATGTAGCTAGAAAGAGATTAACTTTAATAAATAAGAGGAGACGTGAAGAATGGGAAAAGTGGAGACAGGGCTTTAGAAATGAAGCTATAAGAGAATTTCCATTATTATTGAAAAAACCACTTTTCATTTCAGGAATTAATCTTTATTGGGGCGAAGGCGATAGTAACCTCAAAAACGCTATTAAACTATCAAATACTGACCCAAGGATGATAAATTTATTTAGCAAATTTTGTCAAAAGATTTTAAAAGTTCCAATAGAAAAAATGTATCCTTGGCTAATTTTATACCCAGATTTATCCGAAAAAAAATGTAAGGATTTTTGGAGTAAAACGTCTGGTATTCCGATTTCTAACTTTAAAAAAACTCAGCTTATTAAAGGCAAACACCCTACAAAGAAACTTACATACGGGATATGTATAATTCAAATGAATAGCAGGGGATTAAAAGAAAAATTATTTACTTGGATAAATTTATTTTTTGAAAAATTCAAATTAACTGCGGGTATCGTATAACGGCATTACGGCTGGTTGCCAATCAGTCGATAGGGGTTCGACTCCCCTTACCCGCTTTAAATTAGACTTTAGATTAAAATGTTTCTTGAATTTTTTTCAAAAATAACCCGGGAGAAAATAATTATCAAAAAAATTAAAACCCAAAAACCAGGGCTTTATTTTTATCTTATCTTCCCAATCGCCATTTCTTTTCTTCTAACTTTCGGCTTCTCTAGGCTCTTCAGTCATCTTTTCCCCAATCTTTTTTTAGTAGTTAGTGGAGTCCATGTTCATCATTTTGCTTATGGTTTTCTTGTTTTGGCAGTTTCCGGCTATCTGGCTCTGCTTTTCGATGAACCAAAAGCCAAATATTTTATCTCTCTTCTTTATGGTTTCGGCCTAGGCTTAGCCTTAGACGAATTTGGAATGTGGCTAAGGCTTCGCGATGATGAACCTGTCCGATGGGGCTATGATGGTTTCCTAATATTTTTTGGAATTATTTTTCTTATTATTTCGGCAAAGCCGGGTATAAAAATGCTCAAAATCCTATGGCCTTTTAAAAAGGCCTAAAAATATCTAAATTTGACTTTTTGACCATCCTCTGTTAGTATTAATGCATAACGCGCTAAGGCGCGATTTTTATTAAAAAGCCTGTGTTAAAACAGGCTTTTTAATTACCATGAATATAAACAAATCATTAATTTCAGCTGTATTACTAGTTAGTTTTGCGGTTATGCCGTTTCAAGCCCAAGCTAGATTCTTGGATATCTTTGATCCCTTCAGGATCAATAAAATCATAACTAAAGCCAAAACTGATCCTGAACTGACTATCAAAGAAATTAATGAATTTATCCTCGAAGAAAACTGGGCTTATGCCGGCTTTGCCTTAGTCCAAAACGACAGCGTTTTGGCTACGAGGCCGGTATTGACCCCAAAAACCTATAAACCAAGAAAGGGCTATACTGTCGCGGCCACCGGTTATTCTTCAACTCCAGAACAAACCGACAGCACGCCTTTTATCACGGCATCCGGAACTCATGTTCGGGACGGTGTTATTGCCGCCAATTTCTTGCCTATCGGAACAATCATTAAAATCCCTGAATTATTCGGCGATAAGACTTTCATCGTTGAAGACAGAATGAACAGCCGCTATTGGCTGAACATCGATATTTGGTTTTCAGAAAAATCATTGGCCAAAGAATTCGGATTGAGAGTCGTAAAAATTGAAGTTGTCTCGTAAAATCTGATATGCAAAAATCTGGTTGAAAATCAGCCGGATTTTTGTTAAAATTTATAAATCAGGCTGCCCTCGTGGTGAAACGGATATCACAACAGGCTTCGGACCTGTCGTTCCGGGTTCAAATCCTGGCGAGGGCGAATGGTGGTCATGGTGTAATGGTTAACACTGCAGTTTGTGGAACTGCTGATGAGAGTTCGATTCTCTCTGGCCACCCCAGTAAATTTTTAAGTCAGCTTTCTCAACAATTTCATTTATCATATTTTTCTTGTATCTTTGATTCAAATGCTCAACTCCACTAACACGTCTAATTTATTCCTGCGTCTTGGATTGACCTTTGTTTTTTTGTGGTTTGGAATTGATAAATTTATCAATCCGGAATACTGGGTCAACGCCTGGCTGCCTTCATGGTTTCAGGGAATTTTGGCCGGCCTTGGCATCGAAAATCTAAATTTTATTTATATTAACGGGATCTCAGAAATTGTGATAGGACTGGGCTTTTTATTTAATTTATTTATAAAATTATTTGCTTTCCTGACAATCCTGTTTCTTTTATTTGTAATTTTTTCGTTTGGCTTAAATGAAGTGACTGTCCGAGACGTCGGCCTTATCGGCGCAGCTCTGGCCTTACTTTTTTGGAATGGCCGGAAAAAATTCTGACAAGCACAAACGAACTAACAATGGAGTTTTTTGATTCTCATTGCCATCCTCAATTCCCGCATTACGACAAAGACCGGGATGAAGTTATAAAACACGCTCTAAAAGAGAGCGTTTTTATGATTTGCATTGGAGCTGATTTAGAAACTTCGAAAAAGGGGATTGAACTTGCTGAAAAATATGAAGGTGTTTGGGCAACGGCAGGCTTACATCCAACAGCGATTCCGCAACAAAAAGATTTTGATTCCAAAACTTATGAAAAACTTTTAAACTCCGAAAAGGTTGTGGGTTTTGGTGAAATAGGGCTTGACTACTATCGCACCGAAAAAATCGAAGACCAAGAATTTCAAAAACAAAAATTCAAAAAACAATTGGATCTGGCAGTAAAAATCGACAAGCCATTAGTCATTCACTGCCGAGACGCTCACCTTAATATGATTCAACTTATTAGAAATTACTCGCTTCGAGGCGTTATCCATTCCTTCACCGGAACATTGGAAGAAGCCAAAAAATATTTAGATCTGGGGTTTTATCTTGGCTTTAACGGAATTATTACTTTTGCCAAACAATATGACGAAATAGTAAAGTATGCGCCGCTTGAAAATATTCTACTGGAGACTGATGCCCCTTATTTAACGCCCCTGCCTTTTCGCGGGAAAAGGAATGAACCGGCATTTGTGAAATACATCGCTGAAAAAATTGCAGAATTAAAAAGTTTAAGCTATAGTCAGGTCGCTGAAAAAACATCTGAAAATACAAAAAAACTTTTTAATCTATGAAAGAAATCTATTTAGACAATGCGGCAACAACGCCATGCGATCAAAAAATCCTGAAAAAAATGGAATCTTTCTGGTCTAAAATTTATGGTAATCCCTCTTCATTCAATGACGCTGGCCGGAATTCAAAAAAAAACCTAGACGAAGCCAGAACGAAAATTGCAAAGATTTTAGGCGCCAAAAATCAAGAAATAATTTTTACCTCTTCCGCAACTGAATCTAATAATCTGGCTGTTTTTGGAGTTTTTAAAGATTTAAAAAATAAAAAAGCTGAAATAATAACCACTCCCATAGAACACCCGTCAATTTTAGGGCCGATAAAAAAACTGGAAAAAGACGGAGCTAAAGTGCACTATCTTTCCGTAAATAAAGAAGGGCTGATTGATTTGAACGAATTCAAGAAAACTCTGACTCCAGATACTGTTTTAGTTTCAATTATTTATGTAAACAACGAAATCGGAACCATCCAGCCTATAAAGAAAATTGCTAAAACTGTAAAAGAATTCAGAAAAAATAATCCTTATCCTTATCTCCACATTGATGCCGCTCAAGCCGGCAATCTTGATATAAATGTAAATAATCTTGGCGTGGACTTAATGACTCTCTCAAGCCATAAAATTTATGGGCCGAAAGGAGCAGCTGCTTTATATGTAAGACGAGGGATAGAAATTGAACCCATAATGTACGGCGGCGGACAGGAATTTAATTTAAGGCCTTCCACTGAAGCAGTTCCATTAATCATAGGTTTTGCCAGTGCCTTGGAAAAAACCCAGAAGTCAAAAATAAAAACTTTGGAAAATCAGGAAAGACTAAGAAATTATTTCATAAATGAGCTGAAAAGATCAGTTCTTACTGCCAAAATAAATGGCCCAAAAGAAAAACAAAACAGAAATCCTAATATAATAAATATGACCTTCCCGACAATTGAAAATGAGCAACTACTCCTCCAATTGGATAAATACGGCATCCGCGCTTCAGCTGGTTCAGCCTGCACTTCAAAAAACATTGAACCATCTCATGTTCTGCTCGCTGTCGGCTTATCAAAAAAAGAAACGCGTTCAAGCATCCGTTTTTCCTTGGGTAATAAAACTTCTCAAGCTGACTTGAGTTATGTTTTAAAAATTCTGCCAAAAATGGTAAAAAAGATAGAAGGGCTTTATCCGAAAGATTTAAAGAAGCATTATTATGGCCGGGTTGATTAAACTTGTCTTCTCATTGATTCTGATAAGCAGCGCCGCGGTGTACGGCGGCGATATTTGGAACGGAGTAAAAAACAAAGCCGCGGAATTTATCAATCCGGAAGTTCAAAAAGCGAATGTCTTTGACTCATTTAAAAATAAGTTCGGGGAGATTGAAAACGTAATAAAAGAGGTACGCGAAAACATTGATAATCCGGATTTTGACAAAAAAGCGGTGCTGGAAAAAGGCCTTAAGATAATTGAAGAATCAAAAAGCGGCTTTGAGAAAATAAAAGATTCAGACGAAACTCTCGTCCAAAAAACTTTTGAGAATTTAAACGACCTGAAAGAAGGCGTTAAAACGTTTTTCTCCGACTCTGAAAAAGACGGCTCTCAAGAATGCAAGTGCAGTTTGGAGAACGAATAAAATGTCCGCCTGGGAGGGCTCGAACCTCCACAATCTTCCGGTTAAGAGCCGGCTGCTTTACCAATTAAGCTACAGGCGGATGTTATTTATACTTAACTCGTATATCTTTTCTACCCAAGCTAAAATTCTGTGTCTTAAATCTACTACTCCTTTCCCTTTTACCCCCACTCGTATTATACCGTTGGGTAAAATATTAGTTCTATGTCCCGTTCCTTTTGGCCTTATGAAGCTTTTGCCGAAATTTTCTAATGGAATACTAGTAAGATTAGACCAGAATCTTTTAATTTTTTTCTCGTCGTTTCCGTAATGAATATGAAGATGAGCTTTCAAAATAAGCATATCCTTTACTTCTAAGAAACCTAGCTCTTTCATACTCATATCTTTTTCTGGGATTTTGAACCATTAACCTTATTTTATATGAAATGACGACTTGGTTCAATACTAAGCGGTATTTATCTGCTGACAAATACATCGCTCCGCCCTTCTCGCCCTGACGCAAGTAAAGCAATTTGCTTGCTGTCGGCGTGTTTTCGCTTCGCCGAAAACGCCCCGACCAGGACTCGAACCTGGAATCTACGGTTTAGAAAACCGTTGCATTATCCAATTATGCTACCGGGGCAAAAGCGGGAGACGGGAATCGAACCCGCAACCTTCACATTGGAAGTGTGACGTTCTGCCGTTGAACTACTCCCGCATATATAAATATGCATGCTAATCGGGCTGCCCGGATTCGAACCGGGACTAAAACGTCCCAAACGTCTCGTGCTGCCGTTACACCACAGCCCGCCAAATACAAAATAATTTACCAGATAATCGTCTAAACTTCAAACTAAAATCGCCCTCAAATCCGGGCGATTTTAGTTAATTTTGAATTCAAAACTATTGCTTTACAGCTTCTTTTAATGCTTTGCCGGGAGTGAATCTCGGTTTCTTCGAAGCAGCAATATGAATTTTTTCGCCGGTTTTCGGATTAATTCCTTCTCTGGCTTTCCGGTCAGCAACTTTAAATATCCCAAAACCAGTTATATTCACTTTTTCGCCCTTTCTTAAATAATTCGTTATCGTTTCGGTAAAAGCCTCAAGGATATCAGCTCCCTGCTTTTTGTTCATTTGCATTTTATCTGCTAACGCTTGGGCTAATTGGTTCTTTTTAATCGGCATGTTTTTTTACAATTTTTAATTAATTAAACTCGACCTTACCGGGCGTACTCAATCGCCCTTGTTTCTCTAATAACATTAACTTTAATTTCACCGGGATACTTCATTTCGTTTTCAATCTTTTTGACAATTTCTCTAGCAAGTTTTATGGCTCCTAAATCATCAATTCGGGTTGGGGTTACAAATACTCTTAATTCTCGTCCGGCCTGAACAGCATATGATTTTTCAACCCCTTCAAATGAAGAAGCGATCCTTTCCAAGTCTTCAAGTCTTTTAAGGTAAAATTCAACTGTTTCCCGTCTGGCGCCCGGCCGAGCCGCGGAAATGGCGTCAGCTGCCTGGACAATCCTGGCTTCCAAAGAAGCATAAGGATAATCCTCATGATGAGACTCCATGGCCGTAATCACTTTCTTATCAACCCCGAACTTTTCCAAAATCCTCCGGCCAATCTCGACATGGGTTCCCTGGACTTCATGGTCCACGGCCTTACCAATATCATGGAGCAAAGCAGCGGATTTAGCAACTGCCACATCGGCTTTAAGCTCTTGAGCCAGCATTCCGGCAATATGGGCCATTTCTATCGAATGCTGAAGAACATTCTGACTAAAACTGGTCCGAAAAGCCAAACGGCCCAAAAGATAAACTAGTTTCGGATCAAACGGGCCCACGCCGGTTTCATAAATGGCGTTCTCTCCGGTCTCTTTTATCTTTTTTTCCAATTCATCTTTGGCCAATTCAACTGTTTCTTCGATTCTAGCCGGATGAATTCTCCCATCGGCAATTAATCTTTCAATTGTTAATTTGGCTATCTGGCGCCTAATCGGATCAAAACCAGAAATCAGTAAGGCCTCCGGCGTTTCATCGATTATTATATCAACTCCGGTTAAGCGTTCAATTGCTTTTATGTTCCGGCCTTCTTTTCCGATAATTTTCCCTTTTATTTCATCCGAAGGAAGAGAAACGGCCGTAGTCATCACTTCAGCTATTTGCGAATGGGCAAACCTCTGGACTACCGAAATCAAAAGCTCCCTTGCTTTATTTTCTATTTCCTGGTTCCCTTCATTGCCTAATTTTTTAATTTTCTGATATATCTCATCTTTTGATTCATTTTCAATTTGTTTCAAAAGCAGGGCCTTGGCTTCTTCTTTTTTAACTCCGCCGATCCGTTCCAATTCTTTTTTCTGAGACTCGATGCTGTCCGACAGTTCTATTCTTAAATCCCCTATTTCCTTTTCTTTATTTCTCACATTGTCAAAATCAGACGAGAGTCGCTTTTTTTCTTCCTCCAGCTCTTTTTCTTTCTTTGATAATATATTTTCAAATTTAAGAAATTGTCCCTGTCTCAATCTTTCATCATTTTTCGCTTCCTCCAAAATCTTCAAAGCCTGATCTTTTGCTTTAAAGATTATTTCTTTTGCTTTAACTTCAGCATTCTCAGCTTGCTTCTTAACTAAAAAGTATCTTAAGAGATATCCGATTGATAAACCAAAAACCAATGCCAAAACCACCATCAGTAATGGATCTATTCCTAAAGTCATTTTGTATTAAGTTCATGAGAGATGAAGAAATAGCCATCCGGCTGCTTTCTTTCTTATTATGGACTTAGATATTTATTCCAAGATTATGGACCTAATAAAAGAATAGCAGAAATTACAAAAAAAGTAAAGAAACAGGTAAGTTGACCGGGTAGTTCGAATTAATAAAAAGATGCATAAAGCATCATCATATTAGCAATAGATGTGCTTGAAATATGTCTAAAGTAAAAAATTGCTTTTAGACGACATATCATTACTTAGCCAGCAATGTCGTTTTTATTTGTATACAGAGATGATTGACATCTAGTTTTTAAAAGCAGTAAGATTAATGTAATGAAAATAAAAAAAAATCAGATCAAATTAAGATTAAGGTGGTTTGAGTATTTTAAAAAACAAAAAAATATCTCAAAGACTTGCAGGTACTTTGGAATATCAAGACAAACTTATTATAAATGGTTAAAAAGATACATAAATGATGATAAGGAAACATTATTAGACCTTTCTAAAAAACCAAAAAACATAAAATATAAAATAACGCCTGAAATTAAAAAAATAATAAAAGAGTTAAGAATAAATAGATTTTTCGGGGCTTTTAAAATATCAAGATACCTGAAAAATAATAAAAACTTTGATCTAGGCCCTGCTTCTATTAATAAAACCCTAAGAAAAATGAAGATAAACCGCCTGAAGTTAGTTAAAAAACTAATTAAAACCTAAGTTATCAACAAAATCGTCTTGACTGAGATCCAAAATACAGAGAAAATTAATATGTCGTGTGTCATACGACATATCTTTAAAAATTGAAGAAATGTCGCTTGTCGGCTTTCCGGTAAAGAACTGAAGGATTTATATTGTCTGTTTTCAATAAATTAGAAAGAGAAGAAATTTTATTAGGTCCTTCTAAGAAATACCTGCCGATAAATGAATTGGCAGAAGAGTTTGGCTATGCGATAGATCATCTTTCAAGGCTTTGCAGACAAGGAAGGATAAATTCAATCCGAAAAGAAAACGGAAGATGGTTTGCCACGAGAGAATCGCTGATAGAATACAAAAGAAAAGCAGAAAGCGTTAAAAAGAAAGTAGCCATAACAAACTTAGGAGGCAATCAAATCAAATTAGCACCTTCCAGTCCTTTACAGACGGCCGACACACACAAGCCCGGGAGAGTATATCTTGGAGGTTTTTCCAAAAGAGCTTCAAGATATGCTTTCCTGGGCTTTTTAATTTTACTGACTATCTTCTCCGCTTCGGCCTTTGCTAAAAATAAATCTCTTATCGGAAGCCTTAAAAATTTAGGCAAATCATTTATTGATTTTGGAAAAGAATTCGCTGAAACTTCTTTCCCTTCAATTAAATTCAAATATGATAATGAAAAACTTTTAGTCGAGATAGGCGAAAAAAAATTCTTAAAATTTAACGGCCTAAAAAACGAAATTGATAATATCTCGGATAACTTCCGGGGTTTTTCTGAAAATTTAGGTTCTCTGACTTTAAAAGAAATGAACAGCTATTCGGCGAATCTTTATAATCAGTATATCTCTCCTGTGGTCTCCCCTATTCATAATTTAATCAGCCTGTTCTTCGGAAATAAAAAAGAATCGGAAAAAACAAACACGGCCGAACTCGAAAAACAAATCCAGGAATTAAAAAACCAGCTAACCGAAGCCCAACTAAAAATCTCGGGCAACGAAAAAATTATCATCACTCAAATCGGCCAGGGGGAAAAAGTGACGACTGAAGTAGTGACCGAAAAAAGAATCGTGACTCTTCCGTCAAACGTAGAAGCCAGGCTTTTGTCAGTAGAACAATATATTGAACAAGGTGAACAAAAATTTAAAACAATGGAACTGGCTTTATCTGGCGTGGACCAAAGATTTTCTTACACCCCGACTATCATAATTCCATCTGGAACCGGCGGAAACCAGGGCGTAACCATTCTTAATCCGGCCACTACCGACAGTGAAACCGTCAGAGTTTCAAATCTTCTGGATGTTTCAGGAAGCGCCGATATTGACGGTTCATTGACTCTCGGCGGAAATTTCACCGCTGATACCAATACTTTCTTTGTTAATGCAACCAATAACCGGGTCGGAGTTGGGACAACTAATCTTGAAACTGCTTTGGAAGTTGTCGGTACAGCCAGCATCTCCGGCCAGCTCTTGGTCGGTGGCGGCATGTCAATCAACAACGGAAGCAATAATGGCGCTGCCTTGGAAATCAGCGGCACCACTTCAACCTCTTATTTGATCGTCGGCAATTCCGCCCAGTTCGCCAACGCCGGAGCAACTGTTTCATATTCAAGGTTCGGCACCAGTTTAACCAGCCACGCCAGTCAAATTTCTACTGCAAGCGATCTTCTGATCACCGGGGATCTGGAACTTGACGGCAACCTATTTATTGACGGGACTACTAACTTTTCAGGATATGTTTCCTCATCATTTTTCTACGCCCAAAGAAATACAGCCGCTTCGCCGTCTTTTAGTTTCGGAGTTGATCAGGACACCGGTCTTTTCAGCCCCGCGGCAAATACAGTTGCCTTCTCAACTGGCGGAACAGAAAGATTAAGAATAGACAGCAATGGAAATGTGGGCATAAACGCTGGCAATGCCATTGATACAAAATTTGAAGTCGGAGGAAGTGCTTCCATTTCAGGAGACCTTACCGTACTCGGCGATATAGGCATTGGCACCTCCTCAACCCCATTCCAATTAACGGTCGCAGGATCAGGTTCTTTTACCGGCCAGTTAAAAGCAACCAGAAATCCGACCCTGGCCCATTCCGGCACCTGGCCTTCATTCACTAACGCCAATGACGCAACTCTATACATAAATCCTTTGTCCCCGGCAGCAGACGGCAATGTCATTGTTTATGCCAATGGTTCTAATACCAAGTTCGTGGTTGATACTGAAGGTGATGTTTTTGCGGCCGGAAATGTAACTCTAGTCGGCACCACCACCCAAGCCACAACCAATACCACCGGGGATCTTCTGGTTGAAGGCAATGCCAGATTAGGCGACGCAACAACGGATAAAATCAAACTGACAGGAACGGTTTTGCCATACACATTAACCAGTTTTCCTATTCTGATAAAAGCCTCGGCCTCACAAACAACTGATATCTTCCGAATTCTTGATTCAAACGACAACGTCGCCTTGACTCTTGATCAAGGCACCGGACTTTTAACCGCTTCTTCTGGTTTCAACTTTGCTTTAGGCGGAAGCACGGCCACGGTTTCATATTCCAGATTAGGAACAGCCACTACTGGTTATTCATCAAATATGGATAAATTCAATGATCTTCTAATCAGTGGAAGTTTGGAAGTGGACGGGACTTTCCAGGTGGACGGGACAGCTTCTCATACTCTGGCAGGTGAATGGAACTTTGATTCCAATACTCTGGTTATTGATTCAGGGACGAACAGAGTGGGGATCGGAACCACGGATTTGCAGACCGCCTTGGAAGTGGCT
>Ga0209541_10008889_pt1 | contig 16418 bp, 11 predicted proteins | sample RifCSPlowO2_01_FD_184027 | JGI IMG/M metagenome (GOLD analysis project Ga0209541, IMG submission 184027) | Groundwater microbial communities from Rifle, Colorado - Rifle CSP2_plank lowO2_0.1 (SPAdes) (version 2) | ecosystem: Environmental > Aquatic > Deep subsurface > Groundwater | place...
ATCTACACGTCTTACATCTCTTATCGTTCTTATGTTTTTATTAAATAGCCTTCTTGCCCTTATTCTTCCTATATTTTTAAGGCGCAGGAGTTCAAGCAGTTCGGCTTTTGCTCCGTTTACCAACCTTTTTTCTACTTCCCTTGTTTTTTGCATAATTGTTTTTTCATCCAATATCTCTGCCAATTCATTGGTCGCATAACACAGCCAGCGTCCAGTTTCAATCTTTACACGCAACTCTCCAGGACGCATGCCGTATTTGTCCAGAATATTATCTTCATCAACCTCCTCAATCCAATCTTTCAGTATAAGCGCGAGTTTAATGGAGTATAAGTATACCTCATAATCAAGTTCAAATTGGTCCGGAACTTCTTGTAAAAGATACGCCTCATACTGGAGCGCGTCTTCTTCAATCTGTCTTAGACCTTTTGCAGGAATGGTTGTTGGTGCCATTTCAACAGTATTAGAAATTGCGTGAAGAACTGAAAAATCAATAAAATTCTTTTTTTTGGCATTTACTATGCATTTTACCAAATGGTGTGCTGATATAGGGTCAATGTAAAGTTCAGCCACCCTCTGGCCAAGGCGTGTTACTTTAATTTTTTCTGTCTGAATGATTAATTCAAACTCTTCAAGCTGATAGAGCACTTTTTCAATTATTTCCCTTAGATACTTTTTCTCTCCTGCTGTGTATCCAAAGAAAGTCTCCTTAAAAAAATCAAGGAGTTCCTCTTTTGACTTTGCTGCCTGAATTGTTAAAAGTGACAATGAATGTATTCTCAAAGCCACTTCTGAAGCAAGTTTTGACTGAATTGGCTCTATTTCTCCGTTGATGTAGCGATGTACAATCTCTTCTTTTTCTGCATTTGTTTTTGCAAGCATGATTGCTTCTCCGTAGTCTTCCATCCCGGGCCTTCCTGCTCTTCCAGCCATCTGCTTTTGCTCGAGCGTTTGTATCCACTGCAGCCCCCAGCCTTGAGCATACCTTTTTAGGTCTTTTATTATCACCCTAAAAGCCGGAAGGTCAACTCCTGCAGCAAGTGTTGGAGTGCAGCATATGATTTTTATACTACCATCCCGAAACTTTTCTTCTATCAGGCTTCTTTGTTTTTCCAGAAGACCAGAATGATGGAAAACAACACCACTTCTTGCAACCTTTGCAAGGCGCTCACACTGTTTTGTCGGATGTGCAATTGCTTTTCGCAGCTTTTCTGCCAGCTGTATATCCGGCTCGTTTTTTATTGCCCTTGCTACCTTTTCTGCAAGGCTTTCTGCTTCTCTTTTTGTCTTGACAAATATCAAAGCCTGCTTTTTCTTTTTTATTGTATCAACAGCAAGACTTACAGTATCATCACCTGCCCTCTCACTAATCAAAGTATTCTTTGATTTTTTTGCAAATTCAATTGTTGTGCCATCAAAGAGACCTTCATAAAGTTCAACCGGTCTCCAAGTGTCTTTTACCAGGTTTGCACCAAGCCAGCCAGCCAGAGTCTCAGGATTTCCTATTGTTGCTGAAAGGGCGATATACTGCGCTTTTGGAATTATTCTTTTTAATAGGGTTATAAGAACTTCAAGTGTTGGGCCGCGCGCCGGGTCATTTATTAAGTGAATCTCATCTATGATTATAATGGATGTATTTGCTATCCATGCCGGCTTGTGCCTTAAGATTGCATCAAGTTTTTCTGCTGTAAGGAAGATAAGCTCATCTTCATCAAGCCTTGCCTCTTTAGAATCTTTTTCACCTATTGAAAGGGCTATCTTCTTTTCAGGATACTTTTTTTTAAATTCCCTGTATTTTTCTGAAGCCAGTGCTTTTAGAGGAACAATATAGATTGCTTTTCCTTTATTTTCATTTAGATGCTTTATTATTGCTATTTCTGCTACAAATGTCTTTCCTGATGCTGTCGGGGTACAGACAAGAAGATTTTCTCCTTCAAGAAGGCCGTTTTCGAGTGCTTTTTTTTGTGCTGGGCGAAGCTCTTTCATCACTTCTTTTAGCACAATTCCCTCTGGCAGTTTGCTTAGCATTTTGCATATTCTTATGCAGATATGCTTATAAATTGTTTTCTTATGCGTTTTGTATGGATGACGAGATGGATTTTTCTAGAGATACAAGATACATTGAATTGTGTCTTTTTGGTATTCCATCAAGCGAACATCTCTCTGGTGATGCAATATACGTTTATTTTCATAGACCCCCTGCAGTCGGCCTATTCCCTCCTGGTGATTTAGCTGAAGTAGTTTCTGCTAGGGGGTTTCATACACCAAACATGGGGGTTGTAACCCGCTATAGCTGTGAGGTTAGATCACAATCTGACTATGGTTTACTTCTCTCTAAATTGGCCTTTATGAACGATGCTGGCCTGTCAGTCAGCCGGCATCTAATGGATGCTGTTAGTCTTGTGGGGAGTGTTGCTGACCTTATTGTAAGTATAAAACCACTTTTAGAAGACCCAACAAGGAACAGCCAACTTGTTAGTATAATTAATGAATTATCTTCTTTGTTTTATCGAAATAAACAAGCTTAAAAATATCTTCCCTATTTTTTCTGTATGCGTTTTTATATTGTTTTAGCTTTATGCGTCTTTTTTATTATTTCATGCAGTCAGCCTGATTTGCAGAGATCAGATAAGAATTTTCATTATGTTCTTGACGCTGCAGGGGTTTCCACTCAAGAAATTATTTCTAGGTATGACCTTATTTTTAATATATCTTCTGACCCATTTGCCCGTGGAGACCAGTATCTTATCCTGGGCAGGATTAAAAATGACAACTCAATTATTTGTCAAGGTGTTCCATACTACAAGGCTGCGCTTGGAAAGAATCCTGAGCAGGATGCAATAATCTATGAGACCCTTTCTTCTTTAGACTGCGGCGAGGATAAATCCATTTATCTCAAAGAGGCATCTTATCTGTGGAAGGATGTTGGAAGTTCTTACAGAAGCAAGGTTGACATTTCCCTTGCAAATGGAGATGAATTAGATTATCTCTTTGAGACTTCTTCTCCAATCCCTTCTCTTGAAGTTCCTCAAGGTACGAAAAGCATTGTCTTTGGAAACACTTCTTTTCTTATTCCAAATGAAAGTGTTATTATGACTCAAGTTGACCGCGTTTATAGGGACTGGCTTGGCGGACAGATGAACCAGTCTCCTTTTGATGGAGGGCTTCTTTTGACATTTTCTGAGAGATTTTCTTATGATGAAGATGAGCTTCGAAGCGATATCGGCTGGCACGAGGGTGGAAGGCTTTCTTTTTTGAATAAATATGGAATAAAGCCAAAGACCGCTGTCGGAACGCTTGCCGCCAGAAATAAAGAAGGAAGATGGTTTGCTGCAAATGAAAACGGCACATTTATGTTTGAGGTTCCGCTTGACAAGATTCTCTATCCAACAACAAGATTTTTACGCGAAGACCTTGCCGTTCTAGTTGACACACATGGCACAAATATGCTTGTTGAGCAGACGCTTCGCTCAAATGCATCTTTTGTGCTTTCTGACTGCGACCATCCGGGGAAGGTCAAGGCTGCGCTGTATCTTTCTGAAATGGGGGTTCACGTTGCCTGTTTTCCTGACAGGTTTGTTTTTCTTGCACTTGGCCATGGAGCCTCTCTTGTTGGAAGCCCGCCTATTAGAAGCACTTTAGATGGGGTTGTTGTTGGCGGGCAGCCTGTTTTAGTCTCTGTTGATGAGCCTATTGTTGTCATGGACGCCAACATTACAAGATATGCAATTTGGTATTATCAGACTCCAAAGCAGTATTTTTCAAACCTTTCTTCTTTTATTGACCTTAATATTCATTATATTTCTATTGATAACTTTGATGAGATGGAAAAGGTTGTTGAGAAGGCGCGAGGGATTGATTCGCATGTCGTTGCTGTTCGCGTTTTTAGAAAATCTGATTATGAAGCGGTTAGAAATTGGCTATTAGAAAATAAAATAAACCGCGCTATATTATTTCACTCTACTTCTTATCCATATGGGTTTTTGCTCTCTCAGGAATTTTCTGCGAGGGTTGGGTTTGATGATCCTAACACCATATTTAAAAAGAGTGAAAAATAGGAAGGCATAGAACCAAAGCAGAGAAAAGACTTATGAGTATTGAAGATACTAAATTAGTAAAGAAATTAAACAAAAAAGAAAAAATTATAAAGAATGATAAAAACAAACTAGGAAAATGGGAACCATCACAGTAAAAAGAAGAACGTTACAGATTTATTCTGTATCTGCAGTAGTGCTTGTTACGATAATTTTAGGATATTACTTTCTCTTTTATAATCCTTCTTTTTTAATTATTTCTACTATTCAGCCTCCTGCCATAGAAGCCAAATTTGCAGTTTTAAGTAAAACTAACACAAATTCTTGTGGTGGAACTTTTAGTTATGTGGATTCTATGCCTGATGATGCAAGAATACAGGGTTCATGTTGTTCTGCCATGGATTTTCATAGATATTCAGAGCAAATTGATGGTTTGCAAGAATACTCAGAATATGAAAAAATTCCTCCTGATCCTTATGATGTTCCAGTTTTATTGGCTAGGGAGTTATTAGATTATCAAAAGAATATCCAGTTAACTCTAGCCCAACAATCAATTTATGATGAAGCTGTTGGTTTATCCCATGAAGGTGGTCCTTGTTGCTGTAAGTGCTGGCATTGGTATGCTTATGAGGGTTTAGCCAAATATCTTATCACAAAAGAAGGATTTACAGCAGAGCAAATAGCAGAAGTGTGGGATTTGTCGGATGCTTGCGGCGGGAGCGGACATACAGAAGGAGTATCCGGACATTAAAATGGAAGAGGAAGCAAGATGTGAAATTTGTAGTAGAACATTCAATGATGTTGATGGGGTAGCTGCGCACAATAAGGCGAAACATCCTGAAAAGATTCCAAAAGAAAATAAACCCCTACCAATTAAAAAAATAAGAAATTGGGGCATATTTATCCTAATTGCTGGGTTAATTGTCTGGGGGGTTTTCGTGTTATTCAATCAGCCAACTCTCCCCCCAACCAACATGACAGGACACATTGAGGTTTCTCCTGAATCCCATATCTTAAAAGAACCTATGCGTATCGAAGTCCAAAAACATATGCTGGAGCATGCAGATGGTTCTGGCCCTCCTGGAATAATCATAAATTACAACTGTGAAGATTACAACTGTGAAGAGGATTTAATAGAAAACCTGGAAAGTTTTGCAGAAAAATATCCTGCAAATGTTTATGTTGCTCCATTCAAAAACATGGATGCTAAAATTGCATTAACAAGAATTGGGAAAATTGAAGTGCTTGAAAAATATGACGGGTCTAAAATAAAGAATTTCATTGAAACAGGATAATTTACTATTCACTTATGTTTGTTCTTATAAATTCTTCAAGTTCTTCTTCTTTTAATGACGGGTACCAGATTTTATCCGGATAGACAACCACTGTGGCTCCTTCATTATTGCAAAATCCCAAACATCCTGTTCTTGTTACCCATACTGATGAGGCATAGCCGTTTTCTTTTACAAAACCTTTGAGTTTAAAGAATATCTCTTCTCCTTTGACATTTTTACAACAAGGTCTTCCTTCTTTACTATTTGTACATACTAAGATGTGTTTTTTATATGTTGGGGTTATTTGCTGCATTTTATCTAAAGATTCTCATTGAAAAACCTTATTACCCTCTGCTGGTATTCATCCATGAATGGCTCTTGAATACCATATAAAGAGTCTATTGTAAACGGGATATGGCATTCTTTCTTTCTGCTTGGTTTTAACTGACACGAATCAATTCTCCATAAATAACTATTTTTTCTTCTCTTATTTATTTCTTCTGAGTGCCTTATTGGGATAACGTGGTCGTTATCTGCGTGTATCAAAAGGGTTGGTGGGCTCTGGGTTGCTATATTCTTTAGCATTTCACTGCTAAATTTTGTCACATCAAAACCAAGTGTTTCAGCTAATTCTTCTCCAATCCGCATGTAGTCATTATCCCTTAGTTTTACGCCCCACACCCTTAATGGCATGCCAAAGACTGTGCCCCTGTCCTGATAAAATCTTTCACTAAGCCAAGCATAGGGACTGTCTGCAACAACTGCATCTAGGTTGCCTGAAAGCAGTGCTGCTGAAGCTCCCATAGATACCCCCAAGACTCCTACTTTTTTGTACCCTGATCTTCTTGCATAGCTGACAACGGCTTCTAGGTCTTCTTTTTCATATCTTCCAAATGAAATAAGGTTTCCATCGCTTTTTCCATGTGCCCGAAAATCAAATAATATAACCGTGTAGCCTGTCTCATGCAAAAAATCTGCCTGTGGTAGCATATATTCTTTGTTTCCCTTGTACTGGTGTGCAAGTATGATTGCCTTGCCCTCTAATTTTCCAGGAATTAATACTGTATCAAGGTTGATGTCGCTGACTTTAATTTTCAATTTGTGGGAGCCATTTATTCTTTCTTCTCCTTGGCTTTTAGAATTGTTTATTCCGGTTATACTCTCCTTTACAAGAAAGCCTATAAACCAGTCTGGAAGCGTACTTTTTGCTACTTCAACAACCCCACCCTGTTTTATCTCCTTGCTAAGTGCTGGTGGTGAGAGAATAAGGGCTCCAGTCATCAAACTAGAAGCTGCTATTAGGACTGTCTTTTTCATAAAAGACCATTATCACTTATATTTAAAAGGTTTTTACAAATTTATTATAGATTTTACAACCTTAGATCCTAGTTATTGTACTACCCTTTTCTTACGTGTCTAAGATAACCAGCTTGGGAGATGAAATGCTATTCTACATTATGGAAAAAATTCAAAGACAGGGAATTTACCAATATAGAAGCCCAGAAAGAATTAGAAGTTGATGATCCTCATAAAGTAAGTGTTTTATTCTATAACCTTAAAAAGAAAGGATGGATAATAATAAAAAGGTCTGAAGAAGACAAAAGGAAAAAGGTTTACAGACTTGTTAGTCCAGAAAAGGCAGTAGGAGAATTAGAACATGAGTGAAGACTTAACATTTATAACAAATGAGAAAGGCAATAAACTAGCTGATAGATTTAATACATTAATCAAAAATACTAAATTCTTTGACTGTCTTGTTGGTTATTTTTATAAAAGTGGATTTCACCAGATTTACAAATCATTAGAAGGAGTAGATAAGATAAGAATTCTTATTGGAATAAGCACAAATAAGCAGACTTACGAACTAATTAAACAATCAAGATTAGCCTCAACTAAAGAAATTAAAGATGCTTATGAAAAGAAAGTTGTTGAAGAGACTGAAAATGCTGAAGACACGATTGAAACAGAACAGGGGATAAGAAAATTTATTGATTGGATTAAGTCTGGAAAACTAGAAATTCGTGCCTATCCTGATGAAAGAATTCATGCCAAACTTTATATCATGACTTTTAAAGAAGGTTCTATTGATAAAGGGAGACTAATAACTGGTTCTAGCAACCTTACTAAATCTGGATTAAATGAAAATCTGGAGTTTAATATAGAATTAAAAAACAGATCAGATTATGATTTTGCTTTAAAAAAATTTAATGAGTTATGGAAAGGCTCAATTGATGTCTCTGAAAAATATGTAGAAACAATAAAACAGAGAACATGGCTTAATGATGAAATTCAACCTTATGATTTGTATTTAAAATTTCTCTACGAATATTTAAAAGAGAAGATAAATATTGACCAAGAAGAATTGTCTAGAACCTTCTTACCAGAAAATTTTATGGACTTAGAATATCAAAGGGATGCTGTTAAAGATGCTAAAATGAAACTTGAAGAATATGGTGGTGTTTTTATTTCTGATGTTGTAGGATTAGGAAAAACATTTATTTCAGCTTTATTAGTCCAACAATTAGATGGAAGAACTCTTGTTATTGCTCCCCCTACACTATTGGATAAAAATAATCCTGGTTCTTGGCCAAATATTTTTGATGAATTTGGAGTAAGACAAAGAGAATTTGAATCATTAGGAAAACTTGATAGTATTATTAAAAGGGGAACTAATAAATATAAGAATATCATAATTGACGAGAGCCATAGGTTTAGAACTGAATCTACTCAAATGTATGAAAAATTATTTAGGATTTGTAGAGGCAAAAGAGTTATTTTGGTTTCTGCAACTCCATTAAATAATACTCCTATGGATATTTTAGGACAAATAAAATTATTTCAAAATGCTCATAAATCTACTTTGCCAAATCCTAAAGTCAGAGATTTAGAAAAATACTTCAAAAACTTACAAAATAGATTAAAAACATTAGATAGACAAAAGGATAAAGATGAATATTTGAAGATTATTCAAGAAAATGCACAAGATATTCGTGAAAATGTTTTGCAATATTTAATGGTTAGAAGAACAAGAGGGAGTATCAAAAAATATTATGGAAAAGACCTTGAAATACAAAAACTAAAATTTCCAGAAGTTATTGACCCCCAGCCAATTTTATATCATTTTGATGAAGAATTAGATAAAATATTTAACAAAACTCTTGAATTAATTATTAAGAAACTAAAGTATTCCCGTTATATACCTATGGGATATTATACAGGAAAAACAGAATTATCTGGTTCTGTCAAAGTTATTATGGGCCAGCTTATGAAAATACTTTCTTTAAAAAGATTAGAGAGTAGCTTCTTCGCGTTCAAAAAAACCATAGAGAGATTTATTTATTCTTATAAAAGATTCATTGAAGAATATGATAAAGGCTATGTTTATGTTAGTAAGAAATATATAAACAGGGTTTTTGAGCTAGCAGAATCAGATGATGAAGAGTCTATACAAGAATTAATAGAAAGTGGAGACGTTACTAAATATCCATCTAAAGAATTTAGTTCTGGTTTCATTAAGGACTTAAAAGAGGATCTTAAAATATTAGAAGAAATAAATGATATGTGGAAGAAAATTAATAGAGACCCAAAATTAGAAAAGTTTGTTGAAATTTTATCAAAAGATAAAATTCTAAAAGAGTATAAATTAATTGTATTCACAGAATCTAAAGAAACAGGTTCTTACTTAGAAAATAAATTAAAAGACAAACATAAGGTTCTTGCATTTTCAAGCAAATCATCTGAATCAATAAGGGGGAAAGTTATTGACAATTTTGATCCAGCTATTAAAAATAAGCAGGATGATATTAGAATATTAATTTCTACGGATATTTTATCTGAGGGAGTTAATCTGAATAGGTCTAATGTTGTTATTAATTATGATATTCCTTGGAATCCTATTAAGATGATGCAGAGAGTTGGGCGTATTAATAGGGTAAGCAAGAATCCGCCATTCGATAAGATTTACACTTACAATTTCTTCCCAGCAGGGCCAATTAATGAAAAGATTAGCTTAAAAGAAGCAGCAGAGGCTAAGATTAAAGCATTTATAGAGATGCTTGGAAATGATGCTAAATTATTAACAGATGAAGAGATAAAATCACATGATTTCCTGTTCAAAAGATTAAATTCAAAAGAAACTATAAGCGGGGAAGATGGAGAAGAGGATGTTGAATTAAAATATTTAACATTTTTAAGAGATGTAAGAGATAATAACAAAGATTTGTTTGAAAAGATAAAAAGGTTACCCAAAAAAGCAAGAACAGCTAGAAAATATAAAGAAAACCAAAATTCAGTTCTTACCTTCTTTAGAAAAGGTAAATTAAGAAAAACATTTATCACAAGAGGAAATGATATTAAGGAAATTGATTTTGAAAATGCAGCAAGAATATTAGAAGTCAGTAAAACGGAGAAAAAAGAAAAGTTAGATGCAGAATTCTATAAAGGTTTAGATATAAACAAAAAAGAATTTGATGAAGTTTTTATTAAAGAATCAGAAGAACCATCTACTTCTAGGGGGAGAAGCAATGAAAATAAAATTATTAAGATAATTAAGGCAATTCATAAGTCAAAAGAATTTACAGAAGATGATGAAGGGTATTTACAGGATGTTTTAAATCTATTAAAAGAAGGCGGAATTGACAAGTCAAGCATCAAAAGAATTCTAAAATCAATTGAAAAGGAGATAAATCCATTGAAAATTTTAGCCAAAATTAGATCTGGAATCCCTCAGGAATTATTTAGGGGCACATTTGTTACAGGGGCTGACATTTCGGGACCTAGAGAAGTGATATTATCGGAATACCTATTGAAAAATGGATAAGAAAAATGCAGTTAATCTATTAAATGAAACATTTAACAATGATTTTAATAATGATAAATTTTTTAGATTTATAAAAGAATTATTTAATGAATTTTCTATAAACCAGAAAGACTGCACAAGGTACATTTCTAAGGAATATTTAGAATACATAAATTCTTTCCTTAAAATAGGAGATTATAAAGATAATAGCAGTAAAGAAATAGAAGTCTTGATTGTTAAACTGAATAAAACATCATCCAGAGACAGAGCAAGAACTATGCAAAGGAATTTCATAGCTAGTTGGCTTGGTAAAACAGAAAAAGATGCTGCATTAGTTGCTTTTTATGGTGATGATCCTAAAGATTGGCGTTTTTCCTTTGTCAAAATGGAATATAATCTTATCAAAGATGAAAAAGGAAAAACAAAAATATCAAAAGAATTAACTCCAGCAAAAAGATATTCTTTTTTAGTTGGTGTAAATGAGCCAAACCATACATGTGCTTCACAATTTACTGATTTAATCATTAAAGAAGATAAAAATCCTTCTCTTGAAGAAATTGAATATGCTTTTAGTATAGAAAAAGTTACAAAAGAATTCTTTGATAGGTATAAGGACTTATTCCTAAAATTAGAAGAATCTTTAGAAAAAATAGTAAAAAGAGATAAGTTTGTAAAAGATGAATTCGAGGATAGGGGAATTCAAGTTATTGATTTTACTAAAAAGCTACTAGGACAAATAGTATTCTTATACTTTTTACAGAAAAAAGGATGGCTCGGTGTAGACATAAAAGGTAATTGGGGGGAAGGACCTAAAGATTTTATGAGATGTTTATTTGGAAATAAAGAAAGAGGATTAAAACCATTAATGCCCTATAAAAATTTCTTCAATGAAATATTGGAGCCTTTATTTTATGATGCTTTAGCAACTGATAGAAGTGCTGATGATCATTATTATAGATTGTTTAAATGTAAAATCCCTTTTTTGAATGGAGGATTATTTGAGCCAATCAATGAATACAACTGGTCAAAAACAGATATACTTCTTGATAATGATATATTTGAAGAAATATTCAAAACATTTGATAGATTTAATTTTACTGTTAAGGAAGATGAGCCATTAGAAAAAGAAGTCGCTGTAGACCCAGAAATGCTTGGAAAGGTTTTTGAAAATCTTCTAGAAATTAAAGACAGAAAGTCCAAAGGAGCATTTTACACTCCAAGAGAGATTGTTCATTATATGTGCCAACAATCCTTAATTAATTATCTTGAAACTAATACTTCTATTTCAAGAGAAGACCTTGAAAAGTTTATACAATTGGGAGATTTTGCATTAGATATAATCATAAGAGAACAAGAACAGATTAAAAAATATGGTAGAAGTTATGTTGAAGATAAATTTACAATACCAAAATCAGTAAGAGAAAAACATAAAGAAATTGACAAACTTCTTAAGGAAATAAAAGTTGTAGACCCTGCTGTTGGTTCTGGAGCTTTTCCTGTAGGAATGATGAACGAGATTGTGAAGGCACGTTCAATTTTATCTATTTATTTTGAAGAAAACAGAAAAGACTATGATTTGAAAAGAGAAATAATTGAAAATTGTTTGTATGGTGTAGATATAGAACCTTCTGCTGTAGAAATCACAAAATTAAGGTTTTGGTTATCCTTAATTGTTGATGAATTAGATATGAAAAACATAAAACCTCTTCCTAATTTAGACCATAAAATTATGTGTGGTAATAGCCTTTTGGAAGAATTTGAAGGTGTTAAACTGTTTGATGAAAAATTGCTTGGAGAAACAAAAAAAGATAATTCTTTTGAGTTAAAGCAAATTAGTGATGAAATTGCTAGATTGTGGAAAGAAAAAGGACAGCTTATAACTGGAAAATCAAATGGAGATATTAAGGAAATTGAAAAAGAAATTAAACTTCTAGAAAGAAAAAAGAAGGAACTAGAATCTGGTTCAAAAGATACTTTTAGAAATATGACTTTAGATGAAGCATCAGAAAATAAAATTCGAGAATCACAAAAGAAATTATCTGAACTAAAAAAGTTACAAAAAGAATATTTCAATGAACAAAATAGAAATACAAAAAAGAAACTAAGAGAAGATATAAGTAAGATTGAATGGGAACTAATTGAAGAAACACTTAAAGAACAAAATAATGAAGTCGCTATGCAGAAACTTAAGCAATATAAAAAGAATAAGGAAAAACCTTTCTTTTTATGGAAACTTCATTTTGCAGAAGTTTTCCAAAGAGATAACCCTGGTTTTGATATTGTTATTGCGAATCCGCCTTATGTTAAGGAATATGTTAATCGTTCTGCATTTGATGGCTTGAGAAATTCACCATACTATCAAGGAAAAATGGATCTCTGGTATCTCTTTGCGTGTGAAGGAATTGATTTACTAAGAAAGGAGGGGGTTGAGTGTTTTATAGCACCAAATAATTGGGTAAGTAATGCTGGAGCATCAATTTTTAGAAACAAAGTTATCCGAGATACACAGATTATACACTTTATTGATTTTGGTAATTTTAAAGTTTTTACTGCGGGAATACAGACTATGGTTTATCTGCTAAAAAAATCTAAAGTAAAAGGCAAATACAATTTATTTTATTCAAAATTATTAAATGACTCAATAAACTCTGAAGAGCTTTATAACTTTTTATATTCTAAAATTGAAAATTCATATTTTTTAAAATATTTTGTGGAATTTGACAGAGATAAATTTAACAATGAATATGTCACATTTCTAGGAAAAAAATTAACAGAATTTTTAAATAAAATAAAAAATCATGGAAATTTCTATTTAAACAATAAAGAGGTTGCCCAAGGCATTGTTGCACCTCAAGAAAATCTAAATAAATCAAATGCTGAAAAGTTAAACAATCAGTTTCCAGTAGGAAAAGGTATTTTTGTATTAAATAATAATGAAAAAAGCAATTTATCTCTAAATAAAGAAGAATTAAATTTAATAAAACCTTATTATACTACAGATGAAGTTTCAAGATATAGATTTTTGCCTAAGAATAAGTATTGGATAATCTATACTCGTTCAGATATTAAAAATGAAATACAGAAATATCCAAATATAAAAGAATATTTAAATAATTTTAGAAAAATTATAACTTCAGATAACAAACCTTATGGGTTACATAGAGCAAGAGAGGAGAGATTTTTCAAAGGAACAAAAATAATATCCTTAAGAAAATGTTTTAAACCATCTTTTTCGCTAGTTAGTGGGGATTCTTATGTTTCTCAAACATTTTTCTTGATTAAAACAGATAGAATAGAATTGAAATATTTGCTCGGATTATTGAATTCGAGATTAATATCTTTTTGGCTTTATTACAAAGGAAAGCTTCAAGGAAATTTGTATCAAATAGATTATATACCTATTATAAAAATACCCATTAAAGCAGGAGATAAAAATGTAGAAAGTAACATCATTAAATTAGTAGATCAAATTCTCTCAATTACAAAAGATGAAGATTACTTAGAAAACATAGGCAAACAAACAAAAGTAAAGAGATTAGAAAAAGAAATTGACCAGATAGTCTATAAGTTGTATGAATTAATACCCGAAGAGATTAAACTCATTGAGGAATTTAATGAAGGAAAATGAAATTTAATCTTTTAAGTATCACTAAAACTGCATTTTGGGTCTTAATATCTTTAATTATTTTGAGTGTTCCTCTCATCTTCTATCTGGAATACAAGGAAGTGATTAGGCCACCCAATAATATTAATAATTTTTCTGAAATTATATATTCTAATGGACTATCTTTTCTTTTTAGTATAATTGGTTTTCTCGTTGCTGTGATAATATTTCTAATCCAGCACATAAGTTCTAAATATCATGCAGAAGAATTAGAAAAATTGCCGATATTCCTAAAATATTTTGTAATAACTTTAATTATATTATTAACATACATCATATTTAATTTCGTTTCTTTATATCTCAAATTAGAATTTCCTTATGAATTAATGAGTTTTATTTTTTCTATATCATTAGTATTTTTGATTCTTATAACAATTATTTTTGTTTATTATAATACTAAAGTTTCTACAGTCTTAGGAATGATTTCAGAAGATATAATAAAATTTATTGGCAAAAAGAAGAAATTCAAAAAAATTCCTATTTTTAATGATATCGCTTATTCAGAAGATTTTATTAAAGATCTGAATAAGAAAGTTTCTATTTTTATAAAAAACAGCAAAGGAGCAATAAAGAATGATCAAGATGTGATTTTTAGAAACTCATTAGAAAATATAAGAAAAATATGCCATGAATATTTAGAGCAGTCAAAACATATTCAGGCAACAGAAGATAAATTTTTGAGTGAACTAAACGATCAATTCAATTTTATAATAACTGAATGTTTAAATAGCTCTAATCAAAAAATTCTTGAGGATGTTGCTAAAACAATAGGGGCAATTTCTTTAAACATTATTGAATATAGAAAAGGTATAGGAGATGTTAATAACTTTGCACTTAACTGGCTTGGAACATTAAAAGAATTATTCATAAAATCTTATAATAAAGATAGGACAATCGTATGCCATATCTGTTTAGAAGAAATTAATAAGGTTATATTATTAACATTGGATAAAGGATATTATAGGTCTTATAACTCTTATAACATGTTTATAGATGATATCTCTGAGATACTATCTAAAATTAATCAATATTGGTCAGCTATTCTTTTACAAAAAGCTTTGTTGATGTATCAACATCAATTTCTAAAATTTTTAGAATTGTTAAAGAATAATAAAATTATCTTTAGTGATTTTTTTATTAAGCAATATTTTGATAAAATTGCCGAGACCATTAATGAAGCAAAAAAGGTGCATAAACCATTCGGAAATAATGCAGTAATTTTTGCATCATTATATGGAGTAGATTCATTTGCCCAAAACATTGCTAAAGTTGGATTGAATGACATTAAGGATAATAAAATAAAAAGAGGGCTTGTTGTTTACCTTAAGGAGTTTATTAACTTTAATAATAAAATAATAAATACAAATTCAGATAAAAATGATAACAGAGTTTATGATTCTTTTTCTGAATCATTGTTTTTGCTAATAAAATATGTTGACATTGAAGAAGACGACAAAAAAGCTTTAATTAAAAATCTCTCGTATAACCTATTGGAATACATCAAAAAAAGATATTTAAACGCATCAAAAGAATATGATAACAAGTTGTATGAACTTAAAGATGTAACGATCGATTATTTTGCCCTCTTAATCTATCTTAACCATGAAAAAGTTGATATCATAAATGAAATAACACAAAATCTTCTTGATATATACAATCAAATTAAGAAGGAACCGAAGAATGAAAATCAACAAAATGTGCTTAGATTATTATACAAAGAACTAAAATTATATTCTTGTTGGATTGATATATTCTCCAACCTAAAGGATATAAATAAACCCATAATTAAGGTATTAATTGGAAACTTTTATGAACCCACCTTTCCAAGTAGAATTTCAATACCTTCATTATTTGAAAGATATGATTATCCGGAGAGTAATATTAGCAGATTAAGTGGACTTTGGTACCCACATCCTTCTTATATGTGGGGGAGCATGTTTCAAGATGAGATATCTAATAAATTAAATTGGGATAAAGGAAAACTTTACATTAAATTTCATGAAATGTTGAAATCAGCACAAAATAGGAGAAAGAAAAAGTGAAACCACTCTATAAACTATCACCAAGCTCATTGAATTTAATGCTAGAATGTCCTAGATGTTTCTGGTTACAATTAGTAAAGGGAGAAAAAAGACCGGAAACTCCATTTCCAAGTCTGCCTTCTGGAATGGATAAAGTACTAAAAGAGCATTTTGACAGGTTCATGGAGAAAGGAGAACTACCTCCAGAATTAAGAGAACAAGAATGTGCTAATGATAGATGCAAATTATTTAACGATAAAGAAAAGCTAAAAATCTGGAGAAGCAATTTCAAAGGCATTGAATTATTAGATAAAAAAGCAAATATCTTATTGCATGGGGCTATTGATAATCTTTTAATCAAAGGTAGAAAGTTAATTGTTCTAGACTACAAAACAAGGGGTTTTCCTGTAAAAGAAGATACTCATAAGCATTACATTACCCAGATGGATATTTACAATTTCTTATTAAGGAAAAATGATTATGAAACAGAAGATTATACTTACCTATTATTCTACTATCCGAATAGAGTTGCAGAAACTGGAGAAGTAATATTTGATACAAAATTAATTAAAATCAAGACAGATCCTAAAAGGGGAGAAAAGATCTTTGAACAAGCCATAAAGATTTTGC
>Ga0209541_10008890_pt1 | contig 16413 bp, 22 predicted proteins | sample RifCSPlowO2_01_FD_184027 | JGI IMG/M metagenome (GOLD analysis project Ga0209541, IMG submission 184027) | Groundwater microbial communities from Rifle, Colorado - Rifle CSP2_plank lowO2_0.1 (SPAdes) (version 2) | ecosystem: Environmental > Aquatic > Deep subsurface > Groundwater | place...
TACAACAAGAGGCACAAAGATTGCAAAAGGCAAGTGCCCTAAGTGTAACACAACTGTGTGCCGAATGGGTGGATTGAAGTAATAACAATCAAATGTGGGTAAAAATCCACAAATCTTCTAGCAGGGCAGTAATAGCCATATGCGATAACGACCTGTTAGGAAAGAAATTTGAACAAGACATCAGGGAGCTGAACATTCGTGAATCTTTTTTTAAAGGCACCCAGATGTCCAAACCAGAAGTTTTAGATTTAATGAGGGCAGAATCATCTAGTGCCACATTTAACATAGTCGGCAAAGAGTCAATAAATCTAGCAATAGAAGCAGGAATTATAGATAAAACTGCAATTAAAAAAATTAAAGGAATTCCGTTTATTATAATTGTGTAATATATTAAATAAAGGGTTTTAGATCTCGAACTTAGTTTAGTTTTAATCTATCTATTTTTGCTTGTCTTCTAAGCATTTCATAAGAAATAGACGCTTCTCCCACAATGCTTAAATCGTTTCGTACAAAAGACAAACCATTAAAATGCTCTATTAAAATGGGATTCTCTCTATAAATAGATATTCTTTCTTGAACAAGACTGGCAGGGAGGCCTTCTTTTATATGATTCCTAATTATAGAGTATTCTTTTATTTTCTCATCTATAACGGCTTCGCTTACCACCGGAAGAGGTTTTTTTCCATTTGCTAAAGATAGAGCAGTATGTAGTAAAAGTGTGGGTATGTGATTATTTTCATTATAAAAATGAGATAAAGGGAGACAAACATTTGTAGCAGTTATAAGAAGAGGATTTTGATTCATTACAGATTGACGCAGCGAGGCAAGATAACTTTCTCCCTCTGATTGTAATAGATTATTAATTTTAGCTATATTTTTTTCTGTCACTAAAGGCAAGAATCTTTCATCAAAAACAATATTCTTCACATAACGTTTAATAGGATTTTCTGTAAAAGCGATAAAAGTATTGCCCTTATAGACAGCTAAATGTGAGTAACAATCTTGCCTTAATTTTCTATTTAATTCAATAGTCTCAATCTCTTGTTGAAGCAATACTTCAAGACCTTCTAGTTCGACTAAACGTTCGTCATGCTCGCTTGAGCTTCCTTCACATAAAATTTTATACCTCTCACCATACTCCAAAATTAGTCTTGCTCTTTCTTCAAGAGTAGAACTAGCATCTACGATTATACCAGGAGCAAGTCGTACTTTTATTTCTTCCATAAAAACAATGATAAACTAGCGTAAATAAAACCTTTTGAACCAAATCTTTTACAAAATACTTAAATTTATAAATATCATTACATTTAGTAAAAATATGGAAGAAAAAATAAAGCTAACAAAAAAGGACTGGGCTGTTTTATTTGAGCTTGAAAAAAACGCTCGTCAATCAATCCAGTCAATTGCTAAAAAAACAGAGCTATCTAAACAATTAGTAAGTTACATGGTCAAAAAATATGAGAATAACAAAATAATATTAGCCTACACCGCAGTAATAGACTCTTCAAGACTAGGATACTCTACTTATAGAGTTTATCTCAAATTAAATAACATGAACCTTGAAAAAGATATTGATAATTTCTTTAATTTTTTAGCAGATTTACCCGAAACAACAATTGTAAATAAATTAGATGGAAATTGGGATGCAGGATTTACAATTTCAGTAAAAGAAACATACCAATTTTACGAAGTATGGGAAAAGATAATGAGTTATCGCAAGTTTATTGAAGAATATAAAATAAGTATTTATTCGCCGATTTATCATTTCACAAGAAAAGTCATAGCACCAGAAGGAGATAAGATTAATGTTGAAACAAGAACATTAGGCTGTAAAGAAAAGGCAGATTATATTGAAGAAGATATAAAGATACTAAAACTGCTGACCAAAAATGTCAGACAATCTATTGTAGAATTGTCAAGCAAACTCAAAAAAAGTGTCCCATTTATTGTCAAAAGAATAAGATGGATGGAAAAAATAGGCATTATCCAAGGCTATAGACCATTGTTTAACTGGAATCTTATAGGATACTCTTATTTTAAAATAGACTTGCACCTAAATAGCCATGAAAGAAATAATGAGCTATTTGATTATTGTAAAAATCACAAAAATGTAATACAAGTAAATCAAGCAATAGGCGGAAGCGATTTTGAATTTGAAATTTATGTAAAAAACATAGAGGAATTCAAAAAGATAATCAATGAATTAAAAGAAAAGTTCCATAAAGAAATAATCAATTATGAATACTTTGGTGTTGAAAAGCCGTACAAAGAAACATTTATGGCATTCTAACAATTAATTTTATTCAGTGAAAATTATTTAAACTAAAGAATAATCTCTTCTGAGTGGATCACATTTTTGAAGTTCCAGATAAAACAGGTAGAAAAATTCACTTATCAAAAGAAAGATGGACACATATTAGAAAAAAACATCCAGAAATAGAAAACCCTGAATATATACAAGAAACTCTGGAAAAACCCGATAAAATCACTAATATACACTCCGATCAAACAGTCTATTATTTTTGGAAGTATCATAAAAACAGAAGTGAGTCGGACAAATTTTTATTAGTAGTAGTAAAATATTTAAACGAACATGGTTACGTCCTTTCAGCATATTATGAGGATCAAAAAGTCTTTGAGTTTTTTATTTAGACTTTGGGATGCTCAAAGTGTTCTATCAAGATACACTTTGACATAAAATAAAATGAAAGAATCAACAACATATGAAATATACTACGATGAGAAAGGAGATTTTCTAGAGCTATACTTTGGTGAACCTTCTGAATGCAACACAAAAGAAATAGAAGATGGAATATTTGTAAGAAAAGACAAAAAAACAAATGAAATAAAAAGTATAGAATTTTTAGCATTTAGAAAAAGAGGGGCACATATCTTAGCTCGTATTTTAAGCCAAATGAATCTTAATTTCCCTCTTAAAATTAATTTCTAAAATATCCTTCAAAACGGTTAAAACCCCCAACCCATAACTTTTAAAACCCTCATTAGCCTCAAAAAATAATGGAAGAAGAAGATAACGATTTCGGAGACTTTGAAGAAATTCTAGATGCAAACGCAGAAGCCGAGGAAACACCAACAGAACCAGAAGGATTTGTCCGAGCGAGATGGCCAAAAAAAGAAGAAATCATAGGTACAATAGTTCAACGTTACGGTGGAAATAGAATGGAAGTCCTAGCAACGGACGGTAAAACAAGAAACTGCAGAGTTCCAGGAAAATACAAAAGACAATTATGGTTAAGACCTAAAGATATAGTCTTGATAAAACTTTGGGAATTTGATAAAGATAAAGGCGATATAATATACAAATACAAGCCAAATGAAGTCACTCAACTTAAAAAGAAAGGACTCTTAGATTCTCTAACAACGGAGTTCTAAAATGAGTTTTAAAAATTTAAAAGAAAGATTGTCAAAAGCTTATCAAAATGGTAATACTAAAAGCAGTTTATCTATAAGTTTAATGATGTTGGATTCAGCTTTCCTGGTTCCAATTCCTGGCTCTACCACTCAAGAAAGAGAGGATTATGTAAGGGGAATTATAGAACCAATTCAAGCACACATGAAGCAAATAGACGAAGAAAGAAGAAAATATGGATTTTTAGAAAGATTAGCATATAATAGAGGATATAGGAGTTAAATGATATCTATAACAATCCGTAATGTAAAAGAAACTCTAAGGAAAAAAGCAAAGTTAGAAGAAAAACTACACGGCACAATAAAATTAAGCGGAAAAACATTAAGCATAGAAACAGACCCATTCAACGAATTTGAGGCACAAAGAGTTTTTGATGCAATGAATCTTGGTTTTTCAGCAGAAGATGCTCTAAAAGTTTTAGATGAGGAAATTGCATTCATAAAAATAAACATAAAAGACTTCGCTAATACAAAAAACCTAGAAGTAGTTAGAAGCAGATTAATAGGCACGCATGGCAAAACCAAAAAGACGATTGAAGAAATAACAAAATGCGAAATTAAAATACATGATAATCAAGTAGGAATAATAGGTCATGCAGACGTAACCGAAAGCGCGCTAACGGCCGTAACAAACATAATCAAAGGCACAAAGCAGGCAAATGCCTATAGATACTTAGAAAGAATAAACACTCAGAAAAAAGAAAAACAAAATAAAAAGGACTTTAAATTTTAAGGCAAAATTCTATCTGCGTTTAGCTTTTCTAGAAGATTTCTTTGCAGATTTCTTCGCCTTGTGTTTCACCACTTTTTTTATAGTACCTCTTTCAAAATATAATGGCATAACTTATATTTAAAACCTTGTCTAATTTTCACAAAAAATAGAAAAAATATATTTTAACATAAATTAATATAGACGATAAAAAATAACGAATTATTTCTTTATTTTTTATAAAATAGACCAATACAATCTAAATTTAGTAAAAACAATAAAGAAATAAGGCAAAAACAAAGTTTAAATAACATGAAATTTGTCTTAATTTTAGGTCCCAGTAGCTCAGCAGGTACGAGCGCGCGGCTGTTACAATTTCACACAGAAATTGAAGAAACCGTGAGGTCGGAGGTTCGATCCCTTCCTGGGACGTTAGTCCTTAAAAGTTAACATAAAAGTTTTTAATTAAATTATCTGTATAATTGAGTGAAAGAAAAGAGAACATACGCTGAAAGAAGAGAATACATGATTAAAGCCGTAGCAAAAAGAAGAAAGTTCATTAGATTAAAAGCAATTGAATATGCTGGAGGAAAATGTGTAAAGTGTGGATATAACAAGTATCCTGAAGTCTTAGAATTTCACCATAGAAATCCAGCTGAAAAATTATTTAATATATCTTATAAAGGACATTGTAGAAGTTGGGAAAGAGTAAAAACTGAAATAGATAAATGTAGTTTAATTTGCGCAAATTGCCACAGAGAAACTCATGTATAGTCAAGGACACTGAAAATTGAGCATTTGTGCCTTGACTATTTAGGGAAAGACATGCAATTTTGCTCAATTATTTATGTCTTTAACTATAGAAGAAAAATTAAATAAAATCAATCAAGAACATATTTTTATACTTCTTCTAACATAAACAAACATGGAATATAACATAGTAGGATACGGAAGTCTAATAAGTCACAACTCATTAAAAGAAAGCTGTAAAGATAAAGAATTCATTCCAGTTACAATTAAAGGCTATAAAAGAATTTTTAACATAACAGAAAACAACCATTCAGACATTCTAAACATTAAAGAATCAAAAAAAGACAAACTAAATGCAGTCTTATTCAAAGTTAACGAAAAAGAATTAAAAAAGCTCAAAGAAAGAGAAGATTGGTATAATTTTGAAGAAACAACAGCTTATAATTTTAAAACAAATAAACTATTGACAAAGGCGCTAATCAGCATAGACCATATAATCTGCATAGACAAATCCAATCATCCACCAAACAAAAGCTACTTTACGCTCTGCAGAGAAGCGGCTTATCATATTAGCAAAGAATTCGGAAAAGTATGGGATGAAACAACATTCAATTCATCGGGAAAAAAAGTATCTGATTGGATAAAACAACATCCTAAATATAATACAATAGATTAATTAACTAATTTTATTAACAATAAATTATGAAACAAAAAGTTCTTCTAGGACTCTCGGGCGGAGTAGACTCGGCAGTTTCAGCATTATTGCTAAAAAAACAAGGATATGAAGTAATTGGAGCTTTTATGCGTTGTTTTTCGGAAGAAAAAAACAAGCTCACGGGCGAATGTCCTTGGATAGAAGATAAAAAAGAAGCTCAAAAAATAGCATCAAAATTAGGGATAGAATTAATAGAATTAAACTATGAAAAAGAATACACCAAAACAGTAATTAAGCCAATGTTTAAAGCATATTCAAATGGCCTTACACCTAATCCAGATTCTTTATGCAACACAATAATAAAATTTCCATTCCTATGGAAAGAAGCAAAAAAACGAGGCTGTCAGTACATAGCAACAGGACACTACATAAAAAAAATAAAAAAAGGTAATAAATTTTATCTAAAAATACCAAAAGACAAATCAAAAGATCAGTCTTACTTTCTTTACGGCCTAAATCAAAAAGATCTATCTCATACATTATTCCCGATAGGAGATTACACAAAAAATCAAGTAAGAAAAATAGCAAAACAAAACGGCTTAGAAAATTGGAACCGTCAAGGCACTCGAGGTCTCTGTTTCGTAGGTAACATAAACATGAAATCTTTCCTAAATCAAAAAATAAAAAACAAACAAGGAATAATAAGAAACCCAAACAACGAGATAGTAGGAAAACATAACGGAATGATGTTTTATACAATCGGAGAACGTTTAAAAGAAAACGACAAAACAACAATATTAAATGAATACAGAAACAAAGTAAAATCAAAATTATACATAGCCCAAAAAAACATAAAAAACAACGAACTGATAGTAGCTCCAGAAAACCATAAAGCCCTATTTAAAAAACAATTCAGTATAAAAAACATAAATTTCATCTCAGGTAAACCAAAATCAAATAAAGTCTTAGTAAGAATCAGACATCTAGGCAATCTAAATAAAGCAATAATAAGCAAAAACAAAATAATTCTAAACAAACCAATCCAAGGCATAGCAGAAGGCCAGTCAGCAGTTATATACACAAATCAAGGCATAATGCTCGCCGGCGGGGAAATTAGCAATCAAAAAAACTTTGACATTAACAAAATTTAAAAATAAGAAAATTATCCAATAAAAATGGCAAGACCAACGATTCAAGAAATATATGGAACTTTAGATTACCACACTTGGAAGAGCGGTTATGATATACAAGAACAATTAAGAGCCAATAGAGGATTACCAAAATCTCTTCCAAATGGAATATGGCCCATAATCAAATTTATGTTCAGAGATCCAAGCGCATTATCTAAAGATACGACCTTAAATTTTCTAGTTGAAGAAGGTTTTGTAGATGAAACAAGAAGAGAGTTTGATTTAAAAGATAAAATGGACCTAGGTGTAAAAGATGAACCAATATATAGAAAATCGATGAAAAAAACCCCTGAAGAATTCGAAGCCTTATTTCCACATAGAACAACTTTCTAAAAAGCACATTAACAATCTTTTTATACATCCAAATCCATAAAAATACATGAAAACCGAAGAAGCAATAAACTCCAGACGCTCAATAAGAGAATTTTCAAACAAACCTGTAAAATTTGGCTTAATAATGGAAACCATAGACTCAGCCAATCAATCCCCTTTTGCAGGAAACATTAACAATCTAAAATATTTAATAGTAGAAAAACAAGAAAACAAAAAATACATTGCAGAATTTTCTCAACAACTATGGATAAACGAATCAAGTTGGATAATAATAGTCTGTTCAGAATCAGAAAAATTAGAACAACTATATGGAGAAAAAGGTATAATTTACGGCAAACAACAGGCAGGAGCGGCAATAGAAAATATGCTAATCAAAATAACAGATATAGGCTTAGGAGCATGTTGGGTCGGTGCTTTCTCAGAAAAAGAAATAAAAAGCCACTTTAAAATACCAAACAAATGGACTGTAGAAGCAATAATCCCAATAGGATATCCAAAAAATAAAAAAAATCTAGAAAAAAGAAAAGCAACTCTAGAAAGCACAATATTCTGGGAAAAATGGGACCAAAAAAACAAACCTATAAAGTATCCGTATAAAGACCCAAGTACAAATTAGAAAAAGAAAAACTTAGGCTATAAACTCTCCAGTTTACTTTATGCTTCTTTTTCTTCTTACTTCTGACATTTCAAATATCTCCTCATCTTTTAAGTCCTTTAAATTAATAAACTTTCCAGCATTCATTAAATCAGAGATATTGCTTTTTCTTGGATCTCCAGGCGTATGACATGAAAAGATTATAGGAGTTTTTCCCAACGTTTTAATTAACCTTACAGCTTCTATTAAATCTGTATCTCCGCTTAAGATAATTGCAACATCGTATGAGTTTATATGAGCAAGATGAATTAAGTCTGTTGTAAGCAATACATCCACGCCTTTTTGATAAATTTCACCTTCTTTTTGTTTTAAGGGCGTGTATTTTAATTCGATAAGAGGATTGCCTTGCAATTCTTTAATCATTTCTTTCTGACCTTCAAAATTCCTTTTTTGTTTTTCAAAATAAAAAGAATACTCTTGTTTTTTATTTTCAAGCTGTTTTTTTATCTCCCTAACATGCATATTTATCTTTTTTCTTATTTGTCTTGAAAGTTTTTCTTGAGAAATCTGATTTAACAGATTATGTTCTTTTCTTATCCTCATGTCTAACTCGGCTTTTTTCTGATTGCAACTCCATCTAAGATTGTTTATCAATTTTGAGCTATAGTCAAGGACACTGAAAATTGAGCATTTGTGCCTTGACTATTTAGGGAAAGACATGCAATTTTGCTCAATTATTTATGTCTTTAACTATAATTAAAAAGGGAATATATTTTTTATAATCCCAAAACCTTTTTTGACCTTTCTTGAATCGGTTATTAAGAAAATTTAAAGAACCGTTGAAATTCTGAGTATCATTAAATATAATGACTTTCATAAAAAGGAGAGAGCGATAAATTATAAAAATATACCGCCCCCTATTATTCTATTAACATTATTCAACTATCTAGGTATTTAAGTTTTATTGATACTGAATAAATGGACTGTATAGACATTCCCTTTGATTATGCTGCTCCAAAGAGGGAATGTATAGATAGAGATTCCCAAAGAATATGTGACCAGATTAAGGGGAATCTCTATAGAAGCAATAGACTATGCCTTACAAATAAAACCAAAAGTAGCTTTTCCAGTTCATGAAGGCGGTTTAAAACAACCAGGCTCAGTTCATAGAATTCCACCAACAATTCTAGAACCCAAAGGAATCAAGTTCCAAGTCTTAGAAGATGGCAAGGAATATGAATTCTAGATAAATGAGAATATTTTGAAGTTCAACATACTTTCAAAAATAAATTAAGCAATTTCATTTCCTTCACGATCCACTATTGTTTCTAATCGGTGTGCCTCTGAAAATCCAGGGTATCTACTATCAACAAATTCATCTATTTCATCATAAGGCTTTCTTAGCACGAATGACTCATTTCCTTTAGGAGTTATAGATTCATATCCTCCTGGAATAGATATAAAATAAGAACTAGTGCCTGGTTCAGACAAACGCCCACAAAAAAGGATATAACGCTCCTTATTTTGAAGGAGTGGGCTAATTAAATTGGCCATATCTCCGTTACTACCTGCAAATCTAATTTCTCCGGAAACACCTTGTTGTCTTAGACCTTCAACGAGTTCCTTAAACCATCTCTTTTCTCTTTCAGATTCGGGCTCCAGATTCTCATTTTTAACTTCTTTTTTAGCACCCATATTATTTCACACCACCATTCACTTCAGATAATCTTAAGTCTTCGAGCATATGTTTAATACTTTCAACAGCCCACTTAAGTAGAACCAGTTTTTTTTCCTCATGAACCTTAATCATTTTAGTGCTAAAAAATAGTGATGCAAACAAGCTTTCTTGAATAATGTGGTCCTTAAAAAGTAATTTTTGCTCATCACTAAGAGGATTTATTTTTTCATACTCATAAATAAGTTCATTAACTTTTTTCTCATCCCATTTATTATCTTTAGTAAAACAATGCCATTGAATAGCAACAGCTAAATCTTTTTCAAGTGGTGCAATGTCATAATTATCAAAATCTAGTAACCCAATTATCTTGCCGTTATTATACACGAAGTTTCCAGCATACCAATCACTATGGCAAATTCCTTTTTTAGTTCCAAAATTTATAGAAAGCATTCGTTCAAAACCGTTTATTAAAGTAGCAACGTTTTCTTTAAGATAAGAATCAATCTTATCTCCATTACCTTGTTTAGAACATTCTATGTCTGTAATCCATTCACGCAATTCATCATAACTACTAAAAAACTCCCCTTCATTAATCTCAGGATTAATCAGACTTATTGTTTTATGATATTCTGCTATTAATTTTGCAAGTTCTTTTATCGAAACCTTTGAATTATCATGATAAACTAACCCTTCTATTTTAGGATACACCCAATAAGGAAGTCCTCCAAGATATTCTATATAATTCCCATTAGAACTTTTGAGAGGTTTAGGAACTTTATATGGGAAGGATAATTTTTCTAGCTCTAAAAGAATTTCAATCTGAGAATAAAGTCTCTTTTTCAAAACATCATTATCTTGTAATGAAGAGAGTCTTACGATATAATTACCTTTATTCGTAATGAATTCAAAATTATAGTTCTTATTACCTTCGGCTATGAGTCTTACACCATCACAGTTTTCAATAGAAAAGAGTTTAGAGATAGCTACTATTTCTTCTTTAGACAATATTTTATTCATAGTTTTATTTTCTTATGCGACTTGCAATAAGACCTCCTAATTTTAACATTACTCCAGCTTCTTTTCTATAAGCTTCATCACTATCTGGTATCTCTCCAAGATAAGTTCTAAACTCAAGAGGAATATCTCTCAATTTGAGCGGATCTTGCATCGCATGAAGTGCAATTATTGATGAATTATTTTCTCTAAGACCTCTTTGTAATATTGTAGGTTCAATGTATCCAACATGGGCATCAGGAATAGAACCTTTAAGATAATCGGGAAAAGGATTAGAGAATTGTAAATTATTCTCATGTAGATAGTCTGTGACAGTTATGATACTACTGCGAGGAACTGCGCTTGGAAGATATGTATTTAGCCTATTTGCTACAAAGCGATCTAAAGCCAAGACAGGCTCAAAACCGACTATCTCTCCAAGAGTTATCACTTGAGATGGCTCTTTTGACATCCTCAATCCTTCTTTTCCAACTAAATCGATAAATCCTTCAGAAGGTACCCACTCATATTCAAAATCTTTACTCTCATAAGAACCATTAAATCCCGTACTTCCTCGAAATTTTGCAACCTCAAGACCAAGTTCATCATTTATTGCTGAAGCTAGCATCCTACTTCTTTCTCTTCCAGCATTACATACCAAATATATTTGTTTTGTTTTCATTGTCATTTTTTATTACTCAAAATAGAGTAATTCCTTAATTATAGTAACTAAAATAACTATCTAAAATCTTACATCTAATAATTAGCCAATTATAGAAATATTTATATACTATTCTATATAATACTATTTTATGGCTATTTTAGACAAAAAGGATGAAAAATTACTAGAATTGCTCTATATAAATAGCAGAAGCTCACACAACCAGCTAGCAAAAAGATTAGGCGTAAGCAAAGATACGGTTCACAATAAAATAAAAAAATTTTTAGAAACAGGAATTATTTCAAATTTTACGTGTGATGTTAATTTAGCTAAATTAGGATTCAACACATTTACTGCGTTTTTCAAGTTTAATCAAGATATCACAAAACACATAGATATTTTAGAATATTTCAAAGAGCATCCACTATGCATGTGGGCAGTAACTATTTCAGGAGAATATGATATTCTTACAGAATTTATAGTAGAAGATTTCTTCTACATACAAAAGACAATAACAAGTATACGTAGCCATTTTGGAGACCGCCTAAACTTTTATGAAATAGATATATTTGCAAAAATGGTTAGAATAAGTCACTTAATTAAAGACCTAAATAAAAATGTCTTAGAAAAAAGTGATAATATCCAAAATATTGAATCAAAACAAAAGAAGCTTGATCAATTAGACAAAAAAATAATATTCGAGCTTACAAGAGATTCAAGTCTCTCTTTAATAAGTATAGCAGAAAAAGTAAAGAGTTCATGGGATGTTGTAAGATATAGAATAAAATCTTTAGAAAATAACAAAATTATAGGAAAATATCACCCAATGTTAAATTATAAAAAACTAAACTATATGCCTTTTATCGGAAAAGTAACTATGCAAAGTATTTCAAAAAATGATTTTGATGCATTAGAAGACCTAATCAAAAGAAATGATAATGTAACATATGCATTCACAAGCGCAAACTCCTTTTCAATTATATTTAACTGCATATACGCATCGATTGACCAGTTAGACAGTTTTTTAAGAAAAATCCAGGAAGAATTTAAGGGAAAGATAAAGAGTATGATTTACTATATCCAAAGAGAACAAATAAAGTTCACTCCATTTCCCGCAGGACTCCTAAGCTAAAAATCCCCTCAATTCCCTCATAAACTATACTTTCCCATCGCATAGTTCCATACCAAACTATACGATACCATCGTAAAGCTTATAAACCTTAAAATTCTGATAAACTAATGGAATTATCAGCAGAGCTATACAAACAAAACCCTTGGTGGGAAGGCAAATTTGAAGAAAAGAGTTACCCTAGAAAGAAATATACCTCTGAAATACTAAAAAACTTAAAATCAAAAGAAATAATAATATTAACAGGATTGAGAAGAGTAGGCAAAACAACAATAGTCCTGCAAATAATAAAGAGTTTAATAGAAACTAAAGTTAAGCCAGAAGACATATTATTTGTCAGATTAGACACATTTAATCTTCTTGAATTTAGCATCCATCAACTCATAGAAGAATACAGAAAAATACATAAAAAAGCCTCATCAGATTTCATTTACTTATTTCTCGACGAAGTTTCAACAAGAGATAATTTTGAAGATGAATTAAAAAGCTTATATGACAACGAAAATATGAAAGTAATATGCTCATCTTCAATCGCCACATTAATGAGAGACAAAAAAGCCAAACTTACAGGAAGAACAAAAACAATTGAAGTAATGCCCTTAGATTTTCAAGAATTTTTAGAGTTTAAAGAAGCAAAAATATCTAAATCAGACACGGCGAAATTAGAAAGCTATTTCAGAGATTATTTGAGAATAGGAGGAATCCCTCATTATGTTCTTACAGAAGACAAAACTTATCTAAATGAACTAGTAGAAAGCATAATTTACAAAGATATAATTGCTTATCACAAAATAACTGCTGAAAAAACAATCAAAGAATTATTTATCCTGCTATGTCAAAGAGTAGGCAAACCAATGAGCTATAATAAAATTGCAGAAATATTAAAAATTTCTGTAGACAGTGTAAAGAGATACATTGGATATTTTGAAAAAGCATATTTATTCTATGTAGTAGACAGATATTCTAAATCTTTAAACGAAAAAATAACATCTCCAAAAAAGGTTTACATTGGAGATGTTGGAATTAAAAACTCAATAACAGGATTTAAAGACTTGGGTAGCAGTTATGAAAATTTAGTCTTTTTAAGCATAAAAGATAAAAATCCAGCATATTATTTAGAAAACACTTATGAAATTGATTTTATCACAAAAGATAGTCTAATTGAAGCAAAATATAATTCTGAATTAAATAAAAATCAAAAAGAATTATTTGATTCCATAAAATCCAAGAACAAAATTATAGCTAACGGATACTCTTTCTTTGTTTAACTTTATCCCACAAAGACTAAATTCTAAAAATACAGAAAACCCCAAGCAATCTACCAAAAAAATTAGATAATTTAAAAGAACTCGGAAAGTCCATTCTGCAAAAAGCTTTTAATGGCGAATTAACCTAGAATTAACATGGATGAAAGGCATAATAGGCTTATTGTTTTTCAAAATAAAAATATCCGAAGAATTTGGTTTAAAGAGGATTGGTATTATTCAATAATAGATGTGATTGGTGCTTTAACTGATAGCATTAACTCTAGAGATTATTGGTATAAAATGAAAATAAGAATGAGTAATGAGGATAAAACTGAACTGTCGACAATTTGTCTACAGTTGAAATTACTTGCCGATGATGGAAAATTAAGAGAAACTGATTGTGCTAATACTGAAGGAATCTTTCGTATCATCCAGTCTATTCCTTCTCCTAAAGCAGAACCATTCAAAAGATGGCTCGCAAAAGTCGGAAAAGATAGGATTGATGAAATTGAAAATCCAGAACTTGCACAAGAAAGAATGAAATCTCTTTATGAACAGAAAGGCTATTCAAATGATTGGATAGATAAAAGATTAAGAAGCATAGCAATCAGACAAAATTTGACAGATGAATGGAAAGAAAGAGGGATTACAAAACAAGAAGATTTTGCAATTCTTACTGCTGAAATATCAAAAGCAACTTTTGGACTTACACCTAGCGAATATAAAAATCATAAAAATTTACCTAAAAAATCAAAGATAAATTTAAGAGATCATATGGATGATTTAGAATTAATTTTTACAATGCTCGGGGAAAGAGTTACTACAGAAATCTCTCAAAAAGAAAAACCAGCAGTTTTTGCTAAAATAAAAAACGTTGCTGGGAGAGATGGTGCAGTTGCTGGTGTTGCTAGAGAAAAAGCTGAAAAAGAATTAGGTAGAAGTGTTGTAACAAATCAGAATTATTTAGATAAAAATAAAGAGCTTGAGAATAAAAAATAAACTATAAAATTTCAAAAAAAGCCACTTCATCCCAAAAAGAATAAAGCAAAAATCCTCGATTAAAGCGAAAGATTTAAATAGTATACTCTAAAGTATACTACTATGGAATATACTAATTGATATGGCAGAAAAAGAATTTAAGAATAGGGTAAGAGAGCTGAAGCTTTTGAATGAGTTGTATAAAAAAAATGCCTCTAAACTCATTATCTTATATGGACGCAGACGCGTGGGCAAAACTGAGCTCCTTAAAGAATTTCTTAAAAGCCATAATGGACTTTATATTCTGGCTAGACAAGAATCTGAAGCAGAACAGCTAAAAAAAATAAGTTCACAGATAGCAGAATACTACAAAGACAACGTCATCATGCTTAACCCATTTGCTAATTGGGACTCCATTTTTCAGTATTTATCTGAAAAACCACGAATTCCTATTGTTTTTGACGAGTTCCCTTATATTATCCAATCATCTGAAAAAGTAACAGGAATTTTACAAGATTATTGGGATAACAAACTTTCCCAAAATAACACGTTTCTGATTCTCTGTGGATCTTCTATAACTATGATGGAACGATTGTTAGGAGAGAAAAGTCCGCTCTATGGAAGAAGAACAGAACAAATACTGCTTGAACCTTTAAAATTTAATGATGCTTGTTTATTCTTTCCAGAGTCCTTGAAATTCAAAGATAAAGTGTTGAATTATGCTGTTCTAGGAGGCATGCCTGCATACCTGTTAGAATTTGACTTTAAAAAAAATTTAAGAGAAAATATCATTGAAAACATCGTCCAAAAAAATAAGTTTCTGTATCAAGATGTTCTTTTTACATTGCGAGAAGAACTTAAAGAGCCAAGAAATTATTTTTCCATCCTATATTCAATTGCTAAAGGAAATAGCAGGGCTGGACATATCGTAAATGATACTGGGCTAGATAAATCATTCATTAATAAGTATCTGGGAGTATTAATTGATCTTCAACTTGTTGAAAGAAGAGTTCCCATTACTGAGAAAAACCATGCTCGATCGAGAAACGGCATTTATCTATTAAAAGATAACTTCTTCAAATTTTGGTTTAAGTTTGTATTTGAAAACCAAGAATATGTTGAACAAGAAAAACAAGAAAAACTTGTCGATGAAAAGATTTTGCATGAAATCAACAGTTTTGCTGGAAGAATATTTGAAGAAGTCGCATTATCTCAGATGATTCAAAGCAATAAATATAAAGATTACCTGTTTGGCAGATGGTGGGATAAAAATTTAGAAGTAGATATTGTTGGAATAGATAGATCAAATAAAAAACTGTTAATCGGGGAAGTCAAATTTAAAAAGCTTGTAAAATCGGAAATTAATGAAATAAAAAAAGGTTTAAAAGAAAAAGCTCAAAAAATAAATATATTTGGATTCAAACAAGATTTTGTAATAATTTGTTTAGATTCAGATTTTGAAGATTCTGAAGTTGAAATTATTAAATTAGATAAATCCATTAACTTAAAATAACAAACTTTATCCCAAAAAGGATAAAGCAAAAAGAAAAATAAAAAAATAAAAAACTCGTTAATTTTAATTAACGGAATATCTCAATGCCCAATTCAGACATTTCTGACCTATTGCCTTGTCGACGCGAATCAACTGAAGGAGCTATTTCTTTTCCAAGCACATAAGGTGACTTAACACCAGTCATTATTGTAATGACTCGCACTTTGGAACCGAATTCCTTATTGATGCGCGCGCCAATAATCACTTGTGCCTCAGCACTTAGATTTTCAGTAACTAAATTCCCCACTCCCGAGAATTCATCAAGCTTGAAGTCCGGTCCACATGTAATGTGAATCAAAGCTCCAGTAGCTCCACGATAATCTACATCAAGTAAAGGATGTGTCAAAGCCTGCCTTACAGCTTCTTCAACACGCATAGAACTGTCAGACTCTCCTACTCCAATAACTGCAACGTCACCGCCTTTCATAATTGCTGAAACGTCAGCATAGTCTAAGTTGATCAATGAAGGCAAAGTAATAGTCTCCACTATACCTTTTATCATTGTACTTACTAG
>Ga0209541_10008893_pt1 | contig 16411 bp, 22 predicted proteins | sample RifCSPlowO2_01_FD_184027 | JGI IMG/M metagenome (GOLD analysis project Ga0209541, IMG submission 184027) | Groundwater microbial communities from Rifle, Colorado - Rifle CSP2_plank lowO2_0.1 (SPAdes) (version 2) | ecosystem: Environmental > Aquatic > Deep subsurface > Groundwater | place...
CCCGCGGATTGCCCCTGTTATCTATCATCAGCGCTGTATACATGACACCGCAGTATTCTATGTCCCTATCCATCAAGCCGCTGAATATCGGCAATAGAATCCTGTCATGAACGTTCCGGGAAACTTCTTCCGTGCAGAAAGAAGGCACAGAATATGCAGCCATCCCGCCTGTCTGGTCGCCAACGTCGCCCTTAGCTACCATGCCGCCTGCAGCATCTTTCCTGTATATCTCGCCAACACGCTTGTAGTCTTTTGAAAGCTTCTGCCGCAGAAGAACCGGATTTCTTCCTTCAGGCGGACGCGTGTTCATAAAAACATGATCGCTGGCTTCTGTTCCAAGCATTGTATCTTCTATGACAAGAAGTTTTGCAGAATCGCCAAATTCTTTTTTGGCTCTGTAAATTGCAGCCATCGCTTCTGTGCTATTTCTTGCATGCAACGCACCTTTGCCTAACGCCGGACCGGAAACCTTGACATATTTATCAGGAGGTTCGGAAAAAACATGGGTGCCCGCTTTCTCCGCACTTGCAAAAATCCCGAAATCTGCCGTGGGCACTCCCCATTCAGTCAAGTAACACTTTGCGATTGCTTTCTGGCGCTCCAATTCAGCGCCAATGATGCCGGGCCCGAAGAATCTTATTCCATTGTCGCGAAACGTGTCTGCCATGCCTTGAAACAGATACTGCTCCATGCCTGTAGTTGCAAATTGAACGCCGGCTTCTTTTGCAAGTGCCAGATAATCTCCTGGGTTTTTAAGCTGGTTGTAATCCAAGCCTTTTACGACCTTATCAAGCGAATAAGCGCCTGCATTACCAGGAGCCCAAATAATTTTTCCAACATGAGGTGAGGCATTAAGTGCCTTAGCCATCTTGTGTTCCCTTGTGCCAGAACCAATAAGCATGACTGTGTCAGACATTGGTTTTCTATAACATTAAAATTTAAAATAGTTTGACTGGAAGGGTAGGTTTATAAGGAAGGGAAACCAGTTTCCCTACTAATATTGCGAGGGTAGCCAAGCATGGTCTAACCCTTTCCGGCTCACGCGAAAAGCGTTAACGGAAAGGATTACAGAAAAAGGCGCAAGATTAACTAAGGCGAAGCTTAGGACTAAGGCGTAGCTCAGAGAAGCCGACAGACACACAAAGTGTGTCATACGCTTTGTAAGATACCTTGTCGGTTAGTCCGTTCGTCGGTTCAAATCCGACCCCTCGCATAATGGTCAAAGTTCAGATAAATTTTCCAAACTTAAGAATCCACGAAATCATATACTTGTATGTTTGCAGTAGAACTTTCTCGAAGAGCAAAGAAAGAATTTGATGCTATTTATGATAAAAGAATCGAAGAAGTTCTAAAGTATCTCGAATTTGATCCTGTACCAGCTAAAAGCTATGATGTCAAAAAGCTTGAAGGCTTGAAAGATACTTTCAGAATACGTATCGGCAAAATAAGAATTGTCTATACAATTATATGGAAAGATAAGATTATACTCATATCCAGAATAGAGAAAAGAGGAACTGCTTACGATTAAACGAAGCGTATTGTTTTTCCTTTTTTATACTCTCTCAAAGCTACCCTTACAGCTTTCTTGTCTTCTTTGCTTGCCTTTTCGCTTTTGATGATACGCATTTCTATGGAGATAAGTCTAGATTTAATATCTTCTATCTCTCTCAAGATATTTTGTACTTGTAATGCCATATCTAAAATTGGATGTTGATATATATAAATTGAATGGATTCTGGACTTGCCATTGACAAAGCAAGGCAATTCCTCTGGTCGGCCACACGCATCAAAAACAGTCAGATCTTCCTTGCTGTGGCGATAATGTTTTTTGGAAACAGCCTGAAAGCCTTGGCTTCGCTTCCACGGAGTTCCATGATTTCGAAGCCTGCGGACTCAAGCAGTTTCTGCAGTTCTTTCTGGCCAAAGAGGTAGTAATAACGCATCAGCTTCTTGCCTTCGAAGCTCCATGGAATAAAATCTTCTCTCTTGCCGCGGAACCTCTGCTGATCGCGATTCCAGCACGATATCAGCAATTCGCCGTTCTTTTTCATTGCCCTGTGCAGTTCTTTCAGCGCTTTCTTTCTGTTTTGCTTTCCTTCGATGCACTGCAATGTAGAAATGCATATAGCTGCATCAAAAGTTTCATCTTCAAAAGGCAGGCTTGTTAAATTGCCGCATACAAGTCCGGCATCAATGTTTCTTTCCTTCTTACATTGCTTTGCAAATTTCAACATATTCTCAGAAAAATCCAGGCCTACTATCCTGTCTTTAACTTGCTCGAAATTCCTGCCGCTGCCGCAGCCAAGATCAAGAATTAATCCGGAACGCGATTCTAGGAATTGTTTTGTTTCCGGCCACACGCGCTTGCGATACGCTTTCCAGGGTGATGCAAGAACATTCCATACATGCCGCTGGTTCATGAATAAGTTCATTCAATTATCTTTAAGATGCTTTCCCGGATAATTTTATTTCTTCGATACTGTTCTGCCTGCAGTAATCGGCTATTTTTTCCAGGAATTTATTGCCGTATCTCTCAAGTTTTATGTTCCCCACGCCCTTTATTTTCGACAGGCTTTGTGCGCTGCGCGGGAAGAATGTAGCCATTTCCCTGAGCGTGAAGTCGGGGAATATCATATAGGGGGGTACATTTTCTGCATCGGCCAGTGTTTTTCTCAGCGCCCTCAGGACTTCAAACAGCTTATCGTCTGCCGCTGCGCTCATTTGTCTGCCGTCCTGAAGATTCATCTGGATTTCTTTTGTTTTTTCTTCTGGCTTTGTGAGGTTCACGCTTCCGCTGCCGGCCAAGACATCAAAACATTTCTGATTCAGCCTTAAAACTGGGTACTTGTCGCCCACTACACCAATGAAGCCAAGCTGGACAAGCTCTCTTATGAAAACCTGCAGCTGCTTGTGGCTATATTCACTTCCTGCCCCGTGAGAACCTAGCTTGTCGTGACCATAAATGCGCACCCGGTCCCCCTTTCCTTTGCCAACCAATACCGATATTATGTAATTCATGCCGAACCGCTGGTTTGTATCCCTGATGCACGCAAAAATCTTTTTTGCAATCTCTGTCCCGTCGAAAGTTTCTCTTGGCTCAAGGCACGCATCGCACTTTTCACACCGGTCAGCGTGCGTTTCCCCAAAATATCCAAGAAGGAATTTTCTTCTGCACTGCGTGCCCTCGCAAAATCTTGTCATTTCGCCAAGCTTTTTGTAGGCTATTGATTTCTTCTGCCGGTTCTTTGATTTTTCTATAAGCGCTTCAATCTTTTTCCTGTCGCCATAGCTGAAGAAAAGAATACAGTCGCTGTCCAGCCTGTCCCTCCCGGCTCTTCCTGTTTCCTGGTAATAGCTTTCAATATTTTTTGGCAGATCATAATGTATTACATAGCGCACATTCGGCTTGTTTATGCCCATGCCAAACGCTACTGTCGCCACTATTATTTCTGCATCGTCTTTTATGAACATCTCCTGGTTTTTAGATCTTGTTTCTTTTGGCAGCCCGGCATGGTAGGGGAGCGCGCGAAAACCCTCTTCCTGCAGTTTCCTGGCAACTTTTTCCGCGGAGCTGCGGCTTTGGCAGTATATTATACCAGAGTCTTTCCGGTGCTTGCTTAGATAAGACAGTGTCTGGCCGTATGCGTCTTCTTTTGGCCGCACATAATAAAAAAGATTCGGCCTGTTGAAACTGGCTTTGTATATCCTTGGCGCAGAAAGTTTCAGCGCCTGTATTATGTCGTTCTGCACGTCTGGCACGGCTGTCGCAGTAAGGGCAACTATAGGCACGTGCGGGAGCGTTTCCCTGAGTATTCTGAGTTTTCTGTATTCCGGCCTGAAGTCATGGCCCCATTCTGATATGCAATGCGCCTCATCAACAGCAAACAAGACTATCTTTAGCGTTTTTAGAAAACCAAGAAAATCAGGCGACGTGAGCCTTTCCGGAGCAATGTACAGCATTTTATCCCTGTTTTCAAGGAGCCTGATTTTTATGCGCTCTATCTCCTTTATGCTCAGGGAGCTGTTTATGCAGGACGCCCCGATGCCGTTAACCCTCAGGCCGTCTACCTGGTCTTTCATCAATGCAATAAGCGGCGATATGACAACAGTTATTCCGTCTTTCATGACAGCAGGCAGCTGGTAGCAGAGGGATTTTCCGCTTCCCGTGGGCATGAGGACAAAAACGTCTCTCCCGGCAAGAACGTCATTTACTATGCTCTCCTGCATAGGCTGAAAGTCGGAATAGCCAAAATGTTTCTTCAGTGCTTCCGTTGAATTCTGCATAAGTAAATTCAAATCACATCTTTTTAACATAGAACAAAGCTACGAAATGAAAAAGAAAAGTGTCAATATCTTCCCATACTCTTATCGATCTTCAACGCCCAGTCTTCTACGCCGCCTTTCATGGATACGGCATTGAAACCCATTTGTTGAAGAAAGGCTGCGGCCTTCAGGCTTCTGTTTCCTGTATGGCAGTAAACGATGATTTTCTTTTCCTTCGGCAATTCATCCAGGCGCGATTGTATTTCTCTCATTGGTATATGCACGTCGTTTTCGATGACGCATATGTCCCGTTCCCAGTTCTCGCGGACGTCAAGTAAGACAGCACTATCTCTGGAAATCATTTCTGAAGCTTCTTCTACGGTTACTTCCATTTCGTTCATATTTTTACCCAAATGCCCGCATCAATAATTTTTAGTGGCTTTTAGCTTTCCATCTGCATTCTAGGTGACTACATTTTCATGATTTGTAGTCACCACTTTTGCTAGTTTCTTTATGACCACGCATAAAATTCGCTTTGATTTATATGTGGTCATAAAATGCTCTCGGCGGGATTGCTTCAGAAACCCAAGGTTTCTGAGCTCTCGGCGAGCTGCGCTCAGCCGCAGATGAACCCAGGGGTTCAAATCTTATGCTCTCGGCGGGATTTGAACCCGCGTCCGCGGCGCTTTCCAAGCTTCTGGGTTCTTTCTTTTCCCAGGGGTTTTCTTTCTTGCAAGAAAGAAAAGGCCTTTGAGAGGCCGCCATCCTTGACCGGGCTAGACTACGAGAGCAGTTGAAGCATATACAGCTTTTTAGCACATTTAAATGCTACCTTAAATGTTATTTTTATTAATGAATAAACAATCGAAAGTTGTTCAAGAAGGCTACAATAAATTAGCGAAAAAATACAGCAAGGAAAGACATCGTTACGTTAATGATGCTCTCTTGAAACTATTTGCAAAACATGTAAAGAAAGGCTCGAAAGTTCTTGACTTAGGCTGCGGTGCTGGCGTTCCTATTGACAGGTTTTTAGTAAAGAATGGTTACAAAGTAACTGGCATAGATTTCGCAAGAAATATGCTAAAAGCCGCAAAGAAAAATGTCCCTCGAGCCAGATACATTCAGATGGACATGACAAAGATGAAGTTTAGACCTGACTCATTTGATGTTGCAGTGTCTTTCTATGCCATCATTCATGTTCCGAAAGAAAAGCATGCAAAGTTATACAAAGATCTGCACAAAATCCTAAAGTCCGATGGCATTATTCTCGTAAACGCAAGCGGCCATAAAAAATGGGAAGGCTATGGAGATTTTATTGATACTAGAATGTTCTGGAGCCACTATGCTCCTGCCAAAACATCAGGAATACTAAAAAAGTCTGGTTTCAAGATTCTATGGCATAGAGTTCTGGAACTTGGCGGCGAAAAACAGTTCTGGGTACTTGCTAGAAATAAGAAATGAATTACTTCTTCCTGTAGCCAAATATTTTATCATAGCGTTTATGATCAATGATTTCCAGAACAAAGCATAGTATTTCTACTTGATCACCTTTCAGCGTATATAGCATTCTCCAGTAGCCGACAAGATCAGCAACCCATAGATTGTCAACGAGATAGCCACTTTTCTTTACAAGTGTCTTTGGAACAGGGGCGCCGTATTGTGGGTTGGCTTTGATTAATTCGATTTTCTGTTTTATGGACTTGAGCAATTGCTGATGCTCTGAGTTTTGTATGTCATTTGCTTGTTCCTGTCCAACGATCTTATTGAGGTTCTCGAATTCCTCGGCGGCATTCCCGATAAGCTGAACACGGACAGGCTTCATTTCGAACACCAAGGGTGTTTGAAAGAAATGCATTTATGAAATGAATAGCATTTCATATCTCTATCACTTTGCTCTTCTCGATAAACCTGAGGAATTTTGAGTTCTTGTTCTCTATCCATGATATGCCTTTTGGTCCTATGAGGATAGGGCCTTTGTCTTCCAAGTAAGCAAGAATAAGCCTGAGCGTCTGGTCCATTATTTTCTTTTTTAGTTTGCGTTTTAGCTCCTCTAGTGAAACAGGACCATCTGATTCCTTCAGGGTCTTCTCAACCATTAAGACAGTCTTAAGAGTAGGCCAGTGATGCATGTTGTTTTCTAGTCTTATGTTTACCGACTTCTTTGTTTGCGTGTTTGCCACAGACATAAAGGTTAATTATAGATACAAGTATATAAATATATATGTATATAAGTGTATATGTATTTTAGAAACTGGGATGCATTTGAACGATTTTAAAATCTGCCGCCGAAGCGCTCGAGGAAGGCATCGTGCCATTGCGGATACTCGCCTGCTATGTAAACCATCAGCACCCTGTGCTCTGAGGGTTCGCGGAGTATGAAAGCCGTGTCCGTGATTATCCATTGCAGTAATTCCCTGAACCGGTCTTCAGGAATGCGCATTATCTCGTTCTTGCCCATGTTCTGCAGGGCTTCGCGGAAAATCTGCTTTTCCTTTGTATCTGAGGCCAAGTCAATGACAGGCCCTTCTGATTCTATAGGCATTTCATTGTTTTCAGGCATATCTATTACTAGCATCGAAAGATTTTAAAACGGATTCAGGAACAGGAACCGCCGGTGCGCCCGGGTATTGCAGATACGATGTATCTGCATGCCGTCACTCAAGAAGCAGGAGGCCGTACATCACAGCAATGCCCAGGACGATAGCTGTCATCTGCAGCACGGAGCTCTTCGCGGTGAATCTCTTGTGCAGCTCCGGTATCAGGTCGGAGCCTGCGATGTATATGAAACTCCCGGCCGCGAAAGATACGAGGAATGGCATTGAATTTTCCACGTAAGAGCTGATTATGACCGCGGAAAGCGCGCCGAAAACTGCGATAATGGCGGAAAGAAAGTTAAGCGTCAATGCCCTCCTTTTTGTAAACCCGCCGTGCAGCAGGACACCGAAGTCGCCAATCTCCTGCGGTATCTCATGGAATACCACTGCAAGCGTTGTAGCTACGCCAACCGGCACGCTCACAAGATAGGAAGCGACAATTATGAGGCCGTCTATGAAATTGTGTACTGCGTCGCCGAAAAGGTTCATGTAAGCAAACGAATGCGCGTGCGCCCGCGATGTTGGTATGTGGCAGTGCCTCCACTGGATTATCTTTTCCATGGCAAAAGACGCCAGTATGCCTGAAAGCACGAAGAAGGATGTCCTCAGGCCAAACCCTGCGCCTTCAGCCACTTCCGGCAGCATGTGAATAAACACGTCGCCGAGAAGGGCCCCCGCGGAGAAGCCTACAAAATAAAGCAGAACTTTCTTGAGCGTGGCGTCTTTTATAGAGAGCGTAAGGACGCCTGCAAAAGAAACAAGGCTGACGGCGATCACGCTTATCAGCGAAAGCAAGAGGGGATCGGTCATGGCATCACATTCTAATTAGATTGAAAATATTGCCTGCGTGAAATAAATAGGCAGCGGTGATCAGGCTTTTTTCTCCTTCTTTTTTCGTGCTCGACTATCAGGGCGTGGAATTCCTTGTACAGGCCTGCATTATTCGGCAGGCTTTTCTCGAACATATCACGCAGCTTATCATAATCTTCGTCGCCTTCAATCAGTCCGAGGCGCGAGAACAGGCGCCTCGTGTACGCGTCGACTACAAAAACCGGCCTGTTGCATGCATAAAGCAGCATTGAATCCGCAGTCTCCCTGCCGATCCCTTTTATCGCCAGCAGCTCATCCCTGGTCACGGACTTGTAGAAATCGCCGTCAAAGCTTATGATGAAACCAGAGAATTCTTTCAGCCTGCCTGCTTTCTGACGGAAGAATCCTGAAGGCCTGACAAGCTTCTCCAGCGCGGGCAACGGACACGAACCAATTGATTCCGGCGATGTCTTTCCTGCGCCAACAAGGTTCTGCAAAGCCTTCTCAACGTTTTTCCAGCTTGTGTTCTGCGTGAGTATGGCGCCAACGCAAACCTCGAATTCCGGGGGCCTGAACATGCCAGATATGGGCCACCATTTTTGCGGGCCTATGTCCCTGAAAAGGTCATTGTAAACCTGCAGCACTTTCATGGTTCAGGTTTACCTGAAGACTTTAAGAGAATTTATCCTGTTGTGCCAAGAGAAAGCAGGACTTCTTCTGCGGCAAATTTCTTGCCATCAGGCGTTGTCAGTGCAATCTCAAAGAATCCATAGTCGTTTGGCTGGGACACATAAGACCTGAAAGGCAGCACCAGCCTGTAGCCGTAATCATCGTAGCCGGATTTTGATATGCTGATGCCAGACCACGACTCGATAAGATCCCCGTGCATCCTGGTGCCGTTGACATCGTATGCAGAACGCCAGATTCTTGCGTTTATTGTGCCGTCAGTCGTCTCCAGGTTTCCATATGAGTCCTTCGGGGAAAGGACAACTTCAATGCCGTCTCTTTCGGCATCGGTGTCAAAATTCCTTGCGCGCGGCAGTATTGTGCTGAGGCCGGCAACCTTTGTAGGCTCTGCCGCCTGGATGTTCGTTTCTCCCGGTTCATTTTTCATCGCATTTTCCGTGCTGCCCGGGGTACTGATTCCGGGGCCAAAAAGGAAGAACAGAGCTGCAACCAGAATAGCAGCAATGAAAATTATAGCCAATGTATTGCCTGAGTTCTTCTTGCCCATGAAGAAGACATCCCTTCAAATCTTTAAGAATCTGAAAAGCGGACCTTTGAGAACTACTAATCTTTCTTTTTCAGGCGTAAGATATTCAAACCTTTTTTAGGGCCAATCGCCATTTCCCAATCTGACTCTCTCTGATAAAATGGAGCCGCTCCAATTAATGACGATGGTCCATATGGATCCAAGTATCTCATTACCATGGCCATATTCTCACCGGACCTGACAATATCTTCAACACTAATTACTTTTTTCCCGGCAGTATTTTCATTTATTGCAGTCACATGTTCAGGTACAACTTTTAATCCAGAGTCTTTAGAAAACTTTACAAATCCAAGATTGCATTCCAGCAATTCCGCAAGTGCCATTGCTATTTCTGTAGCTCCGCAGGCACATCCTATTATGTAGTCAGGAATTTCAATACCATCACCGGCAGTTTGTAACAATTTCCTTAGAAAAACTAATACATCATCTGGTGTAGGCATGTAAGGATCGTCGAAACGATCCAGATTTCTCTGCCTTCTTCTATAACTCATCCCATCGATTGCTGCCAAGTCACTTTCTGAAGCTTCAAGCCATTCATTGAATACTGCATTCTGAGGACTGCCTTGATAATACCCCGAAAGGAAAGTTCTGCCAACAGCAGTCAGGCTATCTAGAAGTCCTAGTGCCCTTTCCCTTCTTTCTCCTGATGGCTCCCAGAATAATCCATCAAAAAGAGGCTGCCAAAGATAGAATATGCCATGCCTGACAGCATCTGGCTCGCTGCTTTTCTTTGCAAGTTTCGCGAATGCGTAAAATGAACCAGCTTGCCTATATTCATGATTATAAACAGTTACATTTCGCAAATCTGCTGGCAAGAGTCTTGCTTTTTCCCTTAAGTCACTTTTCATGGCTGGCATCATTTAACCAGAGCAGCAAAGTTTTAAAATTAAGCGGGCCCGGAGGGATTCGAACCCCCGGCCTTCTGGTTGCTTTCCTCAAAACTTGGTCCGAAGCATCGCCATTATTCATTCAGACGCTCTATCCAAGCTAAGCTACGAGCCCACTGAAATAGTTGATATTATTTACAAATTAATAATGATGTACAGGCTTTATATATTTTCTTACATATCTTACTTGTAAGGTGAATAAGATGGGACTTATTGAAATGAAAACTGCGAAAATAACGGAAAAAGGTCAGATAGCTATACCTAAGGACATAAGAGAACTCGAAGGCTTCAAACAGGGTGACAAGATAGCCATACTTGCTTTTGACGATCATATAGAACTGAGACCGCTAAAGAGCATAAAGGGTGGAAGAATCTCAGCTTTGCTTAGCGAAAGGGCCCTCGCAAAAGATTGGAATACAAAAGAGGAAGATGAAGCATGGAAGGACTTGTAAAAGGTGATATTGTTGTATTACCTTTCCCATTCTCTGATCTTTCAGCAAACAAAAGAAGGCCTGCTCTTATTGTAGCGGAAGGTGAATACGGAGATATGATTCTGTGCCAGATAACAAGCAAGCCAAAAAAAGGTGCACAATCAGTTGAATTAAGGGATAAAGACTTCCAAGAGGGCAAGCTGAAAATAACCAGTTACGTAAGGCCAAAAAAAATATTCACTGCTGATTCAGGCTTAATACTTTACAAAGCAGGAAAGATTAAAAAAGAAAAGGCAAAAGAAGTTGAAGATACAGTTTGCAGGATTATGAAAGAATAAAAAATTAAAAAGAATAGAATTGTGATATAAATGGAAACAAAGCTGATTGCAGGCGCTCTAATAATGCTCTTTGGGGCTGTAATGCTTCTAGCAAATCCAATAAGCTTCACTAACCCATCCTCGCTCTTTACCGTTCTTGGACTGGTCGGCTTCATCATTTTTGCTGTCGGCTTCTATTTTACTTTCAAGGAACTGAAGTGATTTTATGAAAGAAGAGATTGCTTCTATGGCAATGAAGCACAACAGGCTCCAGACGCTTTTTCTTTCCGTCCTGCTGGTTTATTCGATTTATGCGCTGGCATTAGTCGTAGCGCCTGTGGGCTTATACTCCAAGGGCATTGCCGTATTTTTCGCCGGCGGTCCTGTTGGAATGCTCCTTTATCATGTATGGAGAAAAATGCGCGACATAGAGCATGCTGCAGGGCAGACGTGATCAGTTTATTTTCTTGTGCAGTATCTTCCTTATGGTGTCTGCATCACCTCGGCCTTCTGTCTGCTTCATTACCTGCCCGACAAGGAAGTTGAAGGCCTCCTGCTTGCCTGACTTGTAGTCCATCAGCGTCTTGGGGTTCTGGTCGATAACCTTCTGGACAACCGGCTCGAGCACAGATTCGTCATAAATCCTGGCGCGCTTTGCAACGAGCTTTCCGGGGTCCGCCGGGTGCGTGACAATCTCGCGGAGCATCATCTCGGCGCTCCTGTCCGTGAGCTGCTTATTTTCAATCATGCGCAGCAAGCTCACCAAGTGCTTTGCTTCAAGCCCGGTGCCTTTCATGCGCAGGTTGCTGTAATTCAGGGTCTTCTTGATCTCGCCGGCAAACCATTTCGCAGCCAACTGGGGATCTATTTCTTCTATGACTTGCTCGAACATCATTGCAAGATCCGGCTCGCTTACAATAGACATAGAAAGCTCCAGAGGTATTTTCAGTTCCCTTGTATAGCGGCTTATCTTCTGCTCAGGCAACTCGGGCATCGCCGCCTTTATCTCTTCAATCACTTCCTTTTCTATTGTTATCCTCGGCAAGTCGGTATCAAATATATATCCGTAGTCCTCCTCGCCTTCTTTCAGGCGCATGGATCTTGTGACTCCGGCAACATCATCCCAGGCGCGCGTCTCGCGGAGCACTTTTCCCTTTCTTCTTATTTCATTCTTCTGCCTGATAATCTCATAATTCAGCGCGCGCTCGACTTCTTTGAAGCCGCTTATGTTTTTCACCTCAACGCGCGCAGATTCAAGGGAAATATTGGCGTCGCAGCGCATGCTTCCCTCGATATTCGGGTCGAAAACGCCCAAGTACTGCAGTATGCTTGAAAGCTTGTCGAGAAACATCCTGGCTTCTTTTGGAGATGAAAAATCAGGCTCGGTAACTATCTCAACAAGCGGCGTGCCGCTGCGGTTGTAATCGACAAGAACGTAATCGCCGCCAAGGCCGCCCACATGCACAAGCCTTGCCGGGTCTTCCTCAAGCTGGATCCTGGTTATCCTGATCTTCTTTTTGTTGACGACAACGCAGCCCTCGCGCGCGAAAGGCAGCTCGTACTGCGTTATCTGGAAGTTCTTTGACATGTCCGGATAGAAATAAGACTTGCGCGAGAAGAATGCTTCCTTGTGGAACTTGCAGCTGAGTGCAAGCCCTATCTTCATCGCATACTCTGTGGCTTTCCTGTTCGTCCTTGGCTTGCTGCCTGGCATGCCCAAGCATGTCGGACATGTCAGCGTATTCGGCTCCTTGGAAACATCATTCCTGCATCCGCAGAACAGCTTTGTCTTCGTCAGCAACTGGCAGTGCACCTCTAATCCGATTTTCATATTTTTCACCGTTTTGCAAAAAACCCTAATATCGTATCATGTAATTTGCCGTTTGTGGTCAGGTAATCTTGAGAGAAAATTGTATCTTTTCCTTCAATATCGGTTAATTTTCCTCCTGCCTCTTCTATAATTATTTTTTGGGCGGCCACATCCCACGGTTTTAAATTGAGATTTAACATAATATCTACAGAACCCTGGGCAAGAAGGATACATCCCATCTGCTGCCCAAAGCCTCTGTGGCGGGCACAGTTTGTTATTATCTTCATGAATTGCCTGTCATAATGTTTTTTATAATATCTGTCTACGTCATCAAAAACAAAGAACGAATCTTCTAATCTCTGTGTTCTAGAAACTTTTGCTCTCTTCTGATTTACAAAACACCCTTTTCCTTTTGCTGCATAAGCAAGGATATTAAATTTGGGCATATTTATTACGCCAGCAACTACTTTGCCATCTTTCTCCAATGCAATGAATGTTGCAAAGAAAGGGACTTTCCGGATGAAGTTCTTGGTTCCATCTATGGGATCTATAATCCATTTGTATTCAGAATCTGTCTGCTGGTACGGAAATTCTTCTCCCAGAAAATTATGGTCAGGAAAGTGTTTCTTTATAATGGAAACTATTTTCTTTTCAGCTTCCTTGTCTGCAATTGTAACAGGGGAGTTGTCGGCTTTTTTTTCTACCTTGAGGTTTGAATCAAAATACCTGTTTATTATATTCCCTGCTTCCTTTGCAGCTTGTATCGCAACTTTCAGTTCTTTCATATCTTCACACCCAATTTTCCCAGTTCTTTTTCCAGATGCTTTGCATCCTTGAACAGAACAGCTTTGCCACCGGTTTTTTTCACAGCTTTCAGGAAATCTTTGTTATCGTCAACCACAATGCAGTCTTTTGGCTGGACATTTAGTTTATTGGCAGCTCGCAAAAATAGTTTAACGTCTGGTTTTGTAATGCCGTGATTAAATGAGAAGTGATGATGATGGAATTCCTTGAGCACATTGTATTTCTTGTCAAGATATTTAACACGTTCGGCGTAATTTGCAGAAAGCACTGAAACCCTGTATTTGTGCCGAAGCTTTCTTACAAGTCGCATCATATCCTTCCTAGGGGTGTAGGAAGAATGCCATATATGTTCTGCTTCCTTTAGCTGCTTTCTGGACAGGTTAATTTTTTTTGAAACAGTTTTCCAATATTCATCAGAAGTTATTTTTCCTTCCGAATACTTTTTCCTGTGATCTCCTCGAAGTGCACTATGAACAGCTTCATGTGAGAGCTTGAATTTCTTAGCTATCTTTTCGAGGCCAATCTTACCGCCTTCGCTAAAGTAAACCCCGCCAAAGTCAATCATTATCACGGGCTTGTTGTGCGTTTTCATTTTAGCACCTTGTACATGATTATGTCATCCGTGTATTTTCCTTTTCTTTTGATGCCTCCCGGGATCTTCCCCGCATAGGCAAACCCAAGCCTTTTGTAAAGTTTTTGCGCCACCCTGTTGTTTTTGTACACGCTCAGCTTTACAATCTCGATATTGAGGCTGTCTTTCGCAATCCTGAGGACATGCCATGAAAGCCTTTTTCCCAGCCCCTTGCCGGTGTATTCTTGCAGGACGCAGATGCCATAGACTCCTGCATGCTTGTGCGTCTGCAGCTCCTCTCTTGTGACGGAAGCCGAGCCGACAATCTTCCCCTTGTGCTCCGCAACAATATATATCTCGTTCTTTTTTCTCATGCCTTCCATGGTTTCCCTGAACCATTTCTCCTCTTCTTTCCTGCTTACCGGCGTTATCCGCGCAAGAAAAGGCGTTTCCTTAATGACTTTATTGTAGAATTTCCATATTTTTGTGAGGTCGCTTTTCTTCGGGTATCTGATAACTATCTCTATTTCCTTGTTTCCTTTCCTTATTTTTATCCTGTCAACTGTCTTTCCCTCTTTCATTTCTTCCCATCCCTTGCTGCTGTTTCGAATGCAGCGGCTGTTTCTATCAGCCTGGATTCCTGCAGATGATCGGCCATCAAGTGCAAACCAACAGGAAGGCTGCTTATGAAGCCGCAGTTTATTGAGAGCTGCGGTATGCCTGCCACGTTAGAAGGCACAGTCAAGGCATCCATCTGATAATTCTCGAGCGGCGTCAGCCTTGCAATATCAGAAAATTTAGGCGGCAGTATGGGCATTGTCGGCGCTGCCAGCACGTCGCATTTCTTGAACGCTTTCTTGAAATCATTAATTATCATAGTGCGCACTTTCATTGCTTTCAGATAATACGCATCGCGATAGCCTGACATTCTAGCGAAAGTACCAAGGATGATGCGCCTCTTTGCTTCCAGCCCAAAGCCGGCAGAGCGCACTTTGGAGAAATAATCGCTGAAGTTTCCTTCAATGTCCAGGTGCAGGCCGTAGCGCATGCCGCAGTATTTCGAAAGGTTTGTTGAGGCTTCCGCCGACGCTATAATATAGTATGCTGCGAGTGCGTACTTGGTCATTGGCAAGGATATTTTTACGCTTTTCGCGCCAAGGCTTTCCAGTTTCTCTATTGCTGACTCCACCTGCTTGGTTATTTTTGGATCCACGCCGTCAAAATATTCCTTGGGAACGCCAATGCGCAGCCCTTTCAGGTCCTTTTTTGCCGCGGATTTCGTGTAATCCTGTTTCTTGATGTTCAATGACGTGCTGTCCATTGGATCATGGCCCCCAATATGAGAAAGCAAGAGCGCTGCATCGTAGACGCAGCGCGCCATGACGCCAATCTTGTCCAGGCTGTTTGCGTAATCAATGAGGCCGTAACGCGAGACAAGGCCGTAAGTCGGCGTGAGTCCTACAACGCCGCAGAAAGCAGCAGGGCAGGATATGCTGCCGCCTGTGCTTTCAGCCAGTGCTATATGAGGCATTTTCAGCGCTGCTGTAATGCCTGCAGCGCCGCCTGAAGAACCACCGCAGCTCCGCTGCGGGTCGTAGGGGTTCTTTGGCACGCCGTATGCGCTGTTCGTGGAGAATGTGCCAAATCCGAATTCGTCCTGATTTGTCTTCCCGAGCACCCTTGCTCCAGACTCCTTTATTCTTGCGACAGCTGTCGCGTCGAAAGGCGGCATGTAGCCTTGCAGGATTTTTGAGCCGGCAGACGACTGCATGCCCTTCACGCATATGCAGTCCTTGACAGATATGGGCAATCCGTACAATGGCGCTTCTGCGGCAGCCCGCTGCCTGAAGTTTGCGACAAACTGGAAGAAATTATAAGTCTCGTTCAATGCGCTTGTCTTTTCTGTCACGGCTGAGCAGAAATCAGCGTAATTTATGCTGCCGTTCCTGCTTTCATCCACGAATTCTTTCACAGAAATATTGTATTTCATGATATCAATCCCAAAGATTGCACTCCAAAAATACCTGCGACAGAAGGTGCGGAGCTTATCTTTCCCTTTCTAACGAGCTCAAAGGCTTTCTTTAAGTCAATCTCAACAACTTCAAGAAATTCATTTTCATCTTCTTTTGCCTTTTCCTTGGCTATCCTGAGATTTGTTGCAAGGAACACAGTAGTTCTTGATGCAGACCTGCCGATAAGTGAATGATAACAAGCTATTTTCTTTATTTTTCCTGCTTTGTAGCCTGTTTCTTCCTCGAGTTCGCGCAAAGCTGCAATCTTGGCCGTTTCGCCTTTGTCTATAGCCCCGGCCGGAATTTCGAGTGTAATTTCATTGAGAGCCGGCCGATATTGCTGGACAAATAATATTTTTCTGCCCTTTGTTACAGCAATAATGCCAACAAAATCAGGGCATTCTAAGATTTCATAGTCAGTAATCCTGCCGTTATGAATTTTTAGCGTATCTTTTCTCACAGCTATACGGTTGCCGTTGAAAAGGTGCCTGGATTTGACCAGCTTCCATTTCTTGATCATCAAATCACCTTGGGCCCCCTGAAGAATCCTTTCTCCTTGTGCGCTGTGTTGTCCAGCGCCTTTCCCTGCGGCAGGCATTCTTCCGGCTGGTCTTCGCGCAATACGTCTTTTATCTCCAT
>Ga0209541_10008895_pt1 | contig 16407 bp, 18 predicted proteins | sample RifCSPlowO2_01_FD_184027 | JGI IMG/M metagenome (GOLD analysis project Ga0209541, IMG submission 184027) | Groundwater microbial communities from Rifle, Colorado - Rifle CSP2_plank lowO2_0.1 (SPAdes) (version 2) | ecosystem: Environmental > Aquatic > Deep subsurface > Groundwater | place...
GATATTAATTAACAAAGTCAACAATAAAAATAACTAATATTAAAATTATTTAGCGGAGTAATTTTTAGAGATTAATAAACTTATAGTATAATACTATTTATATGGATCGTTGGAAGGCTATACAGGAAAAATTAAAACAAAATAAAATTATGGCTGGAGGTTTGGCGGTTGCTGCATTAGGTTTATCCAGCCTGGCCTGTAGTGCTTCGGATATAAACGATATTGTTGGTTTCATGACATCCACCGAAGCTGTCCCTTCTTTTACGAGAGGTGCTATAGGGACAGTCATGTGTGCACTAGCATTTGGAGGACTTAAGCCTGTAGAGTACGCTCTGTCAGAAGATCTCTCAGCCAAAAGAGCTTTGGGATGTCTCACTCTTGCCTTTGTTATTCCAATTGCCGGAGGAGTAGTAAGCGTGGCTGAACCTGCAATAAGTTATTTTTTATTCGTCCCTCCTATACTAGCTGGAATGTTACATTTCATAAGATGGGGGCATTCCTTAGTTCACTGGGAGGAGTAATGACTCACTAGTAGCAGAATCCGTTTTAAAAAATACTATACCCATCTTACTCAAGTTTGCAGTCCCGATTCAATCGGGACGAAAAAGCTGATTAGATGGATTCATCCTGAAGGATTCTCCCTGAAGGGTATATACTGATTCAAACTTGAGTTTGAGAAATATACTTTAGATTATTGAGGAACAAGCGAGGGAGTAGGCGTGGTTGGTGTTTCTTTAGACTTATAATAAAAAGTTCGCTTAAGAATCAGTTCGTCGCTTGAGGAAACGCTTTGGACTCGAAGGTCTAGTTCGTGTTTACCAGGATTTAGATTTGAAAAGCAAAAGGGACTGGAGGTGTAGTCTGACCAATTGCCATCGTTGAGTTTATAAGACCAAGCTACTGAACAGTACTCATCAACAGTATAGTCGATATTGATGCAGACAGGTTCTTTTTCGACCACCTCTTCTTCTTGGGGACTTATGATTTTAATCGGACCGATTTCTTTTTTACAGTCTTTTGGAATTGGAGTGGGTGATAAACTTTGCGCTGGTTGGGGAGTTGGAGAGGATGGTTCTGCTTTGTCCTCTTTTTGGGTGATTATGACAATTTTTTCCGAACTTGTTGACTGGGGAGTGGGTTCTTTTGATTTTTTGTCTTCGTTGATACGGGATACATTGGTGATAATTACCGTAATAAGCACGGGTATGGTTAAAACGGCCGTGAGAAATTCGATATACCTTTTTTTATCGGGAAGACCTCTATACCAATTTTTTAGATTTTCAAACATAGAATAAAAATTCAAAAATGTAATTCTTTTTAAGAAAGTATTTTCGCAAAGTAGATTTTGTCAGATTTTTTCCCTCGACTTTTGCTCGGGACTGTAGTCTTCCCACAAGTGCTCGAACCAGCGGCAGGCTGGAAAAATTCTGCGCGCTTGCGGGATCCCTTCCAGATCTGCCACCTACTTTGTTTAAAATTCTTACAGGCATCTTTTCTTTTATTTATTAGAATATTATTTTAGCAGAAAATTAGCTCCAAGTCTAAGAAACTCCTTAAAAGACATTTTGCCCTCAAACTCAATGGATGTTACTCTAAACGAGATTCAAGAGAGAATGAGACTGCAAGTGATGAGAAAAGTTTATTAAGACAACCTAAATCATCTTTTTTTGCTATAATATAAAGATGGAAAAACCAAGAAAATATCTGAGAGATGGATCTGCGTTATTTCTCATGATTTTGGCAGCCTGTGCGCCTGCTCCTGAACCTACGCCTACTGAAGTAGAGCAAATTACAGAAAGTCCGGTAGTTATTTGCCACGATGGTACTCAACCTCGATATCCTAACGCAATTGTAATGATTTATTTTAGGTCGGGCGAAAAGGGAGATTATAGTTTTATATCGCAATCTTTTGAAGGTTCACCTGTGTTTCAGGTTGGCTCGGATGGTGGGCTGATTCCTTTTAAATCCAATACAGATAAATTTATTAGGACAGGTTTAGACGGATTGGAAATATCTTTACCCGGTCAAGAAATCGATCTGGGCGGTTGTCTGGTTGACGATAATGAACTCGAGGCATTACAAAGATTTTTTAATTCAATACCAAAAGAACAAACCTTTCAACCGAAGAGTAATAATATTTCTCAGGTTAAAAGTCTTGCACCGGGAAATCGCAATCCAATGAGAGGTTTACGCGGCAGTGAATTAAGACAAAGCAAAGTCTCCAAGCCAATTCTATAACTCATTTCTTCAAACCAACAGCATCTTGCATTTTTATGAAAATACTTCTATATTAAGGGTATGAAAAAAAAGGGCTATATTTATTTAGCTATTTTGATTCTCATTCTTCTTACTGCTGTCTACGTTCAGAAAAATAAACAGCCTAAAGAGCCGGGAAAGACCATAATAAAAGGAAAATTTATTGAGGGATTTCCCGAATTTCCGGTTCTTCCCGAAGCCAAAATTGTGAAATCTTACGAAAAAGTAAGTCAGGGAAAGGTTGGATATGAGGCCGAGTTAAAGACAAGCCAGACTCCCAGGCAAGCCCTGCTTTGGTACAGGAATGCACTTGAAAAGCGGGGTTGGACTGTAAACGACGAATACCTGGAAGAGGTAGAAGAAGGAGATTATTATCTTATGGCGCAAAAAGACAATTTAAAGGTTGGAATATTTGCCGAAAGTGAAGAAGACAAGAAGTTGACTGAGGTTACGATCGAGTTTCCGCTCCAATAAACTGGATTAATAATTAAAATTTGTAAGTAGCTTGAGATTATGGATAAAAAGTCTATCGGTAAAGCCGGTTGGCTGTTAAGTTTTTTTGTTTTTTTATTTCTTGCGGCCTCCTCTAGTTTTGCTCAGGTAGCAACCGACCCAAACTTTAAAGTCGCCTTTATCGGCGACTCCGGAGCTGGAAATAATTTCCGAGACGTTCTTAATCTTATTAAGTCAGAAGGGGCTCAGGCGGTGCTACACCAAGGTGATTTTGCCTATTCTTCCCCAATTAGTACCTGGACTTCAGTTATAGACAGCGTACTTGGGGCAAATTTCCCTTATTTTGCCTCCGACGGCAATCACGACAACTGGAGTCAGTATATGCCTTTTTTTAAAGCACACATTAGTGCGGCTGGACTTGATCCAAATGCATTAAATAGCGACAGCTACTCGCTTGTTTATAAAGGATTGAAGCTGGTTTTTAGCAAAGAAAATGGCAATGCAACTTTTATTCAACAGCAGCTTGCCAACGATAATCATATCTGGAAGGTCTGCTCCTGGCATAAAAATATGACCACCATGCAGCTTGGCACGAAAGGTAACGAGCAGGGCTGGGGAGATTACGAAGAATGCAGGAAAGCCGGCGCAATCATTGCTACCGCCCACGAGCATACCTACGAGCGAACCAAAACACTTACCAATATTCAAAGCTTGACAGTTGATACGGCGCAACATCCGATTTCCAACGGTGTTCCGGGCAATCCAAACAGTGTATTGGTTGCACCAGGAAAAACTTTTGTATTTGTCTCTGGCTTGGGGGGAAACGGCCCCAGAAACCAAGACAGATGTCTTCCTTTTACATATCCCTATGGCGGAGGATCAGGTTGTAACTATATCTGGGCTAGCGTCTATACCACAGACCAGGCCAGTACCTTAAACGCGTCTCCGTTTGGAGCACTTTTTATCAGCTTCAATGTTGATGGAAATCCAAATAAAGCCAGAGGATACTTTAAGACTGTTACAGGACAAACCATCGACCAGTTTGAGATAAACAAGTCATCTACTCCGCCGCCACCAGGGACGCCAACGCCGACCCCAACCTCCGGCGGACTCTCGCCAACCAGAACTCCAACTCCCGCGCCAGGAACACCGACGCCAACTCCAATCCCAGGGGCGTGTACTTTTTGGCAAGGGTATGGGACATAGTGTCTAAAATCTTATTTCAAAATATTAAACTTAAAACATTTCACTTCTACCACTTTTTCCTTAGATAACTATGGAAAGGAACTTTATGTAAGACAGGTAGGAGATAATTACATTCTTTGTAGGACTATCAGTACCAAGGCTAAAAGTATAGCAAACGAAGCCAGATATATAGGCTGTTTGGTTTTCTCAAGAGAATCATCATCTTTTTCTCCATCTTTTTCTCCGTCAGCGTCAGGTTTTTCTCCGTTTGATTTTTTGTCGTCATCGTCAGGCTTTGAGATATCTGCATCCTTATCGTCATCGTTATCGTCATCGTCAGGCTTTGATATGCCAGGGGTTTTGCCGCCAGGAGGTTTGGTCAAACTAACGCCAGGAGTAACAGTCGGACCACCTTGTCCCACAGTTACCGTAGCCGAACCGTTCTGACTACAGTCTATGATGTTGGTTGCGTTGAAATCATTTTTAATAATTTTGGAGCTGTTATATTGACCTAGTTGACAGAAAAATGTGAGCGAGGCTGTCCCATCTTTTAAAGCTTTGAAGGTGACTGTTGCCAGAGTTCCTGCGCCGGTTTTAAAAGTCGCCGGCGTATCGACAATACCTGTGATATACATCTCACCTGAGGTGATATTTTGACTGACCGAAGGAAAAAAGTTTCCAGGCGTAACACTTTGAGCTTCAAGTAGGCTAGGTTCGAAGAGGATATGGGCGACGGTTGAGGTGATTTCATCAGGGCCGGCATCGACCAATACACTAATAGTGAAGGTTGCTTGCGGATTTACCGAAACACTTGATTGGTCAAAATTCAAAAATCCAGCCTCTGCCTGACCTGAAATAGAAGCAGAGAGCAAAAAAAGAAAAAAGAAAACTAAGGTAGGAAAAACAAATTTTTTCATCGAAAGGTATTTCTTTTTGATACTTTAATAATAAGTCTAAATAAAACAAAATATCAAGAGCAAATGTAAAAGAGTGAAATAGAAAGTCTGTAGGAATCTAGAAATCAGCTTGACGGAGGGGATTTAAGTATATAGAATAACCCACAAGATGACAGAAGGGATTTTTGGTGAGCTTGGAAGCCTACCCCAGGCTCCACCTTACTGGCATAGATCAATAAGAAGGATCCTGCCAGGAAAGTTAATTTTTCCAGATGTTTTCCAGACTCAATGGTGGAATCTTAGTATGGAAGATTGGGATGAAATACCTTGCTGTATATTGAGTCTGACCGGTCGGCCTTTAACTGATTTCCCGAGGGGATTATATGTTTTAACAACTGTTCTTTTCAGTCATAGGCACCTCATGCCTATAGAATTATTAAAAGATATAAATACATTAATTGAATCAGCAATCCAACTTTCACAAGAGAGACCACCGCCTGTCTGGGGATTACTTACAACCGTGAGTCGGGAATTGGCACAATTACCGGTTCCAAAAGCACCCGCAGATAATTTAAATAATAATATCTATCTCGATCCCCACTCATATCCAGCCGGATTTCTTGAAGTGGGGACTGGATCAAGGGATACTAGAATGTTAGCATATAGCATTAGACCACACGTTGGTAAATTACTCTCTGCTTCAAGCCAACCTCAAAGCTGGTAGGCGCGATAATTTCATTGCTGGAGATCTAGCTAAAAACTTCTGCAAGGATCATGAAACTGGGAGACTTGCTTGCTACAATGTTTGTATGTCTTTGGCTAAGGATAAAACTAAGAAGTTGATTCTCCTTGCGACGATTTTTTTCTTAATACATAATACGCCGATTGGGAAAGTAGAGGCGGCGGGGCCGATAGTCTGGTTGGAGGACGGAATGACTAGAGTTTTAAAAAATAGCCCGGTAAAGTCAGATACGACAATTACCTTATACACAGCTAAAAATGAATATGAAGCTTTTCAGATTATCGTCAAAGCGCCAGCTGGAAATGGACTGACTAACGTAAATGTCTCTATCTCGAATCTTACTGGACCAAACGGCGCAGTTCTCTCGTCTGGCAACCTCACTTTATACAGGGAACATTATCTAAACGTTTCTCAAGGAAGCAAACATCATAATGGTGAGACTAATGCGCCTTTGGGCCCGGGCTGGTATCCGGACGCTCTTATTCCTTTTAAGGATCCAGCAACTAACCAGGATCTTTCCGGTCAGTTAGACGCTGTTCCTTTCACTATATTAGCAGGAATAGACCAACCTATCTGGGTAGACATCTTTACTCCGGCCAACACTCCGGCTGGTTTATATCAGGGTACCGCCACGGTGAGTACTGCTCAAGGATCGGCGACAGTTAATATAAATCTGAATGTCTGGAATTTCCAACTTCCCAAAACCAGATCTTTAAAAGGACAAACCCATATTTGGACTTCAACCTACAAAAATAGAACGACGGATATAGAACTTATTAAACACAGATTTAATCCTAAAACAGTAAAAATTACTGATGAGAGATTTCTTATAGATAATTATGGGTTAGATGAGATAAATATTTTTGCAGCCAGTGGAGCCACATATAATAATTGTTCGGCTAGACCACCACCTTTAGTTTCAGATGTTATCGCCGAAGTTGCCAGACATCAAAAGGACCTCTATTTTTTTGACTCTTATGCCAATGAAGTCTGGAATTGCACTAGTCAATTCTCAACTTTCCTCCAATGGGCGGCCAACTTAAGAGCTGGCGGAATTCAACCTGAAATAGTTACTTATCCCGTGGATGCTTTGATGGGGACTGATTTGGATCACACTGCCGCGGATATTTGGTATTTTCTTCCTAAGCATTATGACCTGGCAAAAACTAATATCAATAAATTAATAAATCATCAAGGTACTCAAGTTCGCTCATATAATCCATTGGTTCAGGATGGGTACTCGCCAAAATTTCCTATAGATTTTTCCCCCATAAACGCTAGGATTATGCAGGGTTTCATTAACCAAAGCTTAGGATTAACCGGCACCAAATTCTGGAGGGTGGATAATTGGACTGCCGATCCTTGGAATAATCCCAATCTTTTGAGTCAAGGCGGCGTACCGGTTCCCGGGGAGGGAGCGATGGTTTATCCGGGAGATAAGGTGGGTTTGCTTGGTCAAGTTGTCTCAGGAGTCAGAATGAAGTGGTTTCGTGAAGGCAGCGAAGACTTTGAGTATATTGAAATGCTTAAAAATCAGGGACAAGAGGGGTTTGCACTCAGTATCGCACAAGGTGTGGGTAGCGATTTTCATACCTGGACTAAAAATAAAGACGTTCTTTTGTCAGCCCGAAAAACACTTGGTGAAAAACTTCATAGTTTAGCCGGCACGTCAACTCCGACCCCCACCCCAACAGGTAGTCCAACAGCTGCCAAGTTAAGATTTAAGATATTAATGCCTGATGTCTTACCCTCCACAACAGGTATCGCCTCCTCAAATGTGGTGGTTGAGGCAAGAGATGGTTCAACCACAGTAGCTACGACAAATGTAGCTTTAACAAGAAACGGTAACTATTATCAAACAAGCTCTGATGCATTACTTAATATACCTAGCCCTAAAGCCTACACAATCTTCATAAAAAGTAAGATAAGTATAGGAAAGCTTTTCAACAATGTAACCTTGACTCCCCAACAGATTCTTGATTGTACCCAGATAGTTAACCTGTTATGTGGAGAACTGATTAGCCAGAAAGACAGTAAACCTCTGGTTTCTGGAGACACTGATGGATTCGCCCAAAGCTCCGGAAGCTACAACAAGATAGACTCGGCAGATCTTCAGATTTTAGCTTCTCAATTCAATACCTCCCCACCCACAGCCGGACCTTCCTCTGACTTTAACCTTGATTCCCAAATAAACATCCTTGACCTTGAGATACTGGGGAAAAACTATGGAGGGGTGGGGGATTAAAATTGCTGATAAGGTTATAATTATAATAAGTGGTCGAGCGACGTGTTTTTGTTGCATATACTCCTTAGACACGATTTCGATTAAGAGCTTAATTGATATTTCAACATACACCCTGCATCTCTGAAGTGTATTTTGAAGACTAGGTTAGTTGACTTTGGGCCTTACTGATGGTAAAATTTGGAAAATTATAGCCACATTATTTATGAGTGAGATAGGTAAATTATATCGTCCATTTCAAGAAATGGATATTCTCCAAGAAGAAGATCGTAGCAGACTAATCAAGAGTGGACTTCTAGTTATGACGGCTAGAGCCTTTAGACGGTTGGGATTTAACGCTATTCCAGATATAGGCGGGGCAGACGAGAACGCAAAAAGATTCTTCATAACTACTTATTTAGAAGGCAATAAAAATTTAGGTTTATTAATCGCTCCTGGTCAGGCACAAAGTTTAGATGTTGGGTACAGCATAGTTTTGTCTGGGGGAGACGTTGACGATTGTCAACCCGTTCTAATGGAATCAGCTTATGAAGAATTAGGCACCTTAAAATCATTGCTTGAACCTATTGCGTATATAAATAAAGCTGAATTAGAATTTGTTTTACGAAGTAAATATAAGAGAGAGTCCTTATCGATATTTATGCCTTTTGGACGCAGCGGTAATTTTTATACTCACGGATATGAATTTGTTGGTTTATTATTGTCAAGTGATTGGCAAGGAATTTCTCAAGGAACAACAAATGTTGAACGGTCAATTAAATTATTGGTGAATGAAAATTAACACCTATAAGGAGTCAATACTTCTAGCCAAAACTAACTTGAATATTTCGATAAATAGTGTTATACCTATAAGATAAATTTCCTAAAAAACTATGGTCGATCCAGTTTCTTACGGTTTAAACCCACAACCCGAGAGGGGGGGAAACAAAAAAACAATCGTTATTATCCTGATAGTGCTTGCAGTATTAGCTGCAATTGGCGGTTTTCTTTTTCTTAGCAAATCGCAAAAATCAGAGGATGTCAAACGGGCAGTCGAAAAAGACAAAACTCCAAGCGTTACCCCCACTCCGACTAAAAAGCCAATAAATAAAGAAAATGTGAAAATCCAGGTTATAAACGGGACTGGCACACCGGGCCAAGCGGCAACCGCTCTTGAGGCACTTACCCAGGCTGGGTATAAGAAGGAGAATATCAAAACCGGAAACGCAGATGAATTTGATCAGATAAAAACAGCGATTGCTAGAAAAAAAGGTTTTGAAGATGTAGCCGAAGACATAAAAAAGGCTCTGGGGTCAAAATTCGATAATATTGAAATTGAGTCGGTAGGACTTGATATAGATGGCGAATTTGATATCGTTGTCACCACTGGTGGAAAAATTTTTGAAGAAGCAACTTCGACACCAAAACCAAGTCCAACAGTTTCCAGAGTCAGTCCAACGCCAACCTCAACCAGCGGAATCCCAACTGTAAGTCCGACTTTAACTTTAACCCCCACCCCAACTCCATAATTTTTTTACTCCATTAAGATTTTTTAGAAAAAAACTATTGTAATTTCTATCTAGATTACCCAGTCAGTCTATTCCACTCCAGGAGTGAAGGAGAGGATTAGTTTTTCATCCTTCTAACTTGACGATTAGATTGTTATAATAGTTATATGAGCCTAATTCTTAAAAAAAGAAAAGCAGGAACAATATATTATTATCAAAAAGGAGCTAGTCCAGTATTACTTTTGCTGTCAGGTACCCATGGCGACGAGTTCGGAGTTATTAATCCACTAAAACAAGTCATAAATAAATATCTTTCGAAATTGCCAGACTTTATCTTTATTCCAGAGGTCAGCCCCTCAGCCGTAAAAAAAAGGACAAGAAGAAACGGATTTAAAAACGACGTAAACAGAAATTTCTTTGAAAAGACAAAAGATATCGAGGCAAAAGCAAATATGGAAATTGTAGCCAGATATAAATTTAAGTTAGGCTTAACCTTTCATGAAGATCCGCAGTTAGATTCTTTTTATCTCTACGACAGCGAAATTATGAGCTCAAAGCTGCTTCACACCTTTAAGGCTCATATCAAAGAGCAAAATATCGGTCTCTACTCCGGTATTGATGACGCCAACGACGTCAGTTTAGGAAATGTTTTAGATGATGGTTATATTACTGTTCCTGCCCATGCCAAAAAAATAATCCACGGAGATTTTTGGGACTGGTCACTTCTCAATGGATATGTAAAAAGGCTGCTCTGTCCTGAAATACCAGGTAAGTTAGGCTTAAAAAATAAAACCTTTCTCGTCGATCTTATTTTCAAAGATCTAATTTTTCCTCTATTAAATATCTAGACCAAATCTAACCCCTGAAACATCTAATCCTACTAATGAGTCAAACGGTATTTGTGCTGGAGCTCCAGAATCGGCGAAAGCTACCGTGGGTGAAGGAGGCTCTGTGCTTGGTGTAGCTCTTGGTATATTAGATGGTAATTATGCCTTTCTGCAAAACTGTATTCCCCTCTGTAGTTGTCTCAACGACCAATGACCCAAAAGGTCAAGCTTCGAGTTTTAATCCAAATGACTTATTGACAGGTAGAGTTAGTCCTATTGTTTCGCCAGGAGCTATAGTCTGCGTCGGTACTAATGCTGCAAAAACAATAGAAGCATGTTCAAGATAATCCTTCAAATTAGAACTGCAGTTAAAAGGTGAATTTCTACCTAAATAGTTTTTCTCTACGTTTATAATTCTTTTCCCCTCAGGGAGTAGAGCAGATGCGGTCTTGATTGGATAACAAGATGTATATTTTAGATGCTATAATATTATTAAAACCAGGGGTACCCAAGTGGCCAACGGGGGCAGACTGTAAATCTGCTGGCTTATGCCTACGAAGGTTCGAATCCTTCCCCCTGGACACTGAAAAAATTGAGAGCTTTATGCTCTCTATTTTTTTAGAATCAGAGGGATGAGAACCGTAAAATTCGCTCAACTCGCAGTTTTCGATACGAAACCACGTTTTACGTGGCGAAGTGAGGATTACTGCGAGTTAGTGCTGAGGAATGAAATGACGTAGTAAATCCTTCCCCCTGGACTTGGTTTATTAGAGCGTCACAATAATCTATTTAATAACAAACCGTATTGTTTTCAAAAAATGGTAATATGATTAGATGAATAACAGTTTTACTCCTTTTAGTGCCAAGCTAAAATCAAATAATTCTTTCAACGGACATCAAATAACAACAGGTATTAAAATTTTAATAAATATAATATTCGGATTAATATTATTCCTTTTGGGAATTTATTCTGTATTAACCTCCATCTATGGAATGAAGGATCTCTTTCTTTATACACTTCAATTGTTAAGACCCGGAAGCTGGCTAGATTTTTCCGGAAGAATAGGAATTATTAAAGATTATTTCGTTGGTATTTCAGGAATTATTATTGGCAACTTATTTTTTTTCTCTGGTATAAAATTTATTTTTCAAAAAAAAGGAGGTTTTAAATTATTATTACTAGCTTTGTTCATATTGTTCTTAAATTTCATATTAGCGATAATTTATTACGGTGTATTTAAATTTAAATAATTATTTTTTGATTCTGAAATTTTTAATTAACTACATCAAACCATTTAATAAAAAAAATTCTAACGTCCTTCACCAGTCTGGACAAGAGACCTTTATGACAATCTCTAAATTGCTTGACAGCGATATTTCCTTCTGTTAGTATATAAATACTAAAATCTCCTGCAACGCCGTAAGGCCTTTGCAGGTTTTTTTTTGGCTTTTTACTTTATAATAAAAGCATAAAAAAAACCGTTGTATTATTTTCATCGATGGTAGCAACTTCTATTTCAAACTTAAAGAACTCAAACTTCATAATTAACTAATGTTTAACTTTGTTTCTTTTTTTAAAGTGCTCTTAGGTAGGAGAAAACTTATTGAAAGTGTTTACTATGTTGGAAAAGTTCGAACAGATGGGACTGAAAAAACGCAAAGATTATTTAATAATCAACGTAAACTTTTCTCTCATCTGAAGAAATACAAAATAAGATATTCTTTGGGTTACTTGATGAAAACAAAAGGTAGATTTCACGAAAAAGGAGTGGATGTAAATATCGCTGTTGATATTTTAGTTGCTACATACGAAAATCTTTGTGACCATATTATTTTAGTTAGCTCTGATACTGATCTACTTCCTGCAATTAAAAAAGCCAAAGAGAAAAGTAAAACCGTAGAATATGTTGGATTTTCTCACCAGCCTAGTATTGCTTTGGTTGCTAACTGTTCAAAATCATGGCTTTTGACAAAAGAAGATTTACTGCCTTTTATTAAAAAGTAGCTAAAATAAGTTCCAACATATTCAATCCTTCGACTTTGTTCAGGATTCTAGCCAGCCTGGACTTAGGCTGAAGTGCCCGAAGTGTAATTATTGAAAAGCCAGGGAGCAAGGCTGAAACCGAGCTCTTCAAGATGACTTTTTCCTTCTAGGCTCCAGGGATCTAGGTCTTGTTGAACTGAAGTAAGAACTTGTGCGAATCTATCAGATACTGGAATCTGAATAAAATTTCTAGCTGATGCTATAGTGTTAAGCGGACTTCTCGAATCGGTGGTAATTACAGTTAGTTCACTTATATTTGCTAAGTTAGCTGGTGCGTTTCCTGCAACGATTGGATGGGTTACAAGGACAACAACAGCCCTGGCATGAGCCGATAATAGTTGCTTGACTGTTTCTCCTATTGTTTCTCCTGTTGCAAGTATGTCTTCGAAAACAACAGCGGTAAGACCTGCTACTTTTTTTAAATCTTCCGGATTAAAAAACACACGTGTTCCCTCAACCGACTTCTGTTTTTCCCCGAAGATTGGTTCTTGGCAAGGTATATTAAGTCGCAACGCTAAATCCTGAGCCATCAACGCCCTCTCTGTTGCTCCATAGTCTCCTGTCACAGGGATAATCGAAGCTCCTTCAAATAATCCTCTCTCATGCGTTTCCTTAAACATAAGCGGTAAAGGAGTAATGTCAAGTACTCGCATACCTGACTCCAAGGCAAAGTAGGGAAAGGCCGGAGAGTGAGTGTCAGTTGTAATTATTCTCTGAACGCCACTTCCAGCTAAATCTTTAAGTAATCTTCTAAGTATTACTACTTCTTGGCCGTTTGGTCTTTGCCCTGGTCTATCTCCGCGTTCTAGAGGTAAAAACATAGTGCCCAAAAAAGTAGCGGGATTTCCCAAATCATCAAGAAGCGCACGGAAGCCCAATACGTCAGCTGGAGTCTCTAATCTGGCTAGAGCAGCAAGTTGGCCCGTTGCTCCGACTTGTTCGATTATTTCAGGTGGAAGATTGTTGAGAATATACGGTTCACCATCAGGGTAAACTCCGGCTGGAAATTGTCTGAAATCAATTAGTAATGTAGCTGGGATGGATTCTTGAGTTGACCAGACATCTTGAAGATTTGCTTTTAGTAGCGCTTTTTCTTCAGGGGAAAATCTTTCTCTGGGATTTCGATTTTGAAGACTCGGGTGGAGTAGATTTTTATGAAATGCAGTAGGACGGACTCCAGTTTCCAGAGCTGATATTTGCATAGTCACATATTTAGGGTCATTATATAGAAGATTAACAAAAGTTCAACTGATTTTATTAAAGGATTACCATTTTACCCACGATCGTATAAAAGAATTTACACCTTAAAGGTGTAAGGTAGGTTGCTGTGTCAGTCTTTACCACTTTTCTGCATACTTACAATATTCAAGCATTTTTTGGTGGGCTGAATTATCCAATACAAATTTTCTATATCTTTCCTTGTTGTTTTTAAAAAAGGAAAGCACATTTTCCGGCTCGGATAATTTGGCTTTTGACAGGGAAATATAATCACTAAAAGATGACCAAGGATATTCTCGAACATCTTCAATGAGTGTAATTATTCTTCCAGAATAAGGATTTAAGTGAACATAGCGAGATATATGTTTGAGCTGTTCCTCACTGATGATTGGTTTTGACTTAAACGTTTGGAGGAAGATCGGACCGGATCGTTCGTGTTTCCTATTGAAATAGCGGGTAAAAGAATTCTGAATTTGGGAAACGAATCTAGATATACCTGTATTTTGATTTTGTCTTAAAAGAAAATGGTAATGAGTAGGCATGATACAATAAGCCAAAATAGAAATACGAAATGATCTTTTATCATTTATTTTCTTTGCATATGGCTTTCTTAACTCTTCAGGAAGTTTTTTGAAATTTGAAAAACGGAGATAGGAATTTGTCGAACGGTAATGCCAAATTATATTCAAAAACATTTGACAGAGGTCCTTATCCTCAAATAGTCTTTTTTGATCAATGGTTTTATTGAAGACATGGTAAGTGTAGTCTGTTAATAAAGGGTGAGGACGTCCAGGCATAATTCTAAATCATATAATATTGCAGAAACAGCACAATGGATTATATGCTACAATAATAATATTTTAGATTGGTATAAAGGTAAGAATTACACCTTAAAGGTGTAATTTTTATTTATGTTTAACGCGGCTTCTAAATTCTTAATCTTCAATCACACTTTCGCCGGGAGGACTTTCTGATTCGGGATAGACATCTGTTTCGGAGGGGATGGTCTGACCTTCTTCGGACTGCTCGGTAGTAGTTGTAAATTTATCAATAATTTGAAAAAGAAGCGGTCTGGTCCAAACCCAGCCTTTTCTTGCCGGTGGACAGGGATAGTCATATATACCAAATTTAGGATCTAGCCGAACTGCTGGACAAGGACGTGGTAATTCCTGATATTTTGGAATAGGAAAAAGTAACATAAGAAGAATAACAGCTAAAACAAGCAAATTTTTTCTTTTTATTTTGAAGACTATATGTTGGTTCAAATTTCCCATTATTTATTTAATCATACTAAAATTGTTCGGAACTTAACTCGCTGTGTTTTCGGACGCTTGTTTAATTAGGGTATTTATCTAATATGAATACCGCTTTATTTACTCCTCAAAATACACCTCAAACAGCAAGTTCCTCACAATTTAGAGTATTTATTTTCTGATTTTGTTTGCACACACAAATTCCCTTTCAAAAACTCAGCCGGAATCTCTTGGAAAAAACTGATAGAGTTGAATTTTCTGGCTTATCGTCGATTGTGATTGGGTCCCAGATATATAGTTAAAAATTACACTTTAAAGCTGTAGTTTTATTTATTAAGGACTACATTTAGAAGCATCTATTGCTATGGTATGGGCGCGGTTTACGCCTTCTACTTCTTGGGCAAAGACAACTATATTTTCGTTAGCCGGGATAAGATTCTGAAGCTCTGAGGATGTGGTGACTTGAACTTTTGTCACCTGATCAAAGTCAAGTTCGGTGGCAGAAGAAAGATCCTGTGTTGTACAGTCAAAAGCTACTTCGTCAGTCGTTAGAGGAAGTTGTGTCAATGTGTCTCCATCTCTTAGGAAGATATTTCCGTCCTCGATTTTTTCAAAGGTTCCTTTGGTCACTCCTTGTGTTCCGATCTCAATTTTTGTTTGTGGTTCTTGATAGCCCAACTGGCCTTTTTCTGGATTCTCAACAAATCTGTCAACCACTTTTTCTTCAGTCTGTGTTTGTTCAGGTATAGGTTGTTCCGGTTTAATCTGGTTCTGACTAAAGAGGTAAAAACCAAGTAATGATAATCCAACGACACTAAGAAAAATAATTATTATTATTAGAGATTTGTTCATATTATCAGACTACAATAAATATTCACCATTTGTCAAGACAATTTCCAATCCCTTAAAAACTCGTGACAAAGAATTCAGCCGGAATCTGTGGCCCAACTATTCTTACTTTTCGCCTTTTCAGTTCTATTCGAACACGGCTCAAAGAGCGAATTTGGCGGGGCGCAAATTCCTGCATTAAAAACTCGTGACAAAAAACTCAGCCGGAATCTGTGGGAAAGATTGAAAGAGTTGAATTTTCTTGCTGATCCCCGATGGCGACTGAGCTTCAGAGGTGACGTACTTTCCTTGGGCAGGTAAAGTAGTCCCTGCTTCAATAGCTATCCTGGTTGGTGAAGCTATGGTTCTTGCTATAACTATGGCTTGGTCAGAGATAGGGATAGCATCTGTTCTGTAGGCAAAGGAAAAGCCCTCAACCGGAGGGGGACTGGAGCTTACGCCAACATCTGGCGCGGGTTTACTTATTCGGTTGCAGGGATCAACCAGACGGCGGGTTATGGTATTTGAGGTTGAGAGGAAGGTGAGCTCAATGGCAGGTCCTGGACAAGAGGCTGTCTCTGACATAAAGTAGACGGTGAGATTGGTATTTAAGGCACCGGCATAGGTGGGATAGTCAGAAAGATAGAAAGTGAACTGCTGGTCTTTCTGAAGGAGGGGAGAGACAAATTGGGTATCTCGTATCACTCCAACCGTTGCCTCTCCTGAAAAGCCAGAGTCTTGGAAGGAGGGCAAAGAGGCAATTGAGACAGAAGAGCCAACATCCTGTTTGATGGCCACCTCAAGTCCCGCCTCAGCTGCAGCCAAAGCTTTTTGCGATTCCTCCTCAAGACGAGTCAACTGTGTCTCGGTAGTAGATTTGAAGCTCACAGCCAGAACAATAGTTAAGACAGTAGCCAGAAGCATGATCGTTACCAGTAAGACTTGGCCTTTTTGCTTAAACATATAATAAACAATA
>Ga0209541_10008896_pt1 | contig 16405 bp, 22 predicted proteins | sample RifCSPlowO2_01_FD_184027 | JGI IMG/M metagenome (GOLD analysis project Ga0209541, IMG submission 184027) | Groundwater microbial communities from Rifle, Colorado - Rifle CSP2_plank lowO2_0.1 (SPAdes) (version 2) | ecosystem: Environmental > Aquatic > Deep subsurface > Groundwater | place...
GATTCAGATTGTAGATGAACCAGGATTCCGAATACTGCACCGCGGGGTCAGGATTCGCCGGATAGCCGCCCACCCCGCCGGAGGTGAGGGCGAGGAGGGGAAAGGGGAGGAGGAGAAGAAACAAAACCGCAAGAATTATTTTTAGATTTATTGCTTTGTGTTTCTTGAGCAACCCGGTTTGGTTAAAAATGTAATCAAATTATATCACAGCTTGTCGTGATGCGCCAAAATAAAAACCCCCGCTTGAAAGCGGGGGCAATTGTTGAGCGCTAGATTATTAGCTGATGGTCAAAACAATAGTCGTGGTGTACTCGCCGGAGGTTGGATTGGTGGGAATACGTTGCTCGAGGGTAAATTCTTTGATCCAGTAATTGCCTTTGCCAAAACTGGCATCAGCGGTATAGATATCAATCGACGTCAACGAGGCTGAAAAACAGTCCAGCGCGCCTTTCGTGATATTGGTCGTGTCTTGTCCGCTATTTGACAGAATTGAGCCGCTGGCTACGACTAAACACAATTTACCCGTGTCGTCATTTAATCCAAGTCCGTTATAGTCTAATTCCTCTATCTCTTCGCCACTCTTCCAGTCATTGCCGGCGAGGTTGACTGCCCAGCCAGCGCCTGAACCCCTGGCATCTTCCACCCGAAAAGCGCCGAGATTTCCCGTGGTACTCTGCGCGCTAAACGACACGTTCACCGCGCCGAAGGCCTGCGAGGATGAAGCCGAAACAACATCCAAAATGCCCGCGTTCACGGTTTGGAAGAGGGTCGTGGTTTGGTTGGTGAAAGCGTAGATCGCCTTTTTGCCCAGACCAAAAAGATTAAATGCCATCAGGAGCATGAATGCCGCGGCAACAGCGTAGGCAAGAGGAATTCGTTTAACAAGGGCGCGTCGCAGGGCGATTATCTTGTTTTTGCCCAATTTTTTGGCTAAATCGCCAGAAAAGAAGGTTTTGGCAGTCATATTTTGTTTTGTTTTTGTTTCTTTTGCCCCTTGCTTTAAAGCCGCGGGAAGCAGGAGACATCTAAAGATATTTACTTTCTATATATATTATAGCAAATAGAAATAGTTTCGTCAATACTTACGTAATAGCCCAATAGCTTGGAAACACCTGGTGTACAATGCACCAGAAAGGAACAAGCTATGGCATATACAACCAATCCAAGGATTCCAAGGCTTAGGGCCAGGGCAGTCAATATGGTTCGAAGCGGTAAATCAGTATCAGAAGTGGCCAGGTACTTTGGCTACACCAAGAGCGCGGTTAGTAAGTGGTGCAAGAAGATGCCGGAGGGCGGGTCATGGATAATTCCGACAGAATCATCCCGTCCACATCATCATCCGAAAGAATTAAAACCAGAGATTGTCAGGGCTATCATCGACACCAAGCTCAAATACAAACGTTGCAGCGAAGTTATCCGTGGCCATCTGCTGGAACAGGGAATCAAGGTCTCGCTGAATTCGGTTAAAAGAAAGCTGGATAAAGCGGGATTGATCAACAAGCGCAGCCCCTGGAAACGGCTGCACCTGTCAGGAGAACGCCCAAAGGCCTTTAAACCTGGGGATTTGGTAGAGGTTGATACAATTCACTTAATGGACAGTCCAACCAGCAGAATCTATGTTTACACCCTGATTGATGTTTTCTCGAGATGGTGCTATGCCTGGGCAACAGACAAGATTAACACCCGCCTAAGCATTAAGTTTCTGAAGATGGCACAAGGATTGGCTTCCTTCAAATTTAACTGCATTCAGTCCGATCACGGGTCAGAGTTCAGCCAGCATTTTACGGAGAGAATTAAGATTCTGCACAGGCACAGCCGGGTGAGAAAACCGAATGACAACGCTCACCTGGAACGGTTCAACCGAACATTGCAGGAAGAATGTTTAAACAATCTGCCGGTTGATGTTAAGCTGATGAAAAGAGCGATTCCGAGATATTTAGTTTACTACAATACTCGGCGATTACACCTTGGACTGAACCTCAAAACTCCGGTTTCAATGATTCAATAACGTTTCCAAGCTATTGGCTAGAATTCGTACTTACTTATTATTTAATAATTTTATCGATGAGGCCGTATCTGACAGCGTCTTCCGCAGTCATAAAGAAATCGCGGTCCGTATCCTTTTCGATTTTTGACACGGACTGTCCGGTATGCTGGGCCAAAATTTTATCCACTTGCTGTTTGACGCGCAACATCTCACGGGTCTGAATCGCGACATCTTTGGCCTGTCCCTCCGCGCCGCCCATCACTTGGTGGATGAGCACGCGCGCGTTGGGCAGGGAAAATCTTTTCCCTTTGGCGCCGGATGCCAGTAGCACCGCCGCCGCAGAAGCGGCTTGGCCGATGCAGATGGTGGCGACGTCGCATTTCACATAGCGCATGGTATCGTAAATCGCGAGGGCCGAAGTCACCGAGCCGCCGGGAGAGTTGATGTAAATTTTGATTTCCTTCTTCGGATCATCCGCCTCGAGGAACAAAAGCTGGGCGATCATGATGTTGGCAACATGATCGTCAATCGGCTCGCCCAAAAATATAATTCGTTCTTTCAAGAGGCGGGAATAAATATCATACGCTCGTTCGCCAAACGGGGATTTGTCGATGACCATAGGGATTAACGGCATAAAATTTTCAATTTCTAATTTTCAATTTCTAGTCAATAATCAATTTCCAATTTTCAAACCTTTAAAAATTTAATTATTGAAAATTCATTGAAAATTGTTACTTATAAATTGAGAATTAAGGGTTATCCTCCACGCTTCCTTTCTGTATTTGTTCGCCGACTTCAGTTTCAGCGGCCTGATCCGGGCTTGGCATTTCGCCCTTGCCTAAATCCGGAGCTTTCTCTTCCGGTTCTTCATCCATCATCGCGCCAGTCTGCTCCGCAATGGTTTCTCCTTCTTTTGCCTGCTCTAGATTTTCGCCGGCTATATCTATCTTCCAGCCCGTTAAACGGGCGGCGAGGCGGACGTTCTGTCCGCCTTTCCCAATCGCCAGACTTAATTGATTCTCCATTACGCCGACCTTGGCTTCTTTTGTTTCTTCGTTGAGCGCAACATTTAAAATTTTCGCCGGGTTTAAAGAGTTGGCGACAAATTTTATCGGATCCTCGCTCCATTCGATAATATCAATTTTTTCCCCGCCCAATTCACCCATCACTGTTTGGACGCGGGTCCCGCGCTGGCCAACGCAGGCGCCGATGGGATCAACCCCCTCCTGATTGCTGAATACGGCAATCTTGGAGCGGCTGCCAGCCTCCCGCGCGATCGCTTTGATTTCAATTATACCATTGAAAATTTCCGGCACCTCGATTTCAAAGAGTCTTCTGACTGCGTCCGGATGGGATCTCGAAAGCGTGATTTTCGGCCCCTTTGCGGTGGGCTCAACATGGAGAACCAGTAGCTTGATCCGAGAGCCGATTTTATAGGGTTCGCCCTTGATCTGCTCGGACGGAAACAGCACCCCGGTGGTTTTGCCCAAATCAACCAGCACAGTGTCTTTTTCTATCCTTTGGACGATGCCGGTTATCAATTGCCGTTCCTTTGCTTTGTATTCGGAAAACAAAACATTTCGTTCGGCTTCGCGGAGCTTCTGAATGATCACCTGTTTGGCAGTCTGGGCGGCAATCCGTCCAAAACTGGTGCCCTCTTTCGGAGTGATCTCGGTTTTGATTTCATCTCCAACCTTGCGGTTTTTCTTTCCGCCTTTGGCGGACTGGGCGTCCGTAAGGGAAATTTCCTTTTGCGGGTCTTCGACTTCCTCCACCACGGTTTTTACATCGTAGATTTTCATTCCCATAGTTTCGGGCTCCAGCGCAACGATAATATTCTGGTTTTTCTCGCCGTAGTCTTTGCGAAAAGCGGCAGCCAAAGACGCCTCGATCATCTTGAGGATTTCGTCTTTGTCGAGGCCCTTTTCCTCGGCAATTTCGTTTAACGCTTCAATAAATTCTTTGTTCATTGGTGAAAAAAAGGTGCCGGCTCTACCGCCCGCACTACTTTTAGGTATCTTCAATCACATTCTCTATAAGTTTAACAGATTTGACGGTGTTGTCAAGATTCATCAGCACCGCGGCAAAATCGATCTGAATATCATAATTGTCATAACGCGGGTTGGTTTGAACAAAGAGTTTGGTCATCCGGCGAAGATAGGCTTGTTTTCTAAAATTTAAGGTTTCCACAACATCCATGAAACCCTCGCTGGTGCGCGTTTTTACTTCCACGATCACGAGCCGACGCCCTTGCCGGCATACGATATCCAGTTCACCTAATTTTTTCTTGCCGTAAATGGCGTAATTTCGCGCCAAAATTTCATACCCCTGATTTTGATAAAGATAAGCTATCCATAATTCTCCCGCTTCCCCGACCTTCAGTCCCGATAGATCAGGAGGCATGGGGCAGATACTTGTTTTTCACTTGTTCTTCTTTCCACAGCCGTTGCTTTACGCGATATTCTTTGAAAAAATATTTGTAGGTGAAAATTAGCCAGACAAACCAGATGATGAACAACGAGAGGACGACAACGCGCGTTGAAAGCATGGGAATGTTTTCAAATCGAAAGCTAAACCAGAACAAGATCAAAACCCCCGAGGTCAGAAAAAGATGGAACAACCGGGAGAGTAAAAACCTTTTTGGACTGTCTTTGTCGGCCCAAAAAGAGACAATTTTTGTCGCCAACCCGATGAGAACAAAAACAAGAGCAATAACGAAAAAGATTTTATCCGAACGCTGAAGTTCGAGGGGGTTTGGGCCAAGCAAATATGTTTTGTCCCAGAGTTTTGTGAAATCCATATGAATTTGGATTATTTGCTGTAAAGCAGGGCGTAATGGAACGCGCCCGCGGGCAGCGTTCCGGCCGGACGAAGCCCGTGTTTTTCCAGAAGTTCGCGAACCTGCTTCTCGCTTATCCGAACCGACGGTGCCGGACCCAAGAGGGCGTCTGAATTCCATTCTACAGCAAGTAAATGCCCGCCAGTTTTCAACACGCGATATGCTTCGCGGATCACATTGTCCTTGTTTTCTGCCTGGTGCAGCAGGCTGGCGATGATTATCATGTCGGCCACAGTGTCAGGGAGTTTGCAGGAACCGAATTTTTCCAAATCACAGGCTTCGGTGGAAACATTGCGCAGACCAACCATCCTGGCCAAAGTCGAGGCTTGAGAAAGCGCGTCCTCCATGATGTCGAGCGCGAAGACCCGGCCCTTTTTTCCCACGATGGCGCCGGCGGCGACGGCGTAGTACCCGTTGCCGCAACCAAAATCCACAACTGTCATCCCGGACTTAAGTGGAACTGCCCGGAGGAGTTGGTCGGGGTTTAGGAAAGCTTTTGTCTTTGCTGTTTTTGATTTTATCCCGTTCATTTAGAAGAAATCCAAATGGCTATTTATATTCTGACACTTGCCGCTTTGCTCGTCAATTTCCATTAGGCAGTAGCCCGCCTCGAATTTTCCGGTATCGGCTAATTCAAGCGGGGATCGTTTTTTGGGATCCGCGTCCGTCAAAAACCGCTTCAACACCGATTCGATCGATACTCCGATAACCGTTTCGGCGGCGCCGACCATGCCCAGGTCGGTAAGATAACCGGTTCCCGCGCGCAAAACCTGGGCATCGGCGCTGGCGACATGGGTATGGGTCCCGAGTATGGCCGAGAGTCGTCCGTCGGCCCAGAATCCCATTGCTCGTTTTTCCGAAGTGGCTTCGGCATGAAAATCCAGGATTTTAATTTTAATGTCTTTTCCCGCCTTCTCTAAAATCGCGTTTAATTTTTCAAAGGGATTGCTAACCGTCCCCAAGTCAAACTGGTTTTCCATAAATACCTGGCCGTTGAGATTGATCACCAACACTGGCGTTCCACTTTTTGTGGCAATGACTTTGTACCCGTCTCCGGGCAGTTTTGTTTGGGAGACAAAATTGGCCGGCCGAATAATCCGGTCGGAATATTTTTTGAAAACCTCATCCGCCCCCTCGGGTTTGTCAAACACATGGTTCCCGGAAGTAAAGAAATCTATCCCGGCCTCAAGCAATTCGCCGACTGTCTGCAGGGTGACACCTTTGCCATGAGCCAGGTTCTCGACATTCGCAATTATGAGATCTGGGGCATACTTTTGTTTTAGTCGTGGCAAAATCTCGGCCACGGCCTTGCGTCCGGGTTTGCCAACCACGTCGCCGAAGAACAGAATTTTCATAGCTATTATCTCGCGTATTCCACCACTTTTAAGTCTCTGATGACCTGCACTTTAATCTCACCAGGATATTTCAACTCCTGCTCGATGCGGCGCGCGATTTCGCGGGCCAGTTTCATCGCGCCCCAATCATCAATTTTTGAAGGTTCAATGAATACCCGGATTTCCCGCCCCGCCTGGATGGCGTAAGTTTTTTCCACTCCATCAAACGAATTAGCCAAGCTTTCCAATTCGGTTAGCCGCTTAATGTATTGTTCAAAGGAGTCTTTGCGCGCCCCCGGTCTGGCCCCCGAGATATTATCCGCCGCGTCCACGATTGCCGCCTCCAGGCTCGTGTGTTCCACATCGCCATGGTGAGCTTCAATCGCATTGACGATTTTATCCGGAAGATTGAATTTCTTAGCGATTTGTTTACCGATTGCAACGTGTGTTCCTTCCATATCCTGATCCAGCGCCTTGCCGATGTCGTGCAAAAGCGCCCCTTGCTTGGCAACCGAAACATCAGCTCCCAATTCTTCGGCCATAATTGTAGCGAGTTTTGCCATTTCAATCGAGTGTTTGAGGACATTTTGTCCGTACGAGGAACGAAATTTTAGGCGCCCGATAAGCTGTACAAGTTTGGTCGGGAAATTGGTAATGCCAAGTTCGTAAACTGCTTCTTCGCCCGCTTCTTTGATCATCGCTCCGACTTCTTTCTTGGCTTTCTCGTAGGCTTCCTCAATTTTAGCCGGGTTAATTCGGCCGTCTTGGATAAGTTTTTCCAGCGTGACTTTTGCCACCTGCCTTCGGACTGAATTAAATCCCGAGATAATTACCGCGTCGGGAGTTTCGTCAACGATCACTTCAACTCCAAGCATTTGTTCAAATGTTTTAATGTTCCTTCCCTCTTTTCCGATAATTCGTCCTTTTAGTTCCTCCGACGGAAGAGCCACCGTGGTCGTAGTGGTTTCTGTCGAGACCTCGGCACTGCACCGCTCAATTGCCTGGGTCACGATATCCCGAGCCAAGCGGTCGGCATCTTCACGAGTCTGGGCGACAAGTTTGCGCGTTAATCCCAAGAGGTCGTCTTTGATCAGTCTTTCGGTTTGGTCAAGCATTATCTGTTTGGCTTCCTCGCGCGTCAATTTGGCGATCTTTTCGAGATCCTGAAGCTGTTTTTCACGGGCCGACAGAAGTTCCTCTTTCAGTTTTTTAATATCCTCATTTTGCTTCTCGAGATTTTCCCTTTGCCTTTCGAGCTCTTCGGATTTGGCGTCCATGTCGCTCTCTTTTTTCTCGAGACGCTGTTCGAGGCGCAAAATTTGCTGCCTGATTTCTTTTTCCTGCCCCTTGGCCTCTTCGGTGATTTTAATGGCCTGATCCTTGGCCGACAGGATCAGTTCTTTTTCTTTTTGTTTAGCTTCCTCCAGAAGCTTTTCCGCTCGACCTTCGGCCGAGCTGATTTTTGTTTTGGCTTGGAAGACGCGGATAACATAACCGGCCAGCACAGCCCCCCCAGCTATCAAAATTAAAAACAGACTATTCATAGGCATTTAGTCTGCTTGAGGTGGCAAGTTTATTGAATTTTGCCTAAAAAACCCGTTCTTATCTTACGGTTTGTTGTAAACTCTTGAAATTGTATTTCCGGAGAATTTGAGCGTTTTTCATGAGTTCGGGTTTATAACGAAATTCAAAAAAGGCGTTTCCACCGCGCAGACACTTAATTTGTAAATAATAACTAATCATATAGTAAACATAAATAGAGCAGCTGTCAAATGAGTGTGCGATTAACATTGATCACCCTCAAATTAATGTTAACTAAACAGCTCAAAAAAAGCCGCGAGGAGCTGCGCTGTTTTCACAGGCAACTTCTCGCGGTCGGCTGGTTTTCTAAGACTACCGCGGCCTCACTGCTTTCGGAAAGAACGGCCCCAAACCCATATCTTCAGGAATGAGACCGAAACGCTTTAGGGCATCGAACGTCTGGTAAAGCTTGGTTCTGGTGGCCCGGGTTACTGGCCCGTCGGCGCCCAGCTGTTTTTCGGACTTCGCCAAGGTCTCGGCCAGAGATCCGATTGTAGTTGCAGCCTTTTGCTTTAATCCGGCGACTCCTCCCGGGAAGGAGGCAAACTCTTGAGGGCTTAGCTCGAGTCCTTGGCACACTGCGTCATATTGTCTTGTGAAGTCGGTTGACGCGAACGCGGCCGATACCGCAAGTAAATACGGTAAAATCCACCCGAACAATAACCCAGCAAATATCCCTGGGTTGCCTTCCAACATTGCCCTATCGAGAAATCGCGGCAGCAAGGCGATGAGCGAGTTGCCGGAAAGAAGGATCAAGAGGAGATACAGACAGACCAGAATGGCAGACCCCAGCCCTAGGTAACAGCGCCAGACCAAACCCTTGCCCACAAAATTGGCGGGATAGCCGCCGTTTTTCCAAAGCCTAATAATCGTAAGCATTTCAGACCTCCATTTCGCATTTTTCAGAGATGGGTGTTTCCGGCACCGTCCTGTTATGGCTTCCGGCCAAGACAAGACACTTCATCTCCGACCAATTGTTTCAGCTTCCGGCCTAGCAATCAGCACCCAATTATTGCATTTTTTTCTCGGCTCGTCAAGGATGAAGCCAATTGCTAGAATAAAGGTGCAATGTTCGAAAAAGATTTTCCGATTCTAAAACGGCGAATAAACGGCCGGAGGCTCGTGTATTTGGACAATGCCTCGACCACGCAAAAACCCCGCGCAGTCATTGAGGCGATTTCGGATTTTTACCAAAATCATAACGCCAATATCCACCGCGGCATTCATACGCTCTCCCAGGAGGCCACGCAAATGTACGAGGGCGCGCGGGACAAGGTAAAGAAATTTATCAATGCCAAGCATCGCGGGGAAATAATTTTTACCAGCGGAGCGACTGAAGCCATCAACCTAGTCGCTTGGACTTGGGGACACGAAAATATTCATCGAGGCGACGAGATTTTGCTTACGGAAATGGAGCATCATTCAAATTTGGTCCCGTGGCAGATTTTGGCGAAAAAGAAAGGAGCGAGGTTAAAATTTATTCCGATTGATCAAACAGGCCGCTTGGATTTGAAATTTTTTAGCCAACTCCTAACTCCCAAAACCAAACTCCTATCTTTGACGCATGTTTCTAACGTTTTAGGCACAATCAATCCGGTAGAGAAAATGATTCGGGTGGCGCACAAAAAAGGAGCATTGGTTTTGATCGACGGCGCGCAGGCCGGCGGTCATATTCCCATTGACGTCCAAAAATTGGGCGCGGATTTTTACGTTCTTTCTGGCCACAAGATGTACGGCCCAACAGGGGTTGGAGTCTTGTATGGCCGAAAAGAGATTTTGGAAAATATGCCGCCCTATCAAAGCGGTGGGCATATGATCAAAAGCGTTGACTGGCAAAATTCGACATGGAACGGTTTGCCATGGAAATTCGAGGCGGGAACCGCGGCGATTGCCGAAGTCATCGGACTGGGAGCAGCGGTTGATTCTCTCAATTCCTACGGAATTGAGAGAATCTGGAATACCGAATATCGAATATCGGAATATGCTTTGAGAAAATTGTGCAAAATCCCGGGAATTGAAATTTATGCCCCACGAATTGGGAAAGATCGCATTGGGGTTATAAGTTTCAATGTCAAGGGCGTGCCGCCGCACGACCTGGCCAGCATCTTAGACGGACAAGGGATCGCGATCCGTACTGGCCACCACTGCGCCATGCCGCTGCACCAGAGATTGGAAGTCGAATCCTCGGCTAGAGTCAGCCTGGCAATTTATAATACCAAGGTGGACATTGATGTATTAATAAAAGGGATAGAGCATGCACAAAGCATCTTTGGAATATAACGAGCTGGTCTTGGATCATTATCGCAACCCGCGGAATTTTGGTACAATTGAAAGGCCGACACATATCGGCTCGGAATTAAATCCTTTGTGTGGAGATGAGATCACGGTCTATTTTAAGGTTCGGGGGAGCAAAATTGAAAATTTCAAATATGAAGCCCGCGGCTGTGCCTTGTCAGTCGCGGCGGCTTCGATTTTATCAGAACGAATTATGAATTATGAATTAGGAATTAGGGAAGTTCAGAAAATAACAAAAGCGGATATTGAAAAAATGTTGGGAATTAAAGTGGGCAAAGCGCGGGAGGGTTGTCTAACTTTATCACTTAATACAATTAAAAAAACAATATGAAGCATACATTGCCACAACTTCCATATTCCTACGACGCGCTCGAGCCCTACATCGACGCGCGGACTATGGAGATTCATCATACCAAGCATCACCAGGCCTATGTCGACAAGCTGAATGCGGCTTTGGAAAAGTATCCCGATTTGCGGGAAAAACCGGTCGAGGAACTGTTGCGCAATTTGGATTCGTTTAAGGTTGATGAGGCTGACAGGACCGCGATTCGAAACCATGGCGGGGGACATGCCAATCATTCGCTGTTTTGGCAAATTATGGGGCCGAAGAAAGAAGTTGATGAGAAGTTGGTGGCCGATCTCAATGCCGCATTTGGTTCGGTTGAAGAATTTAAAAAGCAGTTTGGCGATGTTGCGACTAAACTTTTTGGGTCAGGCTGGGCGTGGCTGGCGCGGGATGAGCAGGGGAAGCTTCACCTGCACGGAATGCCCAATCAGGATTCGCCGTACCTACATGGCCATACGCCCGTCATCGGTTTGGATGTTTGGGAACACGCCTATTATCTAAAATACCAAAACCGTCGGCCGGAGTATATTGAGAATTGGTGGCAGGTGCTGAAGCTGATTTGACGTTGCTGCTCAACGGATATAAACTAAGTTTATATGGCTGAATTAGACTTAAAAACACTCGAGACCGTCCTTGACAAACGCTTTGAAAAACAAGCGCAAATAATTGTGCGCGGTTTTGCGAATCTCGAAGATCGGGTTGCGAAACTGGAAAAAGGTATAGAGGAAATTAAATTTGAGATTCAAGCATTGTCTGCAAAACTGACTAATTACATGGAACTCTCAGACAAGCGTTACCTCGAACTCAAACACAACAATTTGGTCGTGGCCAAATGGGTCCAAAAAATCGCAGATAAAACCGGCGTGGAGATTGACCTGACTGAATTGGAAAAATTCTAAACCAAAACCGCCGCAAAAATCGTCTATGGAGCCCCACGGCTAAAGCCGTGGTACCTCCTACCCGCACTTCGTCCGTCTCTGGCGGACTGCGGCGGGTTTATCCGCCTCGGATCTCGCGCGGAATCCGCCGAAGCCAGACGATGTTTTACCCTCACGTGCCTCATCCGTACCGCCCTTCATCCACGGGCAAGCCCGTGGTTTTCGGGCGGAGGCGGATAAAGGCTGCTCTCCCCTCGCCTATCGCTACTTTGTCTTGGGCGCGCATTATCGCAGTAAACTGAATTTTACATTCGCATCCATTGAAGGGGCCCAAAACGCTCTTAACAATCTTTACTCGACAATTTCGGAATACCAGGAACCGAAAATCGGCTGCGCGGAATTTGAGCATCAATTTTTAGAGGCAATAAATGATGATCTCGACACCCCAAAAGCATTGGCGATAGTTTGGGATATGGTGCGCTCGGATTACCCCAGCGAAGCAAAACTGGAATCACTTTTCGAATTTGATAAAATTCTAGGCCTTTCGCTAAAAGAAACCTGGCAAGAATTGCAACGGCCACTCCCGGACCACATTCAAAAATTAATCCACAAACGCGAGCAGGAACGGCAGAATAATAATTGGGAAAAGGCAGACGAATTGCGAAAGGAAATCGAAACCGCCGGGTTTGAAATCAAGGACACTGACAAAGGCCCGTTGGTAAAAAGAAAAATCTAAATTGATTGACACAAATTACGCGATCGTTGTATTTGTGTCAATTGGGATTTCAACGGCTCAAGCGCTTGAGCCGTTGATTTATAATAGAACCTGTGCATAAACTGTAGTTAATTTTGGCAGTTTTCCACGGTTGATTCGGTTGCATAAATGAGCTATTATTATGATACTTTTCGAAACGAACCATGACTGAAATAAAACCCCAAATAGACAGGATTCCTCCCCAAAACCTCGAGGCCGAAGCCTCGGTTTTGGGCGCGATTATGCTGGACCGCGACGCGATTATTAAAATTGCCGACACCCTCTCCCCCGAGGATTTTTATGAATACAAAAATCAGCTTATTTTCGAAATCATGCTCGACCTATACGAGGACCGCGCGAGCATTGACGTGTTGACGGTTTCCAACAAACTCGAGGAAAAAAAATGCTTAGAAAAAATCGGCGGAATGAGTTATCTCACGAGCCTGGTAAATAACACGCCCAGCGCGGCCCACATCGTCCACTACGCCCAGATCGTTCAGCGCAAAAGCACGCTGCGGAAACTCATCCACGCCTCCTCGGATATTACCAGCTCGGCCTATGGAGAAGTCTCGGACGTTGACGTACTCCTTGACCAAGCGGAGCAGAAACTTTTCGGCATCTCCCAAAAATACCTGAAACAAAATTTTATTCCGATCACCGCGGTCCTGCACGAGACATTTGACCGGATTGACGAGCTTCATAAAGAAAAAGGGAAACTGCGGGGCATCCCGACAGGTTTCCAGGATTTGGACAGACTTCTTGGGGGACTGCAAAAATCAGATCTAATAATCCTCGCGGCCCGGCCATCCATGGGAAAAACGTCAATGGCGCTGGACATCATTCGTCACGTGGGGGTCAGAGCAAAAATCCCGGTCGGCATCTTTTCGCTGGAAATGAGCAAAGATCAGCTCGTGGACCGGCTGCTCGCGGCAGAGGCGGATGTTGATCTGTGGCGGATGCGCACGGGGCGGCTGTCCGATGAAGGAGAAAATAATGATTTCGAACGCATTGGCCACGCGATGGGACGCCTCTCCGACGCGCCGATTTTTATTGACGATTCGGCCTCTTCAAACATCATGGAAATCCGCACCAAAGCGAGAAGGCTCCAAGCCGAGCATGATCTGGGACTCATCACGGTGGACTACCTTCAGTTGATGGAGGGACGCAACACGGAGAACCGCGTGCAGGAAGTCTCGGAGATCTCCCGGGCACTCAAATCCCTGGCCCGCGAGCTGAATGTGCCAGTTTTGGCCCTCTCCCAGCTCTCCCGAGCCGTGGAATCGAGAAACCCGCCCATCCCGCAATTATCCGATCTTCGGGAATCCGGATCAATTGAGCAGGACGCGGACGTGGTAATGTTCATCTACCGCGAAGAACAATACAAAGGCCGGGACGCGAAACGCCCTCATGTCGCCGATATTATGATCAAAAAACACCGCAACGGCCCCACCGGACAGATTGAGCTTTACTTTGACGAGACCAAGACTTCGTTCCGAAGCCTCACCCGGGAGTCAGAAGAAGTCATTGAAGAAATTGGAGCGTAAGAATGTTTACTCTTCCCAAAAGCGTCCGCAAACTTATTGAGGAGTTATCAAGACTTCCAGGAATCGGACCCAAGACCGCGTCGCGCCTGACTTTTTTTCTGCTCAAAAATAAAGATTTGGACCGCGAAGGCTTGGCGAAGGCCATTGCCAATCTCAAGACCAGCCTGACTTTCTGCCAACAATGCTACAACCTGGCCGAAAACGTGCTCTGCGGCGTTTGTTCAGACAAAAATCGCAAACAAAATCTGATCTGCGTGGTGGAGGAACCGCTGGACGTGGTGGCGCTTGAGCAAGGCCGACGTTACGAAGGCACATATCATGTCTTGGGCGGCGTGCTCTCCCCCATCGACGGCATCGGGCCCGAGCACCTCAAACTCCAGGAACTTTCTGGCCGAATCAAAAACATTTCAGGAAAGCTTGAAATAATCATCGCGACCAACCCGTCGCTGGAGGGCGAGAGCACGGCGATGTATCTCGCGCGCATGCTTAAAAGTTTTCCCAACGTGAAAATAACTCGCATCGCCCACGGCCTGCCTATCGGCGGCGATATCGAATACGCGGACGAGCTCACCATAATGAAAGCCATGGAAGGCCGGCGGGAGTATGGCATTTAAAAAAGCGCAAAAAGTAGCTTGACAGCTCACACCCACTCGGCTTTTCTATTTGCAAAAAATACCCGGCGATTAGCTTATGCCGAGTATTTCCACTTCCGTAAATTCCTGCCGGTGACCTTTGCGGCGGCGGTAGCGAATTTTGGATTTGTATTTGAAAATTTTGATTTTTTTCGCCCGACCCTGTTTCAATACTTTTGCGACAACCCTTGCGCCGCTTATAAAAGGCTTGCCGAGCTTCATTCCATTATCTGAAGTGGCCAAAAGCACCCGGTCGAAAAACACTTCCCCGCCTTCGCTTGAAGGCAGTTTTTCTACTAGGATTTTGTCCTTTGGGGAAACTAAATACTGTTTTCCCCCGGTTTGGATGATTGCGAACGCCATATTGAGGAACGATACACGAAGAAAACTTTTAGCGCAACTGTGCCGGGTCTCCAACCTTCAGGCTATTTTTGAACACAAATCCGGCGTTGACCTCCAGCACCAGATCCGCGTCCTCGCGGTTCCTCACTATCACCGGCTCTTCCCCTGATTTTGGAAACGGGATATTGGTACTGGTTTCGACAACCCTGCCGTCACGGATAAAGATTATATCCAAAGGAAACTTCATTCCCTTCATGGTAAAATTTTTAATCTGCGGATTGTGATAAACAAAAACCATACCGCAATTAGAGCAGAGGGATTCCCTGCCCGACAGCCCCAGAATTTGCTTTGGAATAGTATCCACGACTTCAACAGAAATTCTTTTTCCGCCTACTGTTATAACGGAGGAGTTATTTTTAGTGTCCCGTAAAACAAAATAATATATTCCAGCCAAACCCAGAAGTAATGCCGCTAAAAAAACAATAATCTTCATCATATTAATTCTTCAAATGGCGGTAACGGTACAAAAACGCCGCCGCCATTGCCACAATTAACATTACCACACTTAAGATAATCAGGGCAACTAGTTTGCCCAAAGACTGCAAAAAAACCGCAACCCCGCCGAACGCGGCGGCCAAAAAGTACAGCAACACCACCGCCTGCCGCTGGGACAACCCAATATCCAAAAGCCGAAAATGCAAGTGTTTCTTGTCCCCGATAAACGGCGACGCCCCGAACCACAGCCGACGGACGATAACCCACACGGCATCCAGAATAGGGATACCCAATACCAATAAGGCCGTGGCGATTTTTCCTCCGGAAATCACGGCAAGCACGGCAATCATAAATCCGGTAAACGTGCTGCCCCCCTCTCCCAAAAAAATTTTTGCCGGGTGAAAATTGAAGGGTAAAAAACCAAAACACGCGGCCGCGAAGATGAGGGCCAAAAACGCCGTCGTGGTTTGATTCACCTCGGGAGCCAAGGATAGGCCAAAAATCACAAGCCCCGCGATTCCTGAAATTCCGGTCACCAGCCCGTCCATGCCATCCAAAAATTTAGTCGTGTAGGTTATCCCCATGATCCAGACAAAAACCAGAAGGCTGCCAAAAATCGGATAGGTCAAAATTTTGTATTGGTCGAGAATAATAGGGCCCCCGAGCGGATTTGTAATATACGAAATATGTGTTCCGGAAAGGACCACTAGAAAGGCGGCGGCGACTGGAAACCATATTTGCTTATATGGCGGCAAATCATATCTATCATCCAAAATACCGCCGGCGACGAGCACCGCTCCGCCCAAGACAAACCCGGCAATGTGAAGCAGTGAAATCTCGTCGGACAATCCCAAGAGCGCAAACGCGATAACTCCCGCGATAAAACTTAGAAAAATCGCGATGCCGCCGAATTTCGGCAAAGGCTTGGCGTGAATTTTCCGCGGGATATCCGGAAAATCCCTTGCGCCCAAAGATTCCGCCAGCAATTTAACGCGTTTGGTGATAAAAAACGAGGCAAGAAAGGTTGCCAGGAAAAATATTGCAAAATAAATTTCACGGCTTAGAGACATCATAAAATACCTGAGCGGCTTCTTTAATCTCTGTTTTTCTGATTTTGGGGGTAACCCAAAATTCCATGTATTTGCCCATCATCAGCCGGGTTTGAGCGTCAATTGCCGGCAGAGAACCGAAAACGATCGAAACGAGAGGGACGAAAACCCACTGCAACACCATGCTGATCGAGCGCCAGCGCGAATACTTGGCCGGGCGCGTCGGAATTAAAACCAGGTTGATATAGACCGAAAAAATCAAAAAAACCGTCGCCACTTGCATCATCGAACTGGTCAGAAGCGGAAGATTGGTGGCAAATACTCCCTCT
>Ga0209541_10008901_pt1 | contig 16400 bp, 15 predicted proteins | sample RifCSPlowO2_01_FD_184027 | JGI IMG/M metagenome (GOLD analysis project Ga0209541, IMG submission 184027) | Groundwater microbial communities from Rifle, Colorado - Rifle CSP2_plank lowO2_0.1 (SPAdes) (version 2) | ecosystem: Environmental > Aquatic > Deep subsurface > Groundwater | place...
CCCCCCCGTTTCAGGTAATTTCGACCCCGATTCATCGGGGCAAAGCGTAAAGTCGCTTTCTATTCCCATATTTCAAAAAACCTACGATTTTTACAAAAAACTCTATTTACATTTAGTCAAATTTCCAAAGCCCCATCGCTACACTCTTGGCCAAAAGCTAGATAACTTAACTCTTGAGATATTTGAGCTACTGGCTTCTACAAACGGCAGAAGAATATCAGATAAATCTCTTCTATTGGAGAGGGCTTCTGTTAAGGTAGATCTACTAAAGCTTTTACTGAGATTAGCTAAAGATACACAATCCTTAAAAATCACCGCTTATCTCGATCTTGAATCCGATCTACAAGAAATCGGTAAGATGCTTGGCGGCTGGTTAAAGCACACCAAGCAAATTACCTAGCTAGAAACTACCAGGGCGAAGACACCGACATTGTCATTCGACTTGAAAGGCTTCAAGTTGTTGACGTTGACACCATTCGGATTGAATTTACCCGCGATCAGACGCTTGAGGCTCCTACCTATTACCTACTTCCTTTTAGCACCCACCAAAGATTGTCCCTTCGTGACTCTCTTTTGTATTTTATCCGTCTCAAAATAATTCGAGAACTGAAAGTAGATAAGGAGTTTCTAGCCTCCAAAAGCACGCTCTCAAGAACCGTAGTTACTCGAGACTCTGGCTTTTAGCACGCAGTGCGCAGAATGCAAAGCGGCATATTAGGAGATTAGGAGGTTTGGTGACTACGATTCGTAAACCGAAGTTCATTAACCAACACCGTGTGAAAATATACCAAAAGTTTTTAGAAAGGGAAAGGCACGGAACGCTTCTGAAAAGCATTTTCCGTGCCAGTTTAGGAATCTTGACGATATCGGCGAATCCAAGGAACAAGATTCCAAAAATTCCAAGGATTCCAAGTGCCAAGTTCTAAGCGGGCACTCCCAGGGCGAAGACACCGACACTGTCACCCGACTCGAAAGGCCCCAAGTAGCTGACGAGGACACCATCCGGAGCGAATAAACCCGCGATCAGACGCTCGAGGCCGTGAGACGGCGACTCGTAGGCGTCGGTCGTCCAGGTGTAAATCCCGCGCAGCAGGTATTCCCTACCATCCGTCTCCTGTAGGTGATTGGCGAGCACGCGTAAAACAGTCGGCGTGTTGCCGACGATCCACTGTAGGCCTTCCACCTTGGGGAGTGTGTCGAGAACCTCCTGCACGTTGGGTTTGTCGCCTTCCATCGGCTCGTAGGTGCAGCCGAGGCTGCCGTCCACGACGGAGGAGAGGTAGATGACTTCGCTGGCGATGCTTGGCGTCACCGTCAGCTTTTCCCCTGGCTCGAGACCCTTGAAGTACCAGTCCGTCCGGAACTTGATAACCTTGCCGTCCCGCTGGGACTCAAGGGTTTCGCCGCCCGGAACAGTGGTAAGCCTCGCGGTCCCGAACTGACCTCCAAACGCCCTCACTACGTCCAGCACACCAGGCTGAAAGTTAGCAACTCTTGCTCGTATCTCCACGAGTAGTTGCTGTGCTTCCAAGCTGGTGATCTCACCACGACCCAAAGGCCTAATGAGATCCCAACCGCCACAGATATTGTTGAGGACCCTTTCCGAGTCCTCCTCGGCTCCCAACAGTTTGAGAAACCGAGTCATGGCTCCGATTCCTGCTTCTGGCATGATCCTACTCCTTTGAAAGCCCTCTCGGGCGCTTGCCGCTATATTCAGTTGTGTGAAATATTATATCAGAAATTAAGAATAATGCAACTATGGGTTATTTGAGGATGTAAATGGCCGCTTTTGTAGAACCACGTTTACGTACGAGGCCTTTTTTCTTCAGGTATTTTAAATCCCGCAAAATCGTGTCGTCGGAAATCATCGGCAGCAAACTGCGCCATTCTTGGTTGGAGATTTGGCCAATCTCTTGCATGTATTCGACGAGTTTTAATTGCCGCTCGTTCAAAGGAATTTGGCCCATCTTGCTTTTTAGTTTCAAATCAACTGATAAATGCTGGACTTTTTCACGGATTCTAGCTAGCTCGATTGCCAAACCTTGCGTGAAATATTCGATCCAGGAAGTTAAACCCCGCTTATTTAAATCTTTTGATTGGTTTGAAGTTTTTTGGAGAACGGTATAGTAACCGGTAGCATCACGGTCAAAATACTCTTCGAGCGAAAAGAATTTTTTAATATCGTAATCTTCTTTAAATAAAACCAGAGTCGCTAAAGCGCGGGCCACCCTACCATTGCCGTCGGTAAAAGGGTGGATCGCCACCATAATGTAATGGGTAATTGCGGCTTTAATTACCGAATGAATATCTTCATTAGTGGTTTGGTTTAGCCAAAAAAGGAAGTCACGGACTTCTCCTACTACTTCTTCTGGAGCTGGTGGGAGGTAAGAAGTTTCACCAGTTGCTGAATTAGTTACTTTTACAACTATTTTGCGGTAATTGCCAGATTGGCCTGCTGGAAGAATTTTTTTTGTGGTTAGTTTGTGAATTTTTAATAAAACTTTTTCACTGATTGGTTCGTCTTTTGCAGAACCGATATATTTTAATACCTCTCGGTAATTTAAAATCTCTTGGATATCGCGATCGCGGGCGGAAACTTTCTGCCCTGCCAAAACCTTCTCCACTTCTTTTTGTTCCAAGGGGTTGCCTTCAATATGGGTACCGTGATGGACAGTGCGGATAATTGCTTCCTCCCGAAATTTTTCTTCATAAGACGGAACAAGAGGAGCATTTTCAATTATTTCCCTAGCGGCTTGTATTTTACCTATATTGGTCAAAATCTTATTGGTTATGTTGAACTTAGGTGAAAACATATTCAAGGATCTTTAGTCCACGAAGTCAAGTTTAACTTGGCGAAGTGGTCGCAGCACGCGGAGTAGCTGGCTTCGGCACGAAGTACGGACGGCATAAGCTACGAGCGTGCTATTGGTTATGTTGAACTTCGGATTAAACATTTCTTTTGAACTTTAAGCCGCGCCTTATAACTTGGTGTTCGTAAGTTTTAAAATTAAAGGTTTTCTTAAATTGTGAAAGTATTTTTTTGTAGTCGAAAAAGCTGCACGAAAAAACATCAGCAGCAAAATATCCCTTTTCTGGGTAGGTATGGATGCTGACATGTGAGGTGGTAATAACTACAAAACCAGAGTAACCCCAATCTTCTTTGTTTCCTTCCCCATCGTATTCAAAAACTTGCGCTTGCGCTAGTTTTTTCATACCAATTAGCTCTGGCAAATTGTCGAGGAAATTTCTGATTAATTCTTTATTAGCCAAACTTTCTTTATCGGCACTATATGCGTCCAAGGTTAAATGCAAACCAAAATAATTTACCCTCACGTGTAAAATTACCGCACATTTACCGCAATTTGTCAAGGAGGTGAGATCAAAGAGGGTTTAATAAAAAAGAGGGCTGTGTGGCTTTGTACTTACACAGCCCTCTGGGTTAGAGACAGGTGTCGACTTGGATCAGGTTGGCCAAGACGTCGCCGATGACGATGGCACCATCTGGCGGTCCGGACAATGGGTAAGCAGGGGCCGGTCCTTCTTAGGTAAAAAGGACCGACCCCACTGGATCTCTCACTCACCTGGGCGCGAACGCGCGGATGATGATCTTTTCGGGCGGCTTCTTTCCGTAATCGAAAACGGCGAAAAATCCGCCCACTCCGCAACGACCCCCACCGGACACGAGCACGCGAGCGTCCCTGTCGTGATACCGCACCAGGAAAAAGCTTCCTGGAAACATGTAGGGACCCCTGCCGACGAGTTCGCGGGCTCCCGTGCTGGCGCTGTAGACTGGGTCGCCACCTACCGGCCGCACTTCCCACGACGGTGGCGTTACCTCGATCTCGTACACCTGTTGGCCGATGTAGGCGCCGCCGTTGTCGGTCGCCGCGTGTCTGAATACGCAGCCGGAGCCGACGACCTCACTGTCCGCCTGGATGGCACTCGGCGGAAGCGTCATTACGGCAAGAACTGCCCCCATTATGGCAAGGGCCGCTCCCACCAACAGCACTTTCCTCATGCTACCCTCCTATGGCTAGTAGTGCTGCTAACCGGTCTTAATTCCCCCTCCCTCTGCAGAGGTCTACAGTTCGTCCGGCTGGGTGCAGTCGATCCCGACCTGCGGCAGCACGCCCAGCACGTCGCCGATGTTGACTACCCCATCCGGCGGACCGGCATCCCACGGCGGGTTCGACCCTGGACTGAATGACCTGTCGTAGTCGAACCCATCAACAAGGCCGTTGCCGTCCTTGTCGATGTCGTACATGGCGTTACCGCGCTCCGCACCGACCATGGTGAGGACGGCCAGGACGTCACCGATGTTCACCACTCTGTCGCGGGGACCGTTGGGCGTGGCGTCCCGGTAGGCAGGGACGGGCACATCGTAGACGTCCCAAGGGTTCAGCTTGTCGAATCCCAGAACGGCTTCGCGGAAGGTGGTGCAACCATCGAAGTCTTGGTCCGGCATGAATCCGAACAGCTGGAAGTCGAGACCGACGACGGCCTCGCCTTCACCAACGCTGACGACCCGGTCCCCACAGGCATAGATAGGGACGTAGGCGCCATCGCATGCGCTGACCGTGTGGGTGCCGGGTGGTAGACCAGTGATGACGAACGCGCCATTGGCGTCGGTTAGGACGCCCTGGCTCTCGCCGTCATCCGCTCCCACGGAGATGTTCTGGATAGGAGCACCCCGCGGATCAACGACAGTACCAGTAATCGTGGCTGGGATCGGCAGCGCGAAGTCCACACCGGTGATCTCGCCTGTCACCGCCACACTCTGGCTGGCGCAGACGTAGCCACTGGCGCAGGCCGTGACTGTGTACGACCTCCTGTTCAGGTCGTCGATCCGGTAGTTACCGTCCGCATCGGTGACGTCAGTCCCTCCATGGGGTAGCTGGAGGCTGAATGCCTCCACAGTGGCCCCCGCTAGAGAAGCGCCTCCGGTGGTACGGACCGTCCCCTCAACCGAGTACCCCGGAAGGGCACTCGTGGCCTGGATGCTGACCGAGAGTGTTCCGACCAGCAGTAGGACGGCCAGCAGAATTGTTCTCCTCATTTCTTCCTCCTAACCCTGCGTTTGAACGCAGAGACTTCAACGACTGTCGGTTATTTAAACCAGATTTTATTTTAAGGTGCATACCTCCTTTCTTCTCGCACATGCTTAAGCATGCTTTTGCTAGCTATATACTCCTTTAAAACCTCTTTGTCAAGTTTTATAGGATATAATGCAATTAGCATTTTGCTACAGTACTGCCAGTATACTAGTTAGTCCACAAGGTGGTCGCAGAGCGCGAAGCGATCTATGCTGATATTAGATAAAGAAAGGCTGGTGACACTGTGGAAACCAGCCTTGTTAATGGCAGAATAGGGTTCAAAGTTTCTTGATTACCCAATCTTAAACTGTCTGTCCAATAGCTATAATAAGTGACATCAGACCAAAACCAAAGAATCCAACAGCTCCGGCAAGTAGATACCTTGGGTTTACGAGGTACTTACCATACCTCACGAAGTAAACCAAGTTTCGGTCGTAAATGTAGCGAAGTAAGAGTACACCAGTGCCAAAAAGAACCGAAGCAGCCCAAACTTTCGGCAATCCTAATATTAGTGTCGTTGGTGCCACAAGGCACGAGAGGAAAATCGCGACCGAAACTTCGATCAGACGACTTCCTTCTAGTTTTTTAATATTAATCTGATTCACCTCGTTCTCCTTTCTCTCTATGCTGCTTGGGCAAGGATCCAGGTTCTGGGCGTGGTGGGGAGAAACCCCACAGCACACCAACCTGGGTCGATCCCTTTACGCAACAATGACTTCCTCAACCTACGAATGTTTTTACTTGATCCAACGACTCTACCTTGGAAAACAGCTACAAACCGGTCTGGATATCGGGTAAGCAGTTTGGCATAGTTTTTTTCAATGAAATTGTTATCACGCCTAGACTGCTCAAACCCTCTTTCAAGATCATGCGGGTTTATACCGATAATGGCAGCGGCTTCTTCCAGAGTGATTTCTCTCCTCATTACTCCCTCCTTTCAGTCTTATTTTAACACAAAAACAAAAGAAGAAGCCACCCAAAGCCTTGTACCGAATGGTACTGGCGAAGGGTGGCTGAAATTAGTTCAGTGTCTACTACCTTTGATCTCCCTTTGGCAGCAGACCTATTTTGAGCGTCCATGCTCAACATTTGGGCAAGACGCTGATCTTTCGGGGACCGACTCGGAAGACACCTAAGTTGGGGTTAGTTTCAGTAGCAGCTTCGGATACCCCGCCCGGATCTCTTCCACTGCACCTACTTCCTATCCTCTCAGGGCTTTTGAGCCGGACCCGGTTAGGAGGTTAGCGCCACTCAACTAGATCCGCAGGAAAAGTGGTTATTACGAGGTTTGAGGATTTGACTGGTAACCCCTAGCCTCGTTCCTACGACCCAGCAAGTGCCAACCAACCAATTTCAGTATAAGTACTCTTTTCTTTACTTGTCAACCCTTTTTCGCATTAAGCTTCACAGGGTTGACACTCCGTATCTTATTGCGAAGGAGTGTCAAGATTTCTAAAGAGACAAGCTTGGACTAGGTTGTCAAATAGCATCGCCACTGTCATTGGACCAACACCACCAGGAACAGGAGTTAAAAAAGAGGCTACTTTCTGAACGTTTTCAAAATCAACATCGCCAACAAGTTTCCCGCTGACTCTATTTATCCCTACATCGATAACTACCGCTCCTTTTTTCACCATCTCTTCTGTAATAAATCTAGGTTTACCAATTGCTACTACCAAGATATCGGCAGTTTTTGAAAATTGCGCTAAATTGGGGGTTTTTGAATGGCAGATTGTTACCGTAGCATTGTTTTGCAAAAGCAGGGCTGCAGTTGGTTTACCCACTAGGTTGCTACGACCAATTACAACCGCATGTTTTCCAGCAATCTGCCTTCCACTTCTTTTAAGTAACTCAATAATCCCAAGTGGTGTTGCTCCTTTAAAAGACGAGGCGGGATTTGCACCATCGACATCTTTTGCGCTGTTAATAGTAGCAAAAATTTCTTCTTCGGGGAGTTGCGGTGGCAGGGGCGTTTGGATAATAAACCCATCTACAGCCTTATTCAAATTCAGCTCTATAATTTTTCTCTTAACTTGCGCTAAAGTAACGCTATCCTCGTACTTAATTATTTCAAAATTAATTCCTAATTCAGCCGCTACTTTTTCCTTTTGCCTAATATAGGCAGCAGTAACAGGATTCTCTCCAACCCAAATAATTACGAGTTTTGGCTTCCTTCCAAGTGCCCTAATCTTATCCTTAAGTTCCTCTTTTATTTGCTCGGCAATTGCCTTTCCGTCTATTATTCCGGCTCTCATTTTCTCCCCTCTCCGTAGGAAAGCATTGCTTGTTTGAGCTTATCAACTGCCTTGTTGATTTTCAAATAATTGGAAAATTGAGTAAATTTCTGCTTAATAACTTCAAGTTTATCTATCTTTTCTTTATAATATCGGCTGATTGTTTCTTGATATAATTTCTCCAGTCTTTCTGCTTGTAACGCGGCTGAAAATCTTTCAATAGAGAGTTTTCTAGATTCCAATCCCATTTTTTCTCTTAACTTTTTATCGTTTAATAATTTTTCCACTTTTTGCGCAAAATCACTTTCGTTTGGCCGCGTTTGAAAGCCGTTTAACCCGGAAATCACGGAAGTCTCAAAAGCCGCATCGCTGACTGCCACAATGGGTAAGAAACTAGCCATTGCTTCCATAATAACTAATCCTTGGGTTTCTGTTCTTGATGCAAAAACAAAAATATCGCTATCCGCGTAAACTTTTGGTACGTCTTTAACTTCTATAAATCCAGTAAATATGATTTTTTTATTAATTTTTAGTTTTGCGCTTAAAGTTTTTAGGTTTTCTTTCTCTGGTCCATCTCCGATGATAAATAGTGTTGCTTCACGCGAGATTAGCTTAAAAGCGCGAATTATAAAATCAACGCTTTTTTCTTTACCCAAGCGGCCAATGTAAAGTACAATTTTTTCGCCCTTGGCAATTTTGAATTTTTTTCGCAAAAAGCCTTTATCGACATTGGTAAATTTTTTTTTATCAATACCGCCAGGAATCACGACGATTTTTTTAGTAACCCCGTAAGAAATTAACTCGCCTTTTACTCTCTCTGTCGGGGCAATAACAACATCACTAAGGTTACAAAAGAGTTTACTGCCAACTTCGATCATTTTTGGAGTAACTAATTTTCCCTTCAAAATATAGTGGGTGTAGCGATTGAGAAGAGTATGATAGGTAAATACAAAAGGAATATTTTTAATCCGAGAAAGTTCTAACCCAAAAAGCAGGGCGGGGACCCCACTTTGGCCATGAATAATATCAAAAGGAATTTTGAAGACTCTTCTAAAATTTTTCTCGGGAAGGGGCAAAATAAAACGTTGTTCTGGGTTTGAGTGAATTTTAATTGAAGGTATTCTAATCACTCTTTTGTTTTTATCTTTAAAATTGGGTGTTTTTGGGCAGATTATGTAAACTTCGTGACCTCTTGCTTCGAGTTCCTTTGCACTTGTATCAATTTGTTCAACTACTCCGTTAATTTGCGGATGATACGTTTCAGTAAAAAATCCAATTTTCATCTTACCGCCTCAAATTTTACTGGGTTTAAATGTAATAATGCCCGGAAAAAATTTTGCCCGTTTAACCAAAAAAATCTAAACCGGTCAGCATCGATTCGTCGACCACTAGTATAAACCAACAAATCTTCGATATATTTAACTTCGCCAACTTTACCTAAACGAAGACCAAGATCAACATCCTCAGAAGAACTCAAATTTGTATTAAAACCACCGATTTTTAGAAAAGCGCTTTTTTTAACGGCAAAATTAAAACCATTAATCACTGTTTTACCAAAAAAATAAAGTGCTTTAAGAAAAAGTGGGTATGTATTTTTTGCCAAAAAACGATTTAGTGGATCTTTCGATAAAAATTCGACCGCTCCAGTCATACCGACTAGATTTGGATTTGAACTAAAGTTTTTATCAATAACCTCTAGCCAATTTTGAGCCACCTGTGTATCAGCATCTGTACTAGCAATTATTTCTCCCTTCGCTGCCATAAAACCAATCTGTCGAGCATGGGAAACCCCTAAAGTAGCGCATTTTACAACTTTTGCGCCAAGAGACCACGCCACTATCGCGGTTTTGTCAGTTGAACAATTATCTACTACAATTACTTCAAAATTGCTTTTAGCAAAGGTCTGTTTTTCAAAGGCTCTTAAACAATCCTCTAAGTATTTTTCTTCGTTATAGGCCGGAATAATTACAGAAATCATATGTGCTCCGTCTTATTCTATCATCATTGCCTCTGGCAGGCGGTACAGAAATAGGATTGAATTGAAACTTTTATTTTCAGCGTCGCCTCAAATTCAAGTTCAATTCCTCCTTATTCTACCCTTCGTTGACACTTCGGGCAGAAATGGGTTCCGCGACCGCCAACGCGGGTCTTTTTAATTATTGTACTGCATCGGGGACATGGCTCGCCATTTAGACGAAAGACCTTAAGGTTTTTCTCGTGTTCTCCAGAAGTTGCATAGATAGTAAGGTAAGAATCGACACTTGTGCCTCTATCCTCAATTCCTTGTTTTATCACAAACAAAATTGCATTGTAGAGCTCTTTTAATTTTTTCTTGGTTAATTCGTTAGCTCTCTTTGTCGGATGGATTTTTGCACGCCAGAGTGCCTCATCAGCGTAAATATTGCCTACACCGGCAATCTTTTTTTGGTCCATTATCACTATTTTTATAGCTCGGCTAGATTTGCTAACAATGTTTTTAAAATTTTCGAAGGTAAACTCGGTTGTATTGGGTTCGGGTCCGAATTCTGATAGTAGTTTTTCCAAGTCTCCACTACTTTCCACTACTTTCATAAATCCAAACTTGCGAAGATCGTTAAACCGCAGTTCCTCTCCCTTATCCAATTCCAATATCACGTGGGTAAATCTATCCGCGGAGTCAGTCTGTTTACGGATAAAAAGCTGGCCAGAAAGTTTTAGATGAATCGCGATTGTGGTTTCGTGGTCGTCCAGATGCAGCAAAAGTAGCTTGGCGCGCCGACCAAAATCTTTGATAGTTTTACCATCAACTGCCTTTGCAACCGCTTCCGGTGAAGGCTTGAGCATCTTCGCCCAATCATAAAATTTCAGCCGTATAATCTTGCGGCCTTTCAGTTCTTTGTTCAAATCTCTACGGATAGTTTCAACTTCAGGAAGTTCCGGCATAATGAAAGATTACAATTTCAAATGCCAAATTTCAAATGCCAAATGAATTTTCAAAGCTCAAATTTAAAAAAATCCGGTTTTTTATTCGAAAAGAAAAGCCCCACTGTCCGCAAGTTTTGCGAAAAGCGGGGCCACAAGGAGCCTTTTGGAAATTGGGAGACCAAGGACCAAGACTCCAGAAGGTCCAAGTTTCCCAGTGCCACGGGCTAGGCGGTTTTCTTGCCTACTTTGCCGGTTCGCACTGCCCAACGCGCACCGCCCAAGCCGCCAAGCGGACCCTCAACCCAGTAGTCGACGCGCCAGCCCTTCGAGCCGAAGTAGCCACCGTGGAGCCAGCGACTCCGGTCGCAGCGGTTGCGGAAGCGGACGTAGTTCCAGCCACTTAGCGGATACCCGCCGGTCTGGCGGTGGTACTCGAAGGCAGCCAAGGCGAACTCTTCCTCGCTGGGAACAGGGCAAGTCCAGCCTTCCGGTAGGGTGGTACCAAACTCGTCCATCATCTCGATGGTGCGGGCTCGGTCCATACCCTTGGTGTCCGGCAGCATCCAGTCGGACGGGTCGGGGATGAAGATCTCGAGCGTCTCCGTCGGGATTCGCTCCACTTCGGCACCGGTGCCGTCCTCTTTCCACTCACCGTAATTCCCGAGGAACCAGGGAGTGTCCTCGCTGTGGAGTATGGCGCCGAACTGACTCACCGCTTGGTGCAGCAAGACCAGATCCACACCTTCGGGAAAGATCATGTACCAGCCGTTCGGAAACATCTTCCGAATCGGCTCGTCCGGCTCGAGCGTCCCTTCCGGAATGACGATCGGCGGAAATACGACCAGATCCAACGCTAGACTGTCGAGGGTGTGGGGTGTCCGTGTTCCTTCCACGGGTTCTCTGCTCCTTTCTTGAAAGCTCCTTTCGAAGCGCTTACCGGGTATTCAGTTGTACTGGTTATTATACTATAAGGTCTAAACAGAAGAGGTTATTGTTAAAACAAGCTTAGTTGTTCTTTGGGTTGGCAGGTTGGACAGAAATAGGATTGAATTGAAACTTTTATTTTCGGCTTCTCCGCAAATTCAGGTTCAATTCCTCCTTATTCTGTCCTTCATCAATTCTTCAAACAGAAGTAGAACTTCAAACTGAACTTAAAATAACGATAGCTGCATCTTTGGCTGACAAGCAGGACAGAAATGAGTGCGGCGGCCGGAGATTTCGGTGTACTCGATACGGGTTGCGCAGCGTTTACAAGGTTTTCCGGCCTTTCCGTAAACCAGCAAGTGGAATTGGTGAGTACCGGGGCGACCGTCGGTATCGCGGTAAGAATCGATTGTTGTCCCGCGGTGTTCCAACCCACTCTTCAATGTCTCTTTAATCGATCTTAAAAGTTTTTGAGTTTCGGCTTTACCCAAAGAATGAGGTAATCTAAAGGGGTTGATTTTGGCTAAATAGAGTGCTTCATCAACATAAATATTACCAACTCCAGAAATAACTCTTTGGTCAATTAGGGCCTCTTTGATCGTTCCTAACTTAGTCGCCAATAAATTATCAGTGAAGGTTTGCTCACTAATTTCAAACGGTTCTGGTCCTAAATTTGGTTCGACCTTATCTATCCCGTCAGCTAAAACTACCTCACTATAACCTTCACGATCTGCAAAACGAATCTCTCGTTTATCGTCAAGTTTTAAAATTAATCTGGTAAAAGGTTCCGTTGCGTAATTTTGAGGTCGGACAAAAAGTTGACCAGTAAGTTTAAGGTGAATTATGAGGTTTCTCCCCCCGGATAAATTTAGAATCAAATATTTTGCGCGGCGCTGCGCTCGGGTAATTTTTTCACCAGGTAAAATATCGCTTAAATCTTGATCACCTTTACTAATTAGTTTTTTCCCCTCATCAGTATAGATAACCTGCACAATTTGGGCACCAATTACTTTTTTGTTAAGATCGTCTACAATTGTTTGAACCTCTGGTAATTCCGGCATAAGGCTTCATCTCTCCCCAATTTTTGCCTATTTTTAGATCAACGACCAATGGTACGGAAAGAGGAAAGGCAGTTTCCATTACGGATTTAACCATTGGTGCAGCCTTTTTTAATTCTTTTTCTGGAACTTCAAAAACGAGTTCATCATGGACTTGTAAAATCATCTTTGTTTCTAAATTCTTAATTCTTAATTCTTCATTCAATTTGACCATCGCTTCTTTAATAATATCGGCGGCGGTTCCTTGTACCGGAGAATTAACTGCACTCCTCTCACCGGCTCCTCTAATAATCCGGTTATTGCTTTTCAGTTCCAAAACATAGCGTCTAAAACCGCCTAAGGTTTCTACGAAACCTTTTTCATAGGCTTCTCTTAAAGTATCGCCTATCCAAAGTTTAACTCTCGGAAATTCTTCAAAATAACGCTCGATTATTTCTTTTGCCTTTTCATAATCAATTTGCAACTCTCTTGCCAACCCAAAGGGAGAAATACCGTACATAATTCCAAAGTTAACCATTTTTGCAATCCGGCGTTCATCATTACTAACAGTGGTCACCTCTTTACCAAAAATTTGCGAGGCAGTTTTAGTATGAGCATCCTCGCCTCTTTTAAAAATCTCTTTTAAATTTTCATCCTGGCTCATATGAGCCATAACCCGCAGTTCAATTTGGTTATAATCAGCTGATAAAATTAAGTGGTTTCTTGGGGCAATAAATATTTTGCGGATTTTTTCACCCCAATCTCCTCTAATTGGAATATTTTGCAGATTTGGATTTTTACTAGAAAGTCTCCCTGTTCTAGTAACATCCGTATGGTAATGGGTATGAATTCTTCCATCATCTCCAATTTGAGAAGGCAGGCTATCAATATAAGTTGATTTAAGTTTAAAAAGTTCCCGATAGTTTAGCATTAGTTCAATCACTGGGTGGCTTCCTAAAAGAAGCAGCAAGGTTGCTTCATCAGTGGCAAGGTGAGTTTTTCTTTTCTTAACAGCCGAATTGGCTAAATTCAATTCTTGGTATAAAACGCTCGAGAGTTGTTTTGGAGAGTTTAGGTTAAATTCGTGACCAACACTTGAGTAGATTTTATCTTCAAGTTCCTCTAATTGGGTATTTATATCAACACTTAATTCACTTAAAAATTCTTTATCGATTAAAACTCCCCTATCTTCCGTTTCCCGTAAAACTTTTTCTAACTCCCTTGTTTTTTCGTTAACAGCAATACTTTGTTCCTTACTGCCATCAAAAAATCCTATTTGTTGCTCATTTGGAACGAAAGGTTTGGATTTTGGAATTTTTTTTGATGATCCCGGCAGTTTTGGAATCAAACTTTTAAATTCTAATTCTTCAAACAAAGCAGTAACGGCCGTTTTATTATAATCCGATAAGACGCCTTCTTTTAGGTTCAATTTAATAGGAACTTTAGTATCAATTGTGGCTAACTTTTTAGAAAGGACGGCACTTTCGGCATCAGCTTCAAGCATTTTTCTAATTCTCTCGTTCTTAACCTTGTCTAGATTATGATAAAGTTTCTCAATGTTCCCAAATTCTTGTAATAATTTGGTAGCGGTTACATCTCCGATACCTCTTACTCCAGGAATATTATCAGAAGGATCCCCCGCCAAGGCTTTATAATCTACTAACTGAGAAGGATCTAAACCATATTTTTCTCTGACTCTCTTTTCATCATAATAGATAACATCGGAGAAGGATTTACCCGGAGCACAAACTTTTACTTTGGGACTGACTAGTTGAAGGGTATCGCGGTCTCCGGTAACAATAATTACCTCCAAATCTTCGCTTTGAGATTTGAGATTTGAGCTTTGAGCTACTAACGTGCCAATAATATCATCAGCCTCGTAACCAGCTAATTCAAAGATTGGAATATTAAGGGTCTCAACCACTTGTTTTACGCGTGGTAATTGTTCGTGGAGTTCTTGCGGAGCGGCTATTCTTTGCGCTTTATAGAGAGTATATTCTTGGTGACGAAAAGTGGGCGCAGCGGTATCAAAGGCAACAACAATATAGTTTGGCTTAATATCGGAAATTGCGCGCAAAAGCATGCTGGTAAAACCAAAAACAGCGTTAACTAGCTCTCCCTTAGAGGTAGTTAGAGGAGGAAGGGCATGATAAGCACGATGAAAAACAGCGTGTCCATCAATAAGTACTAGTTTTTTCATAAGTGGCCATATTCTACCTCAAAATAGAGGAAACTTAAACTTGACATTTTTATTGGGGTGGCGTAAATTTTGGGCAACAAGTCGGGAGGGAGAAAGTACCTTTTCAAACCTTAACTGGAGGTGGGGTCATGGAACCAATAATTAGCCGCTTTCTGGGCTACATGACGGATGAGAAAGGAGCAAGCCCACACACAACCTGGGCCTACCGTAATGACCTTAGTCAGTTCCTAGACTTCCTCCACGGGCAACGGAGTAGTACTTTTGGTTGGGAATCAGTAACTCTCAGTGAGGTAAGCGGTTTTATTGGACAACTACAAAACCGTGGGAGCTCTGAGGCCACCATGGCTCGGAAGGTGGCGGCCATCAAGTCGTTCTTCGCTTTCCTACAGGCTAAAGGCATTATTCGACTAAACCCTGTAGAGAAGTTCAAATCACCTCATGTAGGCAAGAGTCTACCCAGGTCTCTTTCCTTACGTGAGATAAACGAATTGTTGGGACAACCAGTACATCGCCGTACACCAGAAGATCTACGAAACCGGGCGATGGTTGAGATTTTGTACGCCACCGGTATGCGCGTCAGCGAGTTAATTTCGCTTGATCAGGATGATATTTGGGAAGACGGTAGTTTGGCACTAATTTGCTGTCGAGGAGGACGGAAAGAACGATCTATCCCAATTCACCAACGAGTTTTTCGAATTCTCCAGGACTACGTGGACCGGGCCCGTCCTAGATTAACCCACAACCGTAACGAGAAAGCTCTTTTCTTGAACCGCTACGGCGAGAGGCTAACCCGCCAAGGCGTCTGGATTAGCCTTAAGGGATATGCCGAAGTTGCTGGTATCAAAACTCCCGTTACACCGCAAACGCTACGCCATAGTTTTGCCGCTCATATGTTGAGGGATGGGGTACCAATACAAAGTGTCCAAAGACTATTAGGTCATGCTAATTTGTCTTCGACTAAGATTTACAGGCTCCATATAGACGAGGTGGGAAGGGTTTAAGAAAGCAAAAGGGTGATCTACAATTTAAAGGATCACCCTTATTCTTTTTGAGAGGTGGTTTTTATCCTAGTTTTGTTTATTCAACCCGTTTTCTTAATTCTTCGGCTTTTTCACGATTTATTCTTTTACTTGCGCTAATTTCTCGCCTTTAGTAACTAACTCTTCAAATTCACTGCCATCCAAAGTTTCTTTTTCGATTAGCTCTTGGGCTACAAGGTCCAATTTTTCTTTATTCTCTGACAAAATTTTCTTGGCCCGATCAAAACACTCATCAATTATTTTTTTAATTTCATCGTCAACTTTTGCGGCTAGGTGTTCCGAGAGGGGCTTTGGGTCTCCGAGCTCTCTTGCCAACCAAGGGTTCTCACCTCTTACTCCGGTTGTGATTGGCCCGAGCGAGCTCATTCCAAATTCGGTTACCATTCTTCTCGCTAAATCTGTGGCTCTTTGAATATCAGAAGCCGCCCCGACTGTAAATTCATTAAACTTAATTTCTTCAGCCGCCCTACCTCCAAGCAAAGAAGCTATTGTTTCCAAAAGTCTGGTTTTAGTTTCGTTGTAGCGATCTATTGCCGGCGGAATAAGAGTGTGACCGCCAGTTGGTCCTCTTGCGACGATAGAAATGCGATGCACCGGATCCATATGAGGAAGTAATTTGGTAGTCAAGGCGTGGCCGGCTTCGTGGTAGGCGGTAATTTTCTTTTCCTCTTCACTTGTCAATCTTTTTCTCTCCGGTCCAAGCTGAACTTTAAGAGCCGCTTCTTCGGCATCACTACTTTCAATTGAACGTTTTCCGTGTCGGGCCGCTATAATTGCGGCTTCGTTTAACATATTTTCAATATCCGCGCCACTAAAACCAACGGTTCGGCGGGCAATTTTTTCGAAATCAATATCGGCAGCTAATGGCTTATTGCGGGAATGGATTCGAATAATTTCTTTTCTTCCTTCGATATCAGGTAAATCTAAGGTTACGCGGCGATCAAACCTACCCGGACGAACTAAGGCAG
>Ga0209541_10008902_pt1 | contig 16395 bp, 15 predicted proteins | sample RifCSPlowO2_01_FD_184027 | JGI IMG/M metagenome (GOLD analysis project Ga0209541, IMG submission 184027) | Groundwater microbial communities from Rifle, Colorado - Rifle CSP2_plank lowO2_0.1 (SPAdes) (version 2) | ecosystem: Environmental > Aquatic > Deep subsurface > Groundwater | place...
GCGTTTGACCGCGTCCTGTAAGGCCATAGAACCGGCGATTTTGAAAGCGGCTTCGGACGAATCCACATCGTGATACGAACCGTCGTAAAGCTCCACGGCAATATCCACCAATTGGAATCCGGCCACCACTCCTTTCTCCATGGCTTCCTTGACGCCTTTTTCCACCGGCGTGATGAATTCCTGAGGAATTGACCCGCCTCTGATGGAATTGATAAATTCAAAGCCTTGCCCTCTCTCTTTGGGACTGACTCTTATCTTGGCGTGACCATATTGGCCTCGGCCTCCGGATTGCCTGATGTATTTTCCTTCCGCTTCTGCGTTTCCGGCTATAGTTTCCTTGTAAGCCACTTGCGGCCGGCCGGTATTGACCTCAACCTTGAACTCTCTTCTCATTCTGTCCACGATAATATCCAAATGAAGTTCGCCCATGCCGGAAATAATAGTTTCCATCGTTTCGGAATCGGATTTGATTCTGAAAGTCGGGTCCTCGTCGGAAAGCGCCCTCAAGGCGATGCCCATTCTTTCCTGGTCCTGCTTAGTCTTAGGCTCAACGCGCAAAGAAACAACCGGTTCGGGGAATTTGATGGACTCAAGCAATATCGGCCTGTCCGGATCGCAAAGAGTGTGGCCGGTTCTGGTGCCCTTCAAACCGACAAGAGCGGCGATGTCGCCGGCCCGCACTTCTTTTATCTCTTCTCTGGAGTTGGCGTGCATTCTTAAAATTCGGCCCACTCTTTCTTTATTACCGGTGGAAGTGTTGTAAATATAAGAACCAGCGTTAAGGACTCCGGAGTAAACTCGGAAATAAATAAGTTGGCCGACGAAAGGGTCGTTTTGCAATTTGAAAGCCAAAGCGGCCAGCGGTTCTTCGTCTTTGGCGCGCACCATTATTTCCGCTTCGGTTTTGGGGTCGTGCCCTTTTATGGCCGGCATATCGGAAGGCGACGGCAAATAATCCGCCACGGCGTCCAAAGCGAACTGCACGCCTTTGTTTTTCAAAGCCGAACCGCAAAAAACCGGCACCAGTTTATAGCCGATAACGGCTTTTCTTAAAGTTTTCTTCAAATCTTCCAAGGAAATTTTTTCTCCGGCCAGATACTTTTCCATCAAACTGTCGTCATTTTCCACGATTTTTTCCACCAGCTCATTGTGATATTTTTCCACCTCGTCTTTCATTTCGGCCGGGATTTCCATTTCCGAAATAATTTCCCCTTTTTCGCCTTCAAATTTGTAGCCTTTCTTTTCCAGAAGATCTACTATGCCCCGAAACTCGTCTTCCAAACCGATGGGAAGTTGGATCCTGACGGCGTTTTGAGTAAGCCTATCCAATATTGTCTGAAAACTTTTTTCGTAGCTGGCGCCCGTTCTGTCTATTTTATTGATGAAACAAATTCTCGGCACTTTGTATTTGTCCGCCTGGCGCCAAACCGTTTCCGATTGCGGTTCCACTCCGCTCACTCCGTCAAACACGACAACGGCGCCGTCCAAAACGCGAAGAGACCTCTCCACCTCAACGGTAAAATCTACGTGCCCGGGAGTGTCAATCAGGTTTATCCTGTATTCGCGCTCTTTGTCCCCTTTGGCGTATGTCGGCGTCCAAAAACAAGTCGTGGCGGCGGCAGTGATGGTGATACCTCTTTCTCTTTCCTGTTCCATCCAATCCATCACGGCCTCTCCTTCGTGAACCTCGCCTATTTTATGGGAAACGCCGGTATAGAAAAGAATCCTTTCGGAAAAGGTCGTCTTGCCCGCGTCTATGTGGGCGATAATTCCTATATCTCTTGTTTTTTCTATTGGATATTCTCGGGCCATAAAAATTAAAATCAATAACTAATCCCTAGCCATTAGTTTCTAGTCACTATTATATTACCACGCGAAATGCGCGAACGCTTTGTTGGCTTCGGCCATTCGGTGGGTGTTTTCCCTCTTTTTGGCGGCGAATCCTTCGTTTTTGGAAGCGGCGATAAGCTCATCGGCCAGTTTTTTGGCCATATTGGCTCCTTTTTTAGTCCTAGCTCCTTCCAAGAGCCACCTCATCGCCAAAGCCAATTTCCTCTTGGGATTGACTTCTCTCGGCACCTGATAGTTGGCCCCGCCGATTCTTCGCGACCGGACTTCCAGATCGGGAGATGAATTTTTGATAGCCGTATCAAAAACAACTAACGGATTTTCCGCTTTGGTTTTTGTCTTTATCTCGTCCATCGTGTCATACATTATCTTTCTGGCCACAGACTTCTTGCCTTCTTTCATTATCTGATTGATAAACCTCTCAATGGTTGTTGAGTCGTATTTCAAATCGGGATTTATCGGTTTTTTCGCTTTTATTTTTCTTCTCATGGTTTATTTTTTCGGCTTTTTCGCGCCATATTTGCTTCTTTGTTGTTTTCTGTTTTCCACGCCAACTGTGTCCAAAACCCCTCTGACTATATGGTATCTCACTCCGGGCAAGTCCTTCACCCGGCCTCCTCTTATGACGACAACGGAGTGTTCCTGCAAATTATGGCCTTCGCCGGGGATATAAGCGGTAACTTCCATGCCGTTGGTCAGCCTGACTCTGGCCACTTTTCGCAAGGCCGAGTTCGGTTTCTTGGGGGTGGTGGTGGTGACTTTTACGCAAATTCCTCTTTTGAAAGGCGAAGAATACGGCACCGGCCTGTTCCTTAAAGAGTTGAAACCATAGGTAAGAGCGGCCGTTTTGTTTTTAGCCTTGACCTCTTTTCTTCCTTTCTTGACCAACTGATTGATAGTCGCCATATCCGCCTACAATAGCAAAAATAATTTTTTATGCAAATTTTTTCAATTTTACTTTGTTTTAAGCTAATAAATGTTGGACACTCGGTGTCGCGCAAAATTCCCCTTTCAAGAGACAAGTATCACACATAATTCCTATCGCAAATTTAGGTGATAGTTAAAGTATTCATCCCCTCACTTGGACATTGAATGTCCAAGTGAGGGGATTACCAAAAATTACACAATCGCCATTTTTATCATATCAATAATTGCTTGTGATAAACCCGTCAATACGATGTTTTTACCTAATTCTTTTCCCATCTCACTTAATTTTGTTACGGCTTTTTTGATAATGTCTGTTTTGTTTGGATTCTTTAAAATTTTGACGGCTTCTAAATATTCATTTTTATTAGGTGAGTATTTTAAATTTTCTGCTATGAATTCTGATAGTGCGTTGATATTAACCTCAAGCTGATTGGTAGCAATTTTCATACTGCCATTGTTATATATCTCAACATTGCCGTTTATTGTTACTGTTCCATTAAATTGTACTCCCATAATTTTTAATTTAATTTTTAATTTCTATTTTTAGGCCATCATACCAAGGATTGCCCGTTCGGAATCCTCCGCTATTTTCGTAATCCCATAACTGTTCTGCTTGCGGGATAATCACGTTACCATTTTCATCAGTTATATTAATATCTGACGCTTTATAAATATCAAAACTTAACCATTGCCCTTGCTGACTAATATTATCTCCTTTAACATAGATTTCTTTTGTCTCGTTGGGATTGATAATCATTCCGCCAAAATTTGATGTGAAATATTTACTATCAGAAGAAACTGCTTCGTAAGAAGTGTTGCCAATATATGTTTTTATGTTTTCGGCGTTCCCGCTCCCAGATTGATACCATTTCATTGAAATTAAAAACACTTTTTTGTCGCTAGTAATTTTTATCGCAGAAAAAAGATATCTTATGTCAACCTGCCCCGGGCTTACGGTAACTTTTGGCAATCTTTGATTTTTGATTGTATAAACATCGCCATTAATCGGCAATCCGCTTATTTCAGACGAAGTAACTAAACCAATAACGGACATATAAATATTTTTATTTTCATCTTCATTTTGATTTATGTATGCACCTATCATCAAATCATAATACGAGCCGGTTTTAATACCTAATTTAAAATTTAAAATTGCCTCCCCGTTTTCATCAAGTTGTGAATTTTGGTTGGTGACATATACTCCTCCACCATTAGTAGCAAAAACACTATTTATAACTGACAAAGAAGTGCTCCCTCCGACTTTAATTTTTACTCCTTCAATATTAACATCATTATCTTTTGCATAAATCCTAAAATTTAAAATTCCATTAATATTTGTTTTTTCTTTCAGAATCAAATCCCCGACAAAAGGCCTCTTTGAAACTTCTATTCCCCCGTTATTTACTTTTGTTTCTATGTTTGTTGTTTCTGTTGCTTCTTTTATTATTTTTACAATATTCCCTTTTGCGTCCATTTCCACCACCGCGCCGTTTGGCAAAGTGACTATGTTTTCATTTTGTTTTGTTTGACTGCTTGAACTTTCTTTTTTCTCGGCGGTTATCGGCTTTTCTGTTATTTTTTCAATAATTTTAAATTGGGATTGTTTTTGTTTCAGCGCCTCCACTTCTTTCCTTAATTTTTCAATCTCTTTGGATTGGTCATTCTTTTGCGCGCTTGTGTCCGCAAAACTAGACGCCGCCTTTTGTTTTTTAGCCTCTTCGCTTTTTTGCTCAATTTTTTCAGCTCCGACGCTTTGGCCGGAGCTCCGACTTAATGTCGGAGTGGTGGTCGCTTTTTCTGTCTGTGAAATAACATTATTGGGAGTTGATGTCGCAATTATTTTCTGTTCAGTTTTTATTTTGGCTTTTCTGTTAAAAATCTTCCAAGTATTCGGTTTCCACCATGACGCAAAAGCCATCTGCGGAATAATAAGCAAAGAAATTGCAAAAATTGTTATAGATAAAAAGGTTTTATTTTTCATATTATTCCCTTATATCAACATCATATACCTGCATAAAAATTCCCGCAATAATAATGTTCAACATCGAACATCTAACAAATAAAAATTATTCATTTGTCGCTCGCATTGTCCACAAACGAGCCGATCGGCACAAATATGGACAATGGGAATGTAATATCAAAAAAATGCGATAGCATAAAAAGTAATAATATGGCTTTAAATAATGTTTATGTAAATGTTGAATACTCGGTGTCGCACATATGAATTATTTATAAATATCGTGCGGGCCGATATCTAAAAATAAAACTTCATCTTCGCCGGAGAAAATGAATTTTATCCGATAAGAATAATTTATCCAAAAAGCCCAGCCATAAAAATCAAAAACTAATCCAGATCGGCTAATGATTTTATGGTTTTGCATTTTCCCTCTTGATACTCCTTTAATCCTTCTCTGATTATTTTGTCCAACTTATCGGCTTCTTTCCCTTTCAAATAAAAAGTTGGTACCATTTGAGCTTTCATACTCTCGTATTCTTTGCGGGGAATTATGACTAAATCGTCATTTTTTATTAAATTTTTAGAAATAGTTATAGTAGCCATACTTATATTTTTCTTGTTTACAGTGTATATTTTTGATAAAGACTAGTCAAACCAGACTAACCAACGAGGCTAATCTAAAGGCCTAGAAACAACCTGAATAAGAAGAAAACGACTGGCAGAAGAATGGCCGAAAAAGAAAAGAGGAAAAACAAAAGGATGAAAAAACCGTATTTTTCTAGAAAGATTTGGGCATTGTTAAATTTATAAGGAAGAAACGAGAAAAGAACTTTGGAGCCATCCAAGGGCGGAATGGGTATGAGGTTGAAAATGCCCAAAAAAACATTTATCCAAACAACCATAGAGGAAAAGTAAAAAAGAGCCGGAGCGTAGCCCGCCCCGAATATCGCCGCGCCGTTTACGGCGGCCAAGCCTATTTCCGTTTTGGCTGTCTGGTCAAGCGGAAGAAATAAAGCGGCCAAACCGAAAACTCCGGCTATTAAAAAATTGGACAACGGCCCTGAAACGGCCACCACACCCGGCCCCCATTTTTGATTTTTAAGATTATAAGGGTTGTAAGGCACGGGCTTGGCCCAGCCGAAAACAAAAGAAGATTTTAGCAATACTAGCATCAGCGGCACGATAAAAGACCCCGTCAGATCAAGGTGTTTGAAGGGGTTCATAGAGAGCCTTCCCGCCCTCTTGGCTGTCGGGTCGCCCAAAAGATAAGCGATGTAGCCGTGGGAAACTTCATGAACGACGACGGAAAGAATCAGTATTGCGATAAGGAAAATAAAATTTATGCCTTGCATATGGCGATTTCTTATGTTAGCATGAAAATCAATTTATATGAAGACCTGCCCGACCTGCGGAAAAGGAACGAATATGTCCGCCAAGAGAAACCTTTTACGGGGTAAATACAATCCGACATCAAAAACAAGACGCTACCCCAATTTGCAATGGGCGACTTTTCCGAGCGGGGAAAGATTGAAGATTTGCGCTTCCTGCATAAAGAAAGGCCATCACATCCAGCCCTCCTTTGCTCAAAAACTTTTAAAGAAAAAAGGCATTCACTTGGAACAATTTTTCTCAAAAGGCAAAAAGAAAAGTATCGGCCGTGGCGAGTAAAAAGGTCATATTCCCGCATAGAGCGGTGGGGTGGCCGAGAGGTTTAAGGCGGCAGTCTTGAAAACTGTTGTACCCGAAAAGGTACCGTGAGTTCGAATCTCACCCCCACCGCCCTCTGCGGGAAAACAGGACTGCGAGCGACCTAGAAAATAAGGAGTGTACTCACGACTATGTTTTCGGAAGTACTCTTGTGGTATTCGAATCTCACCTCCTCCGTTTTTGGACAAAGTTCGAACATTGCAACAGTAATCAACAGTCAACGCGCCGCATTGACTGTTGATTGTCTTTTCTTAAAAAACTTATCGTAGTATACTGAATATAAATGAACAAAGCCTCATTCCATGTTTTAAGAATCGGATTGGCTGTCACTTTTTTGTGGATAGGCGTTTTGATTCTTAGAAATCCGGAAGTTTGGGGCGGGTATATGAGGCCGTGGGTCGTCGGGCTTCTGCCTGTTCCGCTGGCGCAAGCGATGATAAGGACGGCAATTCTGGAAATATCACGACCATCTAAGCCCGAAGAATCTCGGCTCAATTACCGTTAATTAAAACTATGGAGAAACTTGAGTTTGAAGTAGAAAAAGAAAAGGATTCCGGAGCTGTGGCTGTTTTAGAAAGAGAAGAGAATAAAAAAGAGCCGGAAAGCAAAATGACCGCTTTGGCCGAAGAATATTTGTCGTTTAACAATAATGAAACAAGGCTGGAAAAGGATTTGAATGATATGTTGGAAAAAGTAAATTCTTTGGAAGAAATGAGTCCATCTTCGGAATTTTTGAAAGGCCAGCTGTGTTTGGAACTTTATGATATTTATAAAAACAGCGACAAAAAAGAAAAAACAGTTTTGGCGGATGTTTTTTTAAACCAGGCCAATGAAAGTTTTTTGGAATCGGTTAGCGGCGAAGATTTTGAGATAGCGGTAAAAAACAAAGAAGGTGAAAAAATGATTTTCGCCGGCAAGTCGCACGCTCTCGCCTACTTGGGCGACATAACGGCAAAAGATTTCTATGAAAATGGCGACCGAGCGGACTGGAACAAAAGTCTTGAATATTACAAGAAAGCGATAGAAGCCGAACCGGATGAAGGCAAGAAACATGAGTTGAAAGTTATTATGGATATAAGAAAAATAACCCACTATCTGGGTGATGAAAACAAATTGAAAGTTTGGAAAACATCGAGAAGAATTGATTTGAGAGGCAGAACGGCTGACTTCTCGCTTGAATACGCCGGCAATAAAAATGAAACAATAAAAAAATATGTTGATGCCACGAAACGCCCGCAGAAAGAAAAAGAAAGATGGAGCGATACCGCTGTTTTGCGCTTGGACAAAGAAATAGCCGACTTTTTGGCTGAAGTTGATTTTGAATCAATTTTGGAAGAGGCCGCTAAAAATGGAACGCCTCAAGGAAAAAACAAAGAATTGTTCCGCAATATTCTTCGTTGTTCACTTGCGACATCCGCAAAGATAGAAGAGGCGTTGAAGGAAGAGCTTAAAAACAATACTGATTTTTTCCGCAATGATTTTTACAGGAGTCTTCCGAAGTTGAAAAAATTTCTTCCCAAATACAGCGAAGAGCAAATTAGAAAAACAATGTTTGAATAACAAAATGCCCCATTTGATTTGGGGCATTTTAATATCCAACAAAAAAATTATAACAAACTTTCTAAATTTTTATGGACTTTATCAGAGGCGGCTAACTCTCGCAAGTGTTTTTCGGCTAATCCGTTTAAATGCGGAACAAGTGTTTGAACTTGTTCTTTTATTTCTTTTTTGTGTTCTTTTATCTTTTCAACCAACCTCTCATCCGGCTTTTTACACATCATTTATTCCTCCTAAATTAAAATTTAAAAAGATAGTTGTTTTATTAAAAAGAACCATATCCAAAAAACAATATAATACGGAACAGTTTTTCTGTCAAATTAGTTTAATGGTGGCGTTTTTTGATTCTCCATTGCCTGCTCGCCTTCTAAGATGAACACGGCGGAAGCGAGAACCGTAGTCCATAAACCGTCTTTGTGCCCTTGGGCCGATTGGGTAACATTGGAGGTGGTGATAAATTTCCCGCTGGCTTTGTATTGTTTCTCCCGCTCGTCCCAATCTTTGCTGGAATCAAATTCTATACCCAAAGTCGTGGCCAGCATCGTTGCCGCCAAATCTTCGGCGTAATCTCCCGCCCTCTCTTCCGTGTCGCCGAAAGAATGGTGCTCGCTCAAATAACCGTATTGATTGCTGTCCTTTGGTATGGCCAAACCGACCGAGGCGGCGATAAGCCTGTTCGGCTCGTTAGTGGCGTTTCGACTCATCACGCAAAATCTGATTGAACCAGCTTTCATATACTTTACCCCCTCTTCTTTAGAAATCCTTTTGCATCCCGGAGGAAAGATGCTGGACACCGTGACCAGGTTTTGAGTTTCTATGCCGGCATCTCTCAAGGCCAACTCAAACGATTGCAAGTAATCTTTATGCCGCCCGACCCCTTTGGTGAAAAAAACTTTTTGAGGAACCATATTAAAAAAATTTCTAAATCCTAATTTCTAATTTCTAAACAATTTTAAAAAATAAAAATCAGAAAAATTAACTGATAATAATTTAGCAGTTTGCCACTGATGAAATAATAGCACCATTGTTTTAAAATAAAAGATAAAGAGCGGACTGTGGATAACTGAAATTTTTTTGGTATACTGAAATTATGAAAAAATTTATAATAATTGTTTTCATTATTTTGATTGCCGGCGGCATCGGCGCTTTTTTTATTTTTAAAAAACTTACTCCGCTCGCCCCGTTTGAACCAAAACCGCCGTTTCAAGAACAAGTCGGCAGGTGCGGCGACAATATTTGCGACGCATTTGAGAAGGCTAATCCTAATTTGTGTCCGAAAGATTGCCTGCTTCCGGTTCAATCAAGCCTGCCTCAAAAAACTACATCATCCGAACGACCGCCTGTTACCGCTAAACCCGAATATCAAGTTAGCAATGATTCTCCCTTTGGCATACATGATCCCGGGTTGTTAACCGCAGAAAATGATATTGCGGGAATAGGAGCAAAATGGACGCGTTATGCCGGAAGAGACGGGTTGGTTTGGGACATCATAGAATCAGATAAAGGGCAGTTTGACTGGGAGTATAACGATAAACTTTATTTAGAAACTTTTAAGAAGGGAATTGAAATATTTGTTAGTATTACGCCGGCAAATAAATTTTACCAGTCAACGGACAAATCCCCCGAAAATGTGCCTCGCGACATGGAAGCGTTCAAGAAATTTTTGAAGACAGCGGTTGAAAGATATGACGGTGACGGAATTGGCGACGCGCCCGGTTCCCCCATAATTAGCTTTTGGCAGATAGGAAATGAACTGGATTTGAGCTTTAACAACAAAAGCTCTCCCTCTGAACAAGCCGGATTTTTAAAAGAATCGTACAAAACGATAAAATCCGCCAACCCAGCCGCAAAAGTGGCGATATCGGGCGCGGCAGGGCCCGAGGGTTTTGACGGGGCAAGAAGATTTTATCTTCCTTTATTAGAGGAGTTGTCTAAAATAAAAGACGGCCAATCGGATAGGTATTTTGATATTTTTGATTTTCATTGGTATCCTTTTAACGATCAATATGATTATTTGACGGAATTTTATCCCGGCGCGAGAAAAATTTATTTTAAAGATTATATCCGCAACGTACGGCAATCATTGACAAAATACGGATACGGCAATACGCCAATATTTATCACCGAAACGGCTCAATACAGCGGAACTCCGGGCGCTTCTAAAAACATTAATCCTCAAACTGCTTTGTCGCAGTTTAAATACCGCAGTGAAAAAGAACAAGCCGTTTTCTTAATCAAACAATATGTTTATTCATTGGCTAATGGCGTCAAAAAGGTGCTTTGGGCCACACTAACCGAATGGCATAATTTCGGCGGAGAAACGGGTAGCGTTTGGGACAATGTAGGATTAATCAATAATCCGCAAAACGACAATGAATCTCATAAAAAATTGGGTTATTATACTTACAAGAAAATGGCGGAGGTTTTGGAAGGAAGCGATTGGGACAACATAGAAACGATTCAAGAAAAAGACGGCGTTTATGTCTACAAATTCGTCAAAAACGGCCAGCCGATCTGGGTGGCGTGGAATGATAATACGGGAGAGAAACAAGTAACGATTTCCGGTGTCAGTTCATCGTCGGTAAAAATTACCGAAGCGGTGCCGAATTACGACTCGGGTAAAGAAGTGAAAGATTACGCCGCGGCGTTTAAGACGGAAACCAAACAAATTATCAATAACAAATTAACTTTTACTCTCGGCGAAACTCCGGTCTTCGCGGAGGGAAATTAAAAAAATGAATAATAAAATAAAAATTATAATTTTTGCAGCATTCTCAATATTATTAGCAGTAGGTTTAACAATTTATTATCTGAAATCAAATTCAATGCCACAGACGGGTGGTAAGGATATGAAATCTTATGATGAATTAACTCAACAGAGATTGAGACTGGAAAAAAAGTTCAGAGATGATATTGATTATTCAATCGACATATTAGAAGACCAAACTCAATCAAAAGAGATGCGATATGGAGCAGAAGATGCCTTATGTGAAATTGAAACGCAAAATATAAAAGCATTCAATTCGCTATTAACAGTTTTCTCAAATAAGGAAGAAAAAGAGCCTAATGTGAGATATGCTATAGCGATATGTTTCAGGGACAATAAAGAACTTCGCGCTGTTGGCGCTTTGATCCATGCTTTAAATGATGACGACAGTATGATGCGTTATAAAGCCGCACAAGTACTCGGAGAATTGAAAGTTCAGAAAGCAGCAACACCATTAGAAAATATGTTAAAAAATGATTCTGATGAAATTAATAGAGAAAGGGCATCCCGTTCACTGAAAATGATTATGGAGAATTAAAAAAATGAATGATCTAAATTTTAATAACAATGAAAATACGGATAATTTAAACGCCGTCCCCGAAAAGAAAAACAATAATAAAAAACTTATTGCGTTTATTGCCATTGCCACCGTTTTTATTATCGCCGGTGGCATCGGCGGATATTTTGTTTTTAAAAAACCTATTCCCCCTGCTCCATTTGAACCAACGCCACAGGCAGAACAAGTCGGCCGATGCGGCGACAACATCTGCGACGCTTTTGAAAAAGCTAATCCGAGCTCTTGTCCGTCAGATTGCAAGACTTCATCATCCGGCCCAACGCCAGCTTATGGATTATTTCAGCTCTACGGCGATGAATACCAGCAGTTCCGAGCCTCAATGGGATTTTCGTTATCGGACTATTGGAATTTTGTTGACCGGCATGTTGCCAAATTAAACATCCGTTTTACGCGCACGAATGTCCTCCTTATTTGGGCAATGGTTGAACCCGTTCTTGGCGATGTTTATGACTGGAACAACGAGGCCAAGACCGATTCAGTCGTGCGCGCGACCTACGCGCCGGCCCCGGGCAAGAAAATGGACATGCTTCTGGTACTAGATCCGGCGCGCGCGAAAGGAACTCCCGTTGAATTCCAGAAATCCTACCCTTATGGACGGGAAGCCGAGTGGCAGACTTTCGTGCGCGCCGCAGTGGAACGCTACGACGGCGACGGCGTAGCCGATGCCGATCCTTATGTGCGAGTGAAGTATTGGCAGGTGATGAACGAACCTTTCGGCAATTTAGATACGGGCAACCTAACTGTTGATGAGTATGCAAAGCTGGTTAAGCTCACGGCGCAGGCGATTCGCGAGGCCGACCCCGAAGCGCAAATAGTCCTCGGCGATACGCAAGGAAATATCAAAAAAATTGTGCCCTTGCTTCAAGGCGGCGACTGGTTCAATGCCGTGGATACGCATTTCTACCCGGAAGGAGAAGATTATATTTCTCCGGCGGTTATAGCGCTTAGACAACTTCTTGACGCCAATGGATACGCAGATGCCGAGGTGTGGATGGGTGAAATGGGTATTTATGCGCACAAGCCTCGCGGCATTGTCCATAGTCGTACGCTCGCGGATCAGGTTCGCGTTATGATCAAGTCGCTGGTGATAAACAGAGCGCTCGGCGCGGCAAGAATTCTGCTAGTCAATCTGGTGTCGTGGTCAAATTTCAGCGGCGATCCCCAGAACTTATTCAATTTTATGGGCATCATAAGCTCGGGCGCGGACAGCGGCGACCGGCCCGCGGATGTTGGACGCGAGCGAATTGCCTACTACGCGTACAAGCGCCTCATCGCCGCGACCGAGACTGATAAGGCCGAGCTAGTCGGACCGCGCGGCAACTCAACCGACCCGCTTCGCGTCATTGAGTTTCGCCGCCGGGCCGATGGGCAAACTTTCTTTATCGCATGGTCGGATGACGCCGATGCTCCGCTCAATTTGCCGTGGAACGCGCCGCAGGCAATCGTGACAAATATAGTGTCTGATGCAAAAGGAAACTTTATTGAAAATACCGCAACCGCTACAAATGGCGTCCTTTCTGTCGTGGTCGGCCAAGACCCGCTTCTTATTGAACCTAAAAATTAAACATTAAATAACTTTTAAAGTACAATTTAAAATATGAAAAAAATAATCTTGATAATCATAACGGCAATTATTGTCGCTGTCGGTATTGTCGCTTTTATAATTTTTCAAAAACCCGCGCGACCGGATAATCCGCAAACTCGCGGATTGCCTGACGCGTTTTTCGCGGTGCATTTTGAGCCTCGTTCGGCCGACGAGCGAGGGTTTGAGGAATTAAAAAACTTCGTCCAAATGGCCGATAATTTCAAGGTAAAACTCACTCTCCAATTTGCGCCTTCCTGGGCAAAAATGATTTTATCCGACGAAAACAAGATTGAGCTTATGCGCCGGTGGCAGGCAAACGGACACGAAATAGCCGCCCACCACCACGGAGCCACTCACGGTTGGGAATGGGACGGCTACACCAATTTGTCCGCCTCGGAATGGCAAAAAAATAGACAGGAAGTCTACAGCCGTTCCGGACAAGATAAAAAAGCGGTTCAAAGTTTGGCGAAACAAAACAATCTCGGGGAAAAATATTTCGGCAATATGGATGACTATATGATTTTATTAAGAAAACTGGCCGGTTCGGAAAAAATTTTCACAATGACTATGGGGCCGGACAGGAAAACGGATTGGCCGGAAGAAATACCTTACAGTTTGGATAATATCGTAATGTTACCGAACGGCGATTACAACATCGGCGGCACGGCCATCGTCAAACTGAAAAAAGAGATTTATTCTGGACACAATATCAGCGAAATAGATATGCGGTTCATAGAAAACCTAAGCGAAGTTGAGAAAGCGAAAGAGGAATATTTGCGGGCAAAGCCGAGCGATGTCATTGGCGTGGTAACTCACATTGAGGATTTTGCCCGTGATCATAACACCCCGCGCGCGTGGATGGAATTTGTAAACAAAAAAGATCCTTCCGGCGAACGCAATAAAACCGTCGCCGAAGTTGTGGAAAAACTGACCGTTCAAGAATTTTGAAAATCTTTTTATTTCCTCTTAAACAACCCCAATCTATCCTCTTTTTTCAATTCTCCTTTTTTGAGCTTGGCCAGATAATTTTTGGCTTCCGCCATTTTTAACGGCATAAACGGTTCCAGCCAGACGATTATTTTTTCTATGCCAAACAGAAGCGTGTTTAAAACAACATCCAGTTTTTCATCTTGATTTTTATTCAAAATCCACGGCTGTTCTTCGTTTATATAAACATCCAGTTTTTTGATGAAAGCGAAGACATCGGCCAAAGTTTCATACAGTTTATAATTTTCAAAATTGTTTTCGTAACTTTTTTCGGTTTTTTCGGCCGATGATTTTATTTTTTCTTCCAGGCCTTTTTTAGCGTTAAGAATTCCGCCGCGGTAATCAATTATCATCGTGAAAGACCTTTCCAGCAGATTGCCTATTCCGTTGGCCAAATCACTGTTGTATTTTCGCGCGAATTCTTCGGCTTTGACATCGCCGTGTTCCGAAGCCGGAAATTGCGACAACAGCAAATACCGCGCCGCATCCGCGCCGAATTTTTCCGCCAGCTCAATCGGGTCAATGATGTTGCCTACCGTCTTGCTCATTTTCTGCCCATTGACGGTAAAAAGGCCGTGGATAAAAATTTCTTTGGGCAGAGGCAAACCGGCCGACATCAGCATTGCCGGCCAATAGATGGAATGAAATTTATTTATCTCCGCCCCGATAATATGCAAATCCGGCGGCCAATATTTCTTGAACTTTCCCCCGTCGGGATAATCCAAAACGGTGGCGTAGTTCATAAGCGCGTCCGCCCAGACATAAATGGTCTGGTTTTTACCGTAAGGAAAAGGTATTCCCCACTTTAGATTTTCGCGAGTAACGGAAAAATCGGAAACACCGGACTCTATCATCGCCAGCGTCTCGTTTTTCCGGCTGTCGGGAATTATTTTCAGCTTTCCGTTTTCTATCTTCTTTTTTATTTCCGGCAAATATTTTTTAAGATTGAAAAAATAATTTTTTTCCTTTATTTTTTGCGGCGCGATAAGATGATCGGGGCAAAGTCCGTTCACTAAGTTTCTTTCCAGCACGAAATTTTCGCACCCGACGCAATATAAGCCTTCATACTCCCCTTCGTATATGTCGCCGGCATCCCATAATTTTTTAACGAATTCCAAAACGCCGTTTTTGTGCTTTTCGGATGTGGTTCTGATAAAATCGGTATATTCTATTCCCAGGTTTTTCCACGCGCTTAAATAGCTTTGGGCGATTTCGTCCGTGAATTTTTGCGGGTCTTTGTTTTCTTTTTTCGCTTTTTCTTCTATTTTTGAACCGTGTTCGTCCAATCCGGCCGAAAAGAAAACTTCTTTGCCTTTTGATTTTTGCCGCCGGGCGACGACATCGGCAAACACCGCGGCAAAACTATGCCCGATGTGCGGTTTGCCGGAGGCGTAATAGATGGGCGTGGTCAAGTAAAATTTTTCCATAATGACTTTTCGCTGCTGTTAATATATTATAGTAAGGTAAAATATAGTAAATATGGAAAACCTTCCTTCAAAAATAAGATGGAGCGCGCCGGAATACGAATTCCACAAAAAAACTCGGGAATGGTATTGGGCGCTGGGCATAATCACCGCCGCCCTTGTTTTGGCCGCTGTTGTTTTGCGCAATTTTTTATTCGCCGTTTTTGCCGTTCTGGCCGGATTCTCCGTCGGGCTTTACGGAACCAGAAGGCCGAGAGCGATTATCCATGAAATAAACTCGGGAGGCGTATCGCTGGGAAACAGAAGTTTCAATTACGAAAACATAGACCACTTTTGGATAAATTATGACCCTCCGGCCAAGAAAGAACTGATACTGGAATCAAAAAAAACTTTTTCCACTCATACGGTAATCCTGCTGGGCGATGCCGATCCGGAACCGATACGAAGATACCTTCTGCAGTATCTTAAAGAAAAAAAGATTGAGGAATCCCTTGCCGCCGCCATCGCCCGGGCTTTGAAATTCTGATAACGCCCTTGTCGTTCAATGGATAGGACACAGCCCTGCGAAGGCTGCAATGCAGGTTCGATTCCTGCCGAGGGCACCAATATCTGACTTTCGGAAAATTGAATCGGGACAGAGGCGTTTTGACGTACTGCAACTGAAAGAATTTGCCAAGATTTATAAAAAACCATTGGATTACTTTGTGAAATAACTATGTACAAATATCATCTACCAAAGCCAATAATAGTAAAACTTACCGACGAGCTCGGCTTTCGATTACGGCAAAAAGCGGCTGAATATATTGCCACAAATCAAAATAGAACTGGCGCAGAGCGAGGAAGTTCAGAGGAGCAGGGATTCGGTGCGCTTGCAGAAATGGTTATACGAAACAAACTAGGTATGCCGGAAATTAATCCCGAAGATCATCCGCTTGGATATGATATTTTACTTCCCTCTGGGATAAAAGTTGATGTTAAATGTCGTGGTGGCGCATTACCATTCAAAGAGGAATATGAAAGTAGCGATGGTATTGCAAGAGAAGCAAAGCATAATTTCTT
>Ga0209541_10008903_pt1 | contig 16393 bp, 20 predicted proteins | sample RifCSPlowO2_01_FD_184027 | JGI IMG/M metagenome (GOLD analysis project Ga0209541, IMG submission 184027) | Groundwater microbial communities from Rifle, Colorado - Rifle CSP2_plank lowO2_0.1 (SPAdes) (version 2) | ecosystem: Environmental > Aquatic > Deep subsurface > Groundwater | place...
CAAGATTTTTATCTACAATATCGACAATATGTCTGGTGCTGCAGAAGACAATTACCAAGCCCCTTAATTCTTTCTTTATTATATGGGCTAACAGAGAAAATTTCTTATGTTTATCGACTTGATAATAATGCTGTACAAGCTTGCTTTTATCAACATATTCCTGCATCTTAACTTTCTTTGGATTGTTCATATATTTATTTGCGATGTTCATTATTTCCTGAGGCATTGTTGCGCCAAATAATAATTTCTGGCTGTTTTTTGGAATTCTTGAGATTATTTTTCTTATATCATTAATAAAGCCCATTTCAAACATTTTATCAGCTTCGTCCAGAATAAGTATCTTTATGTTGTTTGTATTTAAAGTCCCCCTTGAAAGATGATCCAATAATCTTCCTGGAGTTCCTATAACAACATCTGCTCTTCTTAAATGTTGTATTTGAGGCCCTATTGAAATTCCACCATATACCTCAACAATGTCAGTTCTTCTGTATTTTGTGAATTTTACGAATTCTTTTGCAACCTGGTTACATAGTTCTCTTGTTGGAACAATCACTAATAATTGTATGCCTCTTTCCGGAATTACTTTTTCGAGAGATGGAAAACCAAATGCAGCTGTTTTTCCTGAACCAGTATGGGATAATCCAATTAAATCTTTTCCTTCACGGATTATAGGAATGCATTTCTCCTGTATTTCTGTGAATTCTGAAAAACCCAAATCAAGGATTGCTTTTTCAAATTCTGGCTTTAATGTTATTCCTTTTGTGTTCATATAAACATTTACTCTAATGTTTGTTTTTAAATATATGTTATTTGTTTCAATAACCTATAAAAGCTAAAATTAGAATGATTTAAATAGATGTTTTAATTTACATAAAAAAGAGGTGAAATAATGGATTTTAAGATTAAAAAAAATGTAAGGTTTAACAACCCTTATGTTGAACAAAAAGATTTTGATGTTGCCCAGCAATTTGCCAAAAAAGTCTATAAAGAATTTGGCACTTTCATTTCTGCAATTATATTGTTCGGTTCTGTTGCTCAAAGAAAAGACAAAAGATATGACGTTGACATGTTGATTGTCATAGATGATATCAGAATAAAACTATATCCAGAGATAATGGAAGCATATAAAGTTATTGTTGAAAAAGCCATATTAGACATAAGCCCGAGGATACATGTCCAAACAATGAAATACAGCAGTTTCTGGGAATATGTCAGAGCTGGAGATCCTGTTGCTATAAACATATTGAGAAGCGGAATTGCACTCATAGACACTGGATTTTTTGATCCTTTGCAGGCTTTGCTAGACAACGGAAGGATAAGGCCTAGTGCAGAAGCTATTGAAACATATTTTACTATGAGTTATGCAAGTCTTTTCAGAAGCAGAGATCATCTGCTTGCAGGTGCTGTTGACCTATACTGGGCTTGTATTGATGCAGCTCATTCTGCTCTGATGTCTATTGGAGAAATACCTCCGAGCCCCGAGCATGCCGGTGATATGCTGAGAGAGAGATTAGTCAATGGAAGAAAGGTTGAAAGCAAATATGCTTCAATAATGCAGGAGCTATATCTGGTCAGCAAAAAGATAACTCATAGAGAAATCAAATATATTAGCGGAAAAGAGTACGATAGGTTAAGAACTCAAACAGAAGATTTTGTCAAAAGAATGAAAAAATTTATTGAAGAAAAAAAATAAAAAATTAAGGTGAAGATACTAATGCTTCTAAGTCTCCGCCCAATTTTTTCAAGACCTTTCCGACCAATATTCTGTCACTTTCTTTAGGTCCTACTGTATATCCGAGCTCTTTTGCTACTATTTTTGCATATTCTGTGTCTTGAACTGGTCTTTGCAGGTTCTGTATTAATTTTGGGAATTGCTCACTTTGAAGAACACCCATAGGGTCTACTGCATAGTTTGCAATCATCTCGGTGATAGGATTTATTGCGTAAGACAATAAACTACCTAGAGCTAAATCATCTATTCCTGTTCCTTCTAGGAATTCTTTTGCTGCTTTTTTATACCCATTACTAAATAATTCTGCATTATCAGCACCGGTTGTTGGTTTAGGTCCTAAACCTAATCTAACAGCCTCACCCATACTTTGATAAAATGCCTTTAATTTATCATATTTTGGAGTTCCTGCTGTTGGAGTTCCTGGTGTTGGAGTTCCTGAAGTTCCTGCTGATGTAAGTGCTGGTATTCCTGTTCCGCTTGTTGTTGTCATTTTTGTTTTGACCTCCTTGTTTTTTATTTGTTAATTTACTAATCATTAACTGTTAATTCTTTAATTATATACAAGATTTGCTTATTTATAAAGCTTTCTATTTTCCTTACTTTAGAGTAGTCATAATTTGTCTTGTTTCCACTTCTCTTTTAAGGTTTTTAACATTGACTCCACGACATTCCAGTCAAGTTCATGCTTTATTGTCCATGAGAATTCATCTGTGCCTGTCGAGATTCTTATAGGGAGGTGTTTTGTATCAATATCATTTCTGTTAATTTTATCCTTATCAATTAAGTGTTGGTCCTCTTCCTTTAATCCTTGAAAACCAGAGTAATAATCATTGACATCTTTTGTGTCAGGAACATATTCTGGAGCAATAACAGGCATTTCATTTTTAACAATATCTGGCTGCATTTCCCTCTCTGTTTCCTTTTCATTTATGTTAAAATCATTAAAATCATTCATTCCTTTGATAGACCTCGAGCTGATTAAATATATTCTTGAGTTTTCTATTGCAAATTCCAGTTCTATCCTGGAATTTAATACCGACTCTATGTTAGTGCTTATTTTTGCCAGATTTATCATGTCATAATCTGATATTTTCTGTGTATATGACATTGAACCTGTTAGTGTTTTCTTTATTGTCTTTCCTGTGTATTCATCTTTTACCAGGATAATTTCTTGTTTGTTTACAGACTTGTCTTTTATCTGGAGCGTATTTTTATCAATTGCATAATAATCCAGCGTTGTCATATTTGAATAAATTGCTTCTGATAAACCAAGAGCTGCCTTTATCATTACTGATGAATCATCTGTTGTTATTATTCCTGATATTTTGGAATCAACCATTTTTTGTATAATCAATGTTGGCTTTATAGTTCTCAGGTTTTCTATGTCTGTTATGAAATTCCTGGTAAAGACAGATGCATAAGACCTTTGTATTGCTGTTATTATGTTGTTACTGCCTTTTACATTCAAGAAGGCTGGAGGATTTTTGAATGTCTTGTTATCTGTTAATGAAACCCTTACTGCAACATAAGACAGGTCCCTGCCTGCTTTTATCATATTTATCGTTGATCTATTGGCTACTTTGTATATGTCTAAATTAACATTCATGTTGTTATAATTCTCGAGAATTGCTTCTCTCAGCATATAAGACATCTCAGCATCAAGGATTGCCTCCTGAATCTCTGAAGCTTTTTCCTGCGCCAGTTCATCATCGTTTATATTCAATGAAATGAAGTCGAGTATTTTCCTCTTGATTCCTGCTGATTCCAGAAACAAGTCATAAAATTTTTCTGACAAAATGAAGCCATGTGGGATCGGCAAGCCTTCTCTCTGTAATCTGACCATGTTAACAGCTTTTTCTCCCAAGAACTTAAAATCCTCTTTTTCAATATCCCTGAACCATTTGATTAACATTGCATCTCGTGTATTTTAAATTAATATAAATGTTTCTAATAAAACAAAAGAGATAAATACTTGCAAATCATTGCATATGTATGAAAGAGAGAAAAGATGCCCTGATTAATTACTGGAAGGAAGAGAATGTTATAAAAGATGAAAAAATCATAAAAGCTTTTAGAGAAATTCCAAGAGAAAATTTCATTCTTAAAGAAGATTTGCACAGGACATATGGAGATTATCCCCTGAATATTGGCTTTGGCGCTACCATCTCGCAGCCTACAACTGTTGTGATAATGTTAGAATCATTAGATATTAAAGAAGGAAACAAGATACTTGAAATTGGAACAGGCAGTGGCTGGAGCACTGCTTTGTTATCTGTGCTTGCTGGAAATAAAGGACATGTTTATAGTGTAGAGGTTGTCAAAGAATTGGTTGACTTTGCCAGAGACAACCTAAAAAAATTAAAGATAAGAAATGCCAAGGTATTCCATACAGATGGTTCTAAAGGCTTTAAAAAATATGCTCCCTATGACAGGATAATCCTGCATGCTGCAAGCGATGATATCCCTGAAGAAATAATAAAGCAGCTTAAGAATAAAGGAATATTCCTTGGACCTATAGGGAACCAGTATAATCAAACAATGGTCAAAATTGTGAAAGAAGGAAAGAACATTAATAAAGAAAACTTAGGTGATTTTATTTTTATCCCTTTAAAAAAGAAATAGTATTAAAAAAAATATCATGGCTTATTTATCTGATTAACTTCTATAATGCATTTTACCGGAATCCTTGAGACAGCAGACCATAATGCATCTCTTGCCTTTTGCATGTTTTCCTTATCGACATATGCTGAAAATATTATTTTTCCTTTCCTTACCTGTCCTGCTAATCCGACAGGTTTGCCAAATGAATGTGCCATTCCTGATTGCAATCTATCTGCATGTGCTCCGCCGATCATCTTATTTTCCCTTATGATGTGATGTGGATAAAGCCTTATTTTCAGAAAATAATTTTTTGAACCTGTATTGAGATGTAATTTTCTGTTTATTACAAGCCTTGCTGATTCTATTGCATTATGCCTTATCTGAGCGTCTTCTTTTGATATCAGATTTATCTCGTAAGAAAATTCCTTCTTTGAATTTCCCATGTAATACCTTACTATCTTATTCGGCGGTACTGTTTTTATATAGCCCTTGCTTCTGACCTTGCTCCTCCTAACATAAGGTCTTTCCAAAAACCTGTAACATATACCTTTTCTTAGTCCTGCCATTTTATTAGAACTAAATAAATTATATTTAAAAAACTATTGGTTGTTTTAATTATCTATTTTGATGATGACTATGCAAATTCCTGTGGCATAAAATTTACTTAAACTGGTTATTTGGTCTTTAAAGAAAATTTAATAACCTTTATGTTTTTATCTTTACTATGGTACACAAATACAGCAACAAGCCTGAAATTTATAACAGAGAATCCATTGATGTTTATCTTAGAGAGATATCCAAAATACCTTTGATAATGCGTGAAGAAGAATCAGAACTTGCAAGAAAGAAAAGAGGAGGAGACCAAGATTCGCTGGACAAACTTGTCAAATCAAACTTAAAGTTTGTTGTGTACATTGCCAAGAACTATCAAAATTATGGCCTTCCACTGGATGATTTGATAAATGAAGGGAACCTTAGACTGATAAAGGCTGCAAAAAGATTTGATGAAACAAGAGGATTTAAATTTATCAGCTATGCTGTCTGGTGGATCAGACAAGGCATATTACAGGCATTAATATCTGCACCATATCAGAAATTACCCAGAGATTTTTTAAAGCAAAAAAGAGCTGTTGATTGTACTATTAGTTTATTGGAGCAAAACCTTGGTAGAGAACCGACATTACTCGAGATAAGTGAAGAATCCAATATTAATCAGAATGAATTGGATTCATTTTTTATCTCAAAATTTAAAATGATGCATCTGGAAGATACTATTGGCAATGATAACAAAAGCAATCAGTATCATAACTTTATTGAAGATACTATTATAGCAAAACCTGACGAAGATTTATATCGAAATAATATGAAGAATGATATTGTAAATGCCCTAAGAACCCTTCCTGAAAGAGAATGTGAAGTTTTGATATTGTATTTCGGGATCAACGAGCATAGACCCTATACATTAGAAGAAATAGGCACTCGTTTTGGGCTGACAAGGGAAAGAATAAGACAGATAAAACTGAGTGGATTAAACCGTTTGCGAAATACTCATAAAGGTTTACCTTTGCGTAAATATAAGGAAGATTAAGCCCGGGGTTCCGGTTTCATGAATGGAAACAAAACACATTCCCTTATTGGCTTGTCAATTAAATAGGAGAACAATCTTTCAGAAAGACCAAAACCTGCTGTCGGTGGCATACCATACATTAATGCTTCTACAAAATCTTTGTCATGCATCTGGGCCTCTTTATCACCTTTTTCCCTCATCTTTGCCTGTTCTTTAAACCTTGATTCCTGGTCTATTGGATCATTTAATTCTGAATATCCATTTCCTAGCTCACTGCCTCCAATAATAATCTGAAATCTTTCTGTCAGCCTCTGGTCTTTTCTGTGCCTCTTTGCCAGAGGGGAAACCTCCACAGGATGATTTATAAGAAAACAAGGTCCGGAGATATTTTTTCTGCAATGCTTCCATAATAAGTCCATTAAGCGCCCTTTTTCTAAATTTTGTTCATATTTTATTTTTAGTTCATCTAATCTTTCCTGAATCTGCTCTTCTGATGACTCTAAGATATCTATACCGACCTGTTTCTTTATCTCTTTTACATATTCTATCATCGGCCATTTTTTATTCATGTCTATATTAAAACCATGTGTCGTGAATTTTAAAGTGCCGAGAACTTTTTTTGTTACTTCTTTGTACATTTTTTCCACTAATGCCATACATTGCTCATAATCTGCATATGCCCAGTAGAATTCCATTTGAGTATAGTCCTGCAAATGCTCCATACTTGCTCCTTCATTTCTGAATTGTCTCCCTATCTCAAATGTTTTTTCAAAACCTGCAACCATCAGCCTTTTCTGCCATAGCTCTCCTGTTGATATTCTTAAGTATACATCTGTATTGTATGTGTTGTAATGTGTTATGAAAGGTTCAGCATCTGCGCCGCCTGCACTGCTTTCCAGAATTGGTGTCTCAACTTCTACAAAACATTGTTTTTGCAAAAATTCCCTTATTGACTGCCAGAATATGTTTTTTTTGATGAACAGCTGTTTTAATTCAGGATTTGTTATTAAATCAAGGTATCTTTTCCTTAACCTTATTTCAGGATCTTGTAAACCATGCCATTTTTCAGGCAATGGCTTTAATGATTTGGCCAGCAATTGAAAATTTTTTATCCAGACTGTTATCTCTCCTGTTTTAGTTGCAAACACTGTTCCTTCTATCCCGATTATATCCCCTAAATCAAATTTTTTCAGCAGACTGTACTTTTCTTTAAGTGTTTCTTCTCTCGCCAAAAACTGTATCTTGCCGGAATAGTCCTGTATATGACCAAAGGCAATCTTACCCATTTCCCTGAAAGCAATAATTCTTCCTGCAATCTTCACCTTTGTGTTTGTCTTCTGCTCTTTCTTTAATTTTTTAAATTTCTGAATAATCTCAGAGGAATTATTCTTAACATCAAACTTATATGGATAAGGGTTTATTCCTTTCTCCTTTAAGGCCTTTAGTTTTTCTGTTCTCTGCTGGATTAATTGGTCTTCTGGTTGCATTTTTGTTTAATTTTATGTTATAATCTTGAAAAGTCCTTTAATTTAAATCTTTTTATATCCTTAATATTATTAAAGTCTTCATCATCTGTTATTATATTCTTTATATTACGGAACAAAGCACATGATAAATGAATAGCATCTCTCGGATTTAAATTGTAATTCTTTAATATTGAATAAGAATTAGCAAGAATATTTAGATTAACATCAATAAAATTAAGATTTTTTAAATTTAAGAATAATTTTGAAGATAATAAAGCATTTTCACGACCTTTTAATCTTTTAACCTGATAAAAAAGTTCATCAAAAGTTAAAATAGAAGTAAATGCATTGATTTTATTATTGATTATTAAATTTAATATTTGTCTGGATAATTCTCCAAGTTTTTCATCATCATTATATGCAAAAATAAACACGTTTGAATCTATGTAGTATGTTTCTTCTTCCATCTGTCTTCTAGCATTTCCTCATAATTTTTATCTGAATCAAATTTCCCTAATCTTTTACCTGATTTTGCTATTTGTTCCATTACTTTTATTGGATCTTCCACTTGTTCTTTTTTTATTAAAATTCCCTCGTCTTTCAATTCAAATATAATTTCACTTCCGGGTGTTATCTTTTCCATATCCCTAAATATTTTAGGAATTACAACCTGGCCTTTTGGACCCACAATCATCTTTTGTTGAATTATTCTTACCATGAGTTATACTTTAGTATAACTTATATTTAAACCTTTTTATTTATTTTAATACTACATTCCAGTAGTTACTAATAGAAACATTTATAAACATCTGATTGTGTAACAAGCACATGAAAATATCAAATAGAGTTAGAAATTTAACCTTAACCATTATGATAGTACTAGGTTTAGGTTTATCTGGATTTTACAAATGGCTTGATTATTCCAAAGAAAGGGAGTTTGAAGCATTGAAAAATGGATTTCCTTCTTATGTTACTAAACTTGAAGATAAATATGGCAAGCTAGACGTAGAACTGAGATTAGCTTATCTGCAATTGCCAGTTTGTATCGGTGGAATGGCAAGATCAGATTCTGTAATCATTAATGATAACTTATTAACCTATATACTTGCACCAGAAAAGGAAAAAGTTGTGATACATGAAATATCTCACTTTTTTGTTGAGAAAGAACTAAAAGGGACTGACCAGAAATTTCTTTTTACAGATGGATATGGGAGATGGAGTGCTGCAAGTTCCGATATGGGGATAGCAAAACTATTAATTGAAGGATGCACAGAATATTTAACAGAAGAACAGTGTGGAGAAATTTCCAGTCTTGATTATCTTGCATATTACCATTTTGTAAAGCCAGTTATGGATGAACTAGGCGCTGAAAGCGGCATTGAAAGACTATTTTTAGAACCGGTAAAGCTAGAAGAACTTGATAACCCAAAAGATTACTATAAAAGAATTGGAATAAAACAAACAAATTAAAAGTTCATTTATTTGTGTTATTGGTCAAGACGTCTTAAATTTTTTTAAAGATATATACCTTGTACAACATATCCCCCACATGAATTTCAGTTTCTTTCTTTTCCTTGAATCCGAATTCTTTTGAATATCTTTCCAGCAGCTCTGTTCAGGGGACAATGTAACAATCAGGCCTTTTTTCTTTAATATGTATTTAGCCTGATAAAAAAATTCTTTTGTCAGTCTGCCGACAACCTCCTCTGTCTTAGTTTTTGAGACAAAGGGTGTTTTTGTAACAATCTTGTCAACAGATTCTTTCTTAAAAAGGGTATCCAACCAGTCAATTTCATTAGTGCTAAATTCAATTTTAACTTTTGCAATCTTGGAATTAATACGGGCGTTTTTAATATCCTCAGAAAAACCATATAATTTCCTTCCTTTCATCAGGCCTGCCTCTATCAGAATAACCCCATCTGAGCAGAAAGGATCGAGTAATATTTCATTTGTTTTAAAGCCTGCTGCTTTCAGCAAAGAATAGCCTATGACAGGATTTATAGAATCCCTTCCTGACCTGACTTTGTAATTTCTCTTATAATAAACAGGGTTTCTGCCAATAAAACATTCATTGTTATTTATATCAAGGAATATAATTGTTTCAGGATTTTTCAGATCAACTTTGAAACCTCTGTTGTAGAATATTTCCCCTATTCTTACTTTTATTTCCTGGGATGTTAATCTTTTGTTATTCTCCTTAATGCAGTCTACCTTAAATTTCCCAATTATCTTTAACTTTATCTTTTTTATTTTATCTGCAAGGTCTTCCAGGCCTGTGAATCTTATACTTTCAACAAATTCATAAGAAAATAGTGCTGATTTCACATATTTTTTCTTTTTTGTGAAAAGAACATGTTTCTCACAACTTTTTTTTCCAGATACCTCCCATGAAGTTGTTCCTTCAAGGCCTTTTAATGTGTATGCAATGTATTTCATCTTATTGAGATTGATAGTATTCTATAAAAACTTTATGAAAAAAGAAAAAAGAAAATAATGCTAGTCTTTTGCTAGTTCGAACACTGATTTCAGAGCTACTATAATTGTGGCTGGAACAAATAACACTAAGATAGCAGTTAATATTCCACCAACATACGGACCAACAGTGTTAATCTTGCTTATGACATCTCCGCCGAAACTGCTTACAAGCACTAGAACAATACCTGCCATCATAAACGGCTGACTTTCCTTTGCTGTTACATTTAGGAGACCAACTACGATTCCCATAATTACCAGCAATGACGCCACTGTTGTGCCTAGTATTCCTTTAGTTGCTATGCCAAAAATTACTGCCAACACTACTCCTACTAAAAAAGCCCACGCTCCCATAGATCTAGTCATTTTTTCACCCCCATTGCTTTTTTATTATGATTTTGCTAGATAAATTCTTACAAAAGCTTATATATAAATTTTGTGTAAAAACACTCTGTCCTAAATTTTTATATTTAAGAGAACCCTTTGCCTCGTGAGAGACAAAGGGGGTTAAACAATGTTGTTCAACCATGAAAAAAGAAGTAAAACCAGTAAATAAAGTTAAGTGTTGCTGAGAGCACTTTAATTTCCCGGGTTATTGTCATTTGCTAGAATGTTAGGTTATTTTATCAAGTTAAAATTATTTTATCATTTTAATTTTTTGACGAATTTTTCCATTCTATCCATTGCTTTTTCGATCTTCTTTATGTCTGTTGCATAGCTGCATCTTATATATCCTTCGCCAAAATTCCCAAATTCTGAACCAGGCATTACAGCAACCTTGGCTTCTTTAAGCAATTTGCTGGAGAAATCAAAGCTTTTCATGTTTAGATGTTTAATATTCGCGAATGCATAAAAAGCACCCCCGGGCATCCTTGTTGTTAATCCAATTTCATTTAATCTTTTTACTATATACAACCTTCTTCTGTTATATTCTTTCCTCATTTTTTCTATATAACTCTTATTGATTGACAGAGCTTTCAATGCCAGATGCTGCGACAATGTGCCTGATGTTAAGGTTACATAATGCAAACTTTTTGTTACTGCCTTGGCCAGATTTTCAGGAGCATGTAGATAGCCTATCCTGAAGCCGCACATTGCATAACTCTTAGAAAAAGACTGGATAGTTACAATATAATCTTCCATTCCATTTAATGATCCTATTGATACATGCTTTTTGTCATAGACTAATTTTTCATATGCCTCATCACTGAAGATGTATATGTCATTCTCGACAGCTATATCAGCTATTTCCTCCAGGACTTTCCTCTGCAATACATTTCCTGTAGGATTTGCAGGTGTATTTATTATTATGGCCTTTGTCTTTTGCTTGTTAACAGCTTCTTTTATTCTTTCCGGATTAATCTCAAAATCATCTTTTTCTTCTAATTTTACATACACAGGGACTGCATTCAATAATTCTATTGCTGGAGTGTATGCAAGGTAAGATGGATTTGGCACAATGACCTCTTCTCCCGGATCTAAAGAGCACATCAAAGAACTGAACATTGCTTCCTGGCTGCCCACTGTGACAATTATATTATCCGGGTCTGCGTTTATGCCATTTTCTCTTCTCAGCTTTTTTGAAATCGCTTCCCTTAATTCCTTAATCCCCTGGATTGGTGCATAATGTGTTGATTTTTTTATCACTCTTGATGCATAGTCCAATATTGGTTTTGGGGTTATAAAATCTGGTTCACCAACACCTAATGAAAGAACATCCTTATCCTCTACAGCTATTTTTAAGAGCTTTCCTATCACAGCATCAGGCAACTGAGCTTCCCTTTCTGAGATATGCACCATTTTTTTCTATAATTTTTATATGCTAACTATCTTTTAGTATTTAAGTTTATTCCTTATTATTTTGTGCGATTATCTGAATTGTTATAAACTGAGATAAAGAATCTTGCGTTTCTTCAACAGACTTAATTAAGAAATTTAGATTAGACATTATTTATTGCTTATTGTAAGGGTTGCATCAGCGCTTGAAATAGAAAGGCTTATATAACTAACATAGTTTTGCAGAAAAATGGACTCTGTATTAATTCATACAAGATTTTCCTCTAATAAAGTTGCACCATTTTTCGGAGAAAGAAAGAATCAATCTTTTGCAAGCCTGATTCAGCAAGGGAAGAAAAATGATTTAGATATTATCTTATCTGATATGAGATTCTATAATAAAAATAAAAAGACTATCTGCACCGGCTGGATTTTTGAAGAAGGTAAATGGAAAAAAATAAAGAATAAAAATTTCAACCTTGTTTATTACAGAGGAAGGAACAAAGATTCTTTAAAATTTGCCAAGCTTGTGCAGAAACTAAAACATCCTCTAAGAAACCACTACATACTTGAGAATATCTGCAATGACAAGATACTGACAAGCAGCATATTCCAAAGACTGATGCCAAAAACTTTCCTTATCAACAACCATTATGAACTGCAAAATTCACTTAAAAACATCAAGACTGAAAAAATTGTCCTTAAACCGAGATATGGTGCTTATGGCAAAGGAGTAATCATCATTGACAAAAAAGACCTGAGGAATGGCATAAAGAAAGATACTGTGTTACAGGAATTTATTGACTCTTCAAAAGGGATTGATGAATTAAAGATAAAAGGCTACCATGACCTGAGATGCATAATCATTGACGGAAAAATAGACCATTGTTATCTGCGGATGCCAAAAAAAGAATGTCTTCTAGGCAACATGAGATATGGGGCAAAAAAAATACGTATAGACAATGATGACCTTCCAAATATAATCAGAGAGAAGATAAGTTTCATTGATAAAAAAATGAAAGTATTTGACAATCGTGTTTATTCCGCTGATTTCCTGGTTGACCAAAACAGAAAACCTTGGCTGATAGAACTAAACTCAAAACCTGGAACATTCTATTATGACAATGCATTAAGAATAAGGGAGAGATATCATTTTAACCTGACAAAGTCCATAAGAAACTACATTGACAATATCAAGATTCAGCAAGTCTTTTAAATAATCTCTGTATTCTTGTACTATGACAAAAACAGTCTCGAAGGATATACCTTTGGCAGAGATTACACTAAGGAAGTATGAAAGGCCATATAACCAGTCTGATAGAGAACTAACAAGAAAACTGTGCCTGAGCATAGGGTTGTTGCAGCCAGGAGATTCCAGGGATGTAATAGTTGATATTCTGCATATACTTATAAAATCTGACAGTCTTTTGAGCTCTGAGGATATAAAGAACTTTGTTATAGATCACAGAAAGAAAGAGAATCTGCCTTTGAAAGGGATTGCATCCTCAAATATAAGAAGGCAGCTAAAGAGATTAAAAGACATGTTCTTGATTGAGAATATAAACAACAATTATAGAATAAGCGAAAATGAAAGGCTTATAAAGATATTTGAAGAGAAGATACAAAATTATTATCTGAACAGCATACTAGAAAGGGTAAAGGAATATTTCAATGCTTTAGACAAAAATGATAAATGACCTGAACTTTAAAGAATATTCTTTGTGTGATGTAGAAGGCTAAGCAGAGTAAAATGATATATGATCCTGCAGAAGATTCATTCTTGTTATTGAAGTACATAAAAAGATATGCCAATGGGAAAGTCTTGGATTTAGGAACAGGATCAGGTGTATTAGCTGAAGAGGCCTTGAAATACACTAATGATGTATTGGCTGCTGATATTGATCAGGATGCTGTAGATTTCTGCAATAGGAAAGGCATCAAGGCCATAAGATCAGATTTATTCTCTGATATAAATGGAAAATTTGACCTGATAATATTTAATCCACCTTATCTGCCTGATGAGGAATGTGAAAATCCTGAAATCAGGAGAGTTGTTTCTGGTGGGAAGAATGGGTATGAAATCATTGAGAAATTCCTAAAAAATTCAAGAGAGTTCTTAAATGAAAAAGGTAAAATATTACTTTTGTTCAGCTCTTTAACAATGAAAAGCAAGATAGATGACCTGATTGTTCAAAACAGTTTTAAATCTAGAATGCTTGAGACAAAAAACCTGTTCTTTGAAAAATTATATGTGTATATTATCTATTAGTTAAATATATATCAGTTAAATATAAAAATCAGTTTAACTGAGATAATTGCATGATCAAGATTCTAAAAGATTTTAATAGCTTGTTGTATCAAGACATCATAAGAAGGAACAAGATGACACCTTTCATTATTTTTGCCTTTTTCCTGCTGTCTTTCAGCACTGCCAGAATTATCAGCGTGAACTTTCCGACACTAAACATTTTTGTAGGGGATTATCATATTCACCATTTTTATTATGGATTTGCACTGCTGATTATAAGCAACTGGATAGCTTTGGTTACTAACAAAAGTTCCATGTTCAAACTGGCAGCAGGCATATTTGGTTTTGGTCTTGGTCTGATTGTGGACGAGATCGGTTTATTGCTGACATGTGGAACATCCGGATTAAACTGCGATTACAGAGCTAGGATTAGCTATGACACATTCATGATAATAATCTTTATATTTTTGGCTGTGTTATATTCTGAACCATTCATCAACATATTAAAAAAGACGAAAAACATGAGTTTTGGTAAAAATGAGAGAGATAAAAACAAATGATGGGAGTATAACCTTCTTGAACGAGGATATTAATGAGTTTTATAACCCTCTGACTGGCGCAATTGACAGAGCCTTCAATGCTTACATAAACAAGATTGACTATTCTAATAAGAATGAACTAAAGGTACTTGACATTGGTTTTGGGTTAGGATATAACAGCTTATGCCTTACATATGAATGCTTAAAGAGGAACATAAATGTTGAGATTGTCGCTGTTGACAAAGACATTGGTGCAATAAACATGATTCCAAGATTAAACATTCCTGATTATCTTGTTTACAGCCATAGCCTTTTGCTTGAGGGCATTAAATCAAAAAGAACAGAGCATAAAAATTTCAGATTCAGGCTGGAAACAGGAAATATCTTAGACATAGCTGACAAGCTGAAAGAAAAATTTGATATTATTATTTTAGACCCTTTTTCATACAGCAAGAACAAAGAGATGTACAGCAGTAATCTATTGATTAAATTGAAAAAACTGTTTAATAAGTATGGTTTTCTTATATGTTACAACAGCAATCCTGTTTTTGTGAGCAATTTATTAGAAAACAGCTTTTTTATCAAGAAATACGAGATAAGCAAGCATGAGCATGGTATTATGGCAAGCCCTTTCTTGAAATTTGAACTAGATGATAGCAGCAAAAAATTAGCCAGAGCTTTTGGCAAAGATATTAATCCTTAAATAAATCCTTGTCTCTTTTCCATTCAACATTTAATGCATTTAACTTGTTAATCAAATGTTCTCTTTGTTCTGATTTAAGGGATTTCCATTCTATAACTGCAAACTCCGGCTTTGGCATTGTCTTGTTTAGTATCTGTTCTATCAGATCTTCGGTAAGAGAATCTACTGAATGTTTCGGGCAGATATAACCTACAGAGAAATTTGTCCTTTTAATTATCTTAACTGCCAGCTGAGAATAATGAGTTCCCCCAAATACTGTTAAGCTCTTTTCGTTAACTATCTTTCGTGTCAGTACATTAACAATTGTTTTTGCCAGGACTTCTCCTGCTCTATTGTTCTTCCATTGCTTTTCTGATGACCCAATCTCGATGAACAAGCATGGCTTTTTGTTGTATGGACCGTGATGTGTCACTTCTACAGTTGTTTCATAACCTAAATTATTGTTCTTTTCAAGTTCCAAGAATAATTCTTTTATATAGATTGCATTTACAGGAACTAGTGTATTGTCGAGGCCCCCTAACTCTGCCTTTTTCCAGTTTCCTATGGAATGGACTGAAAGAGAATTCACCTGCTTTTCGCTTCTATGCGTGCTTACAAAAACAAACAAGTCTGCGTTTATTTTATTATGTAGGTTTTCTGATTTTATGTGCAGCTCATTTATCGTGTACAGATATATTGATTTGTCATTTACCAATGCATAAACAGGATTGTTTTCAAATTGGGCTGTTTCTTCAAAAGTGTATAGACTAAGAAGATTATCCTTTACATTATTGCCTACAGGACATGATTTAGATGTGATTATTGCAATCATCTGCTTTCCTTATGTTCAGGTATATAAAAATGTTGTTACCTATATAACAATCCTGTAAAGAAATCTATCTGATCTAACCTATACAGAGTGAACATTACTGTCATTAGCAAGACCAAGACCAATAATCCTAGAATAACTCCCAGGTAGAAATTCATTGTCAGCCATTTTCTGGTGTGTTTTTGTTCATTAAGCTGCTTCAACTGCAGCTCTTCTGACCAGCTTATCCTGTATTTCTCACCGTCATTATCCACCTTATATTTTTTACCGCCTTCTTCCATATATTTCAGTTCAGCCATGAAAGTTATAATAAAATGTTGTTTTATAAGGTTTTTTATTATAGAATAGTAAATATACAACATAATGGTTTAAGTAATGTTTTTAAATATAAGCTGTTTTTTTATCTTATGTTAGGATTATTAGCTTTTCTAGGTCTGATCTTTGGTTTTATAGTTGCTTATGCCTCGAAAGAAGAACTGAT
>Ga0209541_10008912_pt1 | contig 16383 bp, 19 predicted proteins | sample RifCSPlowO2_01_FD_184027 | JGI IMG/M metagenome (GOLD analysis project Ga0209541, IMG submission 184027) | Groundwater microbial communities from Rifle, Colorado - Rifle CSP2_plank lowO2_0.1 (SPAdes) (version 2) | ecosystem: Environmental > Aquatic > Deep subsurface > Groundwater | place...
CCCAAATAACTACAGGTCTTTCCCCACATTCACGCTGGAATCCCACCACTTGCTTAGTTAAAGCTTAAGGATAATACCTGACTTATTTTCTCATATGGTGTCAAATATCCCAAACATTTCCTGGGGGTTGAGTTTAATCTTCTCTCCACCATTCTTATATATTCCTCAGGAAATATATCAATGGATATCCCTTTAGGAATATACCTTCTTATCCTGCCATTTTGGTTTTCCACAGTCCCTTTTTCCCAGGAATGATATGCATGAGTGAAAAACATTAACAAGTCTAACTGTTTTGAGATTTCCTGATGACAGGAATTCTCGCTACCATTATCAGTTGTTAAAGTTAATCTCATCTCTTTAGGAAATACTTCTAATCTCCTGACCAAAGCATCCCTTTTAGTGACTGCCAACCTGTCTAAAAGCTTGGTAATTAAAGTTAGTTTGGTGACTCTCTCAATTGTGACAGACAAGGCAGTTTTATCTGTTAGTTTTCCTATGATGTTATCTGTTTCCCAATCACCAACTCTTGATCTTAAGGAAACTACCTCAGGCCTTAAATCAATGGAGATTGAGCCTGGGATCTTACCTGAGGAGTCTCTTCTAACAGTCCTGCCTAACTTTCTCATTCTCTTTTTCCTACCTAAAGTTAGATATTCCCAGTACTTATATCTTCTCATCCTTCTTGAGTAAATATACCGGTAAATGGCTTCATAGCTGATGGAGTATCCTGGATGGTCAAGCTTTATCCTACCTGCTATTTCATCAGGAGACCAACACAACCTTAAATGCTCTCTGACATACAGGAAGACCAGAGGATTTTTAAGTGGAGCATGACATCTTTGTCTCCAGGTTCTTTTATCTGACAGCCTCTGAGCTCTGCATGGAATATATTCTGCACCATATGGAGCATTATTCCTTAGCTCATCAGACAAAGAAGTATGATCTCTATTTAATCTCCTGCCAATTTCTCTTAAAGAGAGTCCCTGCTCTTTTAGAGCATACAGTTTCTCCCTTTCTTCCAAGCTTAAATGCTTAAATTTATTTATCTTTTAATCACCACCTGACTAGGTATGAATTTTATCCTAGTGGTGGGATTCGTTTATGAAAGAAAGAGCGTGAAACGGGACTACATGCCCTCCTTCGGAGACGAACAGCTAGCTACTTCGTAGCGGCGCAATACGAGTCCTTTACCCCAACTAAGTACAAAAAAACCACACAGGATGGAATTTTGTTGTTCTGAGCGGGAAAGGCGCATTAGTGCCGAAGGCGCCAAGCTCTGCTTAGTGACGAAGTCGCCAACTTGTTGATTCCGAACTCATCTCAGATAAACTCTTCATCCAAATTATCGCTCATTTTAGGAGGCCAATGAGTGCATATCAAGCCTTAGAGGAAGATCAGCTCATAGTTTGATATACTACCACTATGGAATTACTTAGAAGAGTCAGATTACCATGGCAACAACTTCGCGTCGAACGTGATGGCTTTAGCGTTTCCGAAATTTATAAAAGAGCCGCAGGTAGTGTAGCTAGAGATACAGAATTAATTATGGATCGTTATGGTATTAGAGTAGAAACAGGAGAACGGGTGGAAGGCGATTTAGATGATGTGGCTTTTGAATCAATAAGTAATCCAATAGCATTAGCACAACATTTAGGCCTCATGAAGGCTATACTAGGTTGCTATCCTCCTGATTTTATTCGTTTCTGTAATATTACTCAAGCTCGAGTTGCCGATACTCTTACACTTTCTGGGGACCCTTATTTAGAAGAAAGTCATAGTGTAGGGGGAGTCGCTGACTCCAGTGGACCAATATATGTAGCAGCTCTCAGGGCAGCACGAAATACTCATCATGAAATTCTTCACCGAGCAGATCAACAATCTGGAGAGTTAACAGCATCTAAACTATTAGACTGGGCACAAATAAATCCCTCGGGGTACTTAGGGTACATGGGTGAAGGCTATTACAAAGTTCCAGAGGCTGAAAGACCCCATATACCACATGGTTATGGTTTTATCAGCTCTTATAGTAGGGTTGACATTTTCGAGGATAGAGCTACCATAATGGAAGTCTTAATGACCAATCCCAAAAGACTACAAGAACTAACATCTGAAGATAAAATACTTGCTGAAAAGACAAGAGTTCTTATGGAAGATTTAGAGAGGTGGTCAGGAGGAAGAATGGATAATCAATACTTTAAAGATTTATGGACGGGTAAAGTTAATGAGGAATATTGGGGATAATTATAGGCTCTTGACAAGAAAGTTACACCGAACTCTTTGGAGCCTGGATTAGTGACCCTAGTATCTTTTTTAATTGCCTTCTTCCCCACGATGATTTAAGATGTTTTTCTCTTTTAAATGCTTCATATTTACCTTGGAATTCCTCTTTATAGATTAAAACAAATGGTTTTCTGTCTTTGGTAGATTTCACTTCACCATAGTTATGTTCTTTAATTCTATTTTCTAGGTCATGCGTACAACCCAGATAAGTTTTTTTGTCTTTTAAACTTTGAAGAACATAAACAGTGTACACTTTCTCAGTTTAAGTCGTCCGTCTCTTTTTGTAAAACAAAAAGGACGAGACGCTGAGCGGGAAACGGGACTCGAACCCGCGACATCCTCGTTGGCAACGAGGCACTCTACCACTGAGTTACTCCCGCGATTAGCGGCGAGCAAGCTTGTCTTACTCCCGCGAGCGAAGCGAGCGGTGAGCAAGCTATGCTTCCTCCCGCCGGAAGCTTAGCTTCCGTAAACGACTTCGTTTAGTGCTACAAGCAAGAATTGCTTGCTTTGCTCGGTGCCGCAAGCAAGAATCGGACTCGCATAATCCGCTCTTCAGGCGGACGCCTTGACCACGTTGGCAATTGCGGCAAACCACGTAGATTATATCCTACTTCTGGAAAAAATTGAAGATGAGGGTAAGAATAATAGAAAGTATTAGAGAAGATAGCCATGGAATATAGAGATTAAATCCAAATTTATTAAAAAAGATATCTCCGGGCATCCTGGGCCACTTGGGCATTAAGTTAAAAACAAAAGTCATTGTTAGAAAGACCGCTCCCAAAAATGCAAGTAATTTCAAAGCATCAGCCATATATAAATTATACCTTATTGACTTAAAGGAAATTAAGATGTTAAATAGCCTTTGTTGCCCAACAAAAAATGGTAGCAGTCCTGGGAGTAGAACTACATCAACAAATTCCTGAAAAATATGCTCTCCCTTTAAATCCCTTAGTAAGATGGGACCAGGCTACAGCAGAAACTAATCTTGGAGATCATCAATCACCCACAGAAAGAGTCTCATTTACATTTAACGGGGTGCAGGATGTTTTATCTAATGGCATTGGAATTCTAATACCCCCAAAATTAGCTGAAAGTCTTAATCTTTATAAAACCAACTATCAACTTGTACGGCATGAGTCTGCCAGTTCCTTACTTTGGGTGGGAAATATAGAACCAGCCTCAGATAAGCGTTTACCTATAGAAGAGGCAACTGTAACTATAGAGGTGGAAAGAGAAAAAATCAGCAGGAATGATTTCTATGTACCTTCTCATATGCGGATTGGAGCCTTTTCTCGGGAACTAAACAGACCTGTCGGAGTTGCCTGGTCTTTAATGCCTGATAGACCTTTTTTCCAAATTGATATACCGCCAACTAGGCAAGAGTTTCCAATATATAGGGCAGGGGTAGGTGGTCCTGAGAAATCCGTGGAACGAATACCCACCGAAACAAGATCATATGCCAGATCATTCAGTGCAGCTTTGATTACAGATGCCATGATACCCAAAACAGGAGACACACCCGACTTTCAGACATCTTTCAGCTTTGGAGGCTACTATAAGCTTGATGCCAGCAATTTGGCTCCATATGGTTTTTATCTGCTGGAAGAATCATCAGATGTTATTGTAGGATTTCAGGGAGGAGACAGTCCCTTTTTCCAAGAGACGAGGAATAGACAGGCTTATCCAAGGCCTCTGCCTTCATGGCATATTACAGTCCCACAATTAGAAAGGGTAAGCCAATGATTGGGAACGAACTGAAGCTATTTCATCTTATCTGATTTAGTATTTTGCTTTTTGGCCAAATATACAAAAGGTAGAGCTATGGCCTGAATGACTGCACCCACCATAAAAGAGGCTCCATAGCCTCCTATATCAGCTACTTTTCCTAAAGCAGGCTGAACAACTACTCCTCCTGTTGAGCCTACTAATGAATCAAAAGAAAGCATAGTAGCCCTTTGTTTGGAAGGAATTAAACCATTTAAATAAGACTGCCTTACAGGTGTAATTGCCGCTGATAAAAGCCCCCATAAAACTAAAAGTATGATAGCCAAAATAAAGCTGTGTGTAAGACCTGATGCCCCTAAGAGAATTGCTCCAGCCAAAACTCCAAAAATCATAACAGAAGTCCTTTTTTTAAATATTCTCCTGATAAAAGGCACTAAAAATCCTCCTACAATCCTTGATCCTGCAATAATAGAGGCTGCCAAACCTGCCACTAAGTAGGCTTCTTTATCTCCATAAAGTTCCAGTAAATATGGCTGCATGGCATAAAAGCCGTAAAAACTTACTCCTGTCAGAAAAAGGGAAGAGAGCATAATATATCTAACTGATGGATTTTTAAAACCTAAATTGATAGAAGTATTAAAGATCTTTTTAATTTCCATTAAAGGCTTTTTGGTCTTTTTTGGACTAAATCCTAGATCCTTCATCTTAAAAAAGGCTATAAAAAAGGTCAACAAAAGCATTCCAGCTCTTATCATGTAAGGCACTCCTAAATTGGTAATTTGGGCAATGTAGCCTCCTAAGACAGATCCAGAAAGCATGGCCACTCCTCCTACTACCTGAGCTTTGGCAAATACAGAATCAAGATTACCTTTAAATTTGGTAAACTTTAAGGCATCTACCAACCAGGCTTCAGTTGCTCCTGAGAAAAAGGTAAATCCAAGACCTAGAAAAACAGAGGTAATTGCCCAATATAGAAATGGGGCATGTATTTGCCAGGCATACAAATAAAGGTAAGTGGAGATACCTAAAGTTATGGTTCCTAATAAATAGGAAACTCTTCTGCCATACATATCAGCAATAATGCCAGTGGGCACCTCAAATAAAACCTGGCCAGCAGCAAAAAAAGCATTGGCTGCAAAAGCCTCTAAGTTAGAAAGACCTGCATCCAGTAAAAATATGGTATTAATTCCCCAGATAAATGAGGCAGCTAAAGTATTCAGTAGGGTTAAAGAAAGGTAGGTTTTTTGAATACCTGAAGATTTTTCCATCATTTAACAGTCACAGATTTGGCTAGATTCCTTGGCTTATCTGGATTTCTGTCTAATTTAACTGCCAGGAAATAACCTAACAATTGAGCAAAGACAATATGAGGCAAAACTGAGGATAGTCCGCAATCTTTTATCTCAAAAAAATAATCAAAAACAGGGGATGACTCAACCCCAACTCCAATAACATAAGCACCTCTTGCTTTAACCTCCATGGCATTAGCTAAAACAGCTGATTTTGTCTCATCATTAGGCACAAAAAGTATGACAGGGGTGCCTTTGTCTATTAAGGCAATAGGACCATGTTTTAGTTCCCCTGAAGCCAATCCTTCTGCATGAATATATGAAACTTCTTTAATTTTTAAAGCAGATTCTAAGGCTACAGGGTAGGAAATTCCGCGTCCTAATACATAAATATGTTCAGAATCCTTGATTTTATCAGCCAATTCCTTAATTTGATCCTGTTTTTTTATTATTTCTTCTATTTCTTTGGCAGATTCCTCAATTACCTTAATTCCTACCTGTAATTTACCTGCTGCTCCAAAAGAATAAAGGATGATATTTGCCATCATGGCAATCAGGGCTTTAGTAGAAGCCACAGCTTTTTCCACTCCTGCATTTAAAAGAGCATTTATATTGGCACCTCTATAAAGAGTTGAGCCCAAAGTATTTGTTAAGGCTACAATTTTAGCCCCTTTTTTCTTGGCTAAACTCACTGGTTCTATAATATCTATGGTTTCACCAGATTGAGATATGGCTACTAAAAGACTTTTATCGGTTATAAAATCAGCAGTAAACTGAAATTCTGAACCCAAAGAGAAGTTGACATGTTTTTTAGCAACTTTGGAGAAAGCATAGACAGCCAAAATACAAGCATAAGCTGCTGATCCACAACCCAAAAAGTAGGTTCCATGAGCCAATTTTATTTCCTCAACAATATTTTTAACAGAATCTAAACTTTGAAGCTGATTATATAAAACAGCTGGCTGTTCATAGATTTCTTTTAACATAAAGTGGGGGAATTTATCTAAATCAGCCTTGGAATATTGCCAGTCTATCTCTTTAAATTTATTATCCAAACTGAAATCCAAAGAAAATAAGTCTCCATCTTCCAAAAAGTAAAGATTTTTGGTTAAAGGCAAGATAGCATTAGGATCTGAGGCTACCACATATCCATCATCTGTTTTACCCAAGACTAGGGGAGAACCAACTTTACAAACAACAATTTCTTTTCCATCTGAAACCACTAAAGCAGAGAGTCCTTCCAATTTCTTAAAAATAATAGAAACAGAATCTTTAAAATTATTATTTTTTAATTCATCCTCAATTAAATGAATAATTATTTCTGAATCTGTTTCTGATTTTATCTGATGATTGTTACCTCCGGAGGAGGGGTGTGTTATTCCTTTTTTTAATTCTAAATAATTCTCTACAATACCATTGTGAACTAAAACTATTTTCCCGTCACAGCTTAGGTGAGGGTGAGCATTAACTTCTGTTGCTCCTCCATGGGTAGCCCAACGAGTGTGACCAATTGCCACAGAAGATTTAGGTGCATTAAAGCTTTCTGGGAGAAAACCTGTTTTCTTTTCTAATAACCAATGACCAGCATCCAGTGACCAAGAAGCTACTCCCCAGGAATCATAACCTCTGTATTCAATATCTTTTAGACCACTAAATACCTTCCGAGGTGCATCTTCACTTTTACCAATATACCCAAAAATCCCACACATATAAGAAATTATACCTTATTTGATAGAAAATGAAGAAATTACGCTTGAAACCTTTAAATTTCTTGAAATTAGGCACTTATTTTTAAGAATATGCTATACTACCAGCCATGAGTAGAGTTATTGAAGCGGTTCGTCATACAGGACAAAATGTCAGATTGACAGTCCATGAATTTTGGAATGATGATCAATCCTATGCATCTCATTTACCTACATTACAAATTAGAGAATTACCCTTAACAGAACGTTGGGAAGCTGCAGAAAGTTTGAATAGCTGGGAACAGAGAGAATTTATTAGACAAGAAGTTTTATCCTTAATAGACAATGTTGATGTTAGAGGAGGACATAGAACTAATCATCGTAGATTTCTTAGTATGGATGAACTTAACGGGAGTGAATTGCCAGTAGAAATTAGAGAATATGTAGCTACACCGCTAGTAAATGGTACATTAAGAGAAACTTGGAAAAGTCCTGAAATTCAACTTCGCACAAGCGCTTTCTTCTGGACTGGTTTAAGAGCTGCTGAGGCAAGAATAACTTTAATGGTAGGTGAAGCTGTAGCGCCCGGTATGTATGATGGGGTGGATAACGGAGGAAGAAACATAATGGAGGGTTTAGGAATTACAGTTGCTTCGGAAGTATTTCTTTTTCCAAAAGATAAACGAGAGACCGATGTAGGAAGCCCTAAAGTAGCTCTTAGGAAGAATACTGCATATTATTATGGAGACTGGGGTCGTTGGACATATACATCAGAATACACACCACCCTCTCCCTATCGTCCATTAGGGTTAGAACTTGAATCAAAATATGCAGCAGCAGAAGAAATTATGGAGGCTACTCCAAGATTTGAAATTGCCAGACAACTTGTTGCTCTTGGCAATCAAATAGCTCACAGACGACATTCATGAGTAATTCAAAATATACAGAAGAACAAATTTTATACTGAGTGAAATCGAAGTATTGAATGGGTGTTTCCTGTGTTATAATTCGAGCATAGCGAAAATTTCAAGCTTTGCTTATAAACAAGTTTGAAAGCTTTGCTTATAAACAAGTTTGAAAGCTTTGCTTATAATTCACTTATGAATAAATTAGATTATTTGATCAAATTGACCTATGATAAATCCTATAAGGGCTATGTGGCTGATGTAGTAAATTTATATGGCTGTATGTCTCAGGGTAAAACTAAAAAAGAGGCCTTAGAAAACGTCGAAAAAGCTATAAAAGCTTACATGGAAGCTGCTACTAAGAGTAATAAAGGTGGAGAGTTTACCAAAAAATCTGTAGATATTTCTTTTCCTCTGGTAAATGCCTAAGCTCACTAATATTTCGGGCAGAGCTGCTGTTAAAGCATTCTTAAAATTTGGCTATACTCATGTTCATACTTCTGGAGATCATGCTATTTTACAAAAAGAAGGTTCGCCGTCATTATCTATTCCATTACATAAAGAAGTAGCACAATTTCTTTTGAAGTCTCAAATTAAAAAAGCAAATATAAAAATTGAAGATTACATCAAAGCACTAAAATAATCTTTGTGGACGTTACACCCCTAGGGTGGAACCTAATTATTGATAGTTTACTTCGTGTTTATAACAAATTTATTGAGGTATAATAAGTACAGTGAAACAAGAGAATAATTTTGCATTTATTGATAGTCAAAACCTAAATTTAGGAACAGGTAAAGATATTTATAAAGGTAAAAAGAAGATCTACGCTGGCTGGAAGTTAGATTACAAGAAGTTCAGAAGATATCTATCTGATAAATTTCGTGTTAATAAAGCAATTCTGTTTATTGGCTACATTAAACAAAATGAGAATATGTATAGAAATTTGCGTTCATTTGGATACACTTTAGTTTTTAAACCAACTGTAAGAGATAATCTTGGTAAATCTAAAGGGAATGTTGATGCTGAGTTAGTTCTTCACAGTGCCACTATTGAATATTCTAACTATGATAAAGCAGTAATAGTTTCAGGAGATGGTGATTTTTATTGTTTGCATGAATTTTTGGAGAAAAATAATAAACTGCTTAGGATAATAATTCCTAATGCTAAATCAGAATCCTCTCTACTGAAGCGTTTCCAAAATCATAAGACTTTTATCATTTTTGAGAAAGATAAACTAGAATTTAAACCAAAAAATTGAGAGGCGTTGCATATAACACGTAGTCATATGTTCGTTTCTCTCTGGTGATACTTTTGTATTATACAAAATTATTGACAAGTAGTCAATTTCCCAAAATCTAAAGAAAATTACAACCTATGAACTAAAATTTGACAAGTTTTCACGGAAAGCTATAATAAAGCCATGTCACAAGTTGAACACCCAGAACGTAGAACACTTCGTGACCCAGATGGAAGCAAAGGAAGAGAATTGATGCAACTACTGCTGGATGATCTTCAAAGGACGAAAGAACGTTGGGATAGACTTTGTCCTGGAGTTGATCCCGTAATTAATGAGTTTGCGAGCACAACTGGTGCACAGCCAGAAAGCTGGTTAGAACGTACTCCATCACGATTTTTAACTTGGGCTGATGGAGAATATAATCATTCTATTAGTATGAAATTACCATCAGAAGGAGAAAGTTTGGATGTTTGGACTGCTACCTGGCAGGATAATATTGATTTGGGGCGCCGTACTACTTACACTTTGCACGAACGACTTGAAACACCTGCCTTAGAAGAACCCTTAAGAACATGTTTAGGTGATATGCTAGTAGCATTAAACACTATAATTGAAAATCCACAAACAGTTCTTTCAGGCGGACCATTGCCACGAGAGAATCAGGAATTAAGTATTACCGTCAGTACTCTACCTTCAGTTCCTCAATTTATTTAAAAGATTCTATTCCTAACTTGGTGGACTCTGCGATTCTTATTTTGAACCGCTTATGACTAATTTTATCAAGTTGATGGAATCTTATCAAGATCTAGAAGAAATGCTATACTAAAATTAGTGAAACAAAATGGATTCGCACCAATTTTAATATTAATTGCAATTGTGGTCGTTGGGGCTATTGGTGGAGCATATTATTTAGGCACTAAAAAAGCTCCTGAACCTCAAACTTCAACAACATCTTCACCAGCTGTTCAAACTACCCCTTCTCCCAGTTCCACTCCAGATGAAACTGCAGACTGGAAAACATATACCAATACTAAGATAGGTTTTGTGATCAAATATCCACCCAATATTGTTCCTCTAGCAATATCTGGACTAGGCCTTGGACCTGTGGATGGTAATGACTTGGATGGGTTAGAGTTTGGCATGAGACCAACAGCTGATGGTGGTTTAACGTCGGACTCAGGGGTGGATGTAAGTATGTCGATGACTGTATTTAAAGGAAGTGCAATAGATTTTGTTCAATCTGGGGTTTGGAAAAAGAATCCAAATCTTGGTTGTCTACCAAATGAATTAATTAAACAGGAAAAAATTAACGCCATAGATGCATTATTTTATAATGCTATTGGCTCTATATGTACGGGTACTGATCAATTTGTATTCTTAACAGGAAAGGGTTACGGATTTACCTTTAGTAACAATGATAATTGGACAGATACTGAGCTTAAAATAATTCGTTCTTTTCAATTTACAAATTAGTGGTTCAACCTAAATATTTTTCTTACTGTGGGCATTATACCCCTAGGGTGGAACTCCTTAATCCCTAGTTTACTACGAATCTTTGAGAAATTAAAGCAGATTGAAGGAAAATTAACTTCTAAGAATTAGGTGTTGTAAAATCGGGAGTAGGTGGTAAAACCAGTGGTTCTTCGCCCAACAGCCCAGCTTTCTGCATAAGACTTGCTGTTCTGATTCGGCCAGTTGCCCAAGCTAGGCTTGGATTCAACCCTTGCTCCCTATATGTTTTAATATGATCTCTGTCTCGCTCTAATTCCCTTTGTATCTCATCTCTCAACAACTCTCTAGGGATATCTTCATAAGGATGCAGGAAAAGTCTAAGCGCAGCTACCTGTTCTTCTTCAGGATAATGGACGTAACGTATATTTACTAGATCCCCTGCCTCAAGGAACATTCGCATTGCCTTATCTCGGTTACGTGCTTCATCGTCTTTAAATGTTATACGTAAACTTCTTAGACCAATAGCACTTTCAGCAGCCATATTGCTTGAACTATAGTAAAAATGAATCAGCTTGTCAATCTCTCTAAACTTAGTGGGCAATGAGGGGCAACATACCCCGCCCTCTCGCTTTGCTTGAGAGGCAGGCGAACAGCTAACCACTTCGTGGAGCGCAGTACAAACCCCACAAGACCAAAAAAAGAATTTCTCTGAAGGGTTCCAGAAAAATTCTTTTGTGGGCAATGAGGGGCTCGAACCCCCGACATCTTCAGTGTAAATGAAGCGCTCTACCAGCTGAGCTAATTGCCCTGGTTTCACTCGGGACAATTATCTCGCGCCTAATCGGCACTGGTCTAATTGCCCTTGGATGGTATTCTATCACTTTTTGTTAATAGGAGAAAATTGTATAATATTTTTATGGCTTTTCCAGAAACTTCTCAGGTTTTTTTAAAATATGAGCAGGATCCAGAATTTAGGACAGGCATTAATAGATTATTTGAAGGAATTACAACTCCTGTAGAAGAATTTATAGTCAGAAATGGAGTCTCAATAGAAAGATGGCATCAAAGCATACCAATTTGGGTTCTTAACTGGACAAGGCCAGATAATCTGCAAAGGATAATTCAAATTGAAACAGCATTAGGAGAAACTGATACACCTGCTTTAACTTTTATAGCTTATGCTTATGAAGATACAACTGATCAACGAGAATTCTCTAAAAGAACATTAATTGGATATGTTGACGAGGTGGTACTTGCTGAAAATCCTGTAACCACCACCAAACTTCTGCAGAGTGGTTTCAACAATGCAAATAATATTACTACAACCGAACCATAATCACCCGTGTGCACCATCGGGAACGATGTTGGAACCTTTTAAGGCTCATCGTTGTATTTATCTAAATAGTCCCGTCTCCATCTCGAAGGAATTAATTCCACTTCAGTTAATTGTTGTGATGGTAATCTTACATGAGGTTCTTTAAGCAATGGACCTTTTGTATATATTGACTCTTCTTCACGTATCCACCAAGGATCCTTAAGCCTGTCCATAATTTGCATCATTCTAAAATTAAGTTCTATATTAACTGAATGTCCCATCATTTCGCTCGCAGCTGCATTAAGATCTTCATATTCTTCGTCAATATCTTGATCAGTTAAACCCTGAGCTTCCAATCTCTGAGTATCTGGTCCTAAAAGAGGCCCTATTAACTTTTGTGTTTCAGTGTGACCCTCAACCAGCCTTCTATATTGGGTTCTTTCATATTCTTTAGTATGATCAGTATTGAAAAAGGCGCCATCCTCGGCAAGCCTTGAACCCAAAATTAAACCTATCGGATCACCAGTCACCTCTCTATTAACTCCCATTGAGTAGCCAATTCGAGAGGATCTCATTAGATGAAGATCAAATCCACAAGTAGTTGGAGCGCAGTTCAATAACCCTTCCATCCATATAGCTACATCTCTGAATTCAGCAGATTCGACCTTACTTCTTCTCTCTTCTCTAAATTGTGCATACTCCTCGGAATTTAAACCAAACGGGCTTCTGAAGTTAGCAGAAAAGCGATTATAAACCACCTGTAGTTGTTGTAGTTTTTCTAATGGAGTAGGATTGGGTATATCTTGAAGTTTGATATTTCCATCAAGGGAGAGAGAATCTAAGTAAAGAGAACTTTTCAATCCTTCTGCGGCCTCTAATCTTTCTCCTGCTGCAGGATCAATTACTTTCAAAAGTTTAATTCTGAGTCTAGGGGGTAATTTTGAAAAGGGGTTGCCTTCTGTCATTCACTAATTTTAGCATGGAGGAAGCCAACTATCAAACTATAGGACCGCTTTTTTAATCTGTGCCCCTGATGAGTTTTCTTTTGAACACTTTCTGCCTTGGATTTATCAGATTATGCTTGCCTATCAGGAACAGGAAGACAGTGAAACTGATGATTTTGCACCCAAGATCAATACCTCTTCTAACTTCTAGTATACGAAAAAAGTGAATTAAAGGAAAAACAAAATTCCTTTGGATTTGTTATAATACGTTTATGACTGCAATCCAGTTACTACAACAAGATAAAAGTTTAATTCAAGCATTTAAACGCTATCAAAAGCGTTATCTTTCTGTAGGTAAAAAACTTAATCTTAGAAAATTTCTTCCTGAGATTGTCTATCGTACCATGCGTCTTGAAGGTGAACAAATTACTAGAAAAGAAACTCAAGCTCTTTATAAGTAATCTTGCCCTAAATTACTGTGGCTAAAACAACTAAACCAAAAGGTGCAACGAGTTTTAAAGAAACTGCTTTTGGCATTCTCTCACATTCAAAAATTATTCCACTTGAAGCTGAAGGTATAAAGAAAGCACTGCAGTATATTATTGGGTTAAGCGAAAAGAAAGCCAAGATTACTCCCGAGCTTATACAGAATATTCATAAGGTTGGATTTGATTTCATATTTCCTGATTGGGCAGGTCAATTTAGAACAATTGATGTAACAGTTGGAGAGTACGAACCACCTCATTACAGTAAAATTGCCGTTCTGGTAAAAAATCTGTGCGATGATTTAGAAGAAAGACTTAAACATATCCCCTCACATGAAGACGGAGAACAATTTTTAGCTGAAGTAATATCGCTTCTGGCATGGTTTCAACATCAGCTTGTCTGGATTCACCCATTTAATGATTACAATGGTAGAGTTGCCAGGCTTCTTACCAACCTTTTGGTTCTAAATTTTGGGTTACCTGTTTTAGAGATTAAAGCCGGGACAGGACAAGACAGACAACGTTACATCAACGCTATGAAAGCGGCGGATGAACATAACTTCTCTAAATTAGAACGACTTATTGCTAATGCTCTTAAAGAAAACTTAGAAAAAACTTAATTGGGTAACTAATTTCATCCTAGAATATTTTCAAAGATGATGATATATTGCACCAGAAAATGGAATGGATTGTAATTATTTTTGTTTTTGCCATAATACTCCATTGGAATAAATCCAAAACTGATAGGCAAACTTCGCTCAATCAAAAGAAAGTAGATCTATCTTCTATTAAATTATCTACCGAACAGAAAGAACTTTTCGATAAAATTAATAGTAGTAATGATCACATACTAGTTACAGGTAAAGCTGGGACAGGCAAATCATCACTCCTCCAATATCTTAAACATTGTTCTTCAAAAAACTTGGTGGTGGTGGCACCTACAGGTGTTGCTGCTCTAAATGTGCAAGGACAAACAATACATTCCTTCTTTAAAATACCCCCATCTTTTAATTCCAAAGGAATTTTGATCCTTGACGATAGAAGAAAACTTGTACTTAAGAATATTGATGCAGTAGTAATTGATGAGGTATCAATGGTAAGAGCGGATTTAATGGATACTGTTGATCGTATACTAAAACATGCTCGCAGTAGTCAGCTACCTTTTGGAGGAGTACAAATGATTATGTTTGGTGATATGTATCAGCTACCTCCTGTAGTGGAAGATCCTGAGCTTTTTAAATATTTCAGTGCAAATCACGGTGGATTTTATTTTTTTAATGCTCACGTCTGGCATAGTGCCAATCTTAAGATATATCAGCTCAAAACAATATTTAGACAAAAAGATGAGAAGTTTAAAAGAATATTAAATGCTATCCGCACTGGAAAAATCAGCAATAACATTCTTAATGAACTAAACAGCAGAGTTATCCAGAATCCCCCTACGGAAGATATGCTTACTCTGGCCATAACTAATCAATCTGTAAGTGAAATAAACCATCATAGGCTTGATGCTTTGGATGAAAAGCTTTATGAATATAAGGCCAATATGGAAGGAAGAATTGAAAACTCATTTTTTCCTACTGAGGAAACTCTCTATCTGAAAAAAGGTGCTCAGGTGATGCTGGTTAAAAATGATACTAATAAAAGATGGGTTAACGGTACAGTTGGGCACATCCATTCCTTAAGAAAGAATGAGATAGAAGTTGATATTGACGGCAATATTTATTCAATCCCCCAAGATACTTGGAAGAGAATACAGTATATTTATAATGAGGAGGAAGGTATTATTGACGAGGAGACTATCAGTTCTTTTACTCAATTTCCTATAAAACTGGCTTGGGCAGTCACAATCCATAAATCACAGGGACAAACCTACAACTCTGTGATTATAGACATGGGCAGCGGAGCATTTGCCCATGGACAAACTTATGTGGCTTTAAGCCGCTGTACCAGTTTAAAAGGTATACATCTAAAAAGGAGGGTTCTAAAAGAAGATATAATAATTGATCCAGCTATCATCAATTTTATGAGGTTTGGGAAAACAAAATCTAGATCCAGTTGAAGAGGATGCGAGTTGAACACTTTTCGAGGCTAAAATTGTTTATCCATAGTTAATTACCAATTTTAGCCCTTTTGGTGATCATCAGATTAGCCCTATATATCAATCTATTCGCATGTTTGATAACACTCAGCGAGCCTCCAGTGCCGGGAACAGGAGTTGAACCTGCACACCCTTTCGGGCGCTACCACCTCAAGGTAGTGCGTATACCATTTCGCCACCCCGGCTTGTTTATCTTGACTATTATACTCAAACAGTTTACAATCCGCCACTCTATGATAGAAGCAACCCTAGGCAGAAATCCAAATAAGTGGCCTGTTCCAGAAGCAGTTTGTATGAGAGTTGCAGAAGAAATTTTGGAAGCCAGACAAGAAGGCAGTTGGCAGGCAATTCAGGCTGCACTTGATCATGGAGTTTTAGGCTCTCCTGTTAAAGTTAAAGCTAGAATAAACTCGTCTTTATACTTTGATGAAGTGTTTGTTAATACTTTATTAGATGATAGAACTGAAGACATTGGTACTGGTTTTAAGGCTCAAATTTTTACAGATACCAGTTTTGATGATTCAGAAACTAGCTGCCTTTTGGCAGTAGGAATCCGTGCCAATATTGCTATGGAGGGACAAACAGTTCCCTTAGGCATCAAAACACCAAGGGATATATTACTTACTATGATCACCTTTGAGGATCCTTCCATAAATGCCAGAGAAAATATAGATGAAATACCAAGAGGCGGAGCATGGGGACTAGGTGAAGGATTAGTAAGACTAAATGCTGGAGAAACAGCTGAAATTTATCTTCCTAGAGCTCCCTTCCCAAACCTAGATTTCTAAATTGGTGCCCAAGAAAGGAGTACACACCCCGGCTTTACCGGTTGAACCTATACTTGACAAGTCAGTACATTGTCAGTACAATCTATTTTATATGTTAACTCAAAAACTTTACAAAAATGGTAATTCTGTTGTAGTAACGATTCCTAAGGAATACTTAAACGATCTTAAACTAA
>Ga0209541_10008914_pt1 | contig 16379 bp, 16 predicted proteins | sample RifCSPlowO2_01_FD_184027 | JGI IMG/M metagenome (GOLD analysis project Ga0209541, IMG submission 184027) | Groundwater microbial communities from Rifle, Colorado - Rifle CSP2_plank lowO2_0.1 (SPAdes) (version 2) | ecosystem: Environmental > Aquatic > Deep subsurface > Groundwater | place...
ATTCCAAATCCAATCGGCTCAATTTTTGCATCCTGCACTTTCATCTTCTTAGAAATCTCTTCCTTAACATTTTCCAAATTAACTTCCGGAGAACTCGGTATTATGTTCAAAGCAATTGCGACTTGTCCCATTCTAACACATCCAAAATTTCAAAAATAATTGTTATTCAAAATTTATAAACCTTCTTACGGCCCCTCAAATCCGCACTTGCAGTTGTAAGGAATAGACTGGTTTTTGCAGCGCGCGCACCTGACTATCTCTGTCTCTCCACAAGAGGGGCAGTTGAACTTCACAAAATTATCCTGGCCAGCAAGGCTTGTCCCGCAGGTTAAACATTTTAGTTTCATTTAATCACAATTGTTTTCCACTCACTTGCTTTTAAATTTAAGACTTATAAAGTTTCTTCAGGCTCCTATAGTCTAGCTTCCCCCTTTTCTTTTCTCAGGGAGAAAAGAAAATGTAGGTTTCCAAAAGAAAAGAGATATTAACCGGGGGCTAGTTTGGATAGGATATGAGGTTGCGGACCTCAAGACCGGGGTTCAAACCCCCCAAACTTTTTCGCGAAAAAGTTTAGGGTTAATCCAAAAAGGCATATTGCCATATGAGGATATGAAATTCCCCGTGGGAGCACCATTCCACCCCTTCTTTCTTTTTATTTGAAGAACTTGAAAAAAGAAAGAAGCGGTAGGTTATCGGAAGAAAGAAAAATTATTATAAACACTATCAACAAACAATTTCCATGGCAGACTGGTTTGTAGAGTTGGTAAAAGCCCTCTGGATTTTAATTCCTGCTTACTTTGCAAACGCCGCGCCGGTGATTGCGCACGGGCACTATCCAGTTGATTTGAGAAAAAACTGGATTGATAAGAAAAGAATTTTTGGCGACGGAAAAACAATTGAAGGCTTTGTTGTTGGAGTGCTTGCAGGATTTTTTACTGGAGCATTGCAAATTTTTCTCTTGCAGCCGCAGCTTTCAATTTTTTTTGATTTCTTTGCGCAGATTCCACAAATGAGTTTGTTCCTTGCATTCATAATTTCTTTCGGAGCGCTTGTTGGGGATTTAGCGGGAAGTTTTATCAAGCGCAGGTTTGATTTGCCTCCTGGTACAGACGCGCCTTTCCTCGACCAGCTCAACTTCGTTTTCGGCGCAGCTATTTTTGCAATGTGGTTTGTTCCAATCAGCATAGAAATGTTTTTCCTCATGCTCGTAATAACTCCTATTGTTCACAGGCTTGCAAACATACTCGCGCATAAAGTAAAAATAAAAAAAGTCCCGTGGTAATTTATGGGAAAATATTCAATAAAAAATTATTTGAAGCCAGCTGACATAGTTACAATTTTCAGCCTGCTCAGCGGATTTGCTGCAATAATTTTTTTCTCGCACGGAAATTTTTTCAATGGCTCAATCGCGCTTTTGTTTGCGGCTTTTTTTGATTGGGCAGATGGAAAAGCCGCGCGCGCTTTCGGAGGCGGAACAAAGTATGGAAAAGCTTTGGATATTGCTGACTTGGTTTCATTCGGAGCCGCGCCAGCTGTTATGATTTCCTTTGCTGTTAGAAATTATTTTGGCTATTTGGCCGCGGGAATTTTTTTAACAGCCAGCCTTATGCGGCTCGCGCGGTTTCAAGTTGAAGAAACAAACTTTTCAATTGGAATGCCCACAACAGTTAATGGAATAATTTTTCCGGCTGTTTATTTCTTGCAGAGCTATTTAGGATTTTCTGAATATATCTATGTAATTGTTGCGCTCATATCTTCCATCTTTATGCTAAAAAGCTTTGAGTTGAGAAAATGAGAATTTTTGCTGAACGCGCGCATAGATATGAGAATAGATTGAAGTATCCAATAGTTTCTCTTTTCATGGAAAACCGCGATAAGCATATAAGAAATTTTTTGCGCTCAGGTAGCGGGGCGCTTCTGGATTTGGGTGCTGGCACAGGCTACTATCTAAACGGCTTTGCAAAGAACTTTTCTTCAATAACTGCTATCGATTCCTCAAAAGAAATGCTTAACATTTTCAAGAATAATAACAGAGGCAAAAAATTTATTGCGATAAAATCTGACGCGCTCAAATTTTCTGCAAGCAAAAAATTTGACAGAATACTTTGCATTGGGCTTTTAAACTATTTGGGCAAAACAGATGCCGCACACCTTGTAAGAAAAATTTACAGCCTTTTGAAAAATGGCGGAAAAGTTTTGCTTTCAGCCCCCGACGAACAAAAGGTTTCTGGCCGCGCATACAAGCAGATTTGGAAAGCCCGCGGCGTAAAAATAAATTTATATTCAAAAAAATTCCTTTTGGAAAAAATGCGCGCAGCAGGCTTCAGAAATATACATGTTAGAAACGAAAAAGATTTTACCACATTTCATATTATTTTAGAAGCCGGAAAATAATTTTATTGAAAAGAAAATCAGCGCAGCTGTTTTTATCACGCGCGCCGCAATAGCAAGCAAGGCAAATTTTTTAAAATCCATGCGGAGCGCGCCAACGACTATCATTATTGGATCTCCAATAAAAGGTATCCATGGAGCAGCGAGCAAAACAATAGAGCCATATTTGTCCAAAAGTTTTTGAGCTTTCTTTTCTTTTTCAGGTTCGCGCTTTACTAAAAAATTGTGCAGGCCTTTCAGACCGATATAGTAATTTGAAACCGCTCCGATAAAGCCGCCAATAACTGCAACAATGAAAACGCTGTAGCTATTGAAAAATTTTGCAGCAAGCAAAATTCCCGGCTCTGATGGCAATGGAAAAATAGAAGCTGACAAAACCGTATTCAAAAAAAGTCCGATAAGGCCAAGCTCCTCAATTGAAAAACCCATAGGTAAAATTCCTTAAATGAATTTAAATACCATTTCACATTTTCAGCCCATGAAGCAGGCAATTATTTTGCGCACAGATTTGAAAATGGGAAAAGGCAAGCTTGTGAGCCAAGGCGGACATGCAAGCATTGCTGCTGTTAGAAGAGCGAGAGAAGAAGATGTTGACGCTTGGGAATCCGAGGGAATGAAAAAAGTTGTTCTTAAAGTTTCATCTGAAAAAGAACTGCTGAAAGTTTTTGAGGATGCTCGCAAGGCGAGACTTCCAGCAGCAATTATAAAAGATGCCGGCTTAACTCAAATTGAGCCGGGATCTCCGACTGCTGTTGGAATTGGGCCTGCTGATGATTATGAGATTGACAAGATTACAGGAAAGTTAAAACTCCTCTGAAACTTTATAAATAAGAAAGCTTTACTTGTTCTGAAAAGGTTTTTTTTATGGCTTTCATAGAAGATTTCATAAACACAAATTACATTTTACCGCTGTGCAAATACTACACTCTGCCGGGCACACTAACTTATGGAATAATTCTTGTCGCAGCTGTGGCTTTAGTTTACAAGCTTCTGCAAAAACTGGAAATAAAAATTGACAAGCATTTTTTTTACGCTCTGTTGCCATTTATAATTTTTGGCGGCTGGACGCGCGCTTTGCGGGACCATAATTTGTATGATGGCTGGTGGTGGTGCTCGCCTCCGATTTACTTTTTGATTTTCGCGCTCGCGTTCGGCTCGCTCTTAGTTGGCGTTGGCTTGCAGAGAAAATTCAAATTTGATTATTGGAAGTTTATGGTTTTGGTTGGCGCCACGCTTTTGGCTTATAATTTAACGCTGACTCAAATTACAAACTTTCCCGCGCTCGGAACTATTTTGGGAATTTGGATTATTTTTGTTATTGCTTTTTTTTCAATAAGCAAATACAAGCCAGAGTGGCTCAGCAGAATAAACGCTGGAATTTTGTCCGCGCACTTGCTTGATGGCACAAGCAGTTTTGTTGCAATTCAGTTTTATGGTTATTATGAGCAGCACGTGCTTCCAGGATTTTTGATTTCAATTTTCGGCCCGTGGATAATGTTTCCGCTGAAAACAATTGTTGTCTGGGGGGTTCTTTATTTAATTGATAAGGAATACAAAGGCAAACCAGAGAAAGAGCAGTTATTCAAAAACTTTTTGAAAATTATAATTTTCATTTTGGGTGCGGCGCTTGGAATTAGGGATATGCTGACAGTAAGTATGTTACAGGCTTAATAATCTTGTTTTCTATTTTTCTTTATGGAATATTTCACAAACTCTGCTGGTATATCAGGTCGCCTGCGTCAGCGCATTTCAGATTTTGCTGTTGAGGAAATCCCGCCACAGAATTTATCTCACCAGAATATGGAACAGAAATTGAAAGAGAAAAAATTCGGCGGCAGACGAAATGCTGGCATTTCGTCGACGCGTGAAAATCTAAAAGATTTTCACTGCGGTTCCTACAAGCACACAATCTTCTGGATGGAAAAATTCAACTGGGACACGCACCAAGCTCTGCATGAAATTGCCAGAAAGCTTCATGTAAGCCCAAGCAGATTTGGAATTGCCGGCACAAAGGACAAGCGCGCTATTACAAAGCAAAGAGTTTCTGCTTGGGAAATTTCTCCCGAGCAGCTGGAGAAAATAAAAATTCGCGATATAAAGTTGTATGGATTTGAGCCAACAGACAAAAAACTCCAGCTCGGAGAGTCCGGCGGAAATAAATTTGAAATAATAATCAGGGACATTGATTTGCCAAAAGATGAAATAGAAAAAAGATTGAACGAAACTTTTTTGCAATTGCAAAAAGGAATTCCAAATTTGTTTGGCCCTCAAAGATTTGGTGAAGTAAGAAAGATAACACACTTGGTAGGAGCGGAAATTTTGAAAGGAAAATTTGAATCTGCGGTAAAAATTTATCTCACAGAAATTTTTGAAAGCGAGCCGGAAGATTCGAAAGAAGCGAGAAAATTTCTTGCTGAAAATTGGAATAATTTAGGCTTTCGCGCGGCCGCGCAAAAATTTCCCGAGTGCTTGAAATATGAGCGCGGCCTCTGCAATTATCTCGCACAGAATCCGGCAGATTTTATTGGGGCGTTCAAAATATTTCCGAAGAAACTCCAGAAAATGTTCGTGAACGCAGTGCAGGCTTGGGTTTGGAATGAGACTGCTTTGGAATTGTGGAAGAGAAAAATATTTCCGGAGAAAGTAAAAATTTATGGACACGAAACTAAATTGCTGAAATCAAGCGAAGCAGATTTGATAATTTCCCATATTTTGGAAAAGGAAAAAATAAAATCAGAAAATTTCCAGATTGCTGAAATAAAAGATATCAGCTCAAAAGGAGGCGAGCGCAATTTTCTTTTGAAGCCGAAAGATTTGAAAATTATGGAAATTTCAGAAGATCGGCAAAATTCTCCAAATTTTGCGAGCTCGCAGAAATCTATGATTTCTGCAGATGAATTCAATATAGGAAAGCTGAAAGCTTGTGTTTCCTTCTCACTTCCACCGGGCTCTTACGCAACAGTTATCTTAAAAGAAATTTGCAAGAGCAACGGTTCGGAAAGCATTTAACCTTTTAGTCTGAAGGAGTTCTGTGATAAAATGCTTTCATTCATAGATGTGTCCTACTTGTTTTTTGCATTTGTAACCCTATTCTTCTCCATATTGATGTTTGTGCTTTACCATGAAAATAAAAAAACAATGCACACAACCCCTGAAATCAAAGGGCTGCCAGCGGTTTCAATAATAATTCCCGCCTACAACGAGGAGGGATCGCTCGCAGGCACAATAGAGTCTGTGCTGAAACTTAATTATCCAAAAGAAAAATTGAAAATTTTTGTTGTTGACCACGGCTCAACTGACAGAACTGGGGAAATAGCAAGGCAGTTTCCTGTTGAAGTTTTGAAAAAGGAGCGCGCAGGCCGCGAAAGCAAAGCGCACGCGCTGAATTATGCTTTGAGATTTGTTGGCACAGAATTTGTTGCGTGCGTTGACGCAGACTCTTATCCAGAGCCAGACTCGCTTGAGAAAGCTGTCGCGCATTTCACATCGCAAAATGTCGGCGCAGTCACGTGCTCAATATTTGTTAAAGAGCCGAAAACTTTTATAGAAAAATTACAGCACCTTGAATATATTTTAATTGTTTGGGCGCGCAAGCTTTTGGAAACTGTCGGAGGGGTTTATGTGACTCCAGGCCCTTTAAGCATTTACAGGCTCTCTGCTCTGAAAGAAGTTGGCGGCTTTGATGAAAAAAATCTTACAGAAGATATTGAAATTGCGTGGCATCTAATGAGCAGGAATTACATAATTAAAATGTCCCTTGATTCAATTGTTTTCACAAAACCGCCTTCGAAATTCAAGCAGTGGTGGAAGCAAAGAACTCGCTGGAATGTGGGCGGCATACAAACTTCCTTGAAGTATATGGGCACGATGTTCAAAAAGGAATACAACACTCTCGGAACATTTGTGCTGCCGTTTTTCTTTTTCTCATATGTGATTTCGGTTTTCGGCATGTCAGTTTTCATGTATCTTATGGCGAAAGGGATTTTTAATTTTTCATATGTTATAGCTAAATCAGTTGAGTTCGGGGCTCCAATAAAAGGCCCATCGGTTCTCGATTATATTCTCCTTCCAAACATTTTCACTATTTTTGGAATTTTTATTTTCCTGCTATCTCTCTTATGGATTCGCATTAGCCTGAAGAGCACAAACAAAAAAATTTCCGGGCTCAGAGGCATTGCGGAGATGCTAATATATTTAAGCATTTACATCACACTATTCCCATTCAGCCTGCTTTATTCAGGAATTGAATTTTTGAAAAAAGGTGTTCATGAATGGTAAGTGTTTTTACAAAAGCATTTTTGCTTTCTGTTGTTATTTTTTCTGCCGGCATAGCTGTTGGAATTTGGCTAGACAACAGCAGAGTGGAAGATTTTAGAAACACAATTTCAAAGGAAGAAATTAATTTCAATGACGCACGTTTGCAAAATCTTTACTATCAAACTATTTCTAACAGCTCTGAATTTTGCGACGCAGCAGCAAAGGCGAATGTGGATTTTTCCTACAGGATTTTTGAGGAAGGAAAAGAGATTGACAGGTTTGAAACCGTGAACCGCTTTGCGCCGCAAATTTTAGACCAAAAGAAACGCTACACTCTTTTGCAGCTTCAGTTTTGGATGAATTCTGTTTACTTAAAAGAAAAATGCGGCAAAAATTATACAACCCTGCTTTACTTTTACTCTAACAACAACGAGTCTGTTTCAAATGACCAAAATGTGCAGAGCCATATAATTTTAGATTTTATAAACCGCTGCGGCCCGGAGAAATTTTTGTCTGCGCCGGTTCCAATTAATTTGGATATTGGAATGGTAAATCTACTCAAGGAAAAATATGGAATAACAAGCGCGCCGGCAATTTTGATAAATGAAAAAACTTTGCTTGAAGGTTTGCAGTCAAAAGATGAGTTGGAAAAATATATAGAATGTTAGCGCGCTATGCTTTCATTCATCAACACAAGCAAAAATTTGTCAGCAGCCAAATCCAAGTCAGTGTATTTTCTATTTGTCTGGCTCATGTCTTTTCCCATTATTCTGATAAGATTCCCATTGATAGAAACTTTTGTTTCATCCGCGCCAGCCTCCATTAAAATCATTGGCGCGGTTTCATTTGCCATTGCAATGGCCTCGTCCGTGGAATTCAAAATAACTGTTTCAAAACAAATTCTCCTTTGTGTGCCCATGGCGCCCACCAAAAGCTTTTCAAAATACACGCACTGAAGCCCGCCTTCACTTTGTGAAATCGCTTTGTCTGTGAAAATAAACTGCTTGTACGCAAGCACGGTTTTGTATTGGATTTCAAACCCAGCAACGCTGTAGAAGCCTGTGTTGTTTTCGTCTGGAATAAAAGCCAGCCTGACTAAGCTCACAGGATTTTCAAACATAGTTTGCTTCACTGCTTCTGGACCGGGTTCTATCAAAACTTTTTCTGCTTTATTCAAATCCGCGCGGAAGTTTACATCCAAGCCCGCGAATTTTATTTTGTAATTTTCCGTTGCGCCAAGGCAGGCTGAAATAAAAATTATGGCAACAAGGGCAAACAAAATTTTTCGCATGGATATTTGAGAGAAGGGAAAGTTTATAAAGTTTGTGGAGGGTGAGAATTTTTTTGAAATATATGGCTCAGGCTAATCAGAAAAATAAAAAGAGAAATAAAAAATTTAAAAAAGCTAGCTCGGTTTTCCCGAGACTAGCCAATTTGTTTGTTCTTAGCTGAACGCTCCAATTGTTGCAGTTGCAACATCTGTTCCGCTGACTTTCACTGCAGTGTCAGTTTTTCCAGCAAGTTTGTCCTGCTGTACTGCCTGAGATGCCAAGTCAGTGTCTGCTGCTCTCCAACCAGCTATCAGTACTGCGACTTTTCCGGTTGCATATTTGTCTGCAAATACTTTGACAATCGCAGCATTCTTTGGAATGCCTGTCTTGCTCAAAGCGTCTGCATCGGATGTCGCAACCTCGTCAGCGCATGCCGGGTATGTCTTGCCAAGCAAGTCAGCTGCAACTTTGTTGACGCACGGACCGCCGACAACGATTAAATCGCTGTTGGTTTTGTCTGTTGCGCTCAACTCAGTATCGAGCTTTGCGATGTCTGCAGTTACTTTTACCACGCTGTAAGACTGTCCGGCTGTTCCGGATGTTGCTGTGGTAACTGTTGCCGATTTATCAAGCACATAAACACTTGCCTGTGTTTGAAGTGTCGGTATGCTGATGCTCAAAGTACCTTGGGAGTTTGAGTCTTGAGTTATCAAGGCGCCCCACAAGTTGAAGTACTTTGTTGTGGTTGTTGTTGCCCCGCTTGTTGCAGAGAACCAGCTTATTGCTGCTGTTTCTGATGACGCAATTGCTCCTGTTAATCCTGCTCCATTTGTTCCAGTTGAAATTGCTGGCACCCAGAATGTCTCATATTGAGAGTTGTCATTCTTTGGTGAAATGAACAGCAGTGCTGGTTGGGATATTGTTGCCTGTGTAGCGGTTGCAGTTGTCACAGCAGTTGCTGAAAGCAAACTGAAGTTAAGCGACAATGCGCCTCCCTGTAAGCCTGCCACGCCTGTGTTGTTTGTTGTTATTCCATACCACTGCCTTCCGATAAGGATTGGAAGCAACTGTCCGGCTGTGTTAAATGCGTCTGTCTTGTTAGCGCCGGCGAATGTGAGTCCCACTCCCAATGTTGTTGTAGAGTTTGTAATGCCGCCAAGTGTTGCTGTGTCTGTGGCAGACATGTTTAACCATGTGCTGTTTAATGCTCCAGCGAGCGCATTGTACGAAGTTTGATACAACATGCTCAAGTATCCTGTTGGAAGCAGGAATCTCTGAACAGTGCCATTAATCAAACCGCCGCTGTACGACGAGTTTACTACTGCAGGTCCGCCATTTGGACCGGCAACAACTGTGCCGAATGTTGAGTTTGGTTGTGTAAAGGCCAGCTTCCAGCCAGACTTTAGTTTTATGCTTGGCCAGATGACCTCGTATCCGAATGGCGTGTTTGTGCCGATTCCTCCCACATTCATGACACCGTCAGTTTCTGCTGTCGCTGGCGCGGTTCTCCAATCAGTATCCGCACCAATCTTCCAAGTTACTTGTATTGCAGGGTAACCGCTTAGTGGACTTGCTGTATCTGTTAAGTTTTGTATGTAAACTGGCTGTCCATTTATCTGAAGGGAGCCGCTGGATGTTGCATTTGTTACTCCAGTATATGAAGCCTCTCTGGTCTCTCCAGAGAACACATCAGAGAACTTGTATTTTCCTACTGATGTTGGAGGTCCCGATGTTGATTCAGCGCTTTGGAATTGAAATAGATGGCCTTCGCCAGCTGCTTCAATAACAAAGTAATCGTTTTTCATTATTGGTTGCCCTTCAACCACAACGATTCTTTTGTCTGATGTCCAGTTAAGCCCCAAGATATCTGTTGCTGCCTTTGTTGTCGCAGCATCGTTAGCCCATGTTACAGACACTGACTTGCCGCTGACTTTTTCCGGAATAACAGTTGTTATAGCAGATGATGTCTGACTAAATGTTATTGATTCTCTTGATGAGTCAGTAAGCGTTGGTGACAGTCCGTTGAACTTCAATTTTGTTGTTCCAAATACAGGGTCCACAAGCTCTCCGCCTTCTTTTATGTAAGCTTTGTTAGAATCCCCGATGCCAACAAAAACAGTTAGTTTTGATAACTGTCCGGCTGTTACAGTTCCTGTGCTGAACGCTCCTGTTACACTATCTCCGGCCACACCTTTTGTAGGTGTTCCGCCTGCAGCTGATACTGGCAGACTGAGTTTGTTTGCTCCAAGCTGTAAGATTACTGTATTTTGAGTTTGGTCAGTTGTTGAAGCCTGCTTAACATCTTTCACATAGATTGTGAAAGCTGGGCTTCCTTTGTTGTATATTGTTCCTTTTGTGAAGGACTCTTCTGATCCGCTATCAACTTTTAGGTATACGACTGTTGAAGATGTCACACCAGTCATTTCAATTGTGTGATTTACACCACCGACTGAAATTGAAATAGGTGTTTTATATCCAAGAGTTTGCAAGCTTCCTGAGCCGTATAACACAAGGCTTGATGAAGTTGTGTCGGTTCCAATTGTCCAGTCGCTTCCGAACAGCTTCAATGTCTGTCCTGCGATTGCATTGCTGCTTGAAGTTGTCTCGCCGGCGCCGGATGTGCCTTTTGTTATATTGATGTTATTGAAGGTTGCTCTCAATGCATACAGATATGTTGTTGCACTTACAGAACTTGTTACATTCACATATGGCACTGGCTCTGTCATATCTCCGGTTTTTCCGTATATTGGCGCCGAGTTTGAGCTGAAGTCAATATACTGGTTGTAGGAGTATTGGGTTCCTGAACCATCTGTAACCTTGCCGTCTGCAAGCACATTTGGCATATCAACTGCAGATATAGATGACCTTGACAATGAAAGCGGGTCGCCAACATAGAGGCTGCCAAGATTGTAACCTCCTGAAACTGCACCTGCTGTTGTTGTCGCTGATGTTGTCGCTACTGCTGTTTTGGATTCTGCTGCAAATCTTGCTGCCACGCCGATTGCGCCTGCTACATCCGAAGTCTTTGCGTCTTTACCGACAACAAAGAGCGGGAAGTGAGCTGCGCCGCCGACTGGAGCTGCAAGGTCTGCAAGATTTCCTACACTTGTAGCTGCCATTGCTGCTCCTGCCAATGACAAACCTGTCATCAACGCAGAGCCGCCGATTGCAGCTAATTTTCTAAATTGCATATTTTTCCTTCCTCCGTATTTTTTGTTTTTTTATTATTTGCGCGGTGAATGCGCGTTTTGGTACCATCACGCGTATAAGTTTGAAATTAAAATTCAAAATAAATTCCGTCCGCATTTTTCTCGTGCGAAATTTATTTTAAATTTTTTTCAAAAGTCTGCGCGCGTTTAAGTTTGAACACTGATAACGATACGCAAAAATATTTTCGCATACCTAAATGTGGCACCTTTTTGTTTGAAACTACATGAGAAAGGGGGGATATAAAGCTTACATGAAACAGTTGATTAATAGAAGTTCGAAAGTTTCCGAGCATGGAATTAGATAAAAATGAGATGTTTTATAGACTTTAATAGTTTCTGGAGCCATTTAGAGATGAATAGAAATTCTTTATTTTCCTTCTGTTTTTTTCTTGAATTCTTCACTCCAGTAAATCCTGTTGCTGCGGCCCTGTCGCTCAAATCGCACAATTCCGCGCTCTGCAAGGCTTTTGATGACTTTGGAAACTTTTGCTTTCGAGTACCCGCTCTCGGAAACAATTAATTTTTGGTTAACTCCAGAGCCATGCCTCACCAAACCTTCAACAACTTTCTTTTCATCCTGCTTCAAAACCGGCAAAACAATGTTTGGAGTTAAAGATTGTTTTTTATAAAATCTAAAATAGAAAAATCCAGCCAAGAGAGCAAGCGGGATTCCAACTGCGCCAGCAATTAAAAATCCGCTCGGCCCCCCGTTGCTCAAATTCAGAGATTCAAACGCAACCTGCGCGGAAAATGTTTCTCCAGCTTTGACATCATCCTTGCTCCATGTGAGAAAAATATTCCGCCCATCGCTTGACTTCTCAACATCCTTTGGAAAAAAATCCTCTCCGTTGGTTATTCCCATCCCATCTGGCAGCACTGCGCGGAAGCTGAACTTCTTTGAGTCCAGCGGAACAGAAACTTCCTGCTTGAAGAAAAATTTCCCATCAGAGCTTTTCACCAAATCATAAACATCAAACTCAACTTTAAACGAGCCTGTGGCGCCCGCCGGCAGTGGGCACACAACATCGCTTCCATAAACCTTCTGTTCCGCTGTGCAGGAAATTTTTCCGAAATTTGATTCCGCTGTGAGCCTGCTTATTTCATAAGGAACAGCGACTCTCACATCGCCCAAAAATTTATCAACGCTGACAGTTATCGCAATGCGCGATGCGCCATCTTCGGAAATTTTTGATGTGACAGAAAAATCCTGCAGCTCCTCGGCCGCCGCAATGCTCGCGGCAAAGAAAAGCGCGCTCAGAATAAAAATAATTTTTTTCATTGAATCACTCTTTACCCCTTACAACAACCATTCCGCCAACGCCCGCCGTTGCAAACCTGTGCATCATGTCAGAGACGCCATTCAAAATATTCTGGCACTCTCCAACCCCGAGCTTCATTTCTTTTGGTTCTAATATTTCAACAGCCGACGGCCCATACTCCATGACAACATGAACAAGGTCATCAAACTTTTTCGCAACGAATTCCACTTCACAGACAACAGACCACCCCTCCTTTATCCCCTGAATAGGATTCTCAACTTTTTTTGCAGGAGAGAAATCCTTTCTGTAAATTTTCACGCGCGCGTCTGCCTCAATTTTGTCAATGAGATTTTCAAGCGACTTCTTAGTTACATCCTCATTCACAGCAAGCGCTTCAAACGCAAACCAGACGCGCAGCCATCCTTCGCTTACTTTTTCGTTGGACTCATCTTTTGAAATCATAATTTCACATCTATCTGTTAGTAATCAAACTTTAAAAGCCTAATTTTTTGGAGCCCTCGATGAGATTTTCTTTATATCCAAAAGCAATTTTCCTTTTGGGGTTTGCAAAGACCTTTTCTGAGAAAAGGGATTTGCTTTGAACTCACGACCTGCTGCTTACGAGGCAGCCGCTCTACCAACTGAGCCACGAGGGCATAAAATTCTATAACATTTTTAAGCTTATAATTGTTAAGAATTTCCATGGAATACATCTGCTTTGTAAAAAGAGAGAATGCGCGCAAAGCCGAGGATGCTTTGAGAAAAGATTTTGATGTCGCGGCGCGCCAATCAATTACAATCAGAGATGTTTCTGCGCTGGGAATTTCCGCTGGCGCAGATGGAAGCATTTTTTTAATATCCGGCTCGGATGCGGGCGTCGTCCGCTGCAAAGAGCTTCTGAAAGAATTTGTTTTTTCTGTTGACGCGAAAATTTTAGAACAGGCAAAGAAAAAAATTCAGGAAGAGGCAGATGCAGCTGCTTCCGGCGTTGGCGGGATTTTCGGATAGGAAGATTAGGTAGAATTCTGAACTGGAGCTTCAGTCTGTGCATAAATAATTAGCTCATTGGTTTCATATGCTTTCGCAAGATTCAAATCCCGAAAAAAGTAACAGAAGTTTGGGTCCAAAAGAAAATTATTTACATCATAATTGGTTTTTCGATAAACAATTAAAAAACCATCTTTTTTCAAAATCTCCATATTTTCCTTTGAGCAACGAGGGTCATAAGGATAATTCTCACTTATATTTTTAATATTATTTTCACCAACACCAATCATAAAAAGAGGGAAACTCGGCTCATAGAAAATTAAAAGATTTATCTCATTTGTAAGAATTGGAGGGTTCTTTAACCCCTTTAAAATTTCTATAGTTTTTTGATCATCTTCTACATGTCCCGCATCTAAAATTTCATAGCCTCTTATGCCAAAATTAGAATAAGTTCCCAGATAATTTGGTATCAACGGAACTAAAAAATAAATTGTTAACGCGATCAAAAGCAACGGTATAGCGGTAAAAATGCCTTTAGACATTTTACTGATTGAATATCCACCCAACACAAAAAGAGCCGGATAAAGAACTATAGCATATCTGTTAGTGAATTGAATAAAAGTGGAGAATGGGCTAAGTCTATCGTCTCCAGCTTTAGAAAGCCCCAACACCAAAGAAGAAACTAAAAAATATAAAATTAAAACCAATAGACCTTTGTTATCAAATATTTTTTTATACAAATCCGTTTTATCCAACTTTAACTTAGATAAAGCAAAATAAAAAATTAAAAACAAAGAAAAAAGGTGCAAATAGCCATTTCTGAATATGAGTCCGCCCCAAAATCTTGGAAATGAGAATCCTATTAAATCAAAAATTGACTTTGCTCCAAACTTCCCAAAAATAACCCCATGTTGAGAATATAAGAATGAATAAACCGAAACAACACTAAATATAATCAAGACGAGGAGAAGTAGATTTTCTATCAAACTGCTTTTTTTTCTTTTAAAGAAAATCTGCCCTGCGATAATTGTTGGTATAATAAACAGAGGTTGAATTGCTCTTGTGCCCAATGTGAAAAATAGAAAGAATGATGTCAGAAGGATGAAAATATATCTCCGTTTTCTAGAAGAATTCAGATATTGTATATAGAAAAAAAGCGTTAGAAGAGAAAACAGAATTAGAAAATTATCATTCATTGCTATTCTGCTCAAAAAAATCATATCAGCAGAAATCGACATAAGAACAGCCGCCCAAATGGCGGCATCGGACCCGAAAATTTTTCTAGTGAGCAGATAAATAAAAATTATAATCAACCCCCCAGCTATAGCAGAAACATACCTCATTGAAACATAATTTTCTTTCACAATTTCATATGTTTCATAAGAGTATGTGAGAACACCTTCGACATCTAAAGGAAGAAAATTTCTTTCTATATTCTTTGTAGGGACCCCCATAAGCCACTTTGCTAATGGAGGATGAATTCCCTCATAATTTACACCCGCCTGTAAACTTTGGTGATGCATTTTCAAACCAGCAATTATTTCAGTCTTCTCATCACTATATATGAACTGCTCTTCTAATTGATAAAATCTTAAAAATATTCCAACTAAAATTATTCCAATCAAAAAATATTTCAAGTATTTATTCATAAGAGTTAAATGAATATGAGAAATATAAATGCGTCCGTAGTCTAGTGGCAGGATCTGAAATATTAAAAATATGGATATGCTTCCCAAGCTTATGACGCGGGTTCAAAGCAAATCCCTTTTCTCAGAAAAGGTCTTTGCAAACTCCAAAAGGAAAATTGCCATATAAGGCAATGAAAATCCCGCCGGGCGCACCAATTTTTAAACATAGCAAATAACAGTATTTCTATAATGGATTGGTGAACAAATGAAAAATTTATTCGATAATAGACTTGTATCCGATTTCAGAACATCTAAAAATAATGGAAAGATATTGATGTGGGCTAAAAGATCAAAATACAAAATTATAATGCCAACTGAGGTGAATGAGAAATTGGCTTACATTACTGGAGTCATAGTTGGTGATGGAAACATAACAATAACTGAAAGAGGAATTACAAAATATCCTAGAATGACACTTATAATTTTTAACGCCTCAAAATCCTATTTAGAATTTCTTAACAAAGAATTTTATGGCGTATTCGGCATTGGAGGCAAAATCATGAAAAAATTAGATAAAGAATGCTACAAGTTGACAATAACAAAAAAATTAATTATCTTGTATTTTTTAAAAATTATGGGATTAACAGCAGGCAAGAAAAAGGTACTTAAGATACCTGAAGCAGTTAAAAATAAAAGACTATTCAAATTTTTTATAGCAGGCCTGTATGATACTGACGGCTATTTTTCGCAAACATTTGGCATTATGATGTCAGGATCAAATTATAATTTCTTAAAAGAAATTACACTTCTTTTAGAAAGATACTATAACATATCTTCAAGGAAGTTATATTTTGGCAACCTGATTACAAAAACTGGTTTGAAAACAAGGGCGCAGACACAAATAAGAGCACGCGACGTAGAAAAATTCATTGAAATAATTCCTTTAAAACACAGTAAATATGGGCCGGTGGTCTAGCGGTTATGCGCGAAAGCTAACAAACGCCACCCTTACAAGGTGGATATCGCAAGTTCGAACCCCAAACCTTTTCGCGAAAAGGTTTAGGGATAATCCCAAAAGGCAGATTGCTATTTTAGGATAAAAGAAAATCTTGCCCGGCCCACCATTCTCCCTTCTTTTTCTTTTTATTTGAGCATGCTAAAAGAAAAAATTAATTTCCAAGAGAAAGAAAAAACTATTAAAAGAACAAAAAATATTTGATAGGCGAGGGCTCATGGTCTAGTTCGGAATGACGCATGCATGGCATTGAAAAACATAATGCATGAGATCGGGGGTTCAAACCCCAAACTTTTTTGCGAAAAAGTTTAGGGATAATCCCAAAAGGCAGATTGCTATTTTAGGATAAAAGAAAATCTTGC
>Ga0209541_10008915_pt1 | contig 16378 bp, 17 predicted proteins | sample RifCSPlowO2_01_FD_184027 | JGI IMG/M metagenome (GOLD analysis project Ga0209541, IMG submission 184027) | Groundwater microbial communities from Rifle, Colorado - Rifle CSP2_plank lowO2_0.1 (SPAdes) (version 2) | ecosystem: Environmental > Aquatic > Deep subsurface > Groundwater | place...
AAAAAACCAATTGCATCTATTGATGGTTATTCCCGGCATTAAAAACAAAAATTATCTGTATAAACTCCCTTTGGGAAAAGAAAAAGAACATTTCACTTTAAAAGAAGGAGTAGCAATGGGGTATTTCACTCCTTCTGAAATGAGAAAGAAAAAGAATGTAGTCAAAACACTTAGATTCTTGTTATACTTTTATCCAACCATCTCTCTGTTTAAAAGATAATTTAAAACAGTCCTACTCGTGTATTTTGTTATATTTGTGTAATGCTTGTAAGCATGTTGCTGTTGTAAAAACCCTGTTTTGATCTCTAGCATCTTCCCTTAATCTGCTCATATTTCTCCAGGGTTCTAAATTTGAAGGAAGAGGGAATCTAAGAACAGGGTAATCAGCCCAACTTCCATCCTGCTCTTGCATGTCTAATAACCTTTCAATTCCTTGTTTGACTACTTCATTGTGATTGTTGTTACCTATAAGCGCTTGTAGCGACAAAGCAAGATAAAATGGGACTTTAAAATTTAATCTTTGTGAAACCCATTCTTGGGCTAAAAGAACCTGTTTTCTACATTCTTCATAATCTCTAAGAGCAAAAATTGCATGAGAAGTTGAATATGTATCATTAGTATACCAATAAGATTTCCAATAACCTTCTTGTGTTTGACTTGTCAACATGTATCTTACAGCTTTTTGGTTTTCTCCTAAAGCTTGAAGAAATGTTGCAGTAACACCAGGAATCCCAGAGCACCATCCCTCAACAGATACATCATAGCTTACATATGGTTTTACTATCTCAGGCAAATATGTTTGAACGCTTCCATTTTCTCTTTGATGTTTTAATAAGAACATTTTGGATTTATCAATCTCTTCTCTATAATCTTGGAAATGCGATAAAAACATTACTGCGAATGCAGTGGAATCGGCATCTGGCGGAGCGGGTCTGTCAAACCCCCAACCAGGATATCTGTTATTTTGCCTTTCAAAAAGAGAATTGGCGGTTAATTTTAATACAGATATGGAAATTCCTGAGTTCAGTAATGATAGCCCGGTATAAGAGCTTATCCAGTCTACACTTTCTCCGTAATTACGAATATAAAAATCTCGCCAAAGGCCGTTATTATCTCTCCTTGAAAATAAAAATTCATGAGCTTTTTTAATTGCTTTGTCTAACCTTTTTATCATACTATAACCCCTAAAAATTATTTTAAAAAACTATTTTTTGCAACCCACTCAGCATTTTTTTAATGATTGTTTCTGTTCTTCTCATTATTCTTTGGTTTTATTAAGTAACATAATGAGTTTATAAAGATTATTGTTTTTTACTACCAAGGAATAGGATATGGAGTATATGGGGTGGATCTATAAAGGGGGGATTTTTGGAGGTAATAATCTTTGGGTTATTGCCTATCTATCTGTGCTGTTTGGCTAAGGTGAATAGAAAAGACCTGCTCTTGAATTATTCTCAAAAAAAGGCAGTTTATACCTCCTGAAACATAGAAACCCAAAATTTAAATAGCTAGGTTTATTGCTAATGGACATGAAAAAGAGGTTAGTGATTGTTCTACTAGTTTTCTTTGTAATATTAATGTGCTTTAAGGCTGAATCAGCTGCTCCGATATGCCACTCTGCTGAGTTTGCTGAGAAGGGGACTGAGGATAATAAGATATTAAGCTGTAGTCTGGTAAGTGATGGATTATGCCCTGAGGATTATGGGGACTGGAGTTCCTGCGAGATAAACCAGAATACTGGTGGGAAGTGCGATGTTCCTGATATTGACTGCAGACAAGCAATACCTGAAGTGATGTTTGTGGATTTTCCAGGAAGTGCTGTTCCTGGAGAGGAGCTAACAATCAAGGTTCAGGGGAATAAGGGTGTTTTTCCTAATCATATTGTGCTTGTGAGGGATTATGGTGGGGGGGTCTGGAGGATTGTTGGGAATAGAGAGTGTAATGCTGCTGGATGCGTGGTTAGCTTTAATGACCCAAGCAATGCTGAGTTAAAAGCACCTGCTACCGGGGGTGTTAAATATGAGTTCATGACTTTTTACTCTTACCAGCCAAGCTATGTTATTCGCTCAGTTGGTTTTACAACTCCTGTGGTGAATATTATTAATCCTGCTGATGGATGCGAAATTAAAGACACACAGAATATAGATGTTAGTGCAAGCAGCAAGCTTAAGATAAGCAGGATTGAGTATAGTGCTGAGGTGGATAATGGGGATGGGTATCTTCCTGTTGATGTTAATGCTGACTGCGGGACATGCAATGTGGAAGGGTGCAATGTTTTCAGCACACATAATGTGAATCCTATTGTTACTGAGACTCTTAGCCGTGCTGGATTTGAGAGCACAAACTGCGGGAATGATAATGTTAGGATTAATGCTACTGCTTATGATATGTCTGGTAACAAGGGGAATGATATGGTGGTATGCAAGATTAACAATGCTGTTGAGGGATGCCCTGGATGCACTTTTGCTTCTAAGTTACTTGGAATAGAGGTTGCAAGGGTGACTGTTTGGACTTGATTATATAGCTAAGAAAGGAGTTCTATGGGGTTGATGTGATTGGTGACTATGGAAGAGAGTTAATTAAGCATAAATGACTAAGGATTGAGATGTTATGGCATAAGCTGGATTTAAACTAGCACCCATATTCCTTATTCTCTCTTGCGAAGAATAAGAAATCTGCGAAAGCAACCTCGCCATCTGAGTCAAGGTCTGCGTTTGAGTCTTTTGCTGAGAAGTAAGACTGGAATGTTATGTAATCCTGTTCATCAACACAGCCATTTTCATTAAAGTCTGATGCTTTGTAAGTTACCTGTTCTGGCGGGGTTGTTGTGGTTGTGGTAGTCTCCTCTAAAGTCGTGGTTGTTGGCTGCTGGATTAAAATATTGGCTGGTGATGTGATTACCTCTAATTGATTATTGATTGTCTCTGGCTGGCTGATCACCTTTAATTGATTAATTGCTCCGGGCTGGGTGATTTGTAATTGGGTTGTTGCCTCTGAACCAGAGCCTTCTTCATAAGCTGAACCCTGATTTGCAAATGTGTTTAATTCTTGGCCATTACCTGACTCCTGAAGTGCTTTAATTGATGCTTCCATGCTTTGTTCTGAGGGGATTTCTTCTGGGCTAGATGTTGGCTTACTGGCCCCTAACCACCTTGTTCTTCCAGAATTTCTTGCAAATAATAAGAAATCTGCAAAGTTAACCTTGTTATCGTAATTAATATCTCCTGGCAGGAATTCTCCCTGCTTGTTGAAATTCTTTGCTAATGCTAAGAAGTCTTTGAAATCAACATCATTGTCCTCGTCAAAATCTCCTGGAATTAAGATTAAAGCGCAAACAGGGCCATCCAAAAGCAGCCTTTCCTCACAAGGGGCTAGGTTTCCATTTATTTCTTTAGATGATAATCCCCAGCCATCATCTTTATCATCTTTCATGTTATATCCTGGCCTGTTGTAACCCCAGTAGGCTGCGGCTGTGTCTATGGGTGTGAAGGTTTCTGCAGTTTGGCTTTCTAGATATACGCTTGATTTAGGGGGCATTGTTTTTGGGAAATTTTCAAATAAGAAAACTGTTCCAATCTCCTGTCTTGCTGTTGTTTTTAACTCTATAGGTGTTGTCCTTAAGAATACAACACCGTTATCAATATAACCATTTTTGTCATAGTCTGATAGACCTGCACTTCCTAGTCCTGGAATCATGTTATTAAACTGGATTACAATAGAGTCTTCTGGCGGGTGGGCTGGCCATTTACCTGGCTGATTAGGGTCGTTTTTAATAAAAGGAACTTCATCAACAACTCTTATGTCTGCTTGTTCTGCATAATAGCCAAACTGAGAGGGTAAGTCTTGTTTTAATACATCCAAGACTTCATTGAGCATGGTATCTGTTACTTTGGCTCCTTTTGTTAATTCTGTGCTTTTTGAAACATAGATAACTGGAGGCTGGAGCCATCTTCTTGTGTAGCCCCTGCTTCTTACTGCTTCATCATAAAGTGTTCTTACCTGGGAATCAGCCTGCATTAATTCATCATAAACAAGGACTGCGGGGGAGTTTAAATCTGCCAATACCCAGGTATCTCTTGTCTCAAGTCCATTTGAGGCTATTGATACATGGAACCTGCCAATGTTATTGCCCATGTCTTCTACTCCTAATATCTGGGCATTGTATTGGAAATTTGCTGCTTTTTTTAATTTAACATCAAGATTTGCGAAACTGCTTAAAGACATTGGAATGCCCTGAACTACTGGCTTTGCCAGAGGATAATCAATGATTGCTGTTTCTGGGTTGTAGAAATACTCTAATGGAAGAGTGTCATAATTTTCCAGGCCAGCTTCATCATCCTGGAAGGTTTCTGCCAAAGATATGGGCAAGGCTAGCAAAAAAAGCATAGACAAGCAAATAATGATTTTAGTTTTCATGTTAACCCCTTAGCCTCTTTTTTACTATTAGTAGGTAGAATCCGGGGTTTATAAAGTTTATTGTTTTTCACTACCTGAAGATAGTATATACTATATATAAAGTATATGGGAGAGATTTAAAAAGAGGGGATTTGGGTGGTTGCTTTATGAACAGGCTTGTGTGACAATGCCTGAATCTTTTTATGGTTTGGTGGATAAGTATTATACAGATATTAAAGTGCTTGATGTTAATGGGAATGTTGTCAGTGGGGGATGATGGAAATTAAATCATCTTTCTCGTCCTTGGGGTAATCTGGTCGTGTTCAGTGTGAGTTTTAATGCAAGGAAATATATAATATATATCACTAAAACTATTAATGCTTCCATTAATGCCAAGGTTGAATAAAGGCTACCCCTTTTTGTATAATTAACTTGGTTAACCTAAATCCTTGGTCTTTAAATATCCCAAAGGAATGTCCATTCACACCCAGCCACCCTTATGCGAGAAATCAATGGTGAAGATTTAAAAAGAGGTGGTTTCCGCATTTAGTCTTGCAGACAATTGTCTTTCCTTCGGCTCAAAAGTGTTACGACTTGGGAATGAAAAGATTTATAAACTTAGTGCAATACCTTTTTATAACAAAACAATCTTGGAGTAGATAAAGATAATATGGGGAAAATGCAATATAATCTAGGTAGGTTAAGAAGTAAAACCCATGCACAACAGAATATTGTTTATTACAGAAGAGGTTATGATGAGGTTTCTATTAATTTAACCAATAGATGTCCAAATGCCTGTTCTTTTTGTATAAGAGATAGATCTTTTGGGTGGGGTTTTTCAAATTTATATCTTGATAGAGAGCCTTCTTTGGAAGAAATTGAAGATGCAATTACAGGTGCTACAGAAAAAAGACCGGAAGTTCAAGTTAAAAAGTTTAAAATATGTGGTTATGGAGAGCCAATGCTTAGAGTTGATATCTTACCTGGACTTGTTTCTTTTTTAAGAGAAACATACCCAATCTCATTAATTCAATTAGCAACGACTGGTTGGTCTGTATATCACATTAAAAAAGGAGTAGAAAATTTTACAGACGTTGCTAAAAATGGATTGGATCTTGTTTATCTAGGGATGCATGCAACTAATTTTCAAGACTATTTAAGAAGAATAAACCCCAGCATAGATGCACAGGTAGCATTTGATCAGGTTATTGAATTTATAAAGTTGGCCAAATCGTTAGACCTAAAAGTGACTTGTGCATTTGTCAATTTAGGAAATTTAAATTTAGAAGAAATTAAAGAATTTGTCCAAGAAATTGGTTGCGAATATGATATAAGGAGGTTTGAAAATGAGAGTTCTTGTGAGAGTTGGCGCAATAATCTTCTATAAGAATAAATTGATTACAACTAAGATGCGAAAAGGGGGACAGATTTATTATGTCTTGCCGGGAGGAGGAGTTGAAGATACTGAATCTATCTTTGATGCTATAAAAAGAGAGATAAAAGAAGAAACTAATCTAGAAATTTGTAATTTTAGACTAGTGTATATTAGAGAGTTAAATATAAAAGATAAAGGAAGAGGTATAGAATTTTATTTTTATATAGACAGCTACAAAGGAGAGCCTAAAAAAGGATTTGATCCTGAATTGAAGGAGGCATCTTTTGAAGAGTTATGTTTGATTGATATAGATAAATTAAAAGAGATTATCTTTCATCCAAAACAATTAATACATATTTTAAAAAGGGACAAAAAAGAAAACTTTAAAGAGATTAAACATTTTGGCTTATATAATTATCCTTAAAATGCAATACGAAAATTTAGAAGCGGAATATAGTAAAATTTTTAGCGAAAAAGTGCAGCCTTTTATAAAAGAGAATATAAAGAAAGATTTTTTTTCTAATCCTGTTTATCATTTATTGGAAGGATTGAAAATTAATAGGTTTAGAAGCAGCCTTCCTATAATAATTGCGAGAGAATATGGCAAGAATGAAGATATAATACTACCTTTATCTGCTTTGTGTGAATTAACTTTTACAACTGCAATGGCTCAAGATGATTATTATGATGGCGATGATGTTAGAGAGGGATTAGGTGCTGCTCATAAAGTATTTAATGAAAAAGAAACTTTGCTCGCTTGTGATTATGTTAATCACAAAGTTATCGGCTTATTAAATGATTCTCTTGTAAAAAATAAGTTCCCTGATTCTAAACGCAATAGAATAATGGGCATTATAAATAAGGGAATGGAAGATTGGTATTTAAGTGTTTTAATGGAATTAAATTCTAAACAAGATTTATGTTCAATTGATGAAAGTTACTTGAGAAATATTTATTTGAATAAAACAATTCACGGAAGGATGCTTTTAGAATGTACTTTTCTGATAGTACAAGATAATGAAAGTATAGTTAAATTAATTAAAGAATATGGGGAGCATTTGGCTATTGCAGGACAACTAAAAAATGATATTTATGATTTTATTAAGCATCGACAGTTCAGGGGCTTATCAGATTTAAGGCAGGGGCATATAACCTGGCCATTATACCTTTTAATTAAGTCTTTAAATGAGCAGGAGAAAATAAATTTTTTAAGAGACTTACAAGATAAAAACTATGATAATTTAATAAGTTTGTTTAAAAATAAAAAGATTATAGAAAAAACTCTTGAATTAATTAATTTTCATGTTGTTAACGCCAAAGAGTTAATAAAAAACAAACTTCCCACTTCTGTTGAAGTTATTTTAGAAACTTGGGCAGAAGGCAATAGAACTTTTTCACGAGAACCTAAACTATAACCTTAAAATGGCAAAAATCATAACCTTTGAAGGAGTAGATTACTCTGGGAAATCTACAACTTTTGCACATCTCGCAAAAAAACATGCAAAGAAACAAGACTTAGTCTTTAATGAGGGGCCTATTTATCCAAATGAGCTAACTGCTAGGCTTTTTGCTATCGCTAATCAGGCAAATGAGCAGGAAAGAGAATTTTTGTATACTATGATTTTTGCACAAGATGCTATAGAATCTGCGCTTAATCATTCTCAAGATTATAGAATCTTCATTCAGGATAGATATTGGCCAAGTGTCCTTGCTTATGGGAGATTTTTAAACACAAATAAGTCTATTCATAATCTTCAGGATTTTAGACGATTATTTATCACCCCTGCTGCTACAATTCACTTTTGCTGTTCTTATGAGGAAAGAATTATAAGGAGTAAGAAAAGAGAGAGAAAATCAGTATTGGATAGTCTTCTGTTGGGTGATCCCGCTCAATTTAGAAGATTAGAAGTCGAGGTCGAAAGAGCTTTAGAAGGACTGCCAAATACACTAAAGATAGATACTGTAAATAAAAATGTTGAAGAAGTTGCTGGCGAAATAGAAGACTATTTAGCTATCTTAAATTTATTTAAATAGGGTTATAATATGGCAAAAATTATACTTACAACAAATAGATTAAAAAGAGAAATTCCTTTAAGTTTAATTGTTCTAAAGTCTTTCTTGGATCAAACAAGACATGAATCATGGATCTATGATATGGTGTTAGAGAAAAATTCTCCAGAAGGATTAAGCAGATTAATAAGAGAAAAAGGAGCCGACTTTGTTGGGGTCTCTACAGGAAGTATAACTTATAAAACGGATATTTCGTTAGTCCAATATCTACAAAGAAGGCACAATATTCAATCTATTTTTGGAGGAATATTTGCCTCAACTCCTGGAGTATTTGAGGGTATTGCAGATCACATTGTAGCCGGAAGAGGAGAAGAACAATTACTTAAACTCTTAGATGGCTTTGATGGGATATGCAGTCCAACTCCAACAAGCAGAATAGATGCAGGATTGGTTGATTGTAAAGACTATGACTTTCCAAAAGATAGAGAAGGGAATAAAGAATTTCCACTTTTTACATCTCTTGGATGCAAATATAGATGCTTATACTGTAGCATTCCTCAGCTTGATGAGGGAAGGGTTTGGTTTAAGAATCCCTTAGTTGTTCAGCAAGAAATTAGGGATCTAACCGAGAAAGGCATTTTTCATATAAGATTTATCGATGATATGTTTGGGTTTGATAGGGGAAAAGTTAGACAATTATTAAATTTATTAGAAGAAGATAATTTAATTAAAGGAGCATCCTGCCAGATGAGAATAGATAGAACTGATGAACATTTTCTTGATGAGTTGCGAGCAGCAGGATTTTCGGGCTTGTGGTTTGGGGTTGAGAGTAGCAGTGAAGATACTTTGAAAAGGATAGGGAAACCCTATTCTATAACTAAAGTAAGAAAAGTGATTGACGATGCTGTAAGTCTCGGATCTTATATATCGTGCTCTTTTACTATAGGATACCCTTGGGAAACAGAAAGCGATATTATAAGAACATTGGAATTTGCGCGAGATTTAAAATCAGCTTTTGCAATAAAACCAAATGTTTATATAGTTACACCATTTTACCGGTCTCCCCTCTTTGATATAGTTGATAAACAAAAGATAAAAACATGGGATTATACTAGATGGGATGCATATCACGCTGTAATGGACACAGAACATCTTTCTGCTGGAAGAATCCAAGAGATCTATGATAATTTTAAGGAATAGCATGGTCCAAAGAATCGAAGTCAACATCTAACAAGGTCTCACAATTTTTCCCCGCAATTCTTTTATTCACTTATATATACTCTCTATTTTCTTTTTGAAGTTACTCGTTGAATTACCAATTCAGTCACTAAACTATAAAGATGTTAAGATATTTTAACTCCTCTTTTAAATCCCAGCAATCTTTAAATCTGATGGATTTAATCCCTATAGATTATGCGATTTTAATGTGACACTCACTGTCATCAATAAACAGGCATTCGGAAGGGGATTTACCGAGTTTGTGGAGAATTTTGAAAAAAAATGCGAATTCTCCTTAGTGCGCCATATTTATATGAAGTAAATTTCTTATCAAACTCTTTGAATAGGCCTCTTTCTTGATTGATCTTTTCATGGAACCTATTGGTATTGGTTACGCAAGCTATGAAGTAATTTGTATGTAAACTTACTATTAGCTTTAACATTTCTTTATCAATTGGGGCATAGGTTGTATAAGCCTTTTTGTAGGCTTTTTTTAAAGAAGAAATTTGGGCGGTAGAATTAACCTCTTTTCTTAGCCTTTTAAAGTAATCATTTATTGTGATTTCCCCTAATGAGAAGTCTACATAAAAGTCATACCTGCCCCCGTTTAACGGAAAAATCGGGACACCCGTTTTTTGATAGATATATTGATTAATTTTTTCCCAGTCTGCTTCAAAAAATACCCCTCCGATATCAAAAAGGAAAGTTGTAATCATGAGTTTGATAAGCTTAGCTATTTCTTAACTTTTTCATTAATTCGGAGGAAAATGAAATCCAACAGTTAAGTATATTAATTCTAACATTTTGATAAAGATACATATTTAGTAGTTAATATTAACAAATTCAATTAATGGTCTAAAAATGGAATGTATACTTTTAGTCAACGAAAGGGACGAGGAGTTTGGCTTCGCAGATAAATTAGAGGTACATAAAAAAGGATTGCTGCATAGAGCATTTTCTATAATTATTATGAATGCTAAAAACAGGATTCTTATTCAAAGAAGAGCCATTGATAAATACCACTCGGGTGGACTCTGGTCTAACAGCTGTTGTAGTCATCAGAAGAACGGAGAAAATCTTGAAAAGGCTATTCATGCGCGTTTGATTTATGAACTAGGTTTTGACTGTAAATTAAAAAAAATACTGAAGTTTAAATATTTAACAAAATTTGAAAATGGACTTATCGAACATGAAATAGATCATGTTTTTATCGGTCACTTTAATGGCACTCCAAGACCAAACTATTCAGAAGTTGCAGATGTTAAATGGGTAGATTACAACACCTTAGTTAAAGACATCCAATCTTTTCCAGAAAAATATACCTACTGGTTTAAAATCGTTCTAGAAAAACTTGACAAAGCTATCTTTGGAGAGTTAAGTAAATAATACTTTCAGAAACGAGGTAAGACTAATGAAAATAATAAAAGCAACAAAAAAGCATTCAAAGGAAATATCAAAACTAATGTTATTAGACTTAGAAAATCCTAATTCAAAATTTCCGCAGGAGATGATTAATAATTTTAGAGAGCATGTTAAAGAAGAGAATATAATAAAAGAGTTTGAGGATCCTAGGCTAATCGCGTTTTTAGCGATAAATGAGAAAAGAGTATTAGGATTTATTGTTGGATATGAACCGGATTTAGGTGGGGCTATGATTCATTATATTAATGCTAAAGAAGATGGGTTAAAAGAAAGATTATTGAAGAGATTTATTAAAGAATGTAAATCCAAAAATATAACTGAGGTGATTACTGATACTTTTGAGTTTATGGAGAATAATGCATTTTTTAAGTCTCAGGGGTTTATATTAATGAAAAAGGAGGGTTTAACTAAAAATCTTGAGATATTGTGGTATAAACTGGATTTAAACTAGCACCCATATTCTTTATTTTCTCTTGCAAATAATAAGAAATCTGCGAAGTTAACCTCTTCGTTTAAGTCTAGGTCTCCTTTTAAATCCCTTGCTGAGAAGTATTATCGCTTTTCAGTTTTACCAAAAGCGTATTAAACATAAGACTATGGCTCTTGATAGGGTTATAACTGCATATTTTGTGGATAAACTAAGATGAAAAATAACATGAGTATATATTATGATGAAGAAGGGGATTTTCTGGAGATTACCCTAAATGGATATACAGACGGCTATTATAAGGATATTGATGAAGGTATTGCTGAGAGGATTGATGAGAAAACAGGCAGGATTACAGGGGTTGCAATTATGAGCTTCAGAAAAAGAACCCAAAAACCTAATGAGCTGAAGTTAGTCCTGCCAATGAAGATTACGCTTGCCCCTTCTAAACTTTGAATTTGCTTTGGGATTGTTTTATGAGCAGGCTTGTGCGACAATAGGCATTTTGGATTATGGAATAATCTTTTATAGTAGATGCTAAACTAAACTATGATATGGCTAAGGTACGCTTTTTTGAAACATTAAAAATCTTTTTTAAAAGTCCTGCAGATTTTCTTAAGACTAATGTTAAAGAAAATATAGGGCATCGCATTAAATGGATTATTATTTTTTTTCTTCTTTATTTAATTGGCATGTTTATTCGATATAAAGGTTTTACTCATGCTATGGGTTCAACGGGGCAATATTATGTAATTTTTGTACCCCTATCAATAGCTATAATTTCCTTGTTCATGTTATTTTTTTGTTTAAAGTTATTTGGGCTTAAATCAAAGTTAAAAGACCTTGCAATATTTATGCTATTACTTTCATCAATGGGCTTATTCGTTGGAATGGATATATCTGAAAATGTAATCGTGAGAGAATTACAACAGACTCTTGGCGTGATTCTGGCAGCTTATTTTTTTATTTACACCTTTAGCTATATAAGAATTCATAATGAGAGGCATATCTTAATAACATTAGGGGCGATTCTTTTGTATGTTATTATGGTGGGTGTTATCCTATTTACTGTGTATTCGAGAATCTTGGGAAATATGAGCTATGAACTTGAGAGAGAAGAGAAAAATATTGAATATGATAAAGGATTGGATTTTGTGTATGCAATAAATGAAAACTCTTCAAGAGAGGACATGGAAAAGGCTATTGATTTTTGCAAAAATGAATATAACCGGTGGCTATATTATGACACTTTAGAATGTTACGCGGATATTTACCCTTTTTATTTCAAATATAATCCTAAGAAAGTAATAGAATTATGTTTAGATGAAGATGCCATTCTCAGTTTAATCAAGAAGAGATATAATCGCAATAGAGCAAAATGCCTAATTTTTGCGGCCCTAAAAATAGAATTATTTGAGGAGTCGATAAGTATTTGCGAAATGTCCCCAGGTGATAAAGAAGAATGTGAATGTAAAAGCAAAGTTTACCTTAAATTCTATAACGAGAGTAAGATTAGTGAAGAGCATTTCATTGATTTTGCTGATTCATTGTCAACATTTGATTGTAATGATGTAAGCACAATTAAGAAAAAGGAAATAGATATCAAAAAATCAGAACAGACCTTTAAATCCCAGATAATTGAAGAATGCCTGTTGAATGGAAAGCCTAAAAGCTTATTCTGCCTTAAGCAACTAACTGATATGGGTGTAGTATCATTAGAAGAGATAAAAAGTTTCTGTTCAAGTTATGAGGATGAAGAGGCTCAATCTAGATGTGATGAGTCGTTTACAGAATATTTTGATTCCAGAAACCCTAAGGAAGTTAACAGGTGGATTGGATATTATGAAGGTATGTTTGACTAGCCTGCTGGTAAAGTTTTCATAACCCTAAACATTTTAAGAAAATAGCATTACTCCATAGTTATAAAAAGGTTTAAAAAGAGGTATAATAATGTATGGTTATGGAAGAAGAATGGCTAAGAAAAGAAGATATAGAAAAGATTTTTGGGTTTGATGGGTATAAAAATATCTGCCATTTAATAGACCTTGGGAAGTATCAGAAGGCTGAAGAAGAAATAAAAAAGATTTTTAAGAAACACCCAGATGACTCCTTTGGATTATTCCTTCAGGGTAACTTGAGGTTTAAAGAAGGGAGAATTGGGTCTGCCGTAGATGTGCTTGAGAAAGCAATTAAACTACATCCAAATGAGGCTTACCTTCATGCGTTGTTAGGGGAGATTTTGAATGATGGGTTAGACAAAAAAAGAGGGCTAAAAGAACTGGAAAAGGCTGTAGATTTAGAACCTGAGAATGCAGACTACAAATCATTACTCGCGGTTCAATTATATGAAAAGGGTAAAAAAAAGAGGGCTAGGGCTATTATAAAACAAGCTCTTGAGCTTGACCCGGAAGATCCTGATGTAAAACATAGATATTACACTTTTTTTGAGCAAAAAGTAAGTAGCAAAGAGATTAAAGAGAAGCTATTGAAGGAAAACCCCCATGATCCCTGGTCTATGAATACGCTAGCAGTTAAGTATTTAGAAGAAGGAAAGAACAAAAACGCAATTGAAGTATTAAAAAGAGCCCTGAGAATAGACCCCGCTAACCCCATTTTGAATAATAATCTCGTAGTTGCATTAAAAGGAGATATGCTTTTCTACAAACCTATGAGCTATTTGTCAAGATTTCAGCAAAAGTTTGGAATAGTAACTTTTTATGTCCTCTGGTTTGGTTTAGTAATCTTATTTGCTATGTTTTATCCCCCATTTATACTGGTTATGGTAATCTTCGCAATTTATACTTGGATAGCGTCACCAATTGCTGAGAGGTTAGTTAAAAAGAAAATTAAAAATGGTAGATATTGATAAGCTAATTGGATCTGTAAAAAAATCACTGGAAGAAACGCCTAAAAATAGCGCTCTAAGACTGCACCTAGCACAATTATACGAAGAAGCGCGAAGATATTCTGAAGCATTAGATGAATTTTTGAAGGTTATTGCACTTGATGATAAAAACAAAGAAGCCTATTTAGGTGCAGGAAAAAGCCTATACGAGCTAGGGGAGTATGACGCATCTTATGAGCACCTCATTAAGATAAAGTCTGGAGAAGGGTTCTTGTACCTGGCAAAGGTATGTTTAGCTCAGGATAAGAAGGAAAAAGCTGAGGATTTCTATAACAAGGCTAAAGACTTTGGCTTTAAAGACATGAATCTTGAAAAAAAGTTATTTGCGCAGAAGATAAGAGTTACAACAGAAGACAGCCCACCAGAGTTTGAGGTGGAAAAACCCAAAATAAAGTTTAGAGATGTCGGGGGGATGGAGGATATTAAAAAGAAGATTGAGCTTAAAATAGTTTCTCCTTATAAGAAAACCCGCCTTTTTCAGGCATATGGAAAAAAGGCTGGGGGAGGGATACTGCTTTACGGCCCACCAGGGTGCGGGAAAACATTGATAGCTAGAGCAACAGCAGGAGAAATCAATGCAAGTTTTATGAACCTAGAATTAACTGATATAATGGACATGTGGAGGGGAGAAAGCGAAAAAAAGCTTCATTTATTCTTTGAACAAGCCAGGAAATCTGCCCCATCTGTTATATTTATTGATGAGATAGATGCTTTAGGGGCTGCGCGTTCGCACTTTAATTCTGCTGAGATGAAGTCTTTAGTGAACCAGCTACTAACAGAACTTGATGGCATTAGTGGTGATAATTATCATATTCTTATTATTGGTGCTACAAATATGCCCTGGCAGCTAGACCCTGCATTAAGAAGGCCAGGAAGGTTTGACAAGGTGATATTTGTTTCACCCCCGGATTTTGAGGCAAGGGTTGAGATATTTAAGATTCACTTAAATGGAAAACCCCAGGAAAAGATAGATGTAGGGAAGCTGGCTAAAATATGCGAAGGCTTTTCCGGAGCAGATATCAAGCAGGTAGTAGAGCAGGCTCTTGAGGATGCTATAGAAGAAGCAATAAAGAGAAATAAAATCATACCTCTAACAACAATTGGCCTTGAAAAAGCTGTCAGCCAGACCCGTTCAACTGCAGAAGAGTGGTTTCATACAGTTAAAAATTATATAGAATATTCAAACCAGACAGGGCTATATGATGATGTTGCAAAGTTCATGAAAGAACACGGAAAAATATGATAGGATACGATAGGACGATTCTTAAAATAGCTGAAAGGCTTGTATCAGTAGTAGTCTGTTATTTCTTAGCTAAAAGACAAAACAGGAACATAGGCATTGCGATTGCATTAGGGATGGCATTTGGGGTCCTTGCACTAGTATACTACTTGGTTATATCAGCAAAAAGATCGCATTCTGAAGGAGCAGACTATGTAAAGTGCAAGGAGTGCGGTGAAATTTTTGTTGACAGTAAAAAATTCTGCCCGGGCTGTAAGAGGGAGGCTAATTATAAAACCTTTGAAAAAGTCAGGTAATCAAAAAATCTCTCCAGCTTTCCAATACCTGTTTACATAAATTTGCATAACTTTTACTACCTTTGCAACTCTGGTTACCCTCACTATCTTTAGAAATAACATAGCATGGGTCTTCTTCGCATGCTTGATAATCCTGGGTAACAATATACTTGCACATGGAGTTTTCTACATACGGGCAAACCAAGGTATTATTTGTAGTGATGCCAGAGAGTATTAAACATTCTTCTCTCGTCTCAGGTTTTAAACCAAAGCAGTTACTGAAATTTCCAGATAACCCAATTTCTTTAATTAGTTTTTCCTGCCTATCTAGCTCCCTGTCTTCAAGCTCTACTTTTATCCCATAATAGAGCTTATCAGCCAATACCACAGGCAAGAGTGCTAGAAGGAGTAAAGAAATTTTCAGCCTTTTCTTGAATTCTTCTTTATCCAGTTTATCCAGTAGAAGATTCCTTTTATTTAAAACCTATTTTTTTCATTCTGACCTAATCAGTTATTTGACTATAATGAACCTTCTTTTTTAAAAAGAGTATTATAAGCCAGGCCAGAATTATACTTTAGTCCAGTCCTAAGCAGGGATTCCACAAACATAGCAGGGTCTGTTTTTCTTAGCTGGATTAGGTTAAGTTCCTCGCTTGTAAGCTCTCTTGGTGTTAAAGGCTCGTTGTGATAATCAAAACATTCCCTTCTTCTTCCAAAATTTCCTAAGACTAATGCAATATCCTCTAAATCAATAAAGCCATTACCATTAAAATCTTTTTTTTCTTCATATAACAAATTACCTTTGCTATATCCATAAGGAATAGCAACATCAGTAAAACTAATTACATCAACAACCCCCTCTCTTCTAAAATCTCCTGTAAGAGGAGTATTGTAAATATTTGGCACCACAACATCCTTATCAGGGGAAGCATTTTTATCTCTTGCATAAACCCATGCCAGTACCAAAAAATCAAAGTCACTCATTGCTACTTTTGAATCAGGATGTAATACTGTATGATCTGGTTTTAAAGATATCTGTTCAATATAACCTTCTAAATCCTTGGCTCCAAAAGCGCAAAGTAATTTTTGGCATAATTTTGTCCATATATCC
>Ga0209541_10008917_pt1 | contig 16376 bp, 18 predicted proteins | sample RifCSPlowO2_01_FD_184027 | JGI IMG/M metagenome (GOLD analysis project Ga0209541, IMG submission 184027) | Groundwater microbial communities from Rifle, Colorado - Rifle CSP2_plank lowO2_0.1 (SPAdes) (version 2) | ecosystem: Environmental > Aquatic > Deep subsurface > Groundwater | place...
ATTTTTCCCGCGGCGTCCACGCCAAGCTCCGGGGGGTCGACTTGCTGGAAGACCAGGGAACCCTTTTCTTCGAGCTGCTTCAAGATGCCGCGGTACACCCGCCCATACCGGTTCTCACAACTGTACTTCATAGGAAAACCCTTGCAAAAAGGGTTATATAAATGCTCCGTTCAACGCGGCGAGGCGCTCGTCGATGGCCTCCTTTTGACGTTCCCGGCGGAGCGGGCCGTGGCCGGGTAGGAGGGCGTCGAAGTCGAGGGCCCGGATTTTCCGGAGCGAGGCTTGGAGGTCGACGAGGCTGCCGGAAGGCAAGTCCCATCGGCCGACCGCGTCTGCGAACAGCGTGTCCCCCGAGAAGAGCAGTCGTTTTTCGGGTTCGAAGAAGCAGACGCTGCCCTGGGTGTGGCCAGGCGAGAACAGGAGGCGCAGGTTGAAGGGGCGAAGCGGCAACGGCTCGGACTCTACATAATAGCGGTTGACGTGGGGGAAGAACGCGCCCTGGAAGTAGCGGCCGGCCGAGAAGTCCTGGTCGCGGGCGTTGACCAGGCTGCCATCGTGGACGTGCATCCAGACCTCGGCGTCCGGGAACAAGGAATCCCCTCCAAAGTGGTCGCAGTGGCCATGGGTGTGGAAAACCGCGGAAACCTGGCCTGGCTCCAAGCCCAGGCCCTTCAAGGAATTAAGCAGGTTGGGGGTGTTTTCTTTTAGGCCTGAGTCGATTAGGGCTATTTTTTTGCCTGCCAATATATAGGAATTTGAGCTTGGGCCGGTTGAGTAAACGCAATAAACGCCGGGGCCTACTACCTGTTCCACCATGGAGGAAAAGCGGGTTAAAAGGCCTTTTAAAGCCTTCCGGGGCGGTATTATGTGGGGGTTGGATGGAGTTTTTTCAAGCAGTGCGGGAACGGCAGTCCATTCGGGCCTTCAAGCCCTTGCCCATCGAGCCCGAGAAATTGGATGCCTTGTTTGAAGCCGTGAACCGCGCGCCCTCGGCGGGAAACCTGCAGGCCTTTGAAGTCGTGTTAGTCGAGGAAGCGGAGAACAAGGAGCGGCTGGCAAGGGCCTGCTTCCAGCAGGCGTTCTTGGCCGAGGCCCCGCTGGTGCTGGTGTTTTTCGCGAACCCGGAGCGGAGCACGCCCAAGTATGGGGAACGCGGTGAGTTGTATGCCTTGCAGGATGCCACGATTGCCGCGGCCTACACGCAGTTGGTGGCACAGGCCCTGGGGTTGGGCAGCGCGTGGGTGGGCGCCTTCGAGGAACAGGAAGTCCGGGAGGTCCTGCAGTGCCCAGCGGAATGGATTCCGGTGTGCGTCATCCCCTTGGGGCATGCCAATGAAAAACCTTTCCACACGGATAGAAGGATAGCGGAGGAATTGTTCCACCGGTGGGGGCTGTAGATGGCGAGTTTCTTGGATGACCGGGAAGCCGTGGTCAAGAAAATCATCGTGTACACGGGCAAGGCGCGGGCCGACATCGAGAAGCTCATGGAGGCCAAGAAGGAAAAGTTCGCTGGCCTGTTGACGGAGGCGGGCGCGGCCTTCCTGGTGGCGAAGGAGCTTGGCGTGGACCTGGAGTTCGAGAAAAACATCGCCACGCGGTTGAAGCTGGGGCAACTCGAGGAAGGCATGAACAACGTGGACCTGGAAGTCGGGGTCAAGCAGGTGTTCCAGCCCAAAAAGTTCGAGAAAGGCGAGAAGAAGGGGCGGCTGTGCAACCTCCTGGTCGCGGATGACTCGGGGGAAATGAGGTTAACGGTTTGGCACAACGACGTGAAGAAACTCGAAGACGAAAAAATCGAGCGCGGGGCCGCGTTGCTGCTGAAGAATTGTTATGTTACTGCCTTCAACGACAAGAAGCAGTTGAACCTTGGTTATAACGGGCAAATGATTGTGTTGAGCGAGCCGACGGCGGGGTTGCCCGGCCAGGCTAGGGAAGCCGTGAAGCTCGGGGAATTGAAGCCCGGCCTGAACGACGTGGATGTGGTGGCGAGGGTAGCGCGGGTGTACGAGGCCCGTGATTTCGAGTCAGCGGGAAGGAAGGGCAGCCTGCAGGGCCTGGAGTTGGTGGATGGCTCGGGAAGGGTGCGCGCAACCGCGTGGAATGATTTGGTGGAAGAAGCGGGGAAGCTCGTGCCGGGTTCGCTGATAAAAATCGAGGGCGCGTACACCAAGGAAGGAATGAAGGGAACCGAACTGCACCTGGGCTGGCAGGCCCGCATCATCGTGGAACCCAAGAAACATTCCCTTCCCTTCTTGGAGGAACTTGGCGGGCAAACGGTTGCCAAAAAGAAGCTGAATGAGTTGGTGGAGGGAAGCGGAACCGTGCAGGTCACGGGAAAAATAGTGGGCGTGTACAAGGGCAACCTCGCCTACAACACCTGCCTGAAATGCGGCAAGAAAGTCGAGGAAGACGGGGATGCTTACCGGTGCGCGGCCTGCGGGGAGAGCCGGGAAGCCGACCTCAACGCGGTGATCGGCGTGGGCCTGGATGACGGCACGGCCGAGGTGCGGCTGGTGGCGTTCGGTGACAAGGCCGAAAAACTCATGGGCTGGAACAAGGCCGAGTTGCGGAAGCGGCTGCAGACCACGATGGCGGAAAAACTGGTCGAGGAACTCAAGCAACAACTGACCGGGAAAGAGGTTTCGGCGGTCGGCCGCGCCAAGGAAAACCAGAACACGCGGGAAACCGAGTTCATCGCCTGGGAAATCGCGTTCAAGGAAACCCAAGCGGTTTAAAAAAAGGTATTGCCCTATTTTGAGCGAATGAACGCACGACTTGCCGTTGGAATTCTTTTGCTGTTGCTGATTGTGGCGGCGGGGTGCATGGGGCAACCGAAGGCCCCAGTACCCTCGAAACAGGTCACAGCCCAGTCTAGTCCCGCGACGAAAACCCCGGCCCATGCACCTGCAGCGACCCCTCCAAAAGAGGCTCCGGCCCCCGCAAAACCTGGGGGTATCGATTTGTTCGGCGCCTGGCAAACACTGGTGTCTGGAACGCCCCAGGAATACCGCCTCCAAGCCAAGATGACGATGGGCATGAACGGGGAAACCCTGTTGGACCAGTATTTCAAGGGCGGCAAAATGCGCCGCTTGGACGGCCAGTCAAGTGGGGACGGCTTGAACACGAATAGCCGGATGTTCTTCTTGCAAAATGGGGGCACGGTCTTCTGCTCGACGCGGGAGGGAACGGAAACCTGCTTCAAGGTGGCGCCCCAAAACGACGAGCAAAGCCCTGCACAGTTCGATGCAAAAGCCTATGCGCCGAAACCCGAAGACTATCAATTGGGCAACTTCACCCTGGCCCCCCTGCCTCCCAGAATGGTTGCTGGAGAGTCAACTATTTGCTATAAAGTTACCTACGCCAAGGAGAAAGTCTCTGAGATGTCCGCCTGCTATACCCCTGATGGGATTGCGATGTATCTGGAAATGACGGGGCCCGAGAGCAGCATACACTTTGAAGCCCAGCGCCTGGAACGCCGCGTGAACGACGCCGACCTGGTGCCGCCGCCGGCGCAGAGCATGGAAGACTTGTACAAGGGCATCAGTAACTAGGGGGGAGAAGATGGACACGAGAAAACGGGTGTGGGCATTGTTCTTGTTGGCTGGCCTCTTGTTGGCGGGCTGCGTGAGCCAGAACCCGGTGGTGGAAACGAAGCCTGCCGCCAAGGAACCCGTGCCGGAGGCCACGAGCGCGGTGAAGCCGGAACCTGAACCCATATGGGAGCCGCCGGCCAAGCCAAAGCCGGTGGAAGCGGTCAAGGAAGCTGCACCCAACTGGCCGCAGCCCCAGAAAGCGGAAACGCCGGCCGACGAGTTAAAGGCGTGGATTGGCAAGTGGCCCCAGGAATACCGGGTGCAGTACAAGATTACCTCGTTTTTCGGCGAACAAATCGCGGAAATGCTGGAAGCCGAGTACTTCAAGACGGACAAGCGGAGAATCGACTTGTTCGTCGACGATGGAACGCATTTCACGAACACGCGCACCTTCTACTTGCCGGACCAAACCGTGGTCTGCAATTCCCTGGACGGCGAAGCAGAGTTCTGCGTGAAAACCGGGAAAGAAGAGGCGCGAACGGACTTCACCCAACTAGAGCAAGCTGACTTCGCTTCCTACACCATCACCCGGGAAGAACCACAGCGCATTGCCGGCGACCAAACCAACTGCTACAAGCTGGTACGAGCGGAAGATGGCAGCGAGACCACGGTGTGCTACACCTTTGACGGCATCCCCTTGTACTTGTCCACGCTCGGCAAGCAGGACGGGGTGGACGTGGCAACCACCGTGGAAGCCGAGAGCCTCGAGCGAAGGGTTCCGGACAATGAGCTGGAAGCCCCGAGCGCGCAGAGCCTCGAAGAACTGGGCGGCTAGAAAAACAGCCCATACGTATTTATTCTCCCACGGCGTCTTAATAGCATGGCGGAAGGCGTCCTACCCCTAACGACCATTGGCATCATCATCGTGCTGGCCATCGGGTTGAGTATCCTGGTGCGCAGGATTGGCTTGAACCCCGTGCTCGGCTACATCTTCACGGGCTTCCTGTTGGGCCCATTCTTCCTCGGCTTTTTGCACCCCGAGGACGCCTTGGTCGTTGGCTTCGGCGAGTTGGGGCTGTTCATCCTCTTGTTCTACTTGGGCTTGGAGTTGTCGTTGAAGGACTTCCTCAAAGCGGGTTCGGCCTCGCTTGGACTGGCCTTGATTGACATGACCCTGAGCGCGGGCTTTGGGTTTGCCTTGATGCAGTTGTTCGGCTACTCCTTCTTGTTCTCGGTCATCGTGGGCTTCATGCTGTTCTGCACGAGCACCGCGGTTGTAGCTAAGTTCGCCATCGACAAGGGCATCCTCCATGACCCTCCCTCGCAGTTGGCCGTGGCCATCCTCATCCTCCAAGACTTCCTAGGCATCCTCCTCCTCGTGCTGGTCACGAGCATCTCGGCGAGCGGGTCAGCCCTTGAGCTGGGGCTAACGGCCCTGGCGTTTGCGGTTGCCGCGTTCTACGTCGTGCACCACCTGTCCCGGGCCGCGGACGCCTGGCTGACCAGCAAGGGATTCGGGCACACGGAAGTAACCTTGTACGCCATCGGCATCGGCCTCATCGTGGCCACCCTCGGAAACCTCCTGCACTTGTCAACGGCGTTAGGCGCCTACTTTGCCGGGTTCGCGTTGGCCGAGACCCGCGCGGGCGAAAAAATCAAGAAAGACGTGAACTTCATGCGCGACTTCTTCCTTGTGTTCTTCTTCGTGAGCTTTGGCACCACCCTGTTCTACGACCACCTCAAGGGAGACATCGTCATCCCGGCGGCCCAGACCATGGGCCTGCTGGTGGTGCTCGCGTTGGTCCTGGTGGTGCTCAGCGAGATTGCGCACAGCCTGGCAGCCGCCCTGTTTGGACCCTTGTTCGGGTTGACGCGGTTCGACTCCAGCACCACCGCCTTGTTGTTGCTGCCCTTGGGGGAGTTTGTCGTCATCATCGCCACCGCGGCGAGAGAAGTCCTGCCCGGCAATGAAACCGGGCTCGTGTCCACGCTGGCCTTCCTCATCATCGCCATTTCCGTGATTGCGTTCCAGCCGGCCTATGACCGCATCGCCTGGCACCGCAAGATTTTCGGGGCGCTGCCAGAGTTGTTCCAGGTCCGCCAGGCCCCCAAGACCGAGCTGGCCGCCCACACGCCCCTGAGCCGCAGGCTCCTCAAAGAGTTCGGCTCTAACTTCCTCATCGTGGCCTGCCTGGCCTACGCCACCGTTCTATTATACTATGAGCTGCCAAGGCTTGGGCTGCCCCTGCTGTACGCACGCCAGTCCACGGCTATTCTGGTGTTCCTCTTGTTCGCTGTTCTGCCCTTCTTCAAGGGCCTGGAGGCACTCTACCGGTTGCTCGAGCACGCCTTCAAGCAGGTGCACGAGCCGCTCTCAGCCACGCCAAGGGATTAAAGGCCTTGCACTCCAAAAAGGGTATGCTCGTGCTTTCGGGGTATGAGTTGAAGCGGTTGCTGGCCCGCGAGGCCCTGGTCTCTGTCAACCTCTTTTCAGGCGAAGAAGAAGCCGAGTACGAAGGCATGCACGCGCGGGTGATGGGCGAAGCAATTGACTTGGCCGGCGTGAAACGCTTGCACGAGGACCGCGTGTACGTGGCAGAGAACGGGGAACTCAAGGAAGCCAGTTTTTTCGCGGGCAAGGTGTACGCCTTGAAGGCAGTTGAAGGCCACGCGCCCACCATCGAAATCAATGGGATACGCATGCACCGCGTCCCCACCCAGAAGGGGGTGGGGCCCGCCCCAGAAGAGGACGCGGAAAACAAAATCGGTTTCCTGGGCCTCAAGCTAGGAGAGAAAGTGCTGGACACCTGCTGTGGCCTCGGCTACTCGGCGATTGCCGCGCTGCACCGCAGCTGCACGGTGACGGTCCTGGAGTTGGATGAAAACGTGTTGCGGTTGGCTGAACTGAATCCATGGAGCCGGCCGCTCTTCGACGCCTTGAAGGAGGGGCAAGCGGAACTCGTGCACGGCAATTGCTTGGAGGAAATCCGGAAGCGCGGCAACGCGGAGTTCGATGCCGTGGTGCATGACCCGCCCAGGTTCAACGTGGCCAGCGACTTGTACGCCCAAGAGTTCTACGGAGAAGTGTGGCGCGTACTCGACGAAGACGGAAAGCTGTTCCACTATACGGGCAAGCCCATGGAACGGCACGGTGGCGGGATAAGAAAGGGTGTTCAGAGTCGGCTGCGCAAGGCCGGGTTCCGGAACATCGAGTGGAACGAGGAATGTTTGGGGTTTAGGGCGCGGAAGTAGACGGGCAAAGAATTATATTCCGGAACGCTGTTAGGCTTGGCATGGGGCGGATTTTTTTCGCGGTTTTGTTTGCGGTCTTGCTGGTGGCGGGGTGCGTGCAGCAGCAGCCACAGGGGCCCCCAACAGGGCAACCAAAGCAGCTCATAACCCCTTCCATCATCGAGAACGGCCAAGCCAAGCCCATCCTGCCTGGCTCGTCCGCAGGAGGGGGCGTGGACTACACCTATTATTCGTCGCCCGTGTTCCTCTTGTACTATCCGCGGGGTTGGGCAGCCGAGGAAGTCGGCAACGGCCAGTTCGCATTCACCGCGCCCGTTGAAGGCGACCCGGAAAAAAACGTGGCCGACCAGCTGATAGTGGAAATCTGGGCAGGCGAGGAAAGCACGCCGGAAGCCTACGCCAACTACGAGGCCGAGTTCATGGTCGAAGGCGACCGGGTCACGGGCGGGGGCGCAATCACGTTCAAGGACCGCGCGGCCTTTGTCATCGAAGTCGAGGGGCCCAACGAGCGCACGGGCAAGCCCATGTTCTACCAGACGGTTTTCTTCCGCAACGGAAAATGGGTCTACCGATTGCAGTACTCCATGGAGAAGGCACGGCAGGAAAAAGTGCAGCCCCTGTTCGAGGACATGCTCGACCGGTTCGTGGTCGGAAACTACCAAGGCTGATTTTTTTACGCCGGCAAGGGAAGCGGCCGCATGCGGCCGAACTTGATGTACCAGGCCGTGTTGCCGCCAATGAAGGGGCCCGCCTGGTAGACCACGTAAAAGAAGTCGACGCCCACCGGGCCTTCGAGGATGGGGCCCGAAAAGGTTCCATTGTTCCAACCGACAAGCACCATTTTCAGCCTGGGGTCGTAGCCCGCATCCTGGTTGGGCGGCAATCCCCAGGCCTCCCAGTCCCCTTCCAGGATGGGTTCCACGCGCCAAGTGCCCGAAGACGAGCCATAACTCCAGGTCTTGTCGGCTTTGACTTCGATGCGGCGGAGGTTGCGGGTCTCGGAATAGCTGCGCCAGGTTTCAACGAGACTAGCCTCGACGTCAGCGGTGGAAGCAGATGAAACGGGGGGCTCGGTCTGGGGGGCGTTGGGTTGCTCGGGTGCCTCTGGGTTGGGCTCGGACTGGGTTTGGTTGGAGGAAGAGCCCGTGCAACCGCTGGCCGCGACGAGTAAGACGAGGAGAACCAGCATCCAGCAGGGCAGGGGATTCCGGAATCGCATGGCAAGAATACGCTGAAGAGGTATATAAGGGTTGGGGCATGTTGGCGGAACCATCCAGTGAATGCCTTGGACCGGGCAAAGGATTATATTCGGGAAATCCGTTAGGAATGGCATGGGGGCACTCATGGCCTTGGCCTGGATGGGTTTGTGGTTGGGGCGGTGGCGAGCATGAAACGGGAACAACCTGGCTGGGCCGTGGTCCTTGCCTGTCTGGCCTTTTTTTCCCTGCTGCCCGGGGCCCTGGCCGACTTGGGGCCCAAGCCGACCGCCGAGGCAATGCTGTCCGTGGACGGAAAGCCCTTCCAGAATGCCTTGGTCTCCCTACAGGAATGCGTGGAAACCGCTGGGGGGCCGAACGAGGACTACTCGTTGGGCGGGTTGGGCGCGGCCCAGGCCTGGGTTTCAGGCAACGGGGTACAGGCGTTGTTGCGGGACGAGGAAGGAACGGAGGCCGTGGCGCCCCTGCAAGGCAGGCAACTGGAGAAAGCCCGTGCCTTTGTCCGGCCGGCGTGGGACGCGGAAAAAAAGTGTTACTGGCAACCGGCCTACCGGGCCTTTGCTGCATGCGAAAAAGCGGCGTGCACTTTCACGTACATGGTGCCGCAAGCCTTTAGGCTGACGGTATTGGACTTGGATTCCGGAGCAGTTTTTACCAGTCGGGAACTCAAGCGGACCGGGTTCAACGCGGTCTACGAAATAGGCTTTGATTCCGGGACCGGGCAGGGGAAAGCAATAGAAACCAGCCTGACTGGAGACTGGCAGCTCAGCTTGTTCGTGGCGTTGCTCCTTGCAACGCTGGTCATTGAATTGTTTGTGGGGGCCCTTGCCGCGCATTTTTGGCTGAAGAGGCCGGCGCGGACCTTTTTCGTGCCAGTGGCCATTGGAAACCTGGCCAGCTATCCCCTGGTGTTCTTTGGCTTGCGGGCCCTGCCGGCAGGCTTTGCGGAGGGTCTTTTGCTCCTGGAGTTGGGAGCCTTTGCCTTGGAAGCAATGGTCTTGAAGAAGATGACCGGCTTGACCTGGAAACAGGCACTGGCGTGCAGCGCGGGAATGAACCTGGCTTCCTTTGCAGTGGGTGGGTTGCCGCTCGCGTTCACGTGAGGAACGGGAAGCAAGCACGGGCCGTTAAACGTCTTTGGTGACCTGGAAGGAGTTGATGATGGCTTGTGCGCTGGCCTCGGCTGCCGCGAACTCCGCTGGCTTGTTGATGTACACCAGGGAGTAAATGATGTCCTTGCGGGTGGCGTAGACTTGCAGGGCTTTGACTGGGGTGCCGTCCTGCAAGGTCATGGTGTAAACGAGTTGGTGGGCTGGCAGGGAGCCCAGCATGGCTGGCTTCGAGTCAAGGAGACTGAAGTCCTGTAAGACGGTGGGAAGCTCTTGGAGGGTGAGGGCCGTATAGTCCTCCAAGGTCATGGGCCGTTCGCGCAGGTCCTGCATGGTCAGGCCCACGTTTTCCGTGAAGCCGTCGCTGGCCGCGCCAGGAGGAGAAAAAGCGACAATCAGGGCGGGCGAGGACTCGTCCTTCGTCCAACCCGTGGGATAATTCATGGCCACGCCGTACTCGAAGTTGTTGTAGCCCGAAAGCCCGGCGGGTGCGGAAATGAGGCCAAGGCCTTGCGCGGGGGCTTGAGGAGCCGAAGCCGCGGGCGGTTGGTTAACACAACCCAGCAAGGCGATGAGCACAAGCAGTGAAAGGATGACTCCCCTTGATTGCATGGCACATTATGCGGCAAGGAACTATATAAAGGTATCGAGGTTGTTTTCGCACCGGAAATCTGGTCTCGTTTCCTTTAAAAAGGGTTGAAGCGTAAGAGGTACAGCGGCGGCATCCATGGGGGCAGGCACTCACGCCAGGGCCTGGCCCCTGACCGCTTGCGCGCCGCGTGGAGGAATGCATATGGCGAAGGAAGTAGTAGCGAAAGAATTAGTCAAGGAACTCGACAAGCAGGTCGAAAAAGAGGTTGCGAAAACAACCGAGGTCAAGGAAATCACGGATTTGCCGGGCATTGGCCCGCAGGCAGCCGAAAAACTCTTTTCTGCCGGGTATAAGACCCTGGAAAGCATTGCCGTGGCCTCACCCATGGAACTCATCGAAGTCGCGGGCCTCGGAGAGGTCACGGCCCAAAAAGCCATCAAGGCCGCGCGGGACGCCATGCAGATGGGCTTTGAAAGCGCGGACAAGATGGCGGAGCGGAGGAAACTGGTGGGAAGGATTTCCACGGGCAGCAAGGAAGTGGATGCCCTGATTGGGGGCGGGATTGAAACGCAGAGCATCACCGAGGTCTACGGCAAGTACGCGAGTTCGAAGACCCAGTGGTGCTTTCAGACGGCGGTGAACGTGCAGTTGCCCAAGGAAAAGGGCGGCCTGGCCGGGAACACGCTGTACATCGACAGCGAAAACAGTTTCAGGCCGGAAAGAATCATCTCCATTTCGAAGGCGCGGGGCGTGGACCCAGACAAGACCCTGAAAAACATTTTCGTGGCAAGGGCGTACAATGCAGACCACCAGATGCTGTTGACGGACAAGGCGGTGGAACTCATCAAGGAAAAAAACATCAAGCTCTTGATTGTCGACTCCTTGACCAGCCACTTCAGGGCGGAGTTCAGTGGCCGCGGTCAATTAGCTGACCGGCAGCAGAAGCTGAACCGGCACATGCATACCCTCCAAAAAATCGCTGAAATGAACAACGTGGCCGTGCTGGTAACCAACCAGGTCATGGAGCGGCCGGACATCCTGTTCGGGGACCCGACGGCTCCCATTGGGGGAAACATTGTGGGGCACGCCTCGAAGACCCGGATTTACCTTCGGAAGAGCAAGGAAGACAAAAGGGTTGCCAAGCTGGTGGACAGCCCCAGCCTCCCGGACGGGGAAGCCATCTACCGGGTCACGGAAAGGGGATTGGAGGACGCCGAGTGAGGTGGCATACGCCCCTCTTTTTAACTTTTTTCCCATCTCCATCATGCGGTGATTGGCGTATGGCTGAACTGATTGACCAGGACTATTTGCATTTCGCGGAAGTGTTCAAGGAATCCCTACCTGAGTTGGCGGCTGACTACGAGGCGTGGAAGAAAAAGACGCAGGCCGGCGAAGTCTTCGACAAGAAAACGACGGAGCTGCTGGCGTTGGCGGCCAGCTTTGCCATGCTGTGCCCGTACTGCATCGATTCCCACGCACCAAAGGCGAAGGCGCATGGCGCGACCCGGGAAGAGATTGCCGCCGTGCTCCACATCGCTTCCGCGGTAAGGGCTGGGGCCTGCATGTCGTTCGGGTTGCAGGCATTCAAGCCGTTCAAATAACCGGTGCCGGGGCGTCCAGGATTTCGAGGACGTCGAGTTGCGTGCAGGTGCAGGGCACGCCAAGCAGGGAGGCAAGGTTGGGCATGCTTCTCCCCTCATCACCGGAAACGAATTCCTTTACGTAGAGACCGGAACTCGCCCGGAGCACGAGTTCAAAGGACGCGGCATCCAGGGGCTTCACGGACTCGAGCACGGTGTACTTGGCGCGGAGCTTGTCCGGCCTCCGCTTGGAGACGCGGAGGGGCGTGCGCTGCTCGATGGAAAGCCTTTGGCCGAGTGCAGGGGAAAGCCGGGAGAGGTCGAAGGGCGCGGAACCGGTGACCACGGCGGCATAGCGTTTCTCGTGTTCCGCGTTCTTGTACTCGGACACGCTTTCCTTGCCGCAAAAGCAGAGGACGGAAACCCGGAGCTTGCCCGGGAACCCGGCATTGATTCCGGTGGCAAGGGCTTCCAGGTTGGCCGAGCGCCGGCGGGGTTCCACGAGTTCAAAGACAAAGGGGCGGCCGGAGCCCAGCATCCGGACATCCACGTCTTCGCGGCCGGCTCCGTGGAAGACGCCGCGTGCGGCCCCGAACGCTGGAACCAGGACTTGGGCCAGCAGTTCCTCGACGGATTCCTCGGAGAGGCGGCCGGTTCCGTGACAGAATGCGCAACCCCTACCGCGGCCCTTGCACTTGAAGCAGTAGTGCGTGGTCTGGGCAAGGGAACGCGAGAACTTGTTGTAGCGGCCGCACACGTAGACGGGCGAGAGGCGTAGTTCGAGGCGGCGGCAGACGAAGTCCAGCAAGCAGTCAACGTCCGCGCCATGGGGTTGGAATGACTTGTTCAAGGCCTTTTCGAGGCCGCGGACGAGCTCGGCTTGGACGTCTTTGCGGAGTGCGGCTTGCTCGGCCTCGGACAGGGCGGAGTCAAAGCGGCAGCCCAGGGAAAAGGAAGCGAATTCCGTGTCGTGCAAAGCATTGGATAGAAAGGAAACACCGGCTGGAACCCCTGTGGGCTCAGGTTTTAAGCCAGGTGGAAAAGCCAGTTGCATGTGAGGAGAAAGCAAAAAAGGGTTAAAAAGGCGCGCTGTTTTTGAATTTTTCCCGGCCCCTGGTCCTGGAGACATCTTCTTTTTAACTCGTTGCCGCTGATTGTTTGAGGGAAAGAAAATGCCTGGCCTGGATAGCAACGCAAGCGAATTGATGCGCAAGGAGTTCGTCACGGCGGATGTGGAAGAGCCCCTCACCAAAATCATTGGGCGCATGCGGCAGTTCAGGCAAGACAACATAGTCATTACCGAGGGGGGCCGGTATGTGGGCATGGTCTCCAAGCGGGAGATGCTGCGGAAGAAGGTGGACTTCCGGCAGATGAAGGCCAAGAGCGTGCTGGCCAAGTACCCTGCCCTGGAAAGAGGAACTGCCTTGCCGGACATCGTGCAGGCCATGTATTCTTCGGGGGCACGCGAACTAGCGGTGATACACAAGGGCAGGGCCATCGGCGCGGTAACCGTCAACGAAGTCATCGCGCAGATGAAGAAAATCCCGGAGCTCCGGCAGCTGACCGCGTCCGAGGTGTGCGTGAAAAACCCTTTGACACTGCGGGAGGACGACAACCTTTCACAGGCCATCAGCCGCATGAAGAAAAGCAACGTCAAAAAAATGCCGGTCGTGGATGGAGACGGCTTGCTGAAGGGCATCCTGCGCTGGGAAAACCTCATGGAAACCTATCTGCTCCAAGCCGTCGAAAAAAACGAGGTCTACCGCGCCAACGTGCGGGGCGGCCACACCGCGGACAAGCAATCGGCTCTGAAAGTGCGGGTGGGCGGGATTGCCGGCACCAATTACGTGGTGGCTACGGAACACGAATCGCTGGAAAAAATCGTTGACTTCATGAAGGAGCGGGACGCGGTCATCCTGGTCAAGAAGGAGAAGCCGACTGGCATCATCACCTATGGGAACCTGTTGCGCGCCTTTGAGCGCGTGAACGTCGTGCCCAGGAACATCCAGTGGGTTCACAAGCCGGAACTGGATTCCTTTGAAGAAGCCAAGGTGGACTCGGCGTTGGCCGAATTCTATGACAAGGCCGAAAAGCGGCTGGAAACGGATATACGCCTGGAAGCGCATTTCAAGGCGTTCCACGCGCAGGGCAAGCGCAAGCAGTACTTGCTGCGGCTGCGCCTGTTTTGGGCCGGGAAACTGGCGGAAGCCACTAAGGAAGAGTGGAGTCCTTTGACGGTGGTGCAAAAGGCCATCAAGGCATTGGAAAATGGTTTTAGGCACAGGATGTAAGGAGGCGGGAAGGTGGCGGAAAATGTTTTCGTGTTGAAGTTGAAGGATGACCTGGATGTCGTGGGCGAAGTGGAGCGGTTCTGCGAAAAGGAGCACATCAAGTACGGGGTGCTGCTGGGAGCAGTCGGCAAGCTGAAGGAATTTGAGGTGGTCGCGTTCCGGGAACGTGGAGTCATCGAGAAAAAGTTTTTCAGGGAAGCCCACGAGTTGAACTCTGTTTCAGGCAAGATTCAGTGGCTGGGCGGGAAATACACCAGCCACATCAACGTGGCGGTGGGCGAGAAGAGCTTCCGCTCAATCAACGGCCAGTTGATGCGGGGAAAGGCTGCAGGGGACCTCGAGTTAACCATCCGGAAAGTGGACCTGGGTAAAATAATCGAGGCCTGAACGTGGGAATGGCTAGGGCAGCGGAATGGAAAGCGTTTCCACCTGGTTGTCCGAGGCCTTGACGGAAAAAAGGGCGTGAACTGTTTTTTGGCTGCGGGGCCGTGTCTTGTAGAGGGAGAGGTTCAGGCCCGGGATAACCGCAAAGGCTGGCTCGTATTTGGAGATCTGGCCATCCCCATCCAAGTCGGAGCCCAGGAACCGTATTTCCTGTCCAGTGCCTGAATGGAGGACGGGCGTGCGGGCGTCCAGCAACAGGTAGAACGCATCCTGGTTTCGTTCCCTGACCACGACTGGAGTGTACTGGAATTTGAGGTTACCTTGGCCGGTCAACTGGATGGTTGGAACCAGGGAGTCAAAGGAATTCCGGTAGCTCAGGTAGAACCGGTTAGCGGGGGAAGCCTGGAAGGGGGGCACGGGCACGCAAACGCCTTGAATGGGTTGGCAAACGGAAATGGAGTGAAATGTTAACAAAGTGAGCGTGTTGGCCCGTGAGATGCGCGTAACCATGTACTCCATACCGAGAAAGTCAAGGGGTTGGTACTCAGTGGAGAGCACACGATACGGCTGGGCATAATCGGTTTTCCCGTAGAAGAGGTGTGCGGTTCGCTTGCCGTTCACGAGTTGTCGGCTGACCTTCAACGAAAACGGGACGCCGTTGAAGGGTTCCTTTGGGGAAACGATGAGTTCTCTTTCTTTGACGCGCGCGTCCAGGACATAGGTCTTGGTGCGGTCAAAGGAGAGGATGGCGTCAAAGGGGCTGGCCTCGACCCGGATGTATAATGGGATTGAATGGGTTCCCTGTGCATCGGCAAACTCGAATGCGGGGCCCAGCGAAAGGGGTGCTGCCTGCGTGGAGGAAACCAGGGAAAACAAGAACAAGACCGGAAAGAAAAGGCTGCGCATGGAAGCAGGAAAAGCCGAAACGCGTTTAAGGGTTCCGGGTCAGGCAAGGGGTATAATAAGTTTTTCCGCTTCAATCCATGCATGGGGGAGCCGGAAAACGGCAGTGAATGGGTGGGCCAGGAGGCCCCTGAACTCGTGTGCTCGGGGCAGTGGCTGAACTCAAAGCCGTTGACCCTTCAGGGTTTGAAGGGAACGGTAGTGCTGCTGGATTTCCTGAGTTACAGCTGCGTGAACTGCATCCGCACCTTCCCGTTCCTCAACCAATGGTATGAGCGGTACAGGGAACAGGGGCTTGAAATCATCGGCATCCACACCCCTGAATTCGAGTTCGAAAAGGATGCGGGAAACCTGGAAGCGGCCCTGAAAACGCATGGCCTGCGGTTTCCGGTCATGCAGGACAATGACTATCTTACGTGGAAGGCGTTCCACAACAATTACTGGCCCAGGAAGTTTTTGCTGGACCGGACCGGCAAAATCGTGTACGACCACGTGGGCGAGGGCGCCTATGGGGAGACGGAGAAAAAGATGCGGGAACTGCTGGAGGTGAAGGGGCGTGGCCTGACCGGGAAGCCGGCTGGACAAAGCCTTTTCGCTGGGCTCTCCGAGCCGCTGACGGGGGAATTGTATGTCGGCTATGCCCGTGGAATCATTGGAAACATTGAAGGATATGAGCCAGACCATGAAATCGAGTACGCGGAACCGGAGTACCGGGAGGACGGCATAGTCTATGTCAAGGGGACTTGGATGAGCCGCGCCCAGTACATGCATCATTCACGGGACACGCAGGGCAGAAACGATTTCGCGTGGGTGCGGTATACTGGGCGGAGCGCGAACGCCGTGATGGGCCCAGCGTATGGGAAGCGCTTCACGGTCTTCCTTGAAGTGGACGGCCACCCGTTGAAGAAATCCGAGGCTGGCCTGGACGTGTCATTTGACGAAAGAGGCCGGTCATTCGTGGAAGTCCGGCAGCCACGGATGTACGGCCTGGTGGGGGGTGGCATGCCCTTGGGGGGACATGAACTGAAGTTGGTGTGCGATTCCAGGGAGTTCTGCCTGTACACCTTTACCTTTGGCTTGTAGTCAACTGATGGGTTCCTTGCCGAGGTCAGCGACCGATGGGCAGCAACCGAGGTCCGCGACCGAGGTCAATGACTGAGGTCAATGACCGCGTCGGCAAACAAGGCAAGGTCCTGCAACAGGGCGGAATCCCTGTCCTCAACCAGGGCAAGGAAGACGCCGCGCGCGTTTGACTCCCGCACCTTGTTCATGAGGTGCCGCACGAACTTGGCGGAATCCGCTTCCTCGTTGTAGAGCAGCAGCGTGCTGAGAGAATCGAAGAACACCAGCTGGATTCCTTCCACGTCAATGGCCTTGGAGAGGGTTAGCTCCAGTTCAGTCAGGGCACCCGGGTTTGAAACGAACTGGACTTTTATTTCCTGGCTGCGGGGCGGCATCTTTTTCTCGGTGGAAATGGGTCTTATGGACATGCTTTTGGTGATGCAGTCCACGAAG